>Ga0123398_1034791_pt1 | contig 11739 bp, 7 predicted proteins | sample T5LHNO3metaT_FD_89926 | JGI IMG/M metagenome (GOLD analysis project Ga0123398, IMG submission 89926) | Methane-oxidizing artificial microbial communities from Washington, USA to study methane cycling - T5-LHNO3 metaT (Metagenome... | ecosystem: Engineered > Modeled > Simulated communities...
GAAATATGGACAAAGTAACCTTAGAACGAATTCAGAAGCTTCACCCAATGGTAAGAGATGAAGTAAAGCAGATTATACAAGAATGTGATGAAGCACTTACCGGAAAAGCCAAGATACGAATCACTCAGGGATTAAGATCTTTTGAAGAGCAGGAAAAGCTTTATGCGATCGGAAGAATTACCTCAGGAAAAAAAGTGACCAATGCTAAGGCAGGACAAAGCATCCACAATTATGGTCTGGCCGTAGATATCTGCCTGATAATTGGCGGAAAAACGGCAAGCTGGGATACGGCAAAAGACTGGGATAATGATAAAGTTGCTGATTGGTATGAGTGTGTGAAAATCTTTGCTCGCCATGGCTGGGACTGGGGTGGAAACTGGAAAACCTTCAAGGATCTTCCCCATTTCGAGAAAAAGAATATTCCCTCTAAAAAAGGTCCTGTAAAAACCAGCTGGAGAACGCTCTTGAAGATGCCTAGAGATAAGCAGAATTATGTTGTTTTTTAATTCTTATTGATTTAAAATTTAAAAAACACAGGCATCATAACTCTCTGGTTTAAAGTCCTCTTTTTTGATAAAATCATTTAAAATTATTTATAATACGACAAGTTCTGTCGCTTCCTCCGTCTATATTTGCTTATAAGAAAACACCAAAAAAGCAATCCTTATAATAAGCTGAAACCAATAGATATTTTTCGGAAATCTATTGGTTTTACTTGTCTAAAGCTGCTAAATGTTTCTTAAAAAAATGAAAAAAATAACATGAAAAAGACAACCATTCTTTCTTTGGACGGGGGCGGAATACGAGGAATCATCACCTGTATTATTCTGCGCTACATAGAAGAACAGCTCCAGTATTATGATAAACCCACAGCAAAGCTTGGAGATTATTTTGATCTGGTGGCAGGCAGCAGTACCGGAGGTCTGATTGCTTCTATTATTCTATGTCCCGACGAAACCCGAAAAGCAAAATATTCTATTCAGAAAGGACTAGAATTATATGCGGAAAAGGGCGGCGATATCTTCCAGGTTTCCTTTTGGGAAAAACTGGTTAATCCATTCGGATTATTGAATGAAAAAATTCCACAGGAATCACTTGAAAGGAATTTAAATGACTTTTTTGGAAATTTAGAACTAAAAGAATTAATAAAACCATGTTTAATAACAAGTTATGATATTGAGAACAGAAGGGCAAAGCTTTTCAACTCATGGAAAGCCAACCTCAGCACAGATAACTTCTATGTAAAAGATATCTGTAGGGCGACTTCGGCTGCTCCTACCTATTTTAGTCCGGTGCAGATCAAATCTATGTATGGACAGATCTTCAGCCTGATTGATGGAGGGATGTTTGCCAATAATCCTGCCCTTTGTGCTTATGCAGAAGCAAGAAAAATTCCTTTTGCAGAGGTTTTAAAAAACCATCAGAAAGCCAACCAACCGGGTGTAAATGATATGATTATTGTTTCTATCGGAACAGGAATTGAAGCCAGACCTTATTCTTTTAAAAGGCTTCAAAAATCAGGAAAAATTGGCTGGGTAAGCCCGATTATTGATATTTTAATGTCTGCCAATGCAGAAACAGTAGATTATCAGCTGGAACAGATGTTTCAGACCCTTGGTTTGAGAAATCAGAAAAACTATTACCGTCTGAATCCTTCACTGAAAAACGCTTCTCCTGCAATGGATAACGTAAGAAGGTCTAATATTGAAAATCTGATACAGGCCGGGCTGAGTTATATTGATGACAACAGAGAAACTTTGAATCAGATTGTTCAAAAACTCATCAAAAACAAAATATAAGCTTTGAACCTTATAATGACCCAATATAAGCTTTGAAGATTATATTTAAAAATTAGAAAATATTTTTTAAACACGTCAAGTTTTGTCGTTTCGCCCCACTACCTTTGAAGTATCAGAAAGACACAAAATAACAATCCATAAAAACTTTTAAAAAGCCTTTGAATTCAACATCCACTTATGCTGAACAGCCTGAAATATGTTCAAAATATAACCAACACATTAGAACACAAAACATGGAAACACCAGATCATAAAACAGATATACTCTTCGATGAAGATCTCTATACCATAGAATGGAGCGATATCGAAAATGCTGAGATAGATTATGAAAACTATCTCAACACTATTGAAAACTTCTTCAGAGAAGATTTTGAAGAAGGTATACTTGAAGAAGATACTTTTTAAATAAAATAAAACACGACAAGTTCTGACGCTGTCCAGCACTACTTTTAATTCTCATTAATACGCGCACAGCAATCTCATTAAACATTCTCAACATCTTTGAATTCACCATTCACAAAATGCTGGACAGCCAGAACTATGTCTGAAAATATAGTATAAAAGCGGAGTCTGTTTCACTAAAAACAGAATATAACAATCAATTTATTAACCAACAAATCACACATCGTTTTATGAAAACAAAAGAAGAATTAAAAAAATATTTCGAAAACGGAGACATTCCAGTGCAAGAAGAATTCTGGGAATGGCAAAACTCTTATTGGCATAAAGACGAGAAAATCGACATGAGAAAAGTCTCGGGACTTGAAAATGGTACATACAATATCCTTTATGCTGACATGGATAAAGATAAAAATGCTTCAATGGGCTTTTTTTTAAAAAGAAAAGTAATCATACCATCCGGAGCTTTAAGAATCCCTAATTATTTTACAATGGGCGCCATAATAACAGAGATACAAATACCAGAAGGAATTATAAGTATTGGTGAGAACGCTTTTTCAGGTTCACAAATTACTTCCATTACCATCCCTGACAGTGTCACTGAAATTCAGAACCTGGCATTTGCGGGCAACAAAATAACCTCCCTCCGGCTTCCTGAAAATCTATCCGTGATTGGCTATGGTGCATTTGCGGGCAATGAACTTACAGACCTTATCATTTCCCAGAATCTTAAAATTATTGAAAAATCCTTATTCAGCTCTAATAAACTTACTTCCGTAACCCTACCTGATGGTGTTACAGAAATCAGAGAGTATGCATTCGGAAACAACCTTCTTATGGCGGTACAAATCCCCAACAGTGTTCTCAATATTGAGTCGGGAGCATTTTCAGGCAACAAACTGACAGAAGTAATATTAGGAGAAAACACAAAGTATCACATGTATTCTTTTGATCCTGAAGTTACAGTAACCGGAGGACAACTTATCAATTAAATTTTAAACAAATGAAAACAAAAGAAGAATTGAAACTCTATTTCGAGAATGGAGATATCCCAAAGCAAGAAGATTTTTGGGAATGGCAGGATGCCTATTGGCATAAGAGTGAAAGGCTAAACAACTCCTCATTGGATTTAATAATTTACGACGATTTCTCTTACTCTCCCACAGATAATACAGAGATTACCGGTACAGAATCTACAATAGTTTTTCCCGAAGGAGTCAAAATCATTGGAGGTTTTTCCTTTTCAATGCCCATCAAACGTATATCAAAAATTGTATTTCCAAAATCTCTGGAAAGAATAAGAACAAGGGCATTCAATGCACAATATCTGAAAGGGACTTTGACCATTCCCGGATCTTGTAAGATCGTAGAATCATATGCTTTCGCAAGTGGGGTTGCCAGTGTATCAAAACTTGTATTGGAGAATGGCATTGAAACTATTGAAGACGGAGCATTTCAATTATCAGGAAGTCCTATAACATTTTTAGACATTCCCAATTCGGTAAAGTTTGTAGGAAAAAATGCATTTGCTATTTCCTCTCTTCAGACCGTTGCAAAACCCGTGGGATTGGATATTACCGAAGCAGGTATTCCGGCAACAGCAACTATTCTGGACAGGTTCACAGAATAATGATGTAATTCCAGCAATACTTTCTCAAAAAAGCCATTGTTTAAACTTATCAATCAAAACAAAAAATGAAAACAAAAGAAGAATTAAAAAAGTATTTCGAAAACGGAGACATTCCGGTGCAAGAAGAATTCTGGGAATGGCAAAACTCTTATTGGCACAAAGATGAAAAAATTCCAGCAGATAAGTTAGACTATGATCTGTCTCAAAAAGCAGATTCAGATGCTTCCAATCTAAGCCCACAAAATGTTGAGCTTTGGAAAAATAAAATCGAAACTCAAACAGCTATTCAGACTCCACAGCTGAATGGAAATATCTTAACGGTATTTTATACGGGAGAGAATGGAGTGCAGCAAAGTAAATCAGTAGACTTAAGCAGTTTGGCAACCCGTGATATCAGTATTGAGAATGCAGCATATGATGCCTCTCAAAACATCATTACCATTACCCAGAATGATGGATCAGCCTTTCATATCAATCTTTCGGAATTCAGTATCACCCCGACTACCAATTCAGACGGAAGTGTGACCTTATCTCAGGAAGGACAGGAAAAAGTCACTCTGAAAAAAGTAGCTGTAACAGGCAGTTATAATGATCTTTCTGATAAACCAACTTTTAGCGGGAATGATAATTTACAAAATGTAATTGACAGAGGCAACGGAACAACCAAACCTATTATTTTCCAACCGGGCGAAGGCAGAGCAGGTGAAATAAATTTCAGTCCTACAACTTACTCTTTATGGTTCGGAAATATGAATACAGATCATACCGGAACATATGGAATCGGAATCGGATACAATACTCTGCCAAAGCTAACAACCGGGCTAAGTGATATTGCTATAGGAGGTTTTGCAGGTGCAAATTTAACAACCGGAGATTGGAATACTCTTGTTGGCGTCAATAGCGGTTCGCTTTTAACGACCGGAAGCTATAATGTAATGGTGGGAACCGAAGCCGGTAAAAACTCCACATCGGCTCTCGGGTGTACCTATGTTGGAGATGAAGCAGGGGTTAAAAATATTGATGGCAAGTACAATACCACTCTGGGTGTTGGAGCAGGATACTGGCTTACTCATGGGGTTCAAAATACATTTATCGGAGCTTATGCCGGTCAGAATTACGGAAAAGTTACTACTTCAGGGGCGTGGGGTTCCAATACATTTATTGGGTATAATGCTGCTTCTACCACTCATGCCATGGGTGTTTGGGGTGACAACAATGTTGTTATTGGCTGTAATGCCCCATTGGGAGGCTCAACATTCAATAAATTGGTTATTGAATCAAATCCGGTAGCAAGACGTCATGATTTTGTTACGCCTTTAATTGGTGGAGACTTTGCCGCCAGAACGTTAGATTTTGATGCCGTGGTTTCTGCAAAGAGAACTCCTTTGGCCGACAATACTTATACAAAAGTAGCTGTTATGAATGCCGGTAATGTATTTGGATATAAAAACTTATCAGATTTTACCGATTTCATTCCATTAACAGGAACGGAGACCGGAGCTCCTATGACAGGCAATATACAGTTTACAGACGAAGATCCGGAAGAAAGAATTATTTATAGAACGAACGAAATTGATGGCGTAAAAAATATTCTCGGCTTATTTCCTGAAGCTGCTATGATGTCTTCCGGTAACTTAGATGGAACCAATGCCTCTAGTGTTTCTGTAAGTAAAGAAAGTGGTGTTTTCGCATATGGTCATGGCTCTCGTTTGATGTTGAGTGACGTAGGTGCAGCTTTAAGACAGACAAGCGGAGGAGGAGTAAAAGGAATTTTTGCAAGTCCGAACTTGGATGAACCTGTACTTATAGAACATGAAGCAGCAAATCCTAGGGGATTAAGCTCTAAAACTTATTTTGGGGACAATGCTGAGAAAAATGATTATATCCAGAAACAGTATGCAGATAAGCAACATTCTTACAGTACCAAAGAGGAACTAACAGGCGGAAACTGGATCAATGGTAAACCTGTTTACAAGAAAACCCTGTATCTGGATCAGATTCCAAGAACAGGTGAAATTGATTTGAAAACTGAATTCCCAGATCTTGAAACCATTATTTCCAATGAAATGTTTACAGAATGGGATGATGTAAAGGCAGCATTTGCCGGAAATCAGTGGCGTACAAAAGCTTACATCACCATCGAAAGAGAACGAGCTATAATTGAACTATTAAATGTTCCAGATTATAATTATTCTCTTATTAATTCATTTACTCTAACTCTTGAATACACAAAAAAATAAACAAAATGTCAACAGATAAGAAATCAGCATTTACCGTCGCAAAATCCTTAGTAGGAGAAGGAATTATCAATTATAAAGACACAGATACTATGAATACAACTAATAATGCATCACAATCACTTTTCAGATTTGTAAGTCTGAGAAACCCACAATTAACAGAAACCAAAGACAAAAACCTGGGATTTATCCACAGACCCAAGGGAGTAACGGGTGTTTTTGATACAGCAGTCGTAGGAAGACCAGCCAAAACACTGAAGTTTTCAGCAATGAAAAGAGCTGCCGGTGAATTTAACAATGCTGGATTTGAAAGCGAAAAGAAAATTGAGGAAGGAGCATTTAAAGACCTTCTAGTAGTCGGAAGAAAGCTTTCTAAAAAGGCGACACTAGACAGCAATGACTGGGCTTTTGTTACAGAATATTACAAAAGTCTTGTTAACACCAATAGACAGCTTAACACAGAAGGAATTGCAACGTTTTCCCTACTTTGGAATAACTATATCTATCAAATCGTTACCCAGGGAGATTTCTACATTAAAGAATCAATCAGCCACATTTTAATGGCTATCCAGCTTGGATTTGCCAGCAATCAGGATCTTACCGATCAGGAAATTATCAAGATTAATGGAGAAAATCCATTGGAAAAAGCAATGGATGGAAAAATAATACTACCAGCCATCTTATTTTCAGAAGATACTGAGACCCTTTCATTTTCTACAACAGCTAATAAGGCATCTGAACCGGTTCTGGGTGCAAAAACTATTCAAAGACTGGAATCTGAAGCCAGAGCTTCATTGGTTGCCAGCAAAGCTATCCATAGAAAAGAATCTTTAAGCACTCTGAATTCCGAACTGGAAAAACTTCAGAAAAAATTCCATAAATCCAGACATCAGACATACCAGGATGAGTATTCCAGATATATGGAAGAAAACAAAGAGCGTTTAGAACTTTATGACAAGAAGCTGGCTGAAGTAGACAGCAAAATCACTCCGGACATGTCTGAAGAAGAAAAAGAACGTCTTTATAGCAGTTTAAAGGAATATGAAGTGGCTCCTTTCGTATTTACGTACAAAAATGAAATCAATCTAGAAGATTTGCAGGCAAAGCTTTCTCCGGAATCTTTTGACCTTTTTGTTGAGCTTTTCGGTGAATCCACAATGGGATTAGTTTCTCTGGCAGAAGATACAGAAGGCCTTCAGATCCTTTCACATGACACTTTGAAAATTGGCGCTCAGACCATTGTTCTTGATGATGAAATCCAAAGCTATGCTGATGCCTTACTGGTTGTAAAAAGCAATATTACGTCTTCCATGGAGACCGCTCTGCAAAACAGCCCTCTTCCGGAACAGCAGTATGCAAATATCGGTGGAGCTTCAGTTCCTCTTATTCAAAATACTTCCAGAACTCCAATGGCATATAGTTTATATGCACACAGTTCTTTCAATGTATCTGGAAGCAGAGGATTTGTTAATTTTTCTTTTGAGGTTGAAGATGTTTCGTGGAGTGTTGCCAACGCTAAGATCACTGCCACAACAGATGCTGCCGGAACTTTTGAAGAAAATTACAGCAATATTCCTGTGGTAGACAATAAAATTACTTTACCGGCATGTTTGGTAAACAAGTTCAGAAGCAGCTTCAGTTTCAAAATAGAAATCATTTTTGATAACGGAAGCCAGGCCTATGGAGATATTGCCATTCAATACCCAAAAGAAGATCTAAACCTTACCGGAATGCTAACCTTGAAGCGTGCGGCCGTCGAAAACCCGGGAACATCTGAACCGGTAACGATCCAGAAACGTAAAAACTTCGGGATAAAAAGACTTGGGGTTGCAGATTATATGAAAGTAGTACAAAGTGTTCATGCTTATGTTCCTGGAGAAGTTTCCAATATTGAGAATGTTATGGCAAGCGAATTGAGACATAAGTCTTCCGTTTCCAGAGAATATTCAGAAATTACGGATACTACATCTAAATCCCAGGAAACAGAGAAGATGTCAGACACCTCAAAGACTTCAAGAACTGATATGCAGACCGAAGTTGCCAAAGAAATTGAGAAGCAGCAAAGTATTTCCGCCTACACAAGATTCAGCTATGGAAATGACAGTGCCATGAAGTTTGAAATCGGAGCAGACTATGCCAATAACACAGCTCAGCATGACAGCACAAGACAGGCCATGATGAAATCTCAGGAAATTACGGAAAGAGCAATGGAAAGAGTTCTGACTAAAATTTCGGAAGAAAGGGTACAGAAAATCATCAAAGAGTATACAGAAACCAATGTTCATGAATATGATAACAGAGGAAAAGTAACTAATACCGACAACGCTGAAGCTGCTCAACCTAAACACATTACAGGAGTTTACAGATGGATTGACAAGAAAATGAAGAACCAGATCTACAACTATGGTAAGCGTACTATGTTTGAGTTTATGGTTCCTGAGCCTTCAAGATTACACCGTTTGGCTCTTACTGTTGCTAAAGCTCAGGTTCTTAAAGCTCCTGTAGATCCGAGAAAAGCACCAGAACCTTGGTTAATGCAAGATCCAAAATCTGCAACTATTGTACAGATCCAACATTGGGCTCAAGAGTATGGAGTGAATTTAGAAGCTTTCCCGGAAGCAACCAAACAAGTTATTCATACTGCTTCCAGTGTTCCTCAGACAGATGACGATTTTGGAGTTGATCATACACAATTTACCATTCCGGACAACTATGCCGGAAAAAATGCAAGCTTCGCCTGCAGATCGACAAGAAACAGAGGGGGCGGATGGTCAGGATCACGTTATTCTGAAGTAATGTTCTCCAACTTAAAAGGAGATATGATAGGCCGTTCTGAACGTGGTGGAGATCTTAATTTTGATGATGGATCATCTGGTTTCAATATAACAGGTAATATATCTTTCCAGGTAAAGGGACACAATGTTAGAAGTTATACCATCAAAGTAGTGGTAAATTGTGAATTGAGTGATGCATTTATCAATAACTGGAAAACAGAAAGCTTCAATGAAATTATTAAAGCCTATGAAGCAGCTTATACAAAATTCCAGGAAGATCAGGCAAGATTGGATGCTGAGCAGAAAGAAAAAGAAGCACAGCTTAAAGAAAGACAGGATACTTTCTACCGTTATATGGAGCATGATGTATTAAAGCACAATTGTATCGCCTATTTATTACAGGATTATCTGTCTACATTAGGTCAGGAATTAACAAATGGTGCTGATGAGAAAACAACAATGGATAACTTCCAGGTATACCTGAGTGATAATCTGGATAGATATACCGCACTTGCCAAGTTTATGGAACAGGCATTTGAATGGGAAATCATGGATTATACCTTCTATCCTTACTATTGGGCTAACCGTAAGAGCTGGCAGGAGTTCTACCTGAGCGAAAGTATGGATCCTCTATTCAGAAGCTTCCTACAGGCAGGTATGGCAAGAATTATCGTTACTGTAAAACCAGGTTTCGAAGCAGCCGTTCAGTTCTTCCTTGAAACAGGATTGATCTGGAACGGAGGATCTGTACCTGTAATCGGAGACCCCATGTACATGAGTATCGTAGATGAAATGAGACAGCCAACCGGCGAGCCTCAAGGTAAATACTGGATTACCAGAATCCCTACTACACTGACGATTCTTCAGGATAAGTCTACAGGACTTCCCGTGAAGCAGCCTTTACCGATTTTCCCGGAAAATGATCCTAAGAATTGTGAAAACCCAGCAGAATTGGAGTTTGAAACAAGTTTCAGTTTAGATGAAGAAGCACAATTACAGCATGGAGAAAAAGACACCAGTACTTTAGGCTAATATTTTTTAACAAAATGGCGGTTAATCCGCCATTTTATTTCTCATAACATTAAAATTAAAAAAATGAGCACAATAAAAGCCCTTGGAACCTCTAAAATAAAAGCTCTGGGATTAGATAACGGAGGAGGTGAAACACCTTATTTAACAATTCAAATTTTGCATTATCCTAAAAATTTCAATGATTATATTCAAGTAGAAATATCTACTAATTATAATCCCAAATCAACCGAATTTATTAGAGTTGTTGTATTTGAAGCCAAATCAAATCAAAGGAATGTAGGAAATGATAAAGTAATAATTGATAAGTATTATGAAATAAAAGCTAATAATTTCATCATTAATATTCCTTTTAATCTGTTAGCACAAAACAAAGCCATTAAAAACCAAGATATTGATTCCATTCTATGCTATCTCGGAGTAAGTGGTCCTAAAAGAGGAGCAAAATACAGTAATATTTTTGAAGTCAATATTTCTGATAATCCACAAGTCGAAAACCAATCCCTGATTTCAACCGTTAGAAAACCTTTCACATATTTAAGTGACGAGCAAAAGGCAATTTTTATGTCTGCAGTATTGGTTGAATCAAGTAATGGAAGAAAAGCACTTTGGGATATAGCTTACATCTATTTGAATTTGGTTCAAAACAATAAAAATTTTGAAGTTATAATGAATAGATCTTCTGCTTATTCTGGAAGAAGTACCAATTATATGTATAAGTGTCATTATTATTATTTAACAAAAGGAAAATCTATAAACAAATATGGTGACGAAGTAGGAAGTTTTCCAAATAGATGGAATAGTAACCTTAAAGTAAGAGATTATGTTGACAATGGAGAATATTTATCAAAATATAATGACAAACAGAACGGGAGTGATCTCAATGGATGTATTGAATTCATGCTGACAAAAATCTTTACGGCAAAACCTATTTCAAGATATAATAATTGGCATGGTCAAGGCAATACAATGGATATGAACATTAATGAAGGTAAATATTCCAGACCCTGGTACACAGCAAGACAATATTATTGGCTTCAGAAAACAAAAAAAGCAGATAAGATATATGTTAAAAGATTATTTGATTTTGAACATACTTCTTATATTTACGACACAGATCGTATTGAAAAATATTTTAGTTTAAATCCTAATAAATTACCTGCACCACATGAAATTATTCCAATCCCACATTATCTTCCAGATGGTACACCTTGCCACAAGGTTGAACTTCCAGACCCTAATAATCCCGGTAAGAAAAAAATTCATACTTATGAGGTCGAGCTTAATGAGTACGGTGGTATCAAAAAGGTATTTCCCACTGAAATCTAAAAGTTGGATCTTATTTATTATTCTCATTTCTGTACTTTCTTCATGCCAGAAAGAAAAAGTTTCAGCAACACCTAATCAATTGAAAATTAATGAAGTTTTCACTGAACAGACTTATGGTGATAATACTAAAGTATATGTTAATGACAGTTTATTTTGTATATATGTTGATGATAATAATCTTAAAACCTGGAGTAATGGAGTTTTATTAAAGGATAACAAAGCTATTCTTCCTTTAATTAAAGGAAATGGATCAACGAAGATGTTTAAAACGTATAAGTTTCAGTCAGAATTAATGAATTTGGACTTTAAAAATTATTCTAATAAAACAATCAACTGGGATACAAAAGATTATCAAATCAGAAAAAAAGGTAAAGATTATTTTTTGTCCAAAAAAGGATATAGCGAAATAAAATTACCTATCCGTCATTATGAATCTACGGATTGGATCACTTTTAACAGTATGGATATTAATAATGATAAAGTACCTGAGCTATTTATATTCAATGAATCATATAATGATAGAGATGATCAGGAATACGGAAA
>Ga0123398_1110822_pt1 | contig 11720 bp, 9 predicted proteins | sample T5LHNO3metaT_FD_89926 | JGI IMG/M metagenome (GOLD analysis project Ga0123398, IMG submission 89926) | Methane-oxidizing artificial microbial communities from Washington, USA to study methane cycling - T5-LHNO3 metaT (Metagenome... | ecosystem: Engineered > Modeled > Simulated communities...
GATTCTGAACCAAGCGGCATACAAAGCCGGCAAAAACAGTAAGGTCAATGCAGTCGCGACAGTCAAACCTCCCATAATCGCTACCGCCATCGGCCCGAAAAACGCGCTGTGGGTGAGTGGAATCATGGCCAATATCGCCGCCGCCGCCGTTAATACGATAGGCCGGAACCGGCGCACCGTCGAATCGACTATGGCATCAAAATCCGAACGCCCGGCCAGCTTATCCTGATCGATTTGATCGACCAAAATTACGGAGTTGCGCATGATCATTCCGGAAAGTGCGATGGTGCCCAACATCGCCACAAAGCCGAACGGTTGCTGAAAAATCAACAAAAACAACGTCACGCCGATCAAACCGAGCGGCGCTGTTAATAACACCAAGGCCATCCGCGAAAAACTTTGCAACTGGATCATCAGCACAGTCAATACCGTCAGAAAGAACAAAGGCATACCGGCAGCCACCGAATCGCCGCCCTTAGCCGATTCTTCCACCGCACCGCCGGTCTCCAGGCGGTAACCCGGCGGTAACTGTCGCTTAATATCCGCTAACTGTTCTTCGATTTGTGCCGACACCATCGGCGCCTGCATATTGCCATACAAATTTGCTCGCACAGTGACGGTAGGAATACGATTGCGCCGCCAGATCAAACCTTCCTCAAAACCGTATTCCAATTCGGCGACTTGCGACAAAGGCACACTACGTCCTCCGGGGATCGGTATCATCAAATTTTGCAGACGCGATAAATGCTTACGTTCAATTTCGGCGCCGCGCACCAATAAGTCGATGCGCTCGATGCCTTCGCGAAATTCAGTGACATACAAGCCTTGCAGGGCGCCGTTGATAATATTGGCGATGTCGTTGGAACCGACTCCCAGCAGTCTGGCCTTGGACTGTTCAACATTGACGCGCACAACTTTCACCGGCTCTTCCCAATCCAACTGCACATTGGACGGATAAGGATTGGCGCGCATCACATCCGCCACTTGGCGAGCGATAGTGCGCAGTGTCAGCAAATCCGGCCCGGAGACTCTGAACTGCACCGGAAAACCTACCGGCGGCCCATTCTCCAAACGTAATACGCTGCCGCGCATATCCGGAAAATCCTGTTCGAATAGGTGTATGAGTTTATCGCGCAGCTGTTCGCGTTCCGCTGGGCCATTGGTCAATATGACAAACTGCGCAAAACTGCGTTGCGGTAGTTGCTGATCCAAAGGCAGATAAAAGCGTGGACTGCCGTTGCCGACATAAGCGACATAATTATCGATGCCGCTTTGCTTATCCAGCCAAGCTTCCAGTTTTTTCACATCGGCTTCGGTGGCGGCATACGACACACCCTCAGCTAAGCGTAGATCGACGATTAACTCCGGCCGAGTGGAATCCGGAAAAAACTGTTGCTGGACGAACTTAAAACCGAAGATAGCGGCAAAAAACATCCCTATGGTCAAAAAAATTACCAGCCAACGGTGGATAACGCAGGCGGCTACCAGTTTTCGGAAACGCAGATAAAAGGGGGTTTGATAAAGATCGTGGGCGTGGTTCTTGGACGGTTCGGACTGTGGTTTTTTCCGCAACTTGGCCCAAATCCGCGCCCAGCTCGACTCTTGCTCTTGGCCCTTACTCAAGTCAGGCAACAAGCGATGGCCCAAATACGGTACAAACACTACCGCCGCGAACCAGGATACCAACAAGGCGATGACAACCACTTGAAAAATCGAGCGGGTGTATTCGCCGGTAGAGGACGCAGCCGTGGCAATCGGCAAAAAACCGGCAGCCGTTACCAATGTGCCGCTCAACATAGGCATCGCAGTGGATGTATAGGCAAATGCGGCAGCACGCGTCCGATCCCAGCCCTGTTCCATCTTAGAGGCCATCATTTCCACAGCGATAATGGCATCGTCGACCAACAAGCCCAAGGCCAAGATCAGTGCACCCAGGGAAATTTTATGCAGACCAACGCCAAACAGATACATCAGCCAAAAAGTAACCGCCAACACCACTGGGATCGTGATCGCTACCACGATGCCGGTGCGTAAGCCCAAAGACAGCAAGCTAACGCCTAATACAATGACGACCGCTTCAGTCAGCGATTTGGCAAACTCGTTAACCGAGCGCTGCACTGCTTTTGGCTGCGAAGACACAGTATGCAATTCCAAACCCACCGGCAATTGGGCCTGGGTCGTTATGACGGCCTGGTCCAGATCTCGGCCCAGCTTGATGATATCGCCACCAGCACGCATCGCTACCCCGATCAACAGCGCATCATGACCTTTATAGCGCACCCTATCTTTGGGAGGATCTTCAAAGCCACGACTGACTTTGGCGACATCCCCCAGCCGAAATTCGTTGTTATTGGCGCGAAAACGCACATCGCGCAGCTCTTCCAGTCTATCGTAACGACCGGTTACCGCAATCCGAATGTGCTCGTTTTCGGAGTCGAAACTACCGCTGCCTGTCACCAGATTCTGCGCTTGCAAGGTACGGAGCAAGGTGGCAATGTCGATGCCGATGGTCGCTAATTTGGCATTGGACAACTCGACGTAAATGCGTTGCTTTTGCTCACCGAAAAAATCGACCTTGGCGACATCGTTGACTCTGAGCAGCTCGGCGCGCAAAGTTTCCGAGTGACGCTTCAGTTCCGCGTAGTCGTAACCCTCGCCAGTCAAGGCATACAAGTTTCCGTATACATCCCCAAACTCATCGTTAAACGTCGGACCTTCGACGCCGGCCGGCAGGGTATAAGCAATATCGCCGACTTTTTTGCGAACTTGATAAAAAATGTCCGGGACTTGCGCCGCCGGTGTGGAATCCTTGGCCGACAGAAAAATTAACGATTCGCCCGGCCTGGAATAGCTGCGTAAATTGTCCAGCCAGGGTACTTCCTGAAGCTTTTTCTCCAGCTTATCGGTGACTTGTTGTTCCACTTCCTGGGCACTGGCACCGGGCCAACCGGTGCGAATAACCATCACTTTGAAAGTGAAAGGCGGATCTTCCGATTGGCCCAGCCTGGTATACGAAAGCATCCCCACCAAGGTCAGCATCAACATGGCATATAAAACCAATGCCGGGTGCCGCAAGGCCCACTCGGAGAGATTGAAGCCCGATTTCATAGTCGGCTCCGCAACGGCGTTGCCCGGACTATCTGGCCGGGTACCAAAGTTTGCACACCGGCCACCACTATTTGCTCGCCTTTTTGTATGCCGCTAGCGATCAAGACGCCGTCTTCGCGAAACGCGCCGGCTTGCACCGCTCTCGGCTGAACTTCGCCGCTGGCCGGATTGACCACCCAAACTACGGATTGACCGTCACGCTGAGTAACCGCTGTGGTGGGTAATAAAAAATCCTTGGTTTCCTGATGATAAAAACGGACGCCGGCCGTCATACCCAAACGCACCGAAGCGTCCGCATCCAGCAAAACCACACGTACTTGAAAAGTACGTGTGAGATTATCGGCAGCCGGTGCCACTTCCCGGACTTTACCGTGATATACGGTATTGGGATTGGCCCACAGCCTAATTTCCGCCGGCACATCAACAGCAATGCCCAACATGCGCGACTCGGGCACGGCAATTTCGACTTCCTTATTCTCCGGCACCGCGATGCGAACGATAGGCTCGCCGGCGGCAACCACCTGGCCAGGTTCGGCATGAATTTGCGTAACCACGCCATCCCGCTCCGCCAGTAATTGCGTGTAGCGCGACTGATTGCCGGTTACCGCGGCTTGCGCGCGGGTTTGCTTTACCCTGGCCGCCGCGGCCTTGAATTGCGCTTCATTAATATCCAAAGCCTGGTTGGAAATGAATTTGCTGGCATGCAGTTGGCGTTGTCTGTCCAGTTCGGCCTGGGCTAAGGCCAAATCCGCTTCCGCCGCCCTGACTTCCGCTTGAGCCGCTTGAGTCGATAAACCGGTATCCATACTATCCAGCTTGGCGAGCAACTGACCTTTAGTCACTACCGCCCCCGTATCGACGTTGCGTTCGATGATTTTGCCGTTGATACGAAAACCTTGCGCACTTTCGTAGCGGGAGCGAATTTCACCCACCAATATGATGGGAGCGGCTGCGGTCTGTTCGCCTACTGTCACCACCAAAGCCGGTCTGGGCACCGATGCCGTGGGCGCTGGTTTTTCACAAGCCAACAGCAACAGCGGCAACATCAACAACAAATGTTTCATCTTATCCCCTTTAAATAGACCGAACTGCATCCAGCGTTACTTATGCCATTGCCTTGCGGATCGACTCCAACGGCACCAACGAAATCAATGCTCTAAACAACAAGGCATTATTATTGTTGACGAGGCCGTAACATTCATAATCCAAGGGTGTCGCGTTCAAATCGCCAAAATCGTGCGCGGCGCTATCCGCTGTGGGTTTGATCAAAATATGCACCGCGTCGTTACTTTTAAGCTGCGCCAAACAACGTCTGTCGATAGAAATTTTGTGCGAAGTATAGACCATGGGGTTACGCTCGAAATCGTGCAACCATTTCAAGGCTTTTTCCAACAAAGCGCTGGAGAGCAGCGCGCATGGAAACATCTCCGGGAAAATCACCTTATCCTGCAATTCGTCGAAATACCGGGTTTGGTCGCGTAGCGATGCGCAGAGAAAATTCTTGGCGTTGCTGGTCATCATGAACTTACGCTTCAGAAAAAAACCATTATTCAAAAAACAACGGTCAGGCTGGATTTTTAATTCGCCGACCCTAGACAAATCCGGCTGATCTAAAAACAACGGGTCGGCAGTTTCTTTTTTATAGCCGGTCAGGGCCAGCTTGCCGTCGGCCTTGACGATAATCCGGTTGCTCAAGCTTGGCGACGGTTCGTTTTTAAATATCGACTCTTTAATATCTACTTCTATCGCTTGGTTCGGCTTAATGGCATTGGCAAAGGCAAATTGGTAATTGCTGAAGTTCAAGCCATGTTCGGCTAACAATTTTTCTTCGTCATGTTGGAGGCGATAGTCGGCGATCTTGCCTTCGATCAAGGACTCCAGCTGAAACCCCAAGGTAATCGGGCCATTAAACGGATTGCCGTTGATGTTCTGCCATTTTCGGCTATCGTGGAACAGATTGAAATCGTCAGTGGAATTGCGGGCGATGTCGATATGCAGCTGACTGAAAACATCGGCATTGATTGGATTCATAGAGGCGGCCTCCGCTGGGCTTTGAATATGGCGTTTCAACTCGCCGCATGCTACCACCTATCAACGGGTTCACAAACCGGCAATGGTTGTATCCCAATCAAGCTTGCCGAGCGTCGTCATCCAAAGCTTACAGACGGGAGCTTACCTGCGCCAGGTCTTTAGCATATTGCAGAATAGTGGCAAGGACGGCCATCGGATGGCTCGCTTTATCGTGCCGATCATGTCCAGCAAAACAACTCACCAGCGGACTATCGCTTAACACTTCCCACAGTGACACAACAAGCCCTGGCCGTTGTTGAAAACCTGTTGGCTAATCACCCAACAAGTTGTGGATAAATTACCGGTAAAAAGCACTGTTTTAGTTATCCCCAGACTGTGAACAACTAGAAAGTCCAACTTATAACAGTGTTAATTGTTAGTAACACTTTGAATTAAAATACTTAAATGTGCTTTTCCACAGATTTTTCAGCACTAGTAGTAATAATAATCTTAAGATCTTTATAAAGTTATTACTATTATTGCGACAAGATTCTGGCTATTAAGCCCCCCAAGAAACATCAATCTTCTGCGGACAGTTGTTCGGTTAGGCTTTTAGGTAGCTTCTTTTTGACTTTCACGCCCAATTCTTCTAGTGCGCTGGCCTGGCGCAGCAAATTACCGCCACCGCTACTGAGTTTGTTGACGATACCGTCGTAGGTTTTCTGCACCGTGCTGAGTTGGTTACCCAGTTTTTCAATGTCTTCGACAAAACCTCGGATCTTGTCGTACAGACTGCCGGCCTTATCGGCGATCAAGCGGGCGTTTTCATTTTGTTGCTCGTAGCGCCAGATGTTTTGCACGGTACGCAAGGTTGCCAGCAGCGTCGTTGGGGTAACGACGACGATCTTGTGCTCGAAAGCATCGTTGAATAACTTTTCGTCAGCTTGGAATGCGGCCATGAATGCAGCTTCGATCGGCATGAACAGCAGTACAAAATCCAATGACCTTAGACCTTTTAAACTGGAGTAGTCTTTGTTGCTTAAGCCTTTGATATGGTTTCTGACCGCTTCAGTATGTTGTTTCAAAGCTTCGATGCGCTGCTTGTCGTCTTCAGCGGAACAGTAACGCTCGTAAGCCAATAGCGAGACCTTGGAATCGATGATCACGTCTTTGTTTTCCGGCAGGCGAACGATCACATCCGGCTTGAACAGGCGATTGTCTTCGTCGCGAAATGCGCCTTGGGTGTCGTATTCGATGCCTTTGCGCAAACCGGATTGCTCCAGCACCCTTTCCAGAATCATCTCACCCCAATTGCCTTGGGTTTTATGATCGCCCTTTAACGCACGGGTCAGGTTCAACGCTTCCTGATTCATCTTGGCGGTGTCGCGGCGTAGGGAGACAATTTCCTCACGCAGGGAAATGCGGTCTTTGGTTTCGTTGTCGTAAACGCTTTCGACGCGGCTTTTGAATTCGCCGAGTTGCTGCTTTAATGGCGCGACCAGATTTTCGATGCTGGTTTTGTTATGTTCAGTGAACTGCTTGCCGCGTTCTTCGAATATTTTGTGGGCCAGATTCTCGAATTGGGTTTTTAACTGATTTTCCGCATCTTGCAGTAAACGGATTTTCTCTTCGTTATGTTTGTGCTGTTCCTGCTGGCGCGTGTTCAGTTCGGCATTCTCGGTTTTCAATGCCAGCAACTGTTGTTGCAAACTGTGCAGCTCGGTTTCTTTTTGGGTCAGCAATAACGTGCGCTCCTCGGCCACTGCCAATTTGACGGCCTGTTGTTGGAGCTGCTGCTGTAGTTGTTCCAACTGACTTTGCAACTCGCGATGCCGCTTACCGCTTAGCCAGGCGCAAACGCCATAGCCAAGCAACGCCGCCAGCGGTAGTGCTGCCAGCGTCATCCATATCTCTTCCATCACAACCTCTTGCTTACTAAAACGTGCGGGTTAACGCGGCTTGATGGACAAATCGCCAATGGTAAAGCCAATATCAAACCCCTTGCCTTTGCCCAGCATAACCAAGGAAATTTCGCCGCGGGTCAATACTTGCCTATCCACCGAGTTTTTAAACCCAAAGTGATTGCCCAACGAAACATAATTGCCGAATATTTCGCTGATATATTTGACGTCGGTGAAATAGGCTTCTCCTTCTATGACGGAATAGCCGATCGTAAAGCCGATGCTTTTTGACGACAGCGCCACCTTGGCTTTTTGGCCGTTGCGGCAGCTTATCTCCCCAGTACCATCGTATTGCTTGTAAGCTAGCGAAAACCCCTCCAGCTTGTAGGTCATGCTGCAAGTACCCAATTTCTTCTCGCCGAATTGTTCGTTAAAGTCAATCTCGGCTTGGTTAGGCTGGCTGGTATCGGCGGCTTCCGGTACGGCTGGCGCTGCGGGTTCCGATGGCTTTGGAGACGGTGCGTCGGTTAGCGGATGGGTAACAAAATCGGCATGGCTCAAATTTGGCAACATCGCGAAGCCGAGCGCTAAAAACAAAAGCCCGGTTAATTTGCCATGCCGATACGTGAGTGTTTCTTTAATCGATCCAGCGTTTTCGCTCTGTCTATTCATCTGTTTTGGTCCAAGTCAGTTAAATGCTATCCCGCCTAAGTCATCGGAGCATGGCTAATTGCACTAGTCATTAAAACCGACGCTACGGATCCATTGAAATTCTACCTCTCGGCAACTACTTTCGCGCATATTCATATATTGCATTTATCTTTTGAAGATCACGGAGTACATAGTATGAAAAATGAAATATCCAGATGGCGAATATTGGGTAAGGATTGGAATGCACTGACGTTTTATCAACGCTTCGAAAGCGGCGTCGCGTTTGCCCTGACTTTTTTGGTCATGTTGGTCGTCAGCGTCGCGTTGTTTAGATTATTCGTCGGTGTAATCGGCGGATTGGTATTCGATGCATTGAATCCGTTGGATCACGAAATATTTCAGCAGGTGTTTGGCGAAATCATGACCTTGCTGATTGCGCTGGAGTTTAACCACACCCTGCAATACGTCGTCACCCGCGAGCAAAGTGTCATTCAAACCAAGGTTGTACTCTTAATCGCCCTGCTGGCGTTGGCGCGTAAGTTTATCGTACTGGACATCGGCAAAATCTCCGCCGACGTATTGTTAGCCTTGGCGGCAGTGACATTGGTGTTGGGCATCACCTATTGGTTGATGCGCGAACGTGATGACCGATTGCTTGAGACAAATTCGTCTAAATCGGTTAATCAGATACCCGGATAGTTTCGTAGGTTACTTTGGCGCGATACGACTGTATGGATACAGGAGGTAGGGCAACGCAGGAGCAGCCGTATTGTCAGGGAACGCTATCGCGAACCCTGACCTACCGGGCTTGCCTGCCCTACATTACGCGCGACACTCATTTTTCGCCAATGCTCAAGTAACTGAGTGTTGCCCGATGCCACCTCAATGAGCATTTGAAGCGAAAGCACAGCCCCTGGGACGATCCCCGCTTCATCAATCTCCTTGCCTTCGTAGTCTGGGTTAGTTGGAATCTCAACATTGACGACCCACCACACTTCAACTTTGCGAAGCAGGGCAACGAGAACCGGAAACTGTGATGCGTGATCGGATTCCGTTTGGCCTGTAACCACGTTGAACAGTTGATGGGCTAGTAGGTTCCTGATTTTCTTTAGATTCTCGAAGGTATCCAGATCAGTCTCGTCAAGTGCTTCGTGTTCAAGGAGCCAGTCTAGGGATGCATAGAGCCTACTCTTACTTCGTGAAAGGACCTCGCTTTGGTATTCGGATTCGAAGATTGGGTCAGTTTCAGCAAAACCGGGTATATAGAAATTTCGAATGCGATCAATGATCGAGTCTTTCAGGATCTCAAACGTAGTGATAAACATCGTAGCCAGGAATAGCGATGGCTGAACTACCTCTGGATCGAGGAATCGCTCCCAGTTTTCTGCGGTTGTGCTCATCGGCGGTCTAAGAAAGAATCAAAAAGACTCTGCAAATACCTTACTCGCCGCATCCACCGTAGCCTGCAAATCCTCATCCGCATGCGCGGCCGAAACAAATCCCGCCTCGAACGCCGAAGGCGCCAGATAAAAGCCTTTATCCAACATCCCATGAAAGAAACGTTTAAAGCGGTCGACATCGCAAGCCATCACTTGGGAAAAACGGCTGACAGATTTTTCGTTGCTAAAGAACAAACCAAACATCCCACCGACCTGGTTGGTAGTGAAGGCGATGCCGGCCTGATCAGAGGCGGCTTGAAGGCCTTTCAGCAGTGTTGCGGTCTTAGCGGTCAGGGCCTCGTAGAAGCCTGGCTGATTGATCAGTTCCAGGGTTTTTAAGCCGGCGGCCATCGCCACCGGGCAGCCGGACAAAGTGCCGGCTTGATAGACAGGACCCAGCGGTGCCAGATATTCCATGATTTTGCGGCTGCCACCGAAAGCACCGACCGGCAGGCCACCGCCGATGATTTTACCCAGCGTGGTTAAATCCGGTTTGATGCCGTACAGACCTTGCGCGCCTTGCAAGCTGACACGGAAGCCGGTCATTACTTCATCAAAAATCAGCACGCTGCCGTATTGATCGCAGACGTCGCGCAGGGTTTGCAAGAAGCCCGGTTCCGGCGGGATGCAGTTCATGTTGCCGGCCACCGGTTCGACGATGATGCAGGCGATCTTGTCGCCTAGTTCGGCGAAGGTGCTGCGTACCGCATCGCTGTCGTTGTAAGTCAGCGTGAGGGTGTCGGCGGCGACCGAGGCGGGTACGCCCGGCGAGCTGGGGACGCCGAAGGTCAACGCGCCGGAGCCGGCCTTGACCAGCAAGGAATCGGAATGGCCGTGGTAGCAACCTTCGAATTTAACGATCTTGTCGCGACCGGTGTAACCACGCGCCAGGCGCAAGGCGCTCATGGTCGCTTCGGTGCCGGAGCTAACCATGCGCACCATTTCGATCGACGGCAGCAATTCGCAAACCGTTTGCGCCATCAAAGTTTCGATTTCGGTGGGGGCACCAAAACTTAAACCTTTTTCAGCGCTTAGCTTGACCGCTTCGATCACAGCCGGATGCGCATGCCCCAAAATCATCGGCCCCCAGGAACCGACATAATCGATGTAACGCTTGCCTTCGCTGTCGTAAACATAAGCGCCGGCTGCGCGATCAAAATATACCGGCGTACCGCCGACGCCGCTGAAGGAACGCACCGGCGAATTGACGCCGCCGGGAATGTATTGTTTGGCTTGAGAAAATAATTCGGAAGATTGAGTCATGGAGATGAAAGATAGAGAAATCGTGTAGGTTGGGTTAGCGAAGCGTAACCCAACACGTAGGCCTTAAGACGTGGGGAACGTCCTATCGAGCGGTGACGTTATGGTTTGCCGAACAAATGCGGTCCTTTCGGTTGCGGTTTGTTTTGCAAACAGAAATAAGCCGCAGCGTCGAATTTGATCTGCAAGGTGTGGGTGTCTTCGTGGTCTTCCAGATATTTCTCGGCATCGATTTCCGATAGGTCTTTCATGATGTGTTCGGCGATACAGTCGCAACTTTCTTCAAAACGCTTTTCATCGACGTCTTTGTTATTCGAATTTTTCAGTTCCCGTTCAACGCATTTAGCGGAAAACTCTTTTTCGAACTGACGTTTCTCGGGTTCTGTAGCTTCGCCGGTATCTACTCTGTGTACCGTTTTTTTGGCAGTGCCGGCGCTAGCGCTAGCTTTTGGGGTTTCCGCTTCATCACTGGAGCAGCCGGCAATGGTCAACGCTGAAACAATCAACGTCGCAAAGAGATAAGAAGTTTTTCTAGTTTTCATAAGTGTTGTTAGTTTTATTAGTTAAGTAAATCTTGCAGCAATGGCGCCAAGGTTTGTTGTTGTTGACTTTGGGTTAAGCGGTTTGCGGTAACAATGCTTTTTAGTTGATGCAAAGCCAGATTGAAATCGTCGTTAACGATCAGATAGTCGTACTCCGGATAGTGGCTCATTTCAGTCACCGCATCGCGCATGCGTCGGGCAATCACTTCAGGATTATCCTGACCGCGATTTTGCAAACGCTGGCTCAATACCTCGATGGATGGCGGCAGGATGAAGATCGACAGGCTTTCCGGCAACATTCTTCTTACCTGCTGAGCACCTTGCCAATCGATTTCCAAGATCACATCCAAGCCTTTGGCCAGATTATCTTCCACGGTCTGCTGTGCGGTGCCGTAGAAATTATCGAACACTTGCGCGTGCTCCAAAAAGGCTTGCCGTTCGATCATGGCTTTAAATTCGTCAACAGAGACGAAAAAATAATCGACGCCATCTTGTTCGCCGCTGCGCATTGCCCGGGTAGTGTGCGACACCGAGACGGCCAGATCGTCAGTCTCGGCAATCAGTTGCTTAACCAGACTGGTTTTGCCCGCCCCGGATGGCGCAGAAATAATATAAAGTTTGCCCGAAATCATGTGTAGTAATGAGGGTTATCCATGCGGCCGTCATTCTTTTCTGATAACGTCCACAGAGTCAAGCCCTAAGCGGTCACTGTGGTATCATGCAAGGCCTTTCTAAGCCCCTTCTTGAATGCCGATGAGTGTGATTTGGAACAACTGCCTGGCCAAGCTTGAACATGAAATTCCCAGTAC
>Ga0123398_1055551_pt1 | contig 11661 bp, 7 predicted proteins | sample T5LHNO3metaT_FD_89926 | JGI IMG/M metagenome (GOLD analysis project Ga0123398, IMG submission 89926) | Methane-oxidizing artificial microbial communities from Washington, USA to study methane cycling - T5-LHNO3 metaT (Metagenome... | ecosystem: Engineered > Modeled > Simulated communities...
ACACCTTAAACGCTGGCGAGGCATCGCTACCCGCTACGCTAAAAACACAGCATCATTCTTGGCCGCCGTACAAATCCGCTGTATCGCTCTTTGGGTGGCTATCTTATGACGACACTATCTAGGCCTTTTTATTGCCTTCCGAATTGCAGAACCCAAATTGTTTCAAACACAAGTTGATCGAATTGAACCGGTTTTCTGAGACAGTAGTATACGAATCGAATCGTTAACTGCGGTCGGAATACTTTTTAGCGTCAGCAACTCAAGCACCAACTAAATTCAGCAGCAACGCTTCACACCATTCCATTTACGCTGCGTTTCAGCCGCAAAAAACGCTTTTCGGCTTAACGGTGGAAGCTGTTCCGCGTGATGTTCGTGCCAGTGTCGCAGATAGCGTTCATAAGTGGCATCGCCGTTGAGGTGGCGCCAGAATGATCGTAAAGACAGAATGAACCCGCTCATTAAGCCCCCGATTAATCTTTACGCTGCGGAGCCAGCTTGACGCATTCGAACATCAGATCGTCGAATTCGTCTTCGCTGTGTTTGTTCGGGTTATATTGCAAGCCGCATTCGCGGTCTTCGCGGATATGTTTGATATTGCCGTGTATCGACATCGCCACCCGCGATTCCGGCAAGATGATAGAAATCCGCAATTCCGCCTCGTCCACCGCTTGCCCCAGGGGTTCTTTCAAACGAATTTTAATCCCGCTGTAACTCATATCGACGACCTGACCGTCGATGATGATTTCACCGCCGGGCGGTGGCGGTTCGATAATGATGTGCGCCACGAGTCCTTCCGGGTTAAAACGTATTCTGGTACGGTTTTCATTCTCCACTGTAATGCTCCATATTTTGGTCCTGAGAGTATAGGCAGAAACGCCGACACGGCAAAATTTATCTGACATCAATACTCTGCCGATTCGGCACGGGTGTCCGCCAATAGCGTTGCCGTTTCGCTCGTTCCGCTATCGGCTGAATCTTTTCAGATCCATTACGAACTGAAATAGCGCCCTGCTCGGCCGTATTCAACCAAGCTATGCCAAGTTGGCTATAGCGTTCGACAACCTGCCGGTGCGGAAAGCCAAAGCGGTTTTGATAACCGGCGGGGATCAAAATAAGCGTGGGATTAACTTTTTCAAGCAATGCACGACTTGAAGATGTTTTACTGCCATGGTGCGGCGCCAATAATACATCGCTGGCAAGCTCATCACCGTACTCGCGCACCAGCCAATTTTCAGCCGCTTGTTCGATGTCGCCGGTCAGCAAAAACCGCTGCCGTGCGCTACTTACTTGTAATACGCAGGAGTTATCGTTATCGCCGACAAATCCGCTTTCCGGCGGCGATAGCACCGTAAAAGTTACCTCGTCCCAGCGCCAGGTTTGTCCGGTTCGGCAATAATCCCCGCGTTCGCGTGCGGCCCATTCCGAAACGCTGCTGACGACCTTTTCTACAGGCAATTCGGCAAGTATCGACTCCGCGCCGCCACTGTGATCGTTGTCGCCATGACTAATCACCAAGCTATCGACTCTAGCGATACCCTGCTCGCGTAAAAACGGCAAAACCACTGAATCGCCCATATCGGAATATTCCGAATAACGCGCGCCGGTGTCAAACACCAGAGTATGTTCCGCAGTTTGTAGCACGGCAGCTAAACCCTGACCCACGTCCAGCACAGTCAGCCAGACTTCGCCGGGTTTCGGCTTTTCGAACGTCCCAAATATCAGCGGCAAGAATAGTAAGAGACTTAAATACCGGCATGGAAAGCCGCTTGGCGCCAACAACAAAATCACTCCGATGGCCGCCAAGCCAATGGCATACCAAGGCGGCGGGAGGCAAGAGATGCTGGCTAATGGCAGTTCGGCCATGTGCGAAAGCGCCCACCACAACCCTTGCAGCACATAGTCCAGGAGTTGTAGCAATAGCGCACCCAGCGAGGGCCAGATGAACATTAACACCACCGCCAGCAATGCCGGCGGTACGATCAATAGGCCGATAAGCGGCACCGCCAACCAATTGGCGACAGGCGATATCAACGATACCTGCTGAAAAAACACGATCAATAACGGCGATAAGCCCACTGCTGTGGCTAATTGCGCGCCGCCGGCTTCGCGCCAGTACGAGGGTCTGCCCAATCGCCCCGCCGACACGTAAATCAATAATGCCACCGCCACGAATGACAACCAAAAGCCGACCGATAACACCGCCAACGAATCGAACAGCAATACCGCCAACAACGCCAGCAATAAAATTCGCATAGCCGCGATATTACGTTGCCAGGCGATCGCCGCAAGAGCTACGCTGAGCATAATTAATGCTCGCAGGGTTGGGACCGAGTATCCCGCCAAACCGGCGTAAAACACCGCGGCTAGCCAAGCGCACAATGCGGCGGCCCGTTGCGGCGAAATGCTCAGCACCCCGGTCCAAGCCCAAAGCCGTCTGGTCCAAAGGTAAATCAGGCCGGAGATCAAACTGATATGCGAACCGGAGATCACAATTAAATGCACAACACCGGTGATTCTGAACACTTGCCATTGCTCTTGGGTGATTGCGTTTTGGCTGCCGATGGTCAGTGCTTTGATGATTCCCAACTGCGCACTGCCGGGCAAAGACGCATCCAATCGCTCAGCAATTGCCTGCCGACAACCGGCAAAATATTGACCGATACTCGGCGAGATACGCGTTAGTTGCGGTGCAGGTTTGTCGCGCACATAACCCGTCGCACCAATATGGTTGGCAAATAACCAGGCTTCGAAGTCAAAACCGCCGGGATTGAGGCGGCCGTGCGGTTTGCGCAGTTTTACGTAAAACTCCCAGCTTTGGCCGGCAGCCAAGTTAAATTGCGGGTAATACCAACTCAGACGAATTTTATCCGGAAAATCGCCAGACGGCGCCGTGACAATAAAATCGAAATTGGTCCGCTGCCCTTGTTGTTGCGGCAGAGTGGCAATATAGCCTTGAACCTTCACCTCCTGGTTTTGATAGGCGTCGGGTAATTGTTGGGACAGCCGCCAGCTGCCGAATATACTCGCCCACAACACCCCGGCCAGCAACGCGAAAAATCGCCAATTTCGCCGGTACATCAACAGCAAGCAGCTACCACCTAAACCGATAAACTCAAACAGATTCGGCAAGCGGCTGAATTGTTGGACCGCAACAATTCCGGCCAGAAATAGCAAACTGCTCACATTCATTGCCTCTTCGACCCGCTTTTATCCTTTATTAAACACCTCATGTCTCTACCAAACAAACTCCGCCGCCTAACGTATTTCACGCAGTCTAGTCGATTTTTTAAACTTGTCCGCCCTGCAACGGCTGTCACGGGCTGGTTGTTGTTACATTAATCCTGCAAAATAGTCGTTTGCCGTGCCCGGCAAATTTTGTTTTTTAATTGATAGCGTCTACGGCTGCTCAGCAGGCGGACTGTCGCTAAAACGCCAACTGTTTACCGAATGCTAGAGACCCATTACCCGCTGATTGTCCGCCCGCGCTTTATCCTCAATGCCCGTAAATGGTGGCGCTTGTGCCATGTTTATCTGGCACTGAGTCTGGGGTTGATATTTGCGCTGATTGGGCTGACCGGCAGTTTGAGTATTTACCGGGAAGAATTAGATAGCTTATTCAACCCGCAATTGCACGTCGATGTCCCCCAAACCCCTGCCTTGTCTCCCGACAAAATCGTCGCTGCGGTGCGCGCAGCCAATCCAGATCGGCACGGTGCCTGGACCCTGGAAATGCCGCGTGCGCCGGACGGCATGATCACCGCCTGGTTTGAAAAGCCTAAGGAAAGTGTGGACGCTTTTTATGCGCCGTTGATGGTCTCGGTCAACCCTTACACCGGCCAGATTGTCGACAGCCGGCTATGGGGGCAGACGCTAACGACCTGGCTGTTGGATTTACACACCCAACTACAATTGGACGGTTTTGGCCGGAATGCACTGGCGGTTTTGGGCGGTTTATTAATGTTGTCGGTATTCAGCGGCTTGTACTTGTGGTGGCCAGGCTGGCGAGCATTGCCCCGCTCCTTTTCGGTACGTCAAAACGCTGGTTTGATGCGGCTGTTGTTTGATTTACACCGCCTACTGGGAGTAGCAAGTGCGGGATTTTTAATCTTGCTGGCCTTTACCGGTTTTCATCTGGCTTATCCTACCCTGCTGGAAAACCTGACCGCCGCGTCCGGCATGGGACATGGTGACGCCGGACCCAATGTGCGCAGCAGTGCCATACCCAATGACCGGCCGACCAGTCTGTCGGAAGCAATCTTAGTGGCGCGCGGCCCGTTTCCCAGTTCGGAAGTCCGGCGGATTACCACACCGGTTGGCGAGTTGGGGACGTATCGGATCAATTTACGACAACTCAACGAGATCAATCAACACCATCCGTTCACTACGGTCTGGGTGGACCGCTGGAGCGGGCAAATTCGCGATGTGCAAAACCCCAACAAATTCTCGGCCGGGCAAACATTTACTACCTGGCTTTGGCCACTCCATACCGGCGAAGCCTTTGGCGAAAGCGGCCGTTTGCTGTGGTTTTTTGTGGGATTGACGCCGACATGCCTGTTTTTAAGCGGATTAATACATTGGTTGTACCGGCATGGCTTTGTTGCGGATCGAGAAGTAGACCTAGCACGGGCCACTGGCGCGGCAACCACTGCTTGCATAGCGGCATTAAGACGCGTGGCCCAGGCAATTATTAGGTTTGTGATCCCTGCTGCAAACAGCTTTTTGCAAAAGATGTACGGCCGAATCAGGCAGATAAAAAGACTAAAGTAGTTGTGTAGGGCTTGTCTCTGAGACACTTCTTAACGAAACAGCACTTTTGCTAATTCCTGAGTTTTTAGATATTGAGTTTGCAGGTCGGCAAATATTTCAGCCTGACAAGCCGGGCTGATGGCCAGTTTCTCGAACGCCGAGACCGGCCACATCTCTTTATTGTCGAACACACTACCTACCATTTGCGTCGCAGCGCCGACTAAAGCCGCCTGCCGCCAATAGCTACCTTGATAACCCGGGTTACGATGGTACCGAATAATCGCCACCAACGCTTCGGGTATTCCCCAGGAGAGAGTCAGATGCGCCCCTACTTCGCAATAATCGGTATGCAGCAATTTACGTAGGGCTTGATTCAAATCCAATTCGGGATTGGCTTGCTTAAAACGCAGGGCCTGGTGAGTTTCTTCGGGCATGATGTCGGCCATGCACAGCAAGCCGATGTTGTGCAGTATGCCGCCGGTGTGCACAGTTTGCGCCAATTGCTCCTGGCCTCGCTCCGCCGCAAGCTCGTCGGCCAGCGCACGGGCAGCGTGCGCCACCAGCATGGTACTGATCCAATAGCGTTTAATATCGAAACTTCGGCAATCCCTGACATTAAACGGCTTCATCACCGACAAACCTATACCGACGCCCCGGACAATATTCAAACCCAGTTTCAAACAGGTTCTTTCCAATGACGTCACCGGTTCGCTGGAGTTGTTAAACCAGGCCGAATTGGCCAAGGCAATCAATCGGGACGAGATAGTCGCATGCCCCGCCAGAATCTTGGCTAACCGGGCATAATCCAGATTGTCGTCGGACAAGGCTTTAACGACTTGATGAACATCATGCGGCAAAGAAGGTAGCCGCTTAATATCTGCAAACCGTTCCGGCAATTCAAGATCAGTCATAATCGTTTACTTGTCTGTCGTTAGGGGGCTTATTTCGCCCGAATAAATTCCAGCCGGAAATCTTTGTCAAACATGGCCGGCACTTCGGCGGCGGTCAGAGGTTGGCTAAACAAATAGCCTTGCACCACTTGGCAGCCCAAACCGCTCATCACCATGGCTTGCTCTATCGTCTCGACGCCTTCCGCCACCAGCGAGAAATTCATCGCGTTAGCCATGCCTATAATCGTACCGAGCAGGATCGGGGTTTGCGGATTGAACAACACATCCTGAACAAAGGTGCGGTCGATTTTCAGGCAATCCACCGGCAACTGCTTCAGCGACGCCAGCGACGAAAAGCCGGTACCGAAATCGTCTATCGCGATTTTCACCCCTATCCCCTTGAGTTTTTTAAAAATCTCCAGGTCTGCGGCAGTTTGCATGGCACTTTCCGTGACTTCGATTTGCAAATAGTGAGCCGGCAATTGCGTATGTTTGAGGATTTCCCGCAACGTAAACGGGAATTGCGGATCGCGGAAATGACTTGCCGAGACGTTGACAGCCGTAGTGAGTAACGGCAACCCTTGTTTTTGCCAAGCGATTAATTGCTCGCAAGCCTGTTGAATAGCCCAGTCGCTAATTTTACCGATCAAACCCAAGGCCTCGGCCAAAGGAATAAATTCGCTGGGCCCCAGCAAACCGCGCAGCGGATGTCGCCAGCGCACCAAGGCTTCGATACCTATCATTCGCCCATCCAACATACTTACCTGGGGCTGGTAATACAATTGCAACTGCTGATGCTCCAGCGCATCCCGCAAAGTTTGCTCGTCTTGCATCCGCTTAATTGCCAGCCCCGTCATCTCCGGCCGATAGTAAGCGTAGCGCTGTTTGCCGGCACTTTTTGCTGAGTACATGGCGGTGTCGGCGGCTTTCATCAGGTCGTGCTCGTTCTCGCCATCTTTTGGATAAATAGCAATACCGATACTGACACGGGGCTTTAAATGGTGGGTGTCCAGAATTAAAGGCCGGTTGATTTCCTGCAAACAACGTTCGGCAATTTCCATGGCCTGAAATTCGTCAGTAATGCTGCTGGCGATAATACAAAATTCGTCGCCGCCCAATCGCGCGGCAAAATCCTCTTCGCGCACCACGCTTTGAATGCGTTGGGCTATGGCCTTCAGGAACTGATCGCCGATGTTGTGCCCAAAGCTGTCGTTGACATACTTAAACTCGTCCAGATCCAGGAATAAAAACGCAAACTCCAGCTTGCCGCGCGCCGAGACTTTGATGGTCTGTTGAATACGTTTGTGATAATGCACACGGCTGGCCAGACCGGTCAACTCATCGAAATACGCCAACTGGTGGATAATTTGTTCCGATTGCTTTTGCTTGGAAATATCCTGAACCGTCCCGGTGACAAAACTGTGCTGTCCGCTGCTGATCATGGCCGTATCCTGACGGACGCTGATTGGGTTTTCGAGATCCGGCCGCAACCGGTACTCCACATACTCTACCTGTTCGCCCTGGGCAGCGGCCTCTATCAAGGTCTGCACTATTTTGCGGTCCGCGGCCTCGATTAAATTTAAATAGTTGCTGAGCTCTCCCCGAAAATAGTCGGCCGGCATTTGGCACATTTCCGCTAGAAACGGCGAGATTTCGAATTTATCTTGCTTCGGATCCCAGGTCCAGTAACCCAAACCGGCGATGCGTTGCGCGGCGGAAAGTTGCTGCTTACTGTTGCGTAATTCCGCGGTGTCATGGCTGGAGCGCAGTAAAAAACGGATGTGATGGATTAACACCACATGGTTAAGCGGTTTGATAATAAAGTCGGTAGCGCCCACCTTAAATGCCCGATTTATCGATTCGATGTCTTCCAATCCGGTAGACATAATGATGGGGACATCGGTCATGGCGGGGTTGGCCGACATGCGCCGGCAGGTTTCAAAACCGTCGATACCGGGCATAATCGCGTCCACTATGACCAGATCCGGAATAGCCGTCTCCAACAACAGTAGTGCCGCTTCTCCACTCTCGGCCTCTACAACCTCAAATCCCGAGGCTTTTAACTGCTCGCCGGTAATCAATCTGAAGTTTGGATCGTCGTCTATCAGTAAAATTCGCTTGGCTTCCAGCGACAGGTCGGCTACTCGCTTATCAATCCTGGCTTGCGGCACATCGGGCTGCGCTGTGCTGGCATTGGCAATAGCGCGCAACTCGGCTAAAGCCGCCGGCAATTGCGCCTCGAATTCCGCCAGCAGTGCCGGAATTGCTGCAAGATCTGCTTGGCGGCCGACAGCTTCCAGTAATCGGCAGGTTTTGGACAAGTCCCTGGCACCCAGATTGGCGCTGGACGATTTGAGGGCGTGAGCCATATCGCCTAACAAATCCGCCTGCCCATCGATAGCGGCTTGTCTAAGTTTTTCGGCTGTTTCCGGCGCGGTTTGCAGATAGTGTGCTATGGCTTTGTTTAATAAACTTACCCCATTCGCATCGTAAATATCCCGAAGCTGAGCCAGATCGGCCTGGCAAATCGGGCCGGGGGTGCAGTTGTCTGACATTACTGCGTCTTGATATTCCAGCGGCGCCCGCTCCAGTACATTATCCGCGGCGTTTGGCAGCCAATTTAGCAACAGCTGGCGCAGTTGTTCCTTGCTGAACGGTTTACTTAAATAGCCGTCCATTCCGACCATTTCACATTGATCGTGTATGCCTTTTTGCACATCGGCGGTTAAAGCAATAATGGGAACTCTGGTCGAGGCCGTGGCTTGCTCATGCTCGCGAATTTTGGTCGTTGCCGAAAAGCCGTCCATAACCGGCATATGACAATCCATCAAAATCAAGTCATACCGACGCCGGCAGGCTGCTTGCAGCGCTTCCTGACCGTCTGCTACCACCTCCGCGGTGCAGCCCATGCTTTCCAAAAAGCTTTTCACCACTTCCTGATTGACCAAGTTATCTTCAGCCACCAAAATGCGTCCTGAAAATCTAATTTGCTCCGGCGTAACGGCGGAAGGCACCATTTGCTCCACGGGTGCGAACGTGGCGATTTCCAGCAAGCAATTCAGCAGGCGTTGTTGGAAAACCGGTTTGTTCAAATAAAAGCTGATGCCGTATTCGTGGGTCAGGCCGGTTTTAATGCTGACATTTTCAGAGCTGAGCATGATCAACGGCAGTTTGGGAATACGCTGGTCACGTTGAATGGCCTTAGCGAGCGTCAAGCCGTCCATGACCGGCAAATGCCAATCCAGCAGAGCTACTTGAAACGGATTATTTAAAGTAGCCGCCTCGACCAATAGCTTCAGCGCCCTGGGGCCGCTATCGACGGTCGTGACATGGGCGCCCCATAGCGAAACTTGATCGTGGAGTATGTCGCGGTTTATCGCATTGTCATCCACTACCAGGATGTGCAGACCTTCCAAAGCACTGGTATCGGCACGTTCGATGTTGGTCTGGATGCCCAACCCCAATTCTAAGTCAAAGTAAAACCGGGAACCTCGGCCGATATTGCTTTCCAGCCCCAGACTACCGCCCATTAATTCGACTAATTGCTTGGAAATGGTCAAACCTAAACCGGTACCGCCATAGCGCCGGGTTATGCTGCCGTCGGACTGCGTGAAACTATCGAAAATTTCCGCCTGGCGCTCCGCGGCAACCCCTATGCCGGTATCGATGACTTCGAATAATAATCTGACTTTATCGCGCGCCGCATTTTCCGGAAAACTCACCTTAAGCTGCACATCGCCTTCTTCGGTGAACTTGATGGCATTGCTCAGCAGGTTAACCAGCACTTGCCGTAATCGTTCCGCATCGCCTTGCACAATAAAGTGCATTTGGTGCGGAAGATTCAATATCAATTCCAGGCCTTTACGGTGGGCTTGCTCCGCCATCATTTCCACGGTGTCTTCCAATAAGCGGCGTAGATCGAATTCCTGAACGATCAACTGTAATTTGCCGGCTTCGATTTTGGAAAAATCGAGAATATTATTAATGATGCTTAATAGCGAATTGGCGGAACGGTAGGCGGTATCGGCAAATCGGCGTTGCCTGTCGTCCAAACCGGATGACATCAACAACTCGGTCATGCCCAACACGCCGTTCATTGGCGTTCTGATCTCGTGGCTCATGGTTGCCAAAAATTGCGACTTGGCTTTACTGGCTTGTTCGGCTTGTTCTTTAGCGGATAGCGCTTCGGCGATGCTGATACTCAGTTCTTGATTTTTTTCTTCCAATTGCTGGGTACGTTCGACAACCTGTTGCTCCAAAGAATTGCGATGCATGGCCAGTTGGTCGTCTCGGAACTGGATTTCGGCCAGCATGGCATTGTACACATCGGCTAAATCGCCGAATTCGTCGTTGCTGGTCTTGTTAATGCGATGCGAAAAACTCTTCTCATGACCCACCGATTGCATCGCGTCCATCAGTTTAAGTAAGGGCGCCAAAAAAATTTGCTGCAATTTGGTGGTTAAAATACCGATTAAGATCATTGTAAACACCACGATCAAACCCATAGTCGAATAAAACGCTTTTAATATGGCGTAGAAGCCGCTTTGGTCATCCACCAAATGCAATACACCCACCACGTCGCCATCCAGTTCTATCGAACGGACAAAATGCAGATTATTTTCCTCATCGTATTTGAATACGTTTTTTTCGCCAGCCTTACCGACAATATTATTGGTAGGAAACAAGTTCTCATACCAATCAACGAAAACTTCGCCTATAAAACCATATACGCTTTCAGAGCTAGGAATGGATTGCGCATCGTTTAAAAGCGCGGAAGCTTTTTCCGCATCCCAATGACTAACACCGAGTTTTTGCGAGTGATAGTCGGCAAATAACTTGCCTTGCTTATCGTATAATTCGGCATTTAATATGCTGTCGCGGGTTTTCATACTATTCAGCATAGTATTAGCCGACACAGTATCTTCAAAAACTAGTGCCGCTGAAATATTCGATGCAATAATATTGGCAATTAATACCAGCTGCTGCTCGGTATCTTTCTTTTTGGCATAATATTCATTCACAACAATCGCAGTGCTTGCCGAAAATAGCGTCAACACAGCGATCAAAGTCATAATAAATACTAGCTTTATCTTGATAGGCGCATTATTAAACCATTTAAACATGCGATTATCTCTCCTAATTATCGCCGACAATTTTCGCTAAGCGCAGAAGGCTGGAACTAATCGTTAGCCCCGAACTTTTAACCATGGGAAGATTGATATGTAACTGTATTTTTCCATCGGTATTCACCATAGCCACCATGCCTCCCGATCCAATAAAATCAGCTTCTTCACCTATCGTCAACACCGGGAACTGCCTGGTATCTAAAAAAACTTGCGACAAAACACTATTGGATAATTCGCTTAAAAACAGAATATGACATTGACTTAAATTACGTAATTTATCCGAATTAATTATTTTAATCACTCTATCCCCAACCGCTTTACCGCTAATTGAATCGAAAGATTGCAATAATGCATTGTCCCCCACCAAACAAACCTGCAGGTTATTGCCGGAATTGGCAAACGCCTGCTCCGGCCATTGCGTAAAACGGGCAAAATTAAGCGTCAACGCTGCCAATACCGTATATTGCTCAAGCGCCAACGGCGCCGCGCAAGACGCGCTTGAACTAAATAACATTAATGCCAACAGATAAATTTTTATTGCGTTTTGCATATCCGTCGCAACAACAATCCAATTAAATAGAAAATATGCAAAATAGTCTACCTGCCAGCGGCGTTAGAAATTCCAACTGATTTTGCCGTACATACCCCGATCAATAAATGTCGGCAGTATCAAGTTTTCCTGTTGATACTCCAAGTGACTATTAGTTAATAAGTTTTGACCTACCAATGATATTTCCAGATCAGGTTCGGGACGCCAGGCCAAGCGCGCGTCCATAGTCACATAATCGGGTATGTAACTGTTGCCGGAAGCTGTTGCTGCGGCATTGTTGCCGACGTAGCGAAACCAAACATCAAAGTCCAAATCCGGCCGTATATTCACCGCACTGCGTAAATTCATG
>Ga0123398_1128640_pt1 | contig 11651 bp, 8 predicted proteins | sample T5LHNO3metaT_FD_89926 | JGI IMG/M metagenome (GOLD analysis project Ga0123398, IMG submission 89926) | Methane-oxidizing artificial microbial communities from Washington, USA to study methane cycling - T5-LHNO3 metaT (Metagenome... | ecosystem: Engineered > Modeled > Simulated communities...
CGCCGCGCCGCTTTTCCAGCCCTTCCCTCGACCGAAACCCGCATGTTCGCACAAGACAAGCTCGACCTCATTTTGCGCCGCTATGACGAAATCGGCGAAAAGCTCGCCGGCGGCGCCGACGGACAGGCCTTCGTCGCGCTCTCGCGCGAGCGCGCGACGCTCGACGACGTCGTCGAGGCGATCCGCGCCTATCGCGCCGCCGAGCGGGAAACGGACGAGCTCGCCGTCATGCTCGCCGACGCGTCGCTCGACAAGGAGATGCGCGCGCTGGCCGAGGCGGAGGCGAACGAGGCGCGCGAAAGGCTGGAGAAAGCCGAGAAGACCTTGCAGCTCGCCTTGCTGCCGAAGGACGAAGCCGACGAGAAAGGCGTCATTCTCGAAGTGCGCGCCGGCACGGGCGGCGACGAGGCGGCGCTTTTCGCGGGCGACCTTTTCCGCGCCTATCAGAAATACGCGGCGCTCAAAGGCTGGCGCGTGGAGCTCGTGTCGGAAAGCCCCGGCGCGCTCGGCGGCTTCAAGGAAATCGTCGCCGAGATCACGGGACGCGGCGTTTATGGCCGGCTGAAATTCGAGTCAGGCGTCCATCGCGTGCAGCGCGTGCCGGAGACCGAGACGCAGGGGCGCATCCATACGTCCGCGGCCACAGTCGCCGTGCTGCCGCAGGCGGAAGAAGTCGACGTGACGATCGACGAGAAAGATTTGCAGATCGACACCATGCGCTCCCAGGGCGCCGGCGGCCAGCACGTCAACAAGACGGAATCCGCGATCCGCATCACCCATATCCCGAGCGGCATCGTCGTGATGATGCAGGAAGAGCGTTCGCAGCACCGCAACAAGGCGAAGGCGATGGGCGTCCTGCGCTCGCGCCTCTACGACGCCGAGCGCCAGCGCCTCGACAAGGAGCGCTCCGCCGACCGCAAGAGCCAAGTGGGCTCGGGCGACCGCTCGGAGCGCATCCGCACCTATAATTTCCCGCAAGGCCGCGTCACCGACCATCGCATCAACCTGACGCTCTACAAGCTCGACCGGGTGATGGAGGGCGAGTTCGACGAGATCATCGACGCGCTCATCACCGACCATCAGCAGAAGCTTCTCGCGCAGAGCGCGGCCTAAGTCTTGCGCCAATGCGCGCTGGTGGTTTCCGTCAAGGAAACTGCCAACCTTTTTACTTATGTCTTCCACCGTCATTGCTGCGAGCTTTTTGCGAAGTCGGGTATACCCGACTTCGCAATATGCTCCTCGCAATGACCGCGGAGAATGAACGTCCTCTCCAATACGCCGCAATTCGCATGGCTGCTAAAAACGGTCCGGCCGGTAGGGAAAGGGATCGGTGAAGGGCGTCTCGCCCGTCATCATCTCCGCGAGGAGCCGCCCGGACGCCGGCCCGAGCGTCAGCCCGTGATGGGCGTGGCCGAAGTCGAACCACAGGCCCTTGTGGCGCGGGGCGGGGCCGAGGACGGGCAGCATGTCCGGCAGGCAGGGCCGCGCGCCTTTCCAGGGCGCGGCGTCCAGCGCTTCGCCGAGCGGGAAAAGCGCACGGGCGATCGGCTCGCAGAGTTCGATCTGCACGGGAGTCGGCGGCGCGTCGCGGGGCGCGAATTCCGCGCCGCTCGTCAGTCTTATCCCCCTGTCCATCGGGGCGAGCAGATAGCCATTGTCGGCGTCGAGGACGGGGTGATTGAGTTTCGCGCCCTCGCCGGGCGCATAATGCATGTGATAGCCGCGCTTGAAGCCGAAAGGCATGTCATAGCCGTAGCGGCGGAAGATATGGTCCGACCAGGGACCGAGCGCCACGACGGCGTCGCGCGCCGAAATGCGCCCGTCGGGGCCCGCGACGCTCCAGCGCCCGTCGGCTTCCTGCTCGAGCGTCAGGGCGTCGCCCATGACGAAGCGCCCGCCGCGCGAGAGAAAAAGCTCCGCATAGGCCCTGGCGAGCGCACCGGGATCGCTCACCGACGCCGTGTCGCGATAGTGAACGGCGCCCGCGACCGGCGCGAGATGCGGCTCGCGCGCGGCGACGCCGGCGGCGTCGAGAATGTCGATATGGAGGTCGTAGGCCCGCAGCTTCTCCGCGTCCGCGACGCCATGGGCGAGCGTCTCCTCGCTGCGGAAGAGCTTGATCCAGCCCGTCCGGCGCAGCAGGGCGCCCGCGCCAGCCTGCTCGATGAGGACCTCATGCTCGCTCAGGCTGCGCTCGATCAGCGGCCGACGCGCCGCGACGCTCCTCGCGACGCGCGCAGGCGCGCTTTCGCGCCAATAGCGCATGAGCCAGGGGCCGACCGAGGGCAAGGCGGCGAGATCGTAATGCGCCTCCGGTAGAAGGTTCAGCGCATATTTGACGAGCCGGGCCGGATCGCGCGGGAAGAGATAAGGGAAGATCGAGGAGCGCTCGATCAGTCCGGCATTGCCGAAGCTCGTCTCGAGCCCCGCGCCGCGCCGATCGAGCATCACGACGTCGCGGCCGCGCGCCTGCAGGTGCAGAGCCGCCGAGACGCCGATCATGCCGGCTCCGAGAACGATGACATCCGCCGTCCGCATCCTGCCTCCTTGCGCCGTCCTTCAATATGGCCGCGCGCCCGCCGCATTTACAGCCCCGCCCATGCAAGGCGCGTGCGACGGCGCGGGCCGCGCCCGCTCAGCCGAAAACGGAAGCGAGATAATAGGCGGCGCCCGCGGCGAGCCCGCCGACGAGGAAGGTCTGCGCGCCCGATTTCAGCGGATCGACGCCGGTGAGCTTGCCCTTCACCGCGCCGAAGGCGAGGAGCGCGCCGCCGGTGAGGATCGCCGACCAGAGGAGCGCCCGCCCGACGTCGTCGTCGACCATGTAAGGCGCGAGCGGGATCAGCCCGCCGACGAAATAGGCCGCCGCGATGGTCGCGGCGCTCACCGGCGCGCGCCCGGGATCGGGCTTTTCGAGGCCCAACTCGAAGCGCATCATGAAATCCACCCAGCGTTTCTTGTCGGCCGAGATCGCGGCGACGATGGCGTCCGCCTCCGCGCCGCGCAGCCCGTATTCAGCGAGGATCTCGCGCAGCTCGCGCCGCTCCTGCTCGGGGAGCCTTTCCACCTCGGCGTATTCGCGTTCTTCCTCCGACTGGAAATGCTCATGGTCGCTCTTCGCCGCAAGATAGCCGCCGAGACCCATGGCGGTCGCGCCGGCGACGATCTCGGCCAGCCCCGCCGTCACCACGAGGCGCGTCGAGGCCGCCGCCGCGGTAATGCCCGCCGCGAGCGCGAAGGGCACCGTCAACCCGTCCGCCATGCCGATCACGACGTCGCGCACGGTCTGCGAGTTCATGAAATGCCGTTCGACATGCTCGCCCGTCCTGGCGCGCATCGCCCTCTCTCTTTCCATTTCCGGCCTCCCCGGGCGCCGCTGCGCTCCGGCTGGCCATGTTAGCGGGCGCCGAAGGCGAGGGATACGGGACGGATTTTTTCTTCCCGCCCCGTTTTTGCGCTTTGCGCCCCGCTGTGCTAGCGCGACCCCTCCATAATCCAAGTCCCGAGACGCGCCCATGATCCCCCGCTATTCCCGACCCGAGATGACGTCCATCTGGGAGCCGCAGACGCGCTTTCGCATCTGGTTCGAGATCGAGGCCTATGCCTGCGACGCGCTGGCGGAATTGGGCGTCATCCCCAAGGAGAGCGCCAGGAACATCTGGGACAAGGCGGATTTCGTGCAGTTCGACGTCGCCCGCATCGACGAGATCGAGCGCGTGACGAAGCATGACGTCATCGCCTTTCTGACGCATCTCGCCGAATTCATCGGGCCGGATTCGCGCTTCGTGCATCAGGGCATGACGTCGTCCGACGTGCTCGACACCTGCCTCGCCGTGCAGCTTTCGCGCGCCGCCGATCTGCTCATCGCCGATGTCGACGCGCTGCTCGCCGCGATCAAGAAGCGCGCTCATGAGCATAAATACACGCCGACCATCGGCCGCTCGCACGGCATTCACGCCGAGCCCACCACTTTCGGGCTGAAACTCGCGCAGGCCTATGCGGAGTTCACGCGCGCGCGCGAGCGCCTCGTGACGGCGCGCAAGGAGGTCGCGACCTGCGCCATCTCCGGCGCCGTCGGCACTTTCGCCAATATCGACCCGCGCGTCGAGGAATATGTCGCACATAAGATGGGACTCGTTGCGGAGCCCATCTCGACGCAGGTCATTCCGCGCGACCGCCACGCCGCCTTCTTCGCGACGCTGGGCGTCGTGGCGTCGAGCGTCGAGCGGCTCGCGATCGAGGTGCGCCATTTGCAGCGCACGGAAGTTCTGGAGGCGGAGGAATATTTCTCGGCGGGGCAGAAGGGCTCCTCCGCCATGCCGCACAAGCGCAATCCGGTGCTCACCGAAAATCTCACCGGCCTCGCCCGCCTCGTGCGCGGCATGGCGGTTCCCGCGATGGAGGACGTGGCGCTCTGGCACGAGCGCGATATTTCGCATTCTTCCGTGGAACGCATGATCGGCCCCGACGCGACGGTGACGCTCGATTTCGCGCTGGCGCGCCTCACCAACGTCATCGAGAATCTCGTCGTCTACCCTGAGAACATGAAGAAGAATCTGGACAGGCTCGGCGGCCTCGTCCATTCGCAACGCGTGCTGCTGGCGCTGACGCAAAAGGGCGTGTCGCGCGAGGACGCCTACGCTTTCGTGCAGCGCAACGCCATGCCGGTCTGGCGCGGCGAAGGCGAATTCCGTGTCTTGCTCGGTCAGGACAAGGACGTGAGCGCGAAATTATCGCCCGCCGAGTTGGACGAGCTGTTCGACCTCTCGTACCACTTCAAGCATGTAGATACGATTTTCCGCCGCGTCTTCGGCGAAGGTTGAACGCGCTCAATCGATGCGCGGCGGGATGGGCTCCCGCCGCTCGCCATTCTTGCGCATGAAAACCGCATTGGCGTCGATCTCCGAATAGCCGAGCCGCACCTCCTGCGCGAAGGCCATCAATGCGCCGGTGAAGAGCGCCATTGCGGCTACAAAAAGCAGCGCGGCGCCATATTCGTGGCGAAGGCGGAATAGCGCCGATGTGAAAGCGATGATGACGAGGATGCTCGTCACCACGCAGCTCGCCACCCCCCAATAGATCGAACGATGCACGAGCACAGCGCGTTTGCGCAGAATCGGCAGCTCCACCTTGCGATGCGCCTGAGCGTCTTCGTCGCTGAGCTCGACGAGCTCGCGCGAGCGATCGACGATGCGGTCGAGCCGGGAGACCAGCACGCTCAAAAGCTGCGCCTCCGCCGCGAGCAGAAAGGCCGGGCCCGTGACCTGCGAGATGACGTTCGCGAGCTGTTCGATCGAGGGCGGCTGAAGTTCGAGGGGCATGACGGCGCTCGTCTCAAGGGACCTTTTCGGGGATCATACACGGGCGCCAGTTTCCGGCGCATTTCCGGCGCGGACTGGACCCACCGGCATTTCTCTTCCAAAGCGCCGCCTAAAGCCTTAAACAGCCTCCCATGATGTGGCTCGTCTTCGCTCTTCTCACCGGCGCCGCGGTAATGGCCGTCCTCCTGCCGCTCGCCATGCGCGGCGAGGCGAAGGACGCCGGCGCCGCCGACATCGCCTTTTTCGAGGAGCAGATCGCGGAGATCGAGCGGGAGCGCGCCGAGGGCCGGCTCGATCCGGCGGAGGCCGAGGCCGCCAGGACAGAGGCCGCCCGCCGCCTGCTGCGGGCGGAAGCCGCCCCCAAGGCGATCGCGCGCGGCTCGCGCAAGAAGGCGGTCGCCGCGGCGCTCGCCGCCATCGTCGCCGTCCCGCTCCTTTCCCTGCCGCTCTATTTGAAGCTCGGCAAGCTGGACATGCCCGACATGCCCCTGACCGCGCGGATCGAATCCGCTCCGGACAAAGGCGACCTCGCGGGCGCCGTCGCGCGCATCGAGCAGCATTTGCGCGAGCATCCGGAGGACGGGCGCGGCTTCGAGGTCGTGGCGCCCTATTATCTGCGCACCGGCCGGGGCGAGGAGGCGGTCAACGCCTATGAGCAGGCCCTGAAGCTTCTCGGCGCGACCGCCGAGCGTCACGCCAATCTGGGCCAGGCGCGCATGATCGTCGCCGAAGGCAAGGTGACGGCGGCCGCGAAAAGGGATTTCGAGGCGGCGCTCGCCCTCGACCCCGACAACGTGATGGCGGCCTATTATCTCGGCCTCGGCGCCCAGCAGGCGGGCGAAAAGGACAAGGCGATCGAGATTTTCTCGAAGCTCGAAACCGGCGCCCCGACCGACGCCGCCTATCTCCCCTCCGTGAGGAAGCGGCTCGCCGAGCTGCGCGGCGCGCCGGCGCCGGAAGCGCAAGGCCCGGCGAGCGCGCAGGGCAAGGCGATCGCGGCCATGCCGGCGCAGCAGCGCGACGCCGCGATCCGCGGCATGGTGGACAGGCTCGCCGCAAGGCTGGAATCCCAAGGCGACGACGTGGAAGGCTGGCTGCGGCTCATCCGCGCCTATAGCGTTCTCGCGGAGCCGGAAAAGGCGAAGAAGGCGCTGGCCGACGCCCGCAAGGCGCTCGCCGAGAAGCGGGACGACGTCGCCCGCATCGAGGCGCTGGCGAAAGAATTGGACATCGGAGGGTAAGACCTCCCCCGCCCCCTTCCTTCAGAGGGCGGGCGGCGCCTTGACCGAAAGTCGAAGAGAACGTCATGACGCGCAAGGGCAAGAGACTGACGCTGATCCTCGGAGCGCTGGCCGCTCTCGGCCTTGCGGCGGGCCTCGTGCTGTTCGCCCTGCGCGACAATATCGTTTTCTTCTACACGCCCTCCGAACTGACGCAGAAGCAGGTCGCGCCCGGCGCGCGGCTGCGCATTGGCGGGCTCGTGAAGGAAGGCAGCGTCGTCAAAAGCGGCAAGGACGTGACCTTCGCCGTCACCGACAGGACCAGGGATCTCGACGTGGCCTATACGGGCCTGTTGCCCGACCTCTTCCGCGAAGGGCAGGGCGTCGTCGTCGATGGCGTGTTGCAGGGCGACGGCAGATTCAAGGCCGACAGCGTGCTCGCCAAGCATGACGAGCGCTACATGCCCAAGGACGTCGCCGACAGGCTGAAAGCGCAGGGCGTCTGGCAGGGAGAGAAGAAGTGACGATGTCTCTTCCCATATCGCCGGCGCTGCGTCGCCCCCCACCCTTAATCCCTCCCCGCAAGGGGGAGGGAGGCGGCTCGCGCCCAGCATTGGCGTCGTCGATCGTGATTATGAATGACGACGCTCCATCCCTCCCCCGCGAAGCGCGGGGAGGGGCAGGGGTGGGGGCGTTTCAGCCACGACAGGCGATGGAGTAAGCTCGTTCATGATCGTCGAAACCGGACATTACGCGCTCGTTCTCGCCCTCGCTCTGGCGCTGATGCAGTTCGCCATTCCGCTCGCCGGCGCGCGCCTGAACGACGCGGCGCTGATGCGCGTCGCGCGGCCGACGGCCATCGCGCAATTCCTCTTCGTCGCCTTCTCCTACGGCGCGCTGACCTATGCGCATGTCGTCTCCGACTTCTCGCTCGTCAACGTCATCGAGAATTCGCACTCGCTGAAGCCTTTCATCTATAAAATTTCCGGCGTGTGGGGGAACCACGAGGGCTCCATGCTTTTATGGGTGCTGACGCTCTCGCTCTGCGGGGCGCTGATCGCGATCTTCTCGTCGGCCATGCCCGACAAATTGCGCGCCGACGCGCTCTCCGTGCAGGGCCTGCTCGGCGCGGCCTTTCTGCTTTTCATCCTGCTGACCTCGAATCCCTTCGCGCGCGTCGATCAGCCGCCATGGGAAGGGCGCGACCTCAATCCGATCCTTCAGGACCCCGGCCTCGCGATTCATCCGCCTCTGCTGTATCTCGGCTATGTCGGCTTCTCGATCGTCTTCTCCTTCGCGGCGGCGGCGCTCATTGGCGGGCGCATCGACGCGGCCTGGGCGCGATTCGCGCGGCCCTGGGCGCTCTTCGCCTGGATCGCGCTGACGCTCGGCATCGCCATGGGCTCCTACTGGGCCTATTACACGCTGGGCTGGGGCGGCTTCTGGTTCTGGGACCCGGTCGAGAACGCCTCGCTCATGCCCTGGATCGCCGGCACGGCGCTCCTCCACAGCGCGGCGGTGATGGAGAAGCGCGAAGCGCTGAAGGTCTGGACGATCTTCCTGTCGATTCTGGCCTTCTCGCTCTCTCTCCTCGGCACCTTCCTGGTGCGCTCGGGCGTGCTGACCTCCGTGCACGCCTTTGCGAGCGATCCCGAGCGCGGCGTGTTTATTCTGGCCATTCTCGTCTTCTTCATCGGCGGCGCGCTGGCGCTCTTTGCGGCGCGCGCGGGGTCGCTTCCCGTGGGCGGGCTCTTCTCGCCCATCTCGCGCGAGGGCGCGCTGGTCCTTAACAACCTGCTTCTTTCCGCGAGCTGCGCGACCGTCGTCATCGGCACGCTCTATCCGCTCGCGCTCGAAGCGCTGACGGGCGAGAAGATTTCGGTCGGCCCGCCCTTCTTCAATACGGTGCTGATCCCCATCGCCCTGCCGCTCGCTTTGCTCATGCCCATCGGCCAGATGCTCGCCTGGAAGCGCGGCGACCTTGCGGCGGCGCTTCAGCGGCTTCGCGTCGCCTTCGCGGCCGGCGTGCTGGCGGCGGCGGTTCTCGGCGCGTGGTACGGGACGCCGTTTCTCTCCATCGTCACGGCGGGCATAGCGGTCTATCTCGTCATCGGCGGCGTGAGCGACATCGCCCAGCGCGCGGCCTTCCGCGCCGCTTCGGCCGGCGCCGTCTTCTCGCGTCTTCGCGGCCTGCCGCTCTCGGCGTGGGGAACGTCGATCTCCCATGCCGGCATGGGTCTCGCCCTTCTCGGCCTCGCGGCGACCGGCTGGGGCGTCGAGAACATCGTCGCCATGAAGCCGGGGGATTATTACGACGTCGGTCCCTACAAGCTCGGCATAGAGGAAATCTCGCCGCGCCAGGGACCGAACTATTCGGAAATCTACGCCGTGATGGCGGTGCGCGCGGGCGGCCGGACCATCGCCAGCATCGAACCCGCCAAGCGCTACTATCAGGCCCGCAAGATGCAGCGCTCCGAGGCCGGCATCGTCACGCTCGGCCTCGGGCAGGTCTACGCCGCCATCGGCGAATCGCATCCTGACGGAACGATCGACGCGCGGCTCTACTGGAAACCCTTCGTGACGCTGATCTGGATCGGCGCGCTGGTCATGGCCTTTGGCGGCGCCTGTTCGCTGGCCGACCGGCGCCTGCGCATCGGCGTGGCGCGGCGGGCGAAGGTTGCAGCGATGCCGGAGGCGGCGGAATGAGGGACAGAGACGCCCAGCTCCAAGATATTCTTGGCGATTTGGGGGCCGCCGCGACGACCCTCACCCTTGATCCCCCCCTGCAAGGGGAAGGGAGGCGGCCCGGAGGGCAATCGGGTGAACAACGATATTGGACGTTAGCCGCCCAATACCTCCCCTTTACGGGGAGGTCGGCGGTCGAAGACTGCCGGGTGGGGTTCGCGCCGCATTACATTGATGGAGCTTTACCCCACCCGGCCCTGCTTCGCAGGGCCACCCTCCCCGTAAAGGGGAGGGATGGGCTCATGCTCAGCGTTCATCCGATTGCCCTCGTATGGGGGCTCGTTTCCGAGATTCGCGGTGTCGGTCGCCAGTTACGGATGGCGCCGCTTCATCCCTCCCCCGCGAAGCGCGGGGAGGGGCAGGGGCGGTTCGGCCGCGATAATCCTGGTCGTGACGCTCGCAAGCCCGTCATCTCGAACCGAGGCAAGGCGGGGTTGGGGACGCTGGCCCTGGCGGCGATGTTGCTCATTATCCCCGCTCAGGCCGTCACGCCCGGCGAGAAACTGTCCGACCCGGCGCTCGAAGCCCGCGCCCGCGCCATTACCGGCGAGCTCCGCTGCCTCGTCTGCCAGAACCAGTCGGTCGACGATTCCGACGCCTCGCTCGCCAGGGACCTGCGCGTGGTCGTGCGCGAGAAGCTGAAGGAGGGGATGAGCGACGCGCAGGTGAGGGAATATGTCCATTCCCGCTACGGCGATTTCGTCCTGCTGCGCCCGCCGCTGAAACCGGGCACGATCCTCCTCTGGACCGCGCCGCTCCTCGCGCTCCTTGCCGGCGCCGCGGCCGTCTGGTCGGCGGCGCGTCGGCGCCGGGCGCCGGCGGAATCCGCCGAACTGACCCCCCAAGAGCGCGAGCGTCTCGCCGCCTTGGGCGTAAGTGAGCGCCGTAATTCGGATTTTTAAGATTTGAAAATTGTCACGTTAGAGTTATTCAAATCCTGTTGATTGGGGCTCTCTACCTTAAGGAGCGCCTCATGACATCCGTCACATCCGGCGTCGAACTCTCTCCCGGCCATGAGCCGGCGAGTCCGAAGCCGAAGCTCGATCATTCCTTTGACATTCGCGGCCTGCTGGTCTTTCTCGGCGTCATCGCCTGCGGCCTTGGCTATACGGCCTGGAGCATCTGGAGCGATCTCAGAGAGACGGGCGCGCCGGTCGTCACCTATCTGCCCTTCGTCCTTCTCGGCGTCGCGCTGCTGATCGCGCTGGGCTTCGAATTCGTCAACGGCTTCCACGACACGGCCAACGCCGTGGCGACCGTCATCTACACCCACTCCATGCCGGCCAATATCGCCGTCGTCTGGTCGGGCTTCTTCAACTTCCTCGGCGTGCTGTTCTCGACCGGCGCGGTCGCCTTCGGCATCGTGTCGCTGCTGCCGGTGGAGCTGATCCTGCAAGTCGGCTCCAGCGCCGGCTTCGCGATGGTCTTCGCGCTGCTCATCGCCGCCATCATCTGGAATCTCAGCACCTGGTGGCTGGGCCTGCCGGCCTCCTCCTCGCATACGCTCATCGGCTCGATCATCGGCGTCGGCGTCGCCAACGCCCTCATGCGCGGCCGCGACGGCACGTCGGGCGTCGACTGGGGCAAGGCGACCGAGATCGGCTATTCGCTGCTGCTGTCGCCGATCGTCGGCTTCACGGCGGCCGCGCTGCTGCTGCTGCTCATGAAGTTCGTCGTGCGCAAGGCCGAGCTCTACAAGGAGCCGCAGGGCCAGAACCCGCCGCCATGGTGGATTCGCGGCCTGCTCATTCTCACCTGCACGGGCGTCTCCTTCGCCCATGGCTCGAATGACGGCCAGAAGGGCATGGGCCTCATCATGCTGATCCTGATCGGCACGGTGCCGACGGCCTATGCGCTCAACCGCGCGCTGCCGTCGAACCATGTCGCGGCCTTCTCCAAAGTGTCGGCGGAAGCCTCCAAGATCGTCGAGGCCAAGGCGGCGGGCTATCGCGTGCTCGGCGATCCGCGCCCGGCGGTGACGAACTACATCTCCCGTCACGAGCTGAACGAGGGAACCTATCCCTCGCTCGCCGTTCTGATGAAGGAGATTTCCAGGCAGATCGAAACCTACGGCGCGATCTCGAAAATCCCCTTCGCCGCGGTCGGCAACACCCGCAACGACATCTATCTCGCCTCGGAGGCGCTGCGCTTCCTCGCCAAGGACAAGGAAGCGGACCTCACCGAGGGCGACAAGAAAACGCTGAAGGCCTATAAGGACGAGATCGACAGGGCGACGAAGTTCATCCCGACCTGGGTGAAGGTCGCCGTCGCCATCGCGCTCGGGCTGGGCACCATGATCGGCTGGAAGCGCATCGTGGTCACGGTGGGCGAGAAGATCGGCAAGCAGCATCTGACCTATGGCCAG
>Ga0123398_1027575_pt1 | contig 11594 bp, 11 predicted proteins | sample T5LHNO3metaT_FD_89926 | JGI IMG/M metagenome (GOLD analysis project Ga0123398, IMG submission 89926) | Methane-oxidizing artificial microbial communities from Washington, USA to study methane cycling - T5-LHNO3 metaT (Metagenome... | ecosystem: Engineered > Modeled > Simulated communities...
CCAATCCCACAGATCGGAAGGGGCAGCCGCGCCGCCTTCCTTCTTGACGGGAGTCTTCTGCTCTTCGGTCATTTTTGCCTCCTAAGGTCAATGCTGATGACGAACGATTTGGATCGTTTCGCGGGCCCTGACAGACGGACAAATCGGCCCCGCCCCCGCCCGCTTCAAGCGTGGCCATTGGCGCGAAATGTCGCGCCTATTCGTCGAGCGACAGCAGCGCCGCGTCGCCGCCGAATGACGCCGTATTGGTCGTGACGGTCGTCTCGCGCAGGAAGCGCCGCAGATAGTCCGGCCCGCCCGCCTTCGGTCCCGTGCCGCTCAAGCCGAAGCCGCCGAAAGGCTGGCTGCCGACGACGGCGCCGATCATGTTGCGGTTGACATAGACATTGCCGGCCGGCGCGCGCGCGGCGACATGGCGGATGCGCGCCTCGATGCGCGTCTGCAAGCCGAAGGTGAGGCCGAAGCCGGACGCCTCGATCTCGCCGAGAAGCGCGTCGAAATCGGCGGCGCGCCAGGCGACGACATGCAGCACGGGGCCGAAGACCTCCTCGCGCAGATCGGCGACGCGGTCGAGCCGCAGAATATACGGCGCGACAAAGGTTCCGGACGCAGGCGCGTCGCCGGCGTAGAGCGCGCGGCCGGCCGCTTTTTGCCGATCAATGTAGTCGTCGAGTTTTCGCTTCGCTTCAATGTCGATGACAGGGCCGACATGCGCGCCGATCTCGCGCGGATCGCCGACGCGCAATTCCTTCGTCGCGCCGATGAGCGTCTCGATCGCATCCGCCGCGACGTCCTCTTGCAGGCACAAGAGCCGCAGCGCCGAGCAGCGCTGTCCGGCGGAACGGAAAGCCGACGCCAGAACGTCGTCGACGACCTGCTCGATCAGCGCCGTCGAGTCGACGATCATGGCGTTGATCCCGCCCGTCTCCGCGATGAGCGGCGAGATGGCGCCCGCGCGCGCCGCGAGCGCGCGGTTGATATGCTGCGCGACCTCGACGGAGCCGGTGAAGACGACGCCCGCTATGCGCGGATCGGCGACAAGCGCGGCGCCGACCTCTCCGGCGCCCGGCGCAAATTGCAGGACGTCGCGCGGGACGCCCGCCTCGTGAAGCAGCGCGACCGTTTTCGCGGCGATGAGCGGCGTCTGCTCCGCCGGCTTGGCGATGACGGCGTTGCCGGTCGCGAGCGCGGCGGCGACCTGCCCGAGGAAGATCGCAAGCGGAAAGTTCCAGGGCGAGATGCAGACGAAGACGCCGCGCCCTTCATAACGCAGGCGATTGTCTTCGCCTGTCGGACCAGGCAGCCTTGTCTCGCGGCAGACGAGTCGCGCCTGTTCGGCGTAATAGCGGCACATATCCGCCGCTTCACGCAGCTCCGCGAGCGCGTCGTCGAGCGTCTTGCCGGCTTCGTTCTGCAAAAGCGCGATGAAGCCGCCGCGTCGCGCTTCGAGAAGATCGGCGGCGCGCGTGAGAATTTGCGCACGCGTTTCGACGGGCGTGGCGTTCCAACCTGGGAAAGCCGCTCCGGCCGCCGACGTCATTTCCTTCACGCCGTCGGCGTCGGACTCGATAACGGTCCCCACACTCTCGCCGTCGATGGGCGAAACGACATTGCGCGCGGTCTTCGTCGATCTAATGGCCGGCCGCGCCTCATATGGCCCGCGCGCAGCGCGGATGTCGTCGAGCAGCGCCGCCAGCGCGACCCTGTCGCCGAACTCGACTCCTTTCGAATTGGCGCGCAGCGGCTCATAGATTTGCGACGGTCTCGGCAATCGCGGATGCCGGGCGCCGTCGCGAAGCGCTTCGCGCGGATCGGCGACGAGCGCGTCTTCCGGCGTCTGCGGATCGGCGGCGCGCGCCACGAAGGAGGAGTTCGCGCCGTTCTCGATCAGGCGCCGCACGAGATATGCGAGCAAATCGCGATGCGGCCCGACCGGCGCATAGACGCGCACGGGCGCGCCGCTCCTTTCGGCGAGCGCCGCGTAGAGCGCTTCGCCCATGCCGTGCAGGCGCTGGAACTCATAGTCCCGGCGCGCGGCGCCGCGCGCGAGGATTTCCGCGACGCCGCGGGCGTTATGCGTCGCGAATTGCGGATAGATGCGCGGCTGCGCGAGCAGCGTCGCGGCGCAGGCGTCGTAATTGAGGTCGGTCATCGCCTTGCGCGTGAAGACCGGATAATCGGCAAGTCCTCGCTCCTGCGCGCGCTTGATCTCGCTGTCCCAATAGGCGCCTTTCACGAGGCGCAGCATGAAGCGGCGATCATGCGCCTCGGCCAGGGCGGCGGCGTAATCAATGACGGCGGCCGCGCGTTTCTGATAGGCTTGCACGGCGAGACCGAAGCCCTCCCAGCCCGCGAGCGACGGATCGGCGACGACGCGCGCGATCACGTCGAGCGAGAGTTCGAGCCGGTCCGCCTCCTCCGCGTCGATGGTGAAAACGAGGTCGCTTCGTTTCGCGAGGCGCGCAAGCTCCAGCACGCGCGGCGGCAGTTCCCGCAACACGCGTTCGCGCGAGACGGCTTCGTAGCGCGGATGCAGGGCGGAAAGCTTCACCGAGACGCCGGGGCGATCGGGCAAGGACGCGTCGCCTGCTTTGGCGCCGATGGCGCGAATGGCCGTCGCATAGGCGTCGAAATATCGCTCCGCGTCAGCGGCGCTGCGCGCGCCCTCGCCCAGCATGTCGAAGGAGAAACGCTCCTGGGCGCCGCGCGCCCGCGCCAGCGCGTCCCCGATCGTTTCGCCGAAGACGAAATGCGCGCCCATGAGCCGCATGGCCTGCCGCGCGGCGACGCGCAGGGTCGGCAGACCGAGGCGCCGCGCGAGATCGGCGACAAGCCCGCGCGGCTCGCTCTGATCCACGATCCGCGCGGAGAAGCCCAGCGCAAAGGCGCAGGCCTGCACGAGCAGCGTGTCGGAGGACGATTCGTGATGCGAGAAATCGCCCGACGCGAGCTTGTCGACGATGAGCTGATCGGCGGTGACGTCGTCGGGAACGCGCAGGAGCGACTCCGCGAGCGCCATGACGGCGAGCCCCTCGCGCGAGGAGAGCGAGAATTCGTGCAGGAAATCCTCGACGCCGCCAAGCGCGCTGTGCTGCGCGCGCATGCCGCGGATAAGCGCGCGGGCTTTCGCTTCGATGTCATTGCGGACGTCCGGGTCGGGGCGCCCGGCGAGAAACGCCGCCGCGAACGTCTCGTCCGACGGCGCATAGGGCGCGGCGAAAGGCGGCGGTTCTTTCTGCATGACTTCGCGGCGCCCCGATCGGCTGACGATATGAGGAATATGGGAGCGGAGCGCGTTTGGACAAAGGGAACTCTCGACGCCGTTCCCGCCGCAAGGCGGTCGCCAACACTGAAGAAGATGCGAGCGCCGTCCCCTCTGCCGTGAAAACGGGAAGAGGGAGAGACCGAATCCGATTCACCTGCGAGGCGCGAACAACTCCTTGATCCGCGCCGTCAGCCGGTCGCGCACGTCGCGATAGGCGTTGAGGATCGCCTCCCGCGAGCCCTGCGTCGCGGTCGCGTCCGGCGTCGGCCAATAGACGACGTCGACCGCCATGGCGCGGGTGAATTCCAGCGCCTTGTGATGCGCCTCGGGCGAGAGCGTGACGATGAGATCGAAATTCGAGTCTTCGAGATCCTCGAATGTGTGCGGCTTGTGGCGCGACATGTCGACGCCGATCTCCTCCATCGCCGCGACGGCGAAGGGATCGGACTCGCCGCTCTTGATGCCGGCCGAGGCGAAGTAGATTTCCCGGCCGAAATAATGCCGCGCGATCGCCTCCGCCATGGGAGAGCGCACCGTATTCAGCGTGCAGGCGAAGAGGACGGATTGCGGGCGCTCGCCCATCGCCCTCACCCCTTCCAGTGCAGCGCCGTGATCAGCGTGAACAGCCGGCGCGCCGTGTCGACGTCGGTTTCGATCTTGCCCTTGAGCCGCTCGGCCAGAAGCTGCGCCCCTTCATTGTGCAGGCCGCGGCGGCCCATGTCGATCGCCTCGATCCGGCGCGGCGTCGCGGTGCGGATGGCGGCGTAATAGGCGTCGCAGATCATGAAATAGTCTTTGAGTATGCGCTTGAAGGGCGTCAGCGACAGAATATGCGTGACGACGGCGTTTCCATTCCGGTCGCGAACGTCGAAGACGAGCTTCGCGTCCATCAGCGAAATATTCAAGGCGTAAGGCCCGCCATTGTGGCCGATGAGCGCGAAGCTGTTCTCCTCGATCAGGTCATAAACCGCGATGGCGCGTTCATGCTCCTGGTCGGCCGAGCCGCGCCCGATCGAGTTCTCGTCGAGCGTGACCGAAATCAGCCGGTTCCGCGCGGTTTCGTCCACGCTCACGCCCCGAGCGCGTTCAGGCGGATCGAGACGGAGCGGGCATGCGCCGTCAGGCCCTCGGCCTCGCCGAGCGTCACGGCGGCGGCGCCGATCGCGCGCAACGACTCGGCGTCGCATTTCAGGATCGAGGTGCGCTTCACGAAGTCGAGCACGGAGAGGCCCGACGAGAAGCGCGCCGAGCGCGCCGTCGGCAGGACGTGATTGCTGCCGCCGACATAGTCGCCGACCGCCTCCGGCGTATAGCCGCCGATGAAAATGGCGCCGGCGTTCGACACGCGGGCGGCGAGTTCTTCCGCGTCCTCGGAGATGATCTCGAGATGCTCGGCGGCGATCCGGTCGGCGAGCGGCAGCGAGTCGGAGAGCTTCTTGACGAGGATCACCGCGCCGTAGTCGCGCCAGGACTTTCCGGCGATCTCCGCGCGCGAGAGCGTCGCGAGATGGCGCTCGACCGCCGCAACCGTCGCGTCGGCGATTTCGGCGCTGTCGGTGATGAGGATGGACTGGGCCGACTCGTCATGTTCGGCCTGCGCCAGCAGATCGGCCGCGATCCAATCGGGATTGGCCGTCCTGTCGGCGAGGATCAGCACTTCCGAGGGCCCGGCGATCATGTCGATGCCGACCTGGCCGAAGACGCGGCGCTTGGCCGCCGCGACCCAGGCGTTGCCGGGTCCGACGATCTTCGCCACCGGCGCGATGGTCTTGGTGCCATAGGCCAGCGCCGCCACGGCCTGGGCGCCGCCGACGCGATAGATTTCGTCGATGCCGGCGCGCCTGGCCGCGGCGAGCACAAGCGGCTCGACATGGCCGCCCGGCGTCGGCACGACCATCACGATGCGCTTCACGCCCGCGACCTTTGCGGGCACGACATTCATGGCGACGGAGGACGGATAGGCCGCCGTGCCGCCCGGAACATAGAGACCCACCGAATCGAGCGGCGACCAGCGCCAGCCGAGCTCCACGCCCGCCGCGTCGCGATAGCGCAAATCCTGCGGCTTCTGCTTCTCATGGAAGGCGGTGATGCGCGCCAGCGCGAGATCGAGCGCGGCGAGCTGCTCCTTCGAGCACTTCGCCTCGGCGGCGGCGACCTCGGCGGCGGGGACGGCGACGCCGGTCTGCGCGAGGTCGACGCGGTCGAAGCGCCTGGAATAGTCGATCAGCGCCTCGTCGCCCCGCGCGACGACGTCCTCGATAATGGCGCGGACGGTGGCGTCGACGTCCTGGGAGGCCTCCCGCTTCATGGCGAGCAGAGACACGAATTGCTGCTCGAAATCGGGGGCGGCGGCGTCCAAACGCAAGGTCATTTCCATCTCCAACCGGGGGGCGCCCGGCTGTCATGACCTCGCGCGACCGCCTTCGTCAAGTTTGATGCATGTATCGGGGGCCGCGCCGCGCCGCTACGCCGGTCTTTGGGGGAATGGCGCAGCGCCGTCCGTATCGTGAGTCGGCCGCGCCGCAGTCTTCCAGCGGGGGCCGATGTCGGTCAACTGCGCTTCGACGCATTCCACGTCGAGGCAAATCGCCGCGCCGCCGGCGAAGGTCAGGCGGATCGTCCCGCCCGGCGGCTCCGGGCCGGACTCGAAAGTGACGGCCAGGAGCTCGAGGATCACGTCGGGCTGGTCACGAGAGATTCGATTGCAGCGCACCCGCTGCACGCCCTCGAAATGCACGCCTGCGCGGCAGCGCTCCAGCCGGCCCTCCAGCTCGGCCGCCCAGTCGAAGCGCGAGCCGACGAGCGCGAAGCGGCGCTTGGCGGGCAGAAAGACGATGTCGCCGACGCGCACCAGCGCGTCCTGCAGATGCGCGGAAAGAAGCGCGAGATCCTCGCTATCGAGCGCGTGCAGACGCAGCGCGGGCCCAGTGTCGAGCGGGTTTGCGGCCATGCTGATCCTCCCTCACCCGCGATATGGCGAGGAGCGCGGGAGGACGCAAGTGCCGGGACGCGCCGGGCTTTGGTCAGTCAGGCGACGCGGCGAAATAAGCGCGCCAACGGCGCCGGCATTACCCTCTCGCAAGCGGGCAGAGGGCAGGGTGAGGGGCGAGGGATCACGACGCACTCCGTCGATAGCGCCAGCAATTCCTGGCGTTCAAGAGAGATCGACGCCTCCGCCTCGCCCCTCACCCCAACCCTCTCCCCGTTTCACGGGGAGAGGGAGCGCGCGGGCGGTCGACTCAGCCTGATCTTTCGTCTTTTCGAGCGGTCGAAACTATGGCCTGATCCGGCGGCCAACATCTTCGCCTTGCCTGATCGAGGATCATCACGATGACCGATATTTATGGCGGCTACGCCAGGGATATTTACACGGAGCCGTCGGACGTCGACGACGACACGCTGAAGAATCTCGGCCCCCTGCGCCCTCTGGCCGGCGTCTGGCGCGGCGTGAAGGGGACCGACGTCAATCCCAAGGCCGACGGGCCGGAGACGCAGGCCTATATCGAGCGCATCGTCCTCGAGCCGATCGACCCGCAGACCAACGGGCCGCAGCTCTTCTACGGGCTGCGCTATCACCAGCATGTCGTCAAGCCCGGCGAGACGGAGACCTATCACGACCAGGTCGGCTACTGGCTATGGGAGCCGGCGACGGGCGTCGTCATCCAGACGCTCGCCATTCCGCGCGGACAGACGGCGATGGCGGTCGGCAAGGCCGCGCCCGACGCGAAAACATTCGAGCTCGTCGCGAAGCGAGGGCTGACGACCTACGGCATTTGCTCCAATCCCTTTCTGGAGGACGCCTTCCGCACGGACGAATATCGCATCAAGGTGACGATCAGCGACGACGGGACATGGTCCTACGACGAAACGACGACGCTGACGGTGAAGGGCGAGACGCCCTTCGAGCACACGGATCGAAATACGCTCGTCAAGGTCGGAGACGCGGCGCCCAATCCGCTGGCTCAGGCGAAGGACTGACGCCGCGCGCCTTGTCGCGGGAATGTGCGGCGGCCGAAGCTCAATCCGCCTTCGGCGCCTCCGGACAGCCCTGCTTCATCGCCTCGCGCCCCGCCTCGGCGATTTCTTCCGGCGTCAGGTCGCGGATATGCGTCGCGATCGACCATTCGTGCCCGAACGGATCGACCACGACCCCGTAGCGGTCGCCCCAGAACATGTCGGCGACCGGCATTTTCACCTTCGCGCCGGCGGCGACCGCCTGCGCGAAAAGCGCGTCGACATTGGGGACGGCGAGATGGATCGTCACGGAGGCTCCGCCGCGCGCCTTGGGGCCGAGAACGCCCCATTGCGGCATCTCGTCGACGAGCATCAGCATGGAGTCTCCAATCCTGACGCTCGCATGCATGAGCTTTCCGTCCGGTCCCGGCATGCGCATCAGCTCCGTCGCGCCGAAGGCCTTTTTGTAGAACTCGATCGCCTCGGCGGCGCCGGCGCAGACGATATGGGGCGTGATCGTATGCACGCCGTCCTGAACCGGTTTTACATTCTCACCCATGGTTCGGCTCCCTTGTTTCAGCCGATCTTGCAAAGCGTCATGCGCAGCGCCTCGGCGTCGCCCTGCGCAAGCTCTTTCTCCAATGCGTCATGCGCGGATCGCCAGATTGGAATCGCCGCCGCGAGCGTCTCGCGCCCCGAATCGGTAAGCGACAGCCGCCGCGCGCGCCTGTCCTTCTCGTCGGCGGCGACCGTCACCAGCCCGCGCCGCTCCAGCGATTTCAGCGCCGCCGTCAGCGTCGTCCGATCCATGGCGAGAAAACTCGCGAGCTTGCCGACCGTCGGCGCCTGCGGGGCGCTCAGCGCCATCATCAGCGAGAATTGCCCATTGGTGAGCCCGACCGGCGCGAAGGCGCGATCGAAGCGCCGCGCGAGGCGGCGCGCGGCCCGTTGCGCCGCAAGGCACAGGCAGTTGTCGCGAATCTCATGAACGACCTCGATAGGCGGCGTTTTTGACATGGCTCATTTATGTTGATATCAACATTTATGGGCCTTGTCCAGAAGAGGAGCGGCCAATGCACAAAGTGAGAACCTGCCTCGCCTTCCGGGATCAGGCGGAGGAAGCGGCGCGTTTCTACGTGTCGCTCATTCCCGGCTCCGAATTCGAAACCGCCTTCCGCCCGGAGCCGGACGGACCGGCGCTGATGACGCTGTTCACCCTCGCCGGGACGCCCTATCAGGCGCTGAACATGGGCGATTACGTCACGCTCAACGATGCGGTCTCGATCTCCGTGACGACGAAGGATCAGGAGGAGACCGACCGGCTCTGGAACGCGCTGCTCGCGGATGGCGGCGCGGAGAATCGCTGCGGCTGGCTGAAGGATCGCTTCGGCCTCTCCTGGCAGATCGTGCCCGAGGCCCTGCCCCGCCTGCTCACCGATCCCGACCGCGCCGCCGCCGGGCGCGCCATGCAGGCCATGATGGGCATGGTGAAGCTCGACGTCGCGGCGCTGGAGAAGGCGTTTCGCGGCGAGTGACCGAAACTTATCCCCACGCCGCAAACATCTCCCATGATGCGTCCGCTTCGCCACGCAGGGGCGCCGTCAGGGTCGGCGGCGGGGGAATTGGCGTTAGCCCTCCCCGCGAAAACCGTGAAAACGGGAAGAGGGAAGCGGCGTCGTTCGGAATCACGACCCGGCCATATCCACAGTCCTGGAAGGAAGGCGACCTCCCTCCCCCACGAAGTGGCGGGGAAGGATCGAGGGTGGGGGGCGGCGCCGCGATGAGAATGAATCAAAGCGAGCGTTCAACTCGCCCGCCCGGCGCGCGTCAGTCCTGGAAAGGATTATGCACCAGGATCGTGTCGGCGCGCTCGGGGCTCGTCGACAGCAGCGCCACCGGCGCGCCGATCAGCTCCTCGATGCGGCGGACATATTTGATCGCCTGCGCCGGAAGCTCGGCCCAGCTCCGCGCGCCGCTCGTCGTCTCCTTCCAGCCGGGATAGCTCTCATAGACCGGCGTCACCCGCGCCTGCGCGGATTGCGACGCCGGCAGGCGGTCGATGCGCCTGCCGTCGAGCAGATAATGCGTGCAGATCTTGATCTCATCGAAGCCGTCGAGAATATCGAGCTTGGTCAGCGCGATGCCATTGATGCCGGAGGTCTTGACCGCCTGGCGCGTCAGCACGGCGTCGAACCAGCCGCAGCGGCGCCGGCGCCCCGTATTGGTGCCGAATTCATGGCCGCGATCGCCGATCAATTCGCCGACGCCGTCATTGAGCTCCGTCGGGAAAGGCCCGCCGCCGACGCGCGTCGTATAGGCCTTGGCGATGCCCAGCACATAGCCGATCGCGCCCGGGCCCAGCCCCGAGCCGCTCGCGGCGGAAGCGGCCACCGTGTTGGACGACGTCACATAGGGATAGGTGCCATGGTCGACGTCGAGCAGGACGCCCTGCGCGCCTTCGAAGAGGATGCGCTTGCCGGCGCGGCGCTGCTCGTCGAGCAGATCCCAGACGGCGTCCATGAAGGGCAGGATTTTCGGCGCGACGGAGAGCAGCTCCTCGCGCAGCGCGGCGGGCGCGACCTCGGGCAGGCCGAGGCCCCGGCGCAGCGGATTGTGATGGGCGAGCGCGCGGGCGATCTTGTCGTCGAGCGTGTCGGGCTCGGCCAGATCCATCAGGCGGATGGAGCGGCGGCCGACCTTGTCCTCGTAAGCGGGGCCGATGCCGCGCTTCGTCGTGCCGATCTTGGCGCCGCCGCCCGCCGCCTCCTCGCGATGCGCGTCGAGCTCGCGATGCAGCGAGAGGATGAGCGGCGCGTTCTCGGCGATCTTGAAATTGGCCGGGCTGATCTCGACGCCCTGCTCCCGCAGCCGCTCGACCTCGCCCGCCAGAAAATGCGGATCGACGACGACGCCATTGCCGACGACCGAGAGCTTGCCCGGCCTCACGATGCCCGAAGGCAGCAGAGCGAGCTTGTAGGTCTCGCCGTCAATGACGAGCGTATGGCCGGCGTTGTGGCCGCCCTGGAAGCGCACGACCACATCCGCCTCCAGCGACAGCCAGTCGACGATCTTGCCCTTGCCCTCGTCGCCCCATTGGGCGCCGACCACCGCCACATTCGCCATGATCTTGTCTTCGCGCTTCAAAAAACGGCAAAAGCCCCGCGCGGTAACGCGAAGGGCTCGTTACCGGCAGGGTTTAGCGCAGGAAAGCCGGGCGGTAAAGACCCGCGCCGCCCAAACTCCGCAGCCGACGGGCGGCGTCCGCTATTCAACAATTTGTGGGAGAAGCCACATTGCGCCCCGGAGCCAAATGACGCCGGCCGCCGCGCTCCGGCCCCGCAAACGCTATATAACATACAAATATCGCGTTGGCCCGTCCTTTGCTCATACGCCCCGGAAAGGGGTTGCGAACATGGACGATCTCTACGCGAACGGCTTCTTCTCCGATCGGACCGACTCATTCGCCATCATCCTCGGCGCGAACGAGATCGCCTCGGCGATCGCGGTCCGCCTCGCCTGGGACCGCTTCCGCGTCGTCCTGAGCCATGATCCCTTTCCGCCCGTCATCCGCCGCGGCATGGCCTTTCACGACGCGCTCTATGACGATCGGGCGGAGGTTGACGGAATTGTCGGCCAGCGCGCCGAATCCGCTCTGGAGATCGCCGATGCGCTCGCCAGACGGGGACGGGTCGCCGTCACCCATCTTCAACTGACCGATCTCATCACGCTGCGCGCGCCGACCGTCATCGTCGACGCCCGCATGCAGAAGCATCGCATCACGCCGGATCTCCGCGGCGTCGCGCGGCTGGCCGTCGGGATCGGGCCCAAATTCCGAGTCGGCGACAATTGCGACATCGCGGTCGAAACCCATCCGGAGCGGACGGGCGATCTCGTGGAGGCGGGAGAGACCCGGCTTGCTGACGGCGTCCCCCGCGCGCTCGGCGGCGCGGGAAAGGAACGCTTCGCCTATTCGTCTCACCAAGGGATATGGCGCACGCCGCTCGATATCGGCGCCCTCGTCTTCAAGGGATATGTCATCGGCCATCTCGACGGTCTGCCAATCCGCGCGCCGATGGACGGCCATCTGCGCGGGATCGCGCGCGACGGGACGCTCGCCCCCGCCGGCGTGAAACTCGTCGAGATCGACCCCCGCGGCCGGCAGGCTTGCTGGACCGGCGTCGACGAACGCGGCGGCGCAATCGCCGCTGCGGTCGCCGAAGCGATCGAAAAGGCGCCGGCGCGCCTCAAATCATACATGCGGCAATCGTCGCTTCATTAACGCGCATGGATTCCGTCTCAGTCGAGAGCGACCATCACGTCCGAAGACTTGATCACGGCCTTGACCTTCGCGCCCGCTTTCAGGCCCAGTTCGTCA
>Ga0123398_1067646_pt1 | contig 11528 bp, 10 predicted proteins | sample T5LHNO3metaT_FD_89926 | JGI IMG/M metagenome (GOLD analysis project Ga0123398, IMG submission 89926) | Methane-oxidizing artificial microbial communities from Washington, USA to study methane cycling - T5-LHNO3 metaT (Metagenome... | ecosystem: Engineered > Modeled > Simulated communities...
GATCTTGTCGCAGTTGGAGATGCACACCAGCGCGTCGGCACAGTGGGCATTGACCATGTATTCCACGCTATCGGCGATCAGGTCGCGGCTGGGCAGCGAATACAACATCCCGTCGTGGCCCATAGCGATGCCGTCGTCCACGGCGATGGTGTTGAACTCCTTGGCCACGCCGCCGGCTTTTTCGATTTCGCGGGCCACCAGTTGCCCCATGTCCTTGAGGTGCACATGGCCGGGTACAAACTGGGTAAACGAGTTGGCAATGGCGATGATGGGCTTGGTGAAATCATCCTCTTTCATCCCTGTGGCTCGCCACAGCGCCCTTGCGCCTGCCATATTGCGGCCGTGGGTGGTAGTGCGGGAACGGTATTGTGGCATGTTGAACCTCGGTAGAATCTTAAGGAATTGAAGGTAAATTTTTATAACTGATGTTACGCAGCTTGCAGAGCCTGAAGTTCAGCATAAGCTTGACGGGTTGCTTTAATAAAGAGCTTAGCTCTCAACGCAAAATAGTTAGTTTTGTGTTTTAACTTCAGGCATTCCAGCTTGAATACCGGGTAAATCGCCATAAACACATGATTGTTTTGCGTGGTGATCCTGCGAGTCGGCGACTTTGCCAAGGCGGCGCTGGATTTCAAGGATTTGTGAAACAGTTCAACTTTCCATCGTTTTTGATAGATTGTCGTGATCGTGTCATCGTTGCCTGTCAAATTACTGCTGACCCGATTCAACAACCCCGTGCTGCAGCCTTTGTTTGTGAAGACTTGCCGAACTAAAAGGACCTCATCCGCATAACCTTTTAGCCAGCCGCACACGGCCTGTTTATCCGATAATTCCAGCGTATCGATCCGTACAAAGCGACCTTGCTTCTTATCGGCTGTGCTTAAAGCCACCAGACGGTTGTCTTTGAGTGCCGCTGTAAAATGCTTTTTCTTTTTCACAATAAACTCAAAGTTTTCCACGGAAGCGAACCCGCTATTCATCAACATAGTGCAAAATTTCAAGGCGTTATTCACGCAGGTGGTCATCATGCTCCACATCAATTCGTTTTTGGTGACCTCACTGGCCCGCGTTACCTGCCGCGTTTTCACATCGCAAAATTGCAGCGGTTTTCGCACCCGCTCAAACGCAACCGGAATCGATACCTCACCGCTGTAATACAGTGCATTCAGCAGGTTGTTTCCCCGTACCGAACGCCCGCTGCAATGATCGAAATGCCAGTACATTACCTCGTTTTCGTCCGTCCAGGCCTTCTCCTGAATCGTGTTGTCGAAAATCAACACGCCGTCTTCTCTATCTGGCGAACTGTCGATTTCACCGGGCGCCATAAGTTTCGCGACGTGTATTCGCGCTCTGATAAAAAAACGCGTCACTCGGTCATGGTTCACATCACCATCCACCAGCGACGATAGCCCTGTGGCTGTCGCGGCTCCAAACGTGCTTATCAAATAATCGGTGTATAGCTCTAATTCTGCTTTTTTCATTCACACAGAATAACCAAATTTAGGAATGACTGCTTAACATCAGTTAAATATATGTTGTGTTTGTTTAAGGTCTCGTTTAAGCGCTCAGGACTTGCAGATTGCGCCAAAGCAGCGTGTGTGATTGACAAGCCTAGTATCGCTGTTGCGATCAGTGTTACTTTGTTGTTTAGGTGTTGCATAATGTAATCTCCAATTAATAAGTATGGGTCACTCTTATTCGAGCGATAATTGTAATAGCTTAATCCATGTTCACCTCTGTTTTTAGAGTTTTGCCACTGGTATTCAGTTCCAGTTTGACCTTTTTTTGCCGCGTATTCATCTTTGGCTGTCTCGCTTGGTTTTACTGCCTTGCCTGGGACCTATTGGCCGCTTCTACTCCTGATTTTGACGGATTATATCGTGCTGACCCAAAGCATCAAAATATGGCTCATTCGGAAATACAAGATCGAAAAATCCTCCCTTGGAATTACTTCGCCGAAAACCCGCCAGATCTTGCGGCCTGCCAAGCCGCCCGGCGTACTCCTCGTGCAGGATGCTCGTCGGCGATTCGGAGCAAAGCCCGCTGTCGAACGGCAGGATTGCCGATTTTAACGAGGCTGCGCACGATTTCTAGACCCTCGGGCACGTCGATGGGATGGCGTAATGCGCAATCGACCAACGGTTCCGCCGACTGCTCTTTTCCGAGCAGGCCAAGCGCGACAATGGCTCCCATGCGACAATCGGCCAATGGATGGAAAAGCGCATTCAGGAGCCTTTCGAAATACCCCTTCTGATCGAATTCGGACACGCTAACCTCACAATGGGGGCATATCTCGTCCGCCGCCGGGAACTCAGCGAAGCAATTGAGGCAAAACTGTTCGGACTTCGCCATCATCTCCTACTCAATGCTGGTACAAACCGGACAGCCCGGATTCTGACAATTGCGTTGCGACCCTTCCTCGAAGCGGCTTGAAAGAGCTTTTCTGCTCCTTATCAAACCCGATGCACCAAATCAACCCGGTGTAGCGGAAGGTGATGACCAGATAGCTTTCATGGCTCTCATTCATGGCCTGAGCGAAGATGCGGCATCGGCTGCCGAGGCCGGTGATAAACGCATGACCCCGAGCATTACCGCCGATACCAGGGCCAGGATTCCGGCGGCCGCAAAGCCCGCGTTGGGCGAAACTAGCGTCCAAAGCACTCCCATGGTGATGCTCGACAGGAAGTCGCCCAGACCATCAACCGCACTCATCAGGCCGAAGCCGGTGCCGTGCTGATCCTCGAACATTAGCGTCGAAGCAAGAGCCGGCTGCGACGATTCTATGATGGCGGTGTAAATACCGGAGAAGGCGAAGAGCAACACCAGTATCCACTTTTGGTCGTCGGCGAAGAGGAAGCCCAGGCAGAGCAAGCCGAACAGGGCGAAGCCGATACACAGGATGAAGCGTTTGCTCAGGCGGTCAGCCAGCGCTCCAATGGGATAGGCTACCAACGCATAGACGATATTGCTGAAGGTGTAGAGGCCGATGGCGAAGGCTGCGGCGGCCACGGTGCCCAGTGAAGGGGTAAGGAGATCCTGTGCACGCAGGATAAGCAGGGTTGGTGCGAAATTTGAGATGCCGAAAAGGCCGACGGGCAGAAGAAATTTGCGGAAATCGCGGGGTAAAGCTTTGATGCTCGCCCAGGGAGGGCTATCGCTTTTCTGGCGTGGCCGCTCCTTCACCAGAAAAACGATAGCCAATACCGCGCACAAACCGGGGATCAATGAAACGACGAAAATGGTTCGTAGCGAAACGTGCGCCACCAGCAGCGCTGCGGTGAGTGGGCCGAGAATGGCGCCGAGGGTATCCAGGGTGCGGTGAAACGCAAAGGCGCGTCCTATGGTGGCAGGAGTGGTGGACTCGGTCAGCAGGGCATCGCGCACTGGCGAACGAATCGACCAGCCGATCCAGCCCACCGTCCGGCCGAACAGCACATGCCACCAACTGCCAGCTAAGGCGAATGTGGCTTGGCTGACGGCGGTAATGAAATAGCCGACTATCGCCAGACCCTTGCGCTTGCCGATCCGGTCGCTATACCAACCCGACCCTATCTCGAATAGGGTGGAAATGCCATCGGCCAAGCCTTCGATCACGCCCAGGGCGAAGGCCGGCGCACCCAGCACCGTAGAAAGAAACACCGGCAGGACGGCAGTCGCCATCTCGTGGTTCCAGTCGCTAAACAAGCTCGCCAGCCCCATGCCCAGGACGTTGCGGTTCAGCCAGCCTTTGGTTGCGGTTTCAGCAGTTGGTGCGTCTCGGTCGATGGTCATGTCAATCTTCCTTCGTAATGTTTGTTTTTCGCTGTGCAATCGATGTTTGGCGTCGTGGAAGCGGTCGGCGTTGGCACGCCGCGTTCATGCCGACTAGGCACCGACCGACAATCCCTCTTGCCAGCATACAACTTACAACCCCAAGTACAGTCTTTGTCGATATCAAATAATATCGAGCTGCATCCCGGCATAGGACAGGAGCATACCACCGAGAAGGAGAGCAATCGACCAGCCGAGCGGACTCCCGTAGACCGCCTTTCCCAGAAAGCCTCCGATTATGGCCAAGGCTCCCAAGGCAACGATGATGGCGCACCACGAAAACTTAGGCAGCAGCGCCCCTGTCATCAGAGGCAATAGCGCTCCGCAAAAGCTGCAACCGCCAGCAATCAGCGAGCTAGTGATCGCTTCATAGAATACCGCGCGCCCCAGATGCGTGCTGGCAAATCGGCCATGGGACCTAAGATTCAGTTGACGTTCAGCCTCTACCAGTTCTCCACGCAGTTCGGCGTAGTGAGCCGCGAACAAGATGAATCCTCCGGTAAGCGCGGCGACGGTTGCAACGCGCAATGCAAGGCTGACATCGATCGGCACGTTGGCATTGAGCAACTTGCCGGATGCCAGCGTCAGCGCGGTGAGGATTCCGTCGCACAGGCCTGCGACCAGATCGAGGCGATGTTTGGGACGTAGCAACCAGCCAACCGGCTTCATCTTACCCGCGGCACTCGTTCGATCAGTCGATCCCCCGCCACGATCTGATCAACGCTATGTACCACGGCACCCACAGACTCGATGGCTTGGATCAGTGTGTCGTAATCGAGGCGCTCCCCCTCGATAGTTACGTCCATGCCGACGATCTCGACATCGATTTCCTCGACGGTGATGTTGACCGCCTCGACGCCGGCGCACTGCGAGATGGCTTGAGCGAGATCAATCAGCGATGGCCGTTTGACCGCCATATCTACATCCATTACCACGCGTCGTATATTCATTCTGTGCATCCTTCTCAAAGTCTTTATCAACAGAGAATAAAAGAAACTTCTGTTTCCATCAAGTTAAATGCCGCGGCAACACTGCGCTCGGCATGGACATGCCATTCAAGTCGTAGAGGGTCGCTGAATACTCCCGGCGAGATTATGAATCGATTCCTTATGATGTTGTCTCCAAATCTTTTTGGTGGCGGTAAGTCAGTTCGGCAAAGAAATCTTCAAGATCGGGCTCTTGGGGTTTGATAGACTCAACCGCTGACCAGCTTGATCATCGTACCTAATCGTCTGTCCTGCCAAAAGTCCACCAGCCTAGCAGCGCTGGCGTCGACCCAATTGTCGGCGACTTCCTCAAGGTGCGAACAGCAATCCATCCTGTACTGATGAGTCCACAATGGTTCCCTATGTTTTCCGCTTATTATAGCTTATTTTGCAAAGCAACATCTTCGCTACCAAATTGCCTCAGCATTTCCAGATCTTTTACCAAAGCCGCCTGATCGGCTGGCGATTGATTTACCGAGACGTCAGCGGTACGCGTCTGCGCCAAAATGAAATCGCTTTTGGCAGCGTAGCTTTTCTGTAATTCCGTCAACTGGCTTTGACGCCACCTTTCGAGTTGATAGCCATAACTGGTAAAGGCGTTCAGAACTTCCGATGTAATCGTTTCGCGTAATTGCTTGCGCACATTGCGATACAGGATGCCGTCCCCCAAAAACCGCCATCGAGTGCTCACCTTTAGCGATGCAGGAACCGCACTTCGGCTGTCCATGATCGGCATGTTGCTGGGTTTCGGTACGTCATCCTCATCAATTGCAGGCAGACCAGCTTCGTCGGCGGCTGCGTCGAGGGTCTTCACCAAAGCCGCGCGAATCGCTAGGAGACTGCCGCTAACCTTCGCTGCCAGATCGGCACTCCTGCGGTCTATAGCCTCTATCAGCCATTCGTCGACTTCGCTCAATTGCTTCGGGTTTGCACGATAGCGGATAACGATGCCTCGGCTGACATCGTCGATCACCGCTTCGGTCTGCTCGGTCGCAGTACCTAACACATCAATGCGATCCATCTGAGCCGCACCAAATTCTGCCAAAGCCTCGCCAAAATGCTGGTTCAAATCGGTCCATGGCGCCTTGTCCGCGTTGCCTCCCGCAACTCCTGAGTTCGTCGACAAATATCGTTGCAGATTCGATTGCACGGCTTCCCGAAGCCCGTTGATCTTTCTGTACAGGGACAGTTCGGCCAGATGCTGATGATCCTGCATCAGAGGAACGAATACCTTCGTCAGCCAGCTGTCGCATAGTTCGGCGCCAGTGCCTTGAGTGCTGACCCAATATACCGGCACCTCCAGCCCCATATTGTCCTGCAGTTGCGCCCGAACGTAGTCGGCAGTGGTTTGTCGGTCTGCTGGCGTAAGTATGTCCGCTTTGCTGAGTAGCAGCATGATCTTCGCCCCTGAGCGGTTCAGCAAATCCACCAACGCCAAGTCCTCCGAATTCAGGGCGGATGTAGAATCGACCAGAACAATGCCCAAATCGCAGCGAGGCAGGTACGCCATGGTCTCGGCGGCGCCCGATAGGGCCAGGGAGCCGATCCCAGGCGTATCGACAAAAACGACACCCTGCTGCAACGTTTGGCTTGGAATCTCCACCTCGATACGGGTCACATGCTTGCTGTTAGCGGGATTACGCTGCTCGGTGGCGAATTCCGGAAGATCAGCAAGTTCGATGGTCAGCATCGGATCTTCCGCGAACCAGATTTTTCCGAGCGGCTGAAGTCCGTAACAGATATGGGTAGGCACTGCGGTAATGGGCGTGACCCCCACCGGAAGGACATCGGTTTTCAAAATGTAATTCAGAAGCGACGATTTTCCTGTTTTTACACGCCCAAACACCCCGATTTCAAGTGCGGGTGATTCCAAGCGTTCAAGCAGCGTTTCCAGAGTCGGCCGGAACTCCAACAATCCATAGGCGGTAATAATCCGCTCCAGTTCTTCAAGCAATTTGATTGAAGGTCCCCGCTCCTCCAATCGCTCCAATCGCATTCGCAGGTCTCGCGCCGCGCCCTGAGCGAGATAGGCCTCCATTTTTCCTAGGAGTTCGAGAAGCTGAGCGATCATGCTGTGGAGCTCGGCGGACGTTTCTTCCGCTAGTGGGCCATACCCGCGCATTCGGGAGGGTTCTGACTCCAGGATCGCAATCACTGCATTGCTAAGTGCGGTTTGGGCCGCCCAGGAGGCACTGATGGTGGGCGGCGGCAAAGGGATTTTGTAGTGATCGAGCAGGCTGCGCATGAGAGCGCGGAGACGGGCGGCATAGTCCGCTATCACCTTTTGCTGCACCGGGTTCGCGTCGGGAATCAGTCTGTAAAAAGGCGACCCGGCTTGCTCGTTATCCAGATCGCGCAAGACTTCCGACAACAATTCGTCCACATATGCGAAGGTAACTCTTAAGTGCCTTTTGTGGTTGTCATTAAGGCCGTTCATTGCAAATATCAGTCTCCAGGCAAAAATCGCCATCAACAAAGTAACGAGGAATTTCTCATAAGCAGTTCTCGCAAGCCTTGCAAATAAAGGGAACTGCTAAAAACTGATTTCGCTAAGGTCTGACAGGCCGCCCACCATGAACGTAACCTAATTGATAGCGTAAGATACGTTCACAGCAAACTATGAGTTTGTCGAAAAGTCTAATCGACGTATTTTTAGAGTTACCTTATAAACAAATTCACAGATTATAAAATGACTCTTTATCATTACTTTTGAATATTTCTTAAGTTGAATCTATGAATCTGTGGCGTTTTATTTTTGCTACTGAGTCGGTACAGATAAATATCTATTATTTTACTTAAACACTATAAGTAGAAGACGCCGTCTTACCGCCATGCCCTGTCCAGTCGGTATGGAAAAACTCACCTCTGGGTTTATCGGTGCGTTCATAAGTATGGGCGCCAAAATAGTCTCTTTGCGCCTGTAATAAATTGGCAGGCAGCCTTTCCGTGCGATAACCATCGTAATACGCTAAGGCGGAGGAAAACGCAGGGGTAGGAATGCCCAGTTCTATGGCTAAAATAACGGCTATGCGCCAGCCCTCATCGGCCCGTGTCATTGCATCGACAAAAAAACCGGCTAGCAGCAGATTTTCCAATTCAGGATTGTCGTTGTATGCTTGCTTAATGTCATTTAAAAATTGGCTGCGAATAATACAGCCGCCCCGCCACATCAAGGCGATTTCTCCATAATTTATGGAGAAATTATATTCTTTGGACGCTTCGCGCATTAAGCGAAAACCTTGCGCATAAGAAATAATCTTAGCCGCGTACAAAGCATCACGAATCGCATTAATCATGACTTGTTTGTCGCCAGTAAACGCTTTGCTGCGTTTAGGCAATACCTGCGTTGCCTTGACACGTTCTGATTTTTGAGCGGACAAACAGCGCGCAAACACCGATTCGCCGATAAGCGTTAAGGGAATACCTAACTCCAGCGCATTAATGCCGGTCCATTTGCCTGTACCTTTTTGACCGGCGGTGTCGAGGATTTTATCCACCAACGGCTGACCGTCTTCATCTTTATAAGCCAAAATATTGACCGTGATTTCAATCAAATAAGAACGTAATTCGCCTTGATTCCACTCGGCAAATATCGAGTGCATTTCATCTGCGCTTAGACCTAAGCCTTCGGACAGCAATTGATAAGCTTCGCAGATTATTTGTATGTCGCCGTATTCAATGCCGTTATGCACCATCTTGACGTAATGCCCCGCGCCATTATCGCCGACCCATTCGCAGCAGGGATCGCCATTAAGCTGTGCGCTGATAGCCTGAAAAATGGGTTTAACTGTAGGCCAGGCCGCTTTGTTGCCACCCGGCATAATTGAAGGCCCATGTCTTGCGCCTTCTTCACCGCCGGAAACACCGGTGCCGATGTAGTTAATGTTTTTTTCTTTAAGCGCTGCTGTGCGGCGATTGGTGTCGGTAAACAGTGAATTGCCGCCATCAACAATAATATCGCCCACTGCTAACAGCGGCACTAACTTGTCGATATATTGATCGACAACGTCGCCTGCCTTAACCATCAACATGACAATGCGCGGTGATTCCAGGCTATCAACCAACTCTTCAAGTGAGTATGTACCGACAATCTGAGTGTTTTTGGCAGGGCCGGCCAGGAATTCATCGACTACACGGAGAGTGCGGTTATAGACCGCCACTTTAAAACCATGATCGTTCATATTGAGAACCAGGTTTTGTCCCATAACTGCCAGACCGATTAAACCGATGTTTGCTTTCATGTTTGTCTTTTATAGGATAACTCTAGTAGTGAGTCATGTTGAAATGAAGTAATGGCGTGTTGTTTTGGTCTATGAGATGACTATTGACTTTCGTTCTTTGAAATCGACATTTCATCTGCAATCCACTGATAACAATGGCTTCAGGAGGATCAGGACAAACGTTCTTCTGGTTAATTAACCCCATGTAGGTCATGGAAGTCTCCTGTATCAGGATGGATGAACTGCACTATAATCTTATTTTTGCTGTTATGGAAACCGATTAGATCGGCGAGCTGTAAAAGTTGGCGGTCGGTTTGCCTCGGAATAACAAAAACTGTTTTGTTTGGTAGGCCTTGAAAAATGCAGGAACCTCAAGTATTGCATCTTTTCCTTCGACAAGATGTCAGTGAGCCTAACCAACAATCGAATAAAAACGGTTCATGGCTGCAAATCGCATGGCATAATCATCCCTAAACAACGAGCAGGCGTCGACATGCTGCAAAAAAAACTTATTATCATGCTGTTACTGTTGATTTTACTGCCGACGCTGATCGTCGCCTGGATGGCCTATCATTTCTCGGTTGATAACATCCGTAACGAGCGTTTCAAGATGGTCGCTCGTGTTGCCGAGAGCCGTCACGAGCAACTGAAGATTGTTTTACAGCGTCAGAACAGCCGAGCCAATGCCTTTCTGACTGAAGTACTGAGCCAATGTATCGTAGCCGACACTGTGGATCAAGACTGTGCAACCAGCTTTCTCAACAATTATTTACACACCGAAGACGCCAACGGCGCCTTGTTGTTCAAACATGGCGTCACGGATCATAATGTCAGTGTAGGAACGCCCGCCGTCTCAATGGCGGAACTTGGCGAGTTCCAACCTGACCAACTCGCCGGTATCAGCAAATCCTCGCAGAACCAGCCGCGTTCCTACTACGTAATCGCTGCTAATCACAACACACAGTGGCGATTGTTGGTAACTTATCCAATCAGCCTGATCCAAGCGATTTTCGTTTCTTCGCCAGATCTCGGCAAAGCAGGAGAAACATTTCTCACCGACACTGAAGGATACTTTATCACCGCAGCTCGCTATTCCTCAGGGCTAGGTTATAGCCACCCCATCTCCGCGCGGCCGATGCAAACCTGTCTAAGTCGGAAAAACGGTGAAATCATGGATACCGATTATCGTGGCGAGGCAATCATTCACGGTTTTCGTTATATTCCAGAAATCGGCGGCGGTTGCATTATGGCGCATATAAAACAGAGTGAGGCCTTCGCCTCAGTGAAGACACTGGAAAATCAACTAATTGTCGCCATTACACTATTTATTCTGCTGACCGTGCTGACAGTCAGGACATTGGCCAAACGCATTGTCGGCCCTATCGTTCGCCTTACCCATACCGCACGGCTGATTAGCGAGGGCAATCTTTCCATACGCGCAGAGGTCAATGGACTTGACGAGATTTCCGAACTGACAAACTCTTTCAACCACATGACCGATGCCCTGGCGGATGCTCAACATAATCTGGAAGCCAGGGTTGCGGAGCGCACCCAGGCGCTACGCACCAGCGAAGAGCGCTACATGTTGGCGGAGGGCGCTGTCAACGACGGTATCTGGGACTGGAATATTCTGACCCATGAATACTACCTGTCGCCGCGCTGGAACAAAATTCTTGGTTATGACGACGGCGAACTGCCGAACGTTGAATCAATCTTCTTCGACCTGATCCATCCCGATGACAAAGCGTCTGCCAGCGCCGCCTTTAGCCTCCATTTAAAAGACAACGAACGCTATGCCATCGAACTCCGCTTACGGCATAAGGATGGCAGCTACCGTTGGGTGCTTGATCGCGGTAAAGCCTTACGCGATGCCGAAGGCCGGCCGGTGCGCATGGTCGGCTCCATTACCGATATCAGCGAACGCAAAGCTGAGGAAGCCGAGCTTTTAAGATATCGAGAACATCTTGAAGAACTGGTAGCGATGGCCACCACCGAAGTGAGGGCCATCGTGCAAACAGCGGTCACTGGGGTCATTACCATCGACAGCACTGGGGCAATACGCCTATTTAACCCGGCGGCGGAAAGGCTATTCGGCTGGACATCTGACGAAGTTGTCGGCAAAAACGTCTCGCTATTGATGCCGGAGCCCGATGCCGGGGAACATGACAGTCATATCCGGCATTTTTTGGAGACCAACGAATCCAAAATTCTCGGTATCGAGCGGGAAGTAATCGCGCTACGTAAAGACGGCCGAACCTTTCCGGTGAATTTGGCCGTCGGCCATGGCGTTCTCGCTGAAGGACGGCACCTTTTTGTAGGATTTATTTCCGACATTACTTTACAGAAACAGGCCGAGCAGGAGCTAAGACTAGCCAAGGAGGCGGCAGAGGCCGCCACCAAAGCCAAAGCCAATTTTCTCGCCAACATGAGCCATGAAATTCGCACACCCATGAATACCGTGATCGGTTTTGCCGAGGTGGTTTTGCAGAACAAAAACCTCCCACAGGACACC
>Ga0123398_1056990_pt1 | contig 11526 bp, 10 predicted proteins | sample T5LHNO3metaT_FD_89926 | JGI IMG/M metagenome (GOLD analysis project Ga0123398, IMG submission 89926) | Methane-oxidizing artificial microbial communities from Washington, USA to study methane cycling - T5-LHNO3 metaT (Metagenome... | ecosystem: Engineered > Modeled > Simulated communities...
ATCGGCTTTTGTTCTTACTACGCAGTCAAAAAATTAAGGGATTGCTTAACTTTCTGCGCGCATATGCGGGAATAAAATCACATCGCGAATACTTGGGCTATCGGTAATCAGCATGACTAAGCGGTCTATGCCAATACCACAGCCGCCCGTAGGTGGCATGCCATATTCCAAGGCCCGAATAAAGTCTGCATCGTAATACATGGCTTCTGCATCTCCGGCTTCTTTTGCTTTCATCTGCGCATGGAAACGTGCTGCTTGGTCTTCCGCATCATTCAACTCGCTAAAGCCATTGGCCATTTCGCGCCCAGTAATAAATAGCTCAAAACGCTCGGTAATGTCTGGATTTTTATCTGAGGCTCTTGCCAGTGGCGATACTTCTACCGGGTAGTCAATAATATACGTCGGCTGCCACAATTGGCTTTCCGCAGTCTCTTCAAACAATGCTAATTGCAGCGCGCCCAAACCGGCATGGTCAAATGGTTTTGTACCGTGTTTTAATATTTCCGCACGTAAAAATGCTGTGTCATTTAATTGCTTTAGTGTGTATTGCGGTGCATATTTTTGAATTGCGCCGACGATGGTCAAACGCTCAAACGGCTTGCTTAAATCGACCTCTTTGCCGTCATAGCTTAATACCGCTGTACCGCGTGCCGCAATGGCCGCAGCGCGAATACATTGCTCGGTAAAGTCCATCAACCATTGATAGTCGGTATACGCTGCGTAAAACTCCATCATGGTGAATTCTGGATTATGGCGGACGCTTAAACCTTCATTACGGAAGTTACGGTTGATTTCAAATACGCGCTCAAACCCACCCACCACTAAACGTTTTAAATACAACTCAGGCGCAATACGCATAAACATTTGCATGTCCAACGCGTTGTGATGCGTAATAAAAGGCTTAGCCGACGCGCCGCCAGGAATCGGATGCAACATCGGTGTTTCTACTTCTAAAAACTCGTTTTGAATCATAAAGTTGCGAATAGCAGACACCACTTTGCTACGCGCTTTAAATGTCTCACGCGTTTCTTCGCTGGTAATCAAATCCACATAGCGCTGGCGGTACTTGATTTCCTGATCTTGCAAGCCATGAAACTTCTCTGGTAGCGGACGCAAAGATTTAGTGAGCAGTTGAATCGCTGTCACGTGAATGGAAAGCTCGCCTGTTTTGGTCTTAAACAAACGACCAGTAGCCCCCATGATGTCGCCTAAATCCCAATGTTTAAAGCGCTCGTATAACTCCTCACCAACATCATCACGTGCTACATACAATTGAATACGGCCGGTGGCATCTTGAATAGTAGCAAAGCTGGCTTTACCCATCACACGTTTGAGCATCATTCTGCCGGCGACAGTGGCTGGAATAGCTTGCGGGTCCAACGTTTCCTTATCAAAGCTATCGTACTGCGCATGCAACTGATTGGCTTTGTGTTGAGGCTTGAAATCATTGGGGAACACCGCTGTTTGGCTCGCCTGCGCTTCACTGCGCATGGTTTTTAATTTTTCGCGACGCTCGGCAATCACATGATTTTCATCTGCTAAATTGCTTTCAACTAGCGGCATTTTGTTTTCGTCAGAAGTTACTGGTTCACTCATGAAAGGGTCTCAACACTGTTTAGGTTAGCGCGTTAAACTTGGCGCAAATAAGCGCGTATTCTAACATTGATTGCTTTTTATTGCGTACGACCAATGCGACTTAGCCATGCGGCACTATAAATGTGCAATGTTGCTATTGCTGGGGCAAACCAATGGATTTTTCATGCCCATTAAATATGTAAATGATTGATTTATAGAATGTAAATTGATTGGTGCAGTTGTTGCTTAGTAATAAGCATTACGCTTATTCCGTGCAATGTTATGACTACCCTGTTCACAAAACAAAACCAGCAACTCAAAGAAAACATTCGCTATCTTGGGCGTGTACTCGGCCAAGTGATTATGCAGAAAGAAGACGAAGATAAGTTTGATTTAATTGAGAACATTCGTAAGTCCGCAGTGAAGTTTCATCGTGAAAATGACCAGTACGCCTCGCTGCAATTAGAAAAATACCTGAAAGACCTGACGCCCGAGCAAACCATTTGCGTGGTGCGTGCATTTAGCTACTTTAAACATTTGGTGAATATTGCAGAGGATCTATACACCCAGCAACTGACTCGCCTGAATGAAGACAACCTAAGCCCGGGCATGTTGGCACATTCCGTGGATAAAATTACCCAACACCAACTCCCGTTTGACACCATTGATACATTTTTTAAAGATGCGCTGGTTTCGCCAGTGTTAACGGCACACCCGACCGAGGTGCAACGTAAAAGCATTTTAGATATTGAGCACACATTGGCATTTTTGCTGGCCGAACGTGGCTCACTACTCTCAAAGAAAGAGTTAGAACGGAACCATTTATTGATAGAAGGCGCTATTTGCTCGCTCTGGCAAACTAGAATCCTGCGCTTTTCTAAACTCACTGTGGTCAACGAAATTGAAAATGCGCTGAGCTATTACGAGACCACTTTTCTCAAGGTGATTCCTGAAATACTGCAAGATTTGGAACGTGAATTAAATACACTCTACAAATCAGATACCGATACCAATTACACCTTGCCTAGCTTTCTCAACATGGGCAGCTGGATTGGCGGCGACCGTGACGGCAATCCTTTTGTCAATGGCACCACGCTGCTCCAAGCCATCCATTTACAAACGGCGGCGGTGTTTAAACACTACGTCAAAGAATTTGATGCGCTGCGACGTGAACTTGCCATTTCATCTCGCTTGATTAACATTGACGAGGCCGTACAGGCACTGGCCGTCCGTTCACGGGACCAATCACCGCATCGTCTGGATGAGCCTTACCGATTGGCGATCAATGGCATATTTGACAAACTATTGGTCACCGCTCAGCAGCTAGCACCGCAGGTAGAATTTAAGGACGTACCCACCAATGTTGCACCTTACCCAGATGCCTATGCACTATTGGCGGAGCTGGCGATACTGACGAACTCTCTGAAAGCCAACAAAGGCGAAAAGTTGGTCTATGCTCGTTTAGGCAAAATGACCAAAGCCATTGAAACTTTCGGCTTTCATTTAGCGACCATTGATATCCGCCAGTCTTCTGACGTGCATGAGGCCGTGATTAAAGAGTTGTTTCATAAAGCCGGCTATGACTTTAATTACGATGAGCTGACTGAAGACGAAAAAGTCAAAACACTGTTAGATGAGCTGAAGCAGCCACGCTTGCTGTTTTCAGCATTTCAACAATACTCAGAATTGGTGCACACCGAAATTGGTGTATTGAACCAAGCCCGCGAGATTCGCAAACGCTACGGTCAGCGCGCCATCCGCCAATACATTATTTCGCATACAGAAACACTTTCTGATTTACTAGAAGTAGCACTATTACAAAAAGAGAGCGGCATGCTGCGTGGCATTTGGGGCTCACAAAAGATTCAAGTAGATTTAAATATTGTGCCGCTATTTGAAACCATTGCCGACTTGCGTCATGCACCACTCATCATGGGACAATGGCTCAGTTTGCTGGGCATACGCCATGTATTGCGTTATCAAGGCAACGAACAAGAAATCATGCTGGGTTATTCTGACAGCAACAAAGACGGTGGCTTCTTAACTTCTAACTGGGAGCTCTACAAAGCTGAGATTTCCTTAGTCGAACTATTCAGCCAAGCCAAGATTAAGCTCCGTCTGTTCCATGGACGCGGCGGGACTGTTGGTCGCGGTGGCGGTCCAACTTATCAAGCCATCATGGCACAGCCACATGGCACGGTGGATGGGCAAATTCGACTGACCGAGCAAGGTGAAATCATTGCCAATAAATATGCAGACCCTAAGGTGGGCAGACAACATTTAGAAACCTTAATTGCCGCCACCATTGATGCGAGCTTGTTTCCGCTAGATGATTTAGAGGTACAGAAAAGGCGTGCGTTTGAGGGCGTGATGGAAACGCTATCCACCACCGCCATGACCAGCTACCGCAGCCTAGTGTACGAAACCTCTGGCTTTGCTGATTACTTTTTTGCAGCAACACCGATTTCTGAAATTGCCGAGCTGAATCTTGGTAGCCGCCCTGCCGCGCGTAAATCTACCCGCAGAATTGAAGACTTGCGTGCGATTCCATGGGGCTTCTCTTGGGGACAATGTCGGTTACTATTACCGGGCTGGTTTGGCTTAGGCAGTGCTATTCACCAATATATTCATAGTGATGAAGCAGGACAAGATGCGCGTATTCAAACGTTGAAAGAAATGTTGGCCTATTGGCCGCTGTTTAAAACCCTGATTGGCAATGTAGACATGGTGCTGGCCAAAACAGATTTGGTAGTGGCCAGACATTACGCGCATCTGGTAGAGGATAAAGCATTACGTGAAAGTATTTTTAGCCGGATAGCACATGAATATCAGCTGACCACAGATGCGGTGAATTTGCTACAAGGTACCACTGAGCGTTTGAGTAGCAATCCCACCTTGGCTAACTCTATTCGCAACCGGCTGCCTTACTTAGATCCACTCAATCATCTACAGGTGGAAATGATTCAGCGCCATCGTCAAGGCGACACGGATGAGAAACTTAAGCTCTCTATCCACCTCACCATTAATGGCATTGCAGCAGGCTTAAGAAATACAGGCTAAGACAGGTTAGTGTTAAACGCCCTGCTTCAAACTCACTTGTATAAAGGGGTCTAGGTCGCCATCCAGTACGCCTTGCGTATTGCCAATCTCAACATTGGTTCGCAAATCTTTAATACGACCTTGGTCTAACACATAACTTCTAATTTGATGCCCCCAGCCGATGTCAGTTTTAGCGTCTTCCAGCGCCTGTTTCTCTTCGTTACGTTTGTTTAACTCCAAGTTATACAAAGCACCTTTCAGCATATTCATCGCCTCTTCGCGGTTGCGATGCTGTGAACGGTCATTCTGACATTGCACTACCGTGTTGGTCGGCAAATGCGTGATACGGACTGCAGAGTCTGTCTTATTGATGTGCTGGCCACCGGCACCACTGGCACGATAGGTATCAATGCGCAAATCGGCAGGGTTGATATCGATCTCGATCGAATCATCGACTTCTGGGAATATTTGCACGCTGGCAAAACTGGTATGGCGCTTGGCGTTTGAGTCAAATGGAGATTTACGCACTAAGCGATGCACACCATTTTCGGTACGCAAGGTGCCGTAAGCATAATCGCCAGAGACTTTAATAGATGCGCCTTTAATGCCTGCCACATCGCCCTCTGATTCCTCCAGCACTTCCACTTTAAAACCTTTGCGTTCGCAATAACGCAAATACATACGCAGTAACATCGCAGCCCAATCTTGCGCCTCGGTACCGCCAGAACCTGATTGAAACTCAATAAAGCAATTATTAGCATCCATGGGGCCAGAAAACATGCGGCGAAACTCCATCTCCGCAATACGTTGCTCCACTGCTAACGAGTCTGCATCTACGCTGAGCAGCGTCTCGTCATCATTTTCTTCACGCGCCATATCAAACAAATCGCGGCTATCCTGAATGCCTTGCTCCACGCTATTGAGCGTATTGACTACCAGCTCTAGCTCGCGCTTTTCTTTCCCTAGTTTTTGCGCTTTTTGCGCGTCATCCCAAACTTTCGGATCCTCTAATAAACCGTTGACCTCTTCTAGGCGCTGTGACTTTGTTTCAAAGTCAAAGATACCCCCGAAGGGCAAGGTTACGAGCGTTTAAATCATTTAAACGGTTGGCAATCTGGTTGAGTTGTTCGGCTTCCATAGGTCTAGCAATTTAAGTAAAACCGCGATTATACAGGAAGCGCCGAATGCACGTTGCATGCGTGCTAAGTGCTATAGAGTTGGGTGCTTTAGGTTTGGATAACTTCGCCATCTTCTTTGGTAAACGTGCCAATATTGGGATTTTCCAATATCGCCAATACCAACTAAGAAGGTCGACACAAGCGCGTACCTTTGGTAGTGACGACAATCGGGCGGTTGATGAGAATAGGATGTGCCAGCATGGCGTCTATCAAAGACTCATCATTTAAGCTGGCATCTGCCAAACCGAGTTCTTGATAGGGCGTACCCTTCCCCTCAACAATTGTCTAGGGCTGATATTCATAGCAGCCAGTAAAGCGCACAAAGTCTCACGGTTAGGCGGTGTTTTCAGATACTCAATCACTTCTGGCTCAACGCCACTGGCACGAATCATTCGCAACGTGTTTCGCGATGTGCCACACGCTGGATTATGGTAGATTTTTACAGTTTGCATAGTACGTATTCGGCTCAAAAAATATTCAAAATAGTCCCGCAAATATTGTCATATTGCTGTCACAAATATTTCATACACTCTCTCCAACTTACATTCGATTGAATTATGTTTAAGTCAGTTGTAAGCATAGTTAAACAAGATGTAATTCATTTTAATTCGGAGAGATTTTAATGCAAACACTGTTTGTTAAATCATTAAGCGTTGCTGCCTTAGTCACTGCAGCATTCAATATTCAACCTATTCAAGCCGCAGAAAAAATCATTAAAATTGACGGCTCAAGCACAGTTTATCCAATTACCGAAGCGGTAGCGGAAGACTATCAAAATGAAAAGAAAGTCAAAGTAACGGTCGGTATTTCTGGTACTGGCGGTGGCTTTAAAAAGTTTTGCCGTGGTGAAACCGATGTACAAAACGCATCACGCCCTATCTTGAAAAAAGAAATGGACGCGTGTAAAGAAGCGGGTATTCAATACATTGAACTACCTGTTGCTTACGATGGCTTAACCGTGGTGATCAACAAAAACAATGATTTCGTTAAATCATTGAGCGTTGAAGAGTTGAAAAAAATGTGGGAACCGGCAGCACAAGGTAAAGTAAAAACTTGGAAACAAGTGAACGCAACTTTCCCAGATACGCCACTTAAATTATTTGGTGCAGGTTCAGATTCAGGTACATTTGACTACTTTACCGAAGCAATTGTAGGCAAAGCAAAATCTAGCCGCGGCGATTACACTGCATCAGAAGATGACAATGTATTGGTGCAAGGCGTGAACAGCGACAAAGGCGGCTTAGGTTACTTTGGCTTTGCTTACTTTGAAGAAAACCAAGACAAGCTCAAAGCAGTGCCTATCGTAGCTAAAAAAGGCGCGCCAGCTGTGATGCCTTCTGTTGAAAGCGTAAAAGACGGTAGCTACCAACCACTTTCTCGCCCATTGTTTATTTACGTGAATGCCACTGCAGCTGCGTTTAAACCAGAAGTGAAAGCCTTTGTAGATTTCTACCTGCAAAACGCACCTACATTGGTAAAAGAAGTGCAATATATTCCGTTACCAGCCAATGAGTACGCAGCGGTGACCAAACACTGGAAATCACTCAAACCAGGTACGGGCTTTGATGGCACACCAGAAATCGGTGTAAAAATCGAAGACTTACTCGCACGTATTAAATAATCGCGCTAGCTAGTACTACTTAAAAAACGACACTTCGGTGTCGTTTTTTATTTTCCGTTCCATTACTTCCCTTCAAGATAGTTACTGACCAAACACCTGAATTATCATAAAATTGCAGCTGTAACATTTTGGTCATTGATGCATCAATGACCTACTCATTGTCTCTATTGTTAGGTTTAATCCATGACTTTTGTATACAAGCGTTTACTGTTCATCTCATTACTCGCAATGACCGCATGCCTAGTCGCCTGCTCCCCTTCCAAAGACAACGCAGCTTCTGGAAACAACAAAAATGCCATCGTGAAGATTGATGGTTCCAGCACGGTGTTCCCAATCACCGAGGCCGTGTCAGAAGAGTTTCAAATTGAGACCAAGACCCATGTGACGGTCGGTATTTCTGGCACAGGCGGTGGCTTTAAAAAATTCTGCCGTGGTGAAACCGATGTGCAAAACGCCTCTCGCCCTATTCTTGAAAAAGAGATGGCGGCCTGCAAAGCTGCTGGTATTGAATTTATTGAGTTGCCGATTGCATTTGACGCATTGACTGTGGTGGTGAATCCTAAAAATGATTTTATCAAAAGCATCACCGTGGCTGAGTTGAAGAAAATGTGGGCGCCGGAAGCACAACAAACCATTACCACTTGGCAACAGGTCAACCCAACTTGGCCAGACACTGCGCTCAAGCTGTTTGGTGCAGGTTCGGATTCTGGCACTTTCGATTACTTTACCGAAGCGATTGTGGGTAAAGCAAAATCCAGCCGTGGTGATTTCACTGCATCAGAAGATGACAATGTACTGGTACAAGGCGTGATTAATGACAAAGGTGGCCTAGGCTATTTTGGCTATGCTTACTACGAGGAAAATCAAGATAAAATCAAAGCAGTGCCTATCGCCTTGGATGAAAAATCTGCTGCAGTATTGCCAAGTAAACAAAGTGTCATGGACGGCACCTATCAACCACTATCACGTCCATTGTTCATTTACGTGAGTGCAAAATCTGCGAAAGAAAAACCAGAAGTAAAAGCATTTGTAGACGCTTACTTGCGTGATGCAACGGCATTGATCGAAGAGGTTAAATTTATCCCCTTGCCAGAAAAAGACATGCAGGCGGTACAAGCGCATTGGGCGGCGCTGAAAACTGGCACTGGCTTTGGCGGTAAGCCAGAAGTTGGCATTAAAATCGAAGATTTACTCAAGCGTATTCAGTAATAGTACGCACTTCAATATCTCTCGACTTACAAGGCAGCTTTCTTAGCTGCCTTTATTGTTTATAGACGCCGTAAAATAAGCGTTATCTCATCCAAGTGTCATATGTAAAAAGCAATTTGACTTATTTTTGTCACATTTCTTTATTACAATCGTGTTAACTTTAAAAATAGAAATATATAATGTCGGCTTCCGCTCAAACTCTCAGCACAACTATGATGCAAACCATTAGCCCGCGTTTAGCCAAAAACATTAAACGGAACGTACGCGAACGTATCATCGAGTTCATTTTGATGCTTGCTGCGCTATCTGCAGTGTTGACCACTTTTGCGATTGTTGCGGTGCTGCTATACGAGTCACTCACCTTCTTTAAAGTCGTCTCACTCAAAGACTTTTTAACCGATACACAATGGACACCGCTGTTTGAAGATGCGCATTACGGCATCATGCCTTTGGTCTCTGGCACACTCACTACCTCAGCCATTGCATTGTGTGTAGCCATTCCAATCGGTACTGTTGGCGCTATTTATCTTTCTGAGTTTGCCAGTCATCGCGTACGTGAAACGGTCAAGCCGATTCTTGAGCTACTGGTAGGTGTACCAACCGTAGTATTTGGTTACTTTGCATTGTTGTTTGTTACGCCACTTCTACAAAAAATATTTCCAGATTTACCCGGTTTTAATATGTTGGGCCCAGGTATCGTCATGGGCATCATGATCATCCCTTACATCTCTTCCGTTGCCGAAGACGCCATGCGCGCAGTGCCAATGAGCATGCGTGAAGGCAGTTATGCAATGGGTGCAACCCGTTTTCAAACGGCTGTAAAAGTGGTCACACCGGCTGCTATCTCAGGCATTATCGCTGCCTATATTTTAGGTATCTCACGTGCTGTGGGCGAAACCATGGTGGTGGCGGTAGCTGCAGGCCAACAGCCAAACTTGACCTTTAACCCGATGGATAGCGCCGCTACTATTACTGCCTACATCGTACAAGTCGCTTTAGGCGATTTACCGCATGGCAGTATTGGTTACCAAAGTATTTTCGCAGCAGGCTTAGTGCTCATGTTAATGACATTGTCTTTTAACATTCTAGGCCATGTCGTACGTAAAAAATTCCGTGAGAACTACTAATGAATGATACGCAAATAAAACAAGCCAGCGTGCTGGAAAACATTGGCGCTGTGCGCGCCATGATCAAGCGTCATAAACGCAATGATATTTTGTTTTCCATCATTGGTTTAATCGCACTGATGATTGGTCTGCTGACATTGTGTACGCTGTTTATTGATCTCATCATGGATGGCTATCAACGTTTCAATCTGAGTTTCTTTAGCGAGTTCCCATCCCGCCGTGCTGCACGCGCAGGTATTTTGTCTGCTTGGGTGGGCTCATTATTAGTAATGACCGTCACCTTTTTAACTGCCGTGCCTTTAGGCGTAGCGGCAGGCTTATATTTGGAAGAATATGCAAAAAAAGGCTGGCTATCCGATTTAATCGAGATCAACGTCTCTAACTTGGCAGGTGTCCCTTCTATTGTGTATGGCTTGCTCGCTTTAGGTTTGTTTGTCTATGGCTTGGGCTTGGGTCAAAGTATCTTAACTGCTGGCCTTACTTTAGGTTTGCTGATTCTACCAGTCGTGATTGTGTCTACCCGTGAATCGATTCGTGCTATTCCTGTGGCGATTCGCGAAGCTGCTTATGCTGTAGGTGCGACCAAATGGCAAGTAGTGAAAGACCACGTATTGAAATATTCACAAGGCGGTATTTTAACTGGGGTAATTATTGGCATGGCGCGCGCATTGGGCGAAACTGCACCGGTCATTACCATTGGTGCATTGACCTTTATTGCATTCTTGCCACCTTCTCCAATCAGCACCGAACCACCGTTTTTAAACTTTGAATGGCTCACTTCTGGCTTTACCGTGCTGCCGATTCAAATGTTCAACTGGCTGTCACGTCCAGACCATGCTTTCCATATCAATGCCGCTGCCACTGGTGCCATCATTATCGTTGTCACATTGTTGATGAACGGTACGGCGATTTGGTTGCGTTACAAAATTCGTAAAAATATTAAGTGGTAATTTAGAAACTTTAGGAAACCCAATGGTGAATGTCACTACCCCTATTAAAGCCGAATCACGCGATTTAAACTTTTTCTACAGCACTGGTACCAAAGCACTCAAAGGCATTAATATGCCGCTGTACGAAAACAAAATTACCGCGCTAATTGGTCCTTCCGGTTGCGGCAAATCTACATTTTTGCGCTGCTTTAACCGTATGCACGATTTGTACCCTGGCAACAAATACCAAGGTCAAATTATCATGCACCCGGACAACACCAACATTTTGGATCAAGGGGTAGACCCGATTGAAGTACGTATGCGTATCAGCATGGTATTCCAAAAGCCTAATCCGTTCCCTAAGTCTATTTATGAAAACGTCGCCTATGGTTTACGCGTACGTGGTGAGAGCAATAAACGCATCATGGATGACAAAGTAGAAGAAGCGTTAAAAGGCGCTGCATTGTGGAACGAGGTCAAAGACCGTTTGCATGATTTGGCATTTAACTTATCTGGCGGTCAGCAACAACGCTTGTGTATTGCGCGTGCATTGGCCACAGATCCTGAGATTATGCTGTTTGATGAACCGACGTCTGCATTAGACCCGATTGCAACGGCCAATATTGAAGAGCTGATGAGCGAACTGCGTGGCAAGCTGACAATCCTAGTAGTGACGCACAATATGCAACAAGCGGCGCGCGTGTCTGACTACACTGCCTATATGTACTTGGGCGAGTTGATTGAGTACGGCGATACCGATAAGATTTTTACCAACCCTAGCCGTAAAGAAACTGAAGATTACATCACCGGTAAATTTGGTTAATCATTAAAGCAGCCACAAAAAAGCC
>Ga0123398_1030226_pt1 | contig 11478 bp, 10 predicted proteins | sample T5LHNO3metaT_FD_89926 | JGI IMG/M metagenome (GOLD analysis project Ga0123398, IMG submission 89926) | Methane-oxidizing artificial microbial communities from Washington, USA to study methane cycling - T5-LHNO3 metaT (Metagenome... | ecosystem: Engineered > Modeled > Simulated communities...
TGATGATTTCCAATCTGCGGAGATTACGATAGGGTCCCCGAAATGCTTACTCAGGTTAAGCAGTTCCAACACTTCAACGACCGCCTCGCTATGTTGACTGAGGCTAAAGCTGATATCGCGGCTGACGGCTTCCTGCTTTAGAAACATCAGTAATTGCAAACCGGCACTATCTATTTCAGTGACATCGGCAAGATCGATTTGGATGTCCTTAGCCGAGCTCAGATACTGGGATAGTGCTTGTTTGTGTTCCAGCACCGAATAAATGGTTAATTCACCCTGTATAGCTAGCTGGGTGACGCCCTTTTTTTGTTGTTTTAGTTGGATAGCCAAGGTTTTCTCCCCTTGTGCGGCGGAGTTGTTTTTAAGGCAACACCAATTTGGACACCGCGTCGAGTAAAGTGGGGGCCTGAAACGGTTTGGTCAGCCAGGCTTTCGCCCCTGCCGCCTTGCCAGCCTGCTTTTTATCGTCGGCGGCTTCGGTAGTCAGCATCATCATCGGAGTGAATTTGTAAGCCGGCAATTTTTTGGCTTCCGTAACAAAGGTTATGCCGTCCATATTCGGCATATTCACATCGGTGATGATCAGATTGATTTTTTGCCCGGTTAATTTATTCAGCGCATCCCGGCCGTCGCAGGCCTCGATCACATCGTAACCCGCGCCTTTAAGGGCAATACCGACAACCTGCCGGATGGATGCCGAATCATCAACAATCATGATGGTTTTAGCCATTACTCAATCCTTCATTGAATTTAGAAAAATGTAATCTCGTCGTTGGCGGAAGTACTTTGGTGACTCACTGCCGTCCCGGAAGAGTGATTCAATAATTCTTCCGGCATCGTGTAACTGAGCTCCATTCGAGCCAAAGTTGCCCCGACATCGAGACTATTCGCTTGGCGCTCGCCGCTATTACGCGTGGCGTCTACCGCACTTTGCAGGCTGTTTAGATTGTGTTCGACATGCGACAGCATTTGGCTGACCCGATCCTGAAACTGGAAGGCTGTCAATACGGAGAAAATTTCATCGCGAATTTGCGCACTGTTGCCGCGCAATTGGTCTGCATCGTTTCTGAACATATCCAAAGCGACCCGCAAATCGTCCAGCGCGGTGCGGATGGCGTGCTCAGCATCGCGTATCGATTTGTCGTCGGAAGAGCCGGATGCCTCGGACATTTTCAAGGTAGAGGCCATGGCTTTGTTGATATCGGAAATTGCGTGACTGATCTTTTCCCCGGTAGATGACGAAAAACCGGCCAGTTTACGGACTTCGTCGGCCACAACCGCAAAGCCCCGGCCATTTTCGCCTGCCCGGGCAGCTTCGATAGCGGCATTAAGCGCTAATAAATTGATTTGTTCGGCGACCTTGCGCACTTCCTGCGCCATGGTGTCCAGTTGACCGGTATGCGCGGACAGTTTACGAACCTCGTCGACTACCGCGTGCTCAACGTCTTGAATTTGACTTAAAACTTTTAGAACCGCAGTCAAGGCATCCCGGGTTTCGCTGAATAACACGTCGACACTGCGGCCTTGACGGCTCTGCGCCCCACCGGAAATCAGTCTCTCCAATTGATTGACCATGGCTGCAAAGCGGCTGGTCAGCACGGTGATTTCCTGTTCGGTATGCGTTCTGGAGGTTTGTACTTGTCTGAGCAGAATGGGCACTACTTGCAGAAACAAACGCTCCAGCTCGATCGCGTATGCTTCAAGATCTTGCAGCTTTAAGTCTTCGTCGCCACGCCAAGCCTTATTAGCTTCATTCAGCACGGCTTGCTGCTTGTTGTACAAAGTAGACCCGACCAGAACGCCGGCAAAGCCAAGCGCAGCGGTGGCTCCCATGCTGATCAAACTGAAACCGGTTTGCACGCACGCTAACAATCCGCCTATCACTCCCAGCCCGACCGTCAACAGATAAAAACCAAGTGGACCGGGGCTTTTGGCTATAGGATAAGGTTTTCGAAGCATGGGAATTCCGTTTGGGTTTTGGGTATGTTAAGGATAGTAGAGAGTTTTAAACTTGCATTCAACCCACTACCATCTTAGGTTTTTCGTTAATGTTAAGTTCTCAGCAATTCATGTAATTAATTACTGACATAATTGCTTCGTAAATCCTTACTAACGGAGAAGATTTTATTAGCATCGCCCCTATCACGACCGAAGAATTCGAACGCTTCAGACGTCTGATTTACGACCATGCCGGCATCGCTCTGACACCGGAAAAGAAAGTCATGGTAGCCAGCCGGCTAGCCAAGAGACTCGACTATTACCAGCTGCATAGTTACGGCGAATACTATCAGCTGGCTATCAGCCCCGATTATCCTGATGAATTTCAAACGCTGGTCAACATTCTGACCACCAATGAAACCTATTTTTTTCGAGAACCCAAACATTTCGAATTCTTCCAGCAGCAGATTCTTAAACCTTGGCGCGGCGAGCAATTTCGGGTTTGGAGTGCGGCCAGCTCGACAGGAGAAGAAGCCTATACTTTAGCGATGGTACTGGCGGAGAACCTAGGCATGCGCAATTGGGAGATTTTCGGCTCCGATTTGAGTACCCGGGTGCTGGAAATTGCCCGTCAAGGCGTATACCCGCTGGACAGACTGGATCATATGGACAAACGTCTGCTAGAAAAATATTGTCTGAAGGGCGTGCGCAGCCAGGAGGGTTTTTTTCGCGTGGATAACAAACTGCGCAGCCGAGTCAAATTTGATCAGGTCAATCTGATGAGTTCACTGCCGCTAGCATTGGGTAGGTTCGAAGTGATTTTTCTGCGTAACGTTCTAATATATTTCGACCAAGACACCAAAAAACAGGTAGTCGAACGGCTGATTACCGCCCTAAAGCCTGGCGGGCATTTCATCATCAGTCATTCGGAAAGCCTGCATCGGGTCACCGAACAGTTACAAATGATCAAACCCTCGATATACAGGAAACCATGAAAGTCCTGCCCTTCAGAGATACCCAACGTATCGTCATCGACCCGGGCGAGTTCTATGCCTCCCGCCAGCCGGAAGTCATTTCGACGCTGTTGGGCTCTTGTGTGGCAGCCTGCCTATACGATCCGATCAATCGGGTATTTGGCATGAATCATTTTTTGCTGGCTTATCGCTCTCACTCCCACAATGTACCTATCATTGAGTCCGAAGAAGGCCGCTACGGCATTTATGCGATGGAATTACTGATCAACGACATGATGAAACTCGGCGCCAACCGGCTGAATCTGCAAGCCAAATGCTTTGGTGGCGGCAACGTTTTAAAGCTGCGAGAAGACAAAAACCGCAAGGAAACCGTGGGCGATGTGAATGTTTTATTCATCAAAGAGTTTTTAAAAAAAGAAAACATTCCTATGCTTAGTGCCTGTCTCGGCGGCAATATCGGCAGAAACGTCCATTTCGTCGGTAGCGATTATTCGGTCTTTATCAAAAAAATCGACCACAATCAGCAACTGTCTCTCGAAAACGAAGAACGTCGCTATTGGAAGAAAAACATCGACGAACACGAAAAATCCAGAAGCAACGCCGAATTCTGGTAACCGGTTCAAGACCACTCTAACAGGCAAACCCAAGGACACTATGACAGACACAAAAGTATTTATTGTCGACGACTCTGCGGTGGTACGGCAGGTTTTGACCGGCTTGCTCGACAGCCTGCCGGGCATCAAAGTGATTGGCGCCGCGCCGGACCCGATCTTTGCCTTGACCCGCATGGAAAAAGACTGGCCGGATGTCATCATCCTGGACATCGAAATGCCGCGCATGGACGGGATTACCTTCCTAAAGAAGCTGATGCACGAACATCCGACGCCGGTGGTGATATGCTCGACGCTCACTGCAAAAGGCGCGGAAGTCACGATGCAGGCCATGAGTGCCGGCGCCGTTGACATCATCACCAAACCCACCGTTAACCTGAAAGGCTTTCTGCAAGACTCGAAAACGCTGCTGGCCGATGCGATTAAAGGTGCTTCGCATGCGAGACTAAAAAAATCGGCGGCCCCAACCGGCAAGCCCCTGGATGGCAGCCCGAAATTAACTGCCGACGCAGTGATTTCCCCAACCAGCTTGATCTCGATGACGGAAACCACCGACCGTGTCGTCGCGATTGGTACGTCAACCGGCGGCACCCAGGCCTTGGAATACGTATTGACACGGCTACCCCGCACCACGCCGGGTATCGTCATCGTCCAGCACATGCCCGAGGCGTTTACCGCCGCATTCGCCAAACGGCTGGACAGCCTGTGCCAGATCACTGTCAAGGAAGCCGAGCAAAACGACCGGGTGATTCCCGGACTGGCCTTGATCGCGCCAGGAGGCAAACACATGTTGTTGCGCCGGAGCGGTGCGCAATACCGGGTAGAAATCAAGGATGGCCCGCTAGTGAGCCGCCACCGTCCCTCGGTGGACGTGCTATTCCGTTCCGCTGCGCAAGCGGCAGGCAAAAATGTGCTGGGCGTAATTATGACCGGCATGGGCGACGACGGCGCACACGGCATGAAGGAATTGCACGATACAGGGGCGCTGTGCATAGCCCAAGATGAGGCTAGTTGCGTGGTCTACGGCATGCCCAAGGAAGCAGTGAAGCTGGGTGGCACGGATGGTGAGCTTCCGTTATCAGCTATCCCCAACTTGATTATACAGTCGCCGAACCGGGCAAAATTCTTGAAAGGTTAAAGAGCAGGTTTAATTACAACTGGCGGCAACGATAACCGTAAAAGGCGATGTACAGATAGCACGTTAAAGGGATAAAAAAAGCGTGCTGAATGCCAATATGATCGGCAAACGCGCCTTGCAGCAGGGGTAAAATAGCCCCCCCAACGATGGCGGCGCAGAGAATGCCGGAGCCTTGACCGGTATGCCCTCCCAAGCCGGTTAAAGCCAGCGAAAAGATGGTGGGAAACATGATGGAATTACACAAACCCACCGCTAGTATCGTAAACATCGCCAGTGTGCCGCTGCCCAGCATCGTCGCCAATACCAAAGCAGCTGCCGCCAAGGCGTTAAACGCCAGCACCTTGCCGGGATGGATTTTCTGCATCACCACCGAACCGATAAACCGGCCGACCATCGCCCCGCCCCAGTAAAACGACACATATTTGCCGGCATCCTGCTCAGCCAAACCGGCAATATCCGGCTCGCCGAGAAAGTTAACCAGAAAACTGCCAATCGACACTTCACCACCCACGTAAACAAAAATCGCCACAGCGCCCAATACCAAATGCGAATAGCGCCAGGCGCTGCCGTCAGCTGCGTCCGTCGCACTCGCTTTGGATTGCAGGTTAATCCTCGGCAACTTGAGCATCGCAAACACTGCGGCCATTAAGAACAAGACTGCCGTCAGAAATAAATACGGATTCTGCACCGCCGCCGCTTCCGCCGCTTGATAAGCCGACAATTGCTCAGCGTCCAGCAGTTTTATCTCCTCGGCACTTTTAACCGCATTCGACAAGATAAACAACGCCCCAAAATACGGCGCCAGCGTGGTGCCCAAGGAATTGAAGGCCTGGGTCAAGGTCAAGCGGCTGGACGCGGTGTGCGGATCGCCCAACACTGTCACGTAAGGATTAGCGGAAACCTGTAACAAAGTAATCCCGGAAGCCAGCACAAAAAATGCCCCCAAAAACAAAGGGTACGAATGCAGCCCCGCCGCCGGATAAAACAGTAAACAACCGCAACCGGCAATCGCCAAACCGACGATGATACCGCCCTTGTAATCGATTTTTTCCACCAGATAACCGCTGGGCACCGACATCAAAAAATAGGCGGTGAAAAAACAGAACTGGATCAACATCGCCTGGGTATAGCTCAGCGTAAACACCGCCTTCAAATGCGGAATCAGGATGTCGTTAAGACACGTAATAAAGCCCCAAATAAAAAACAGCGACGTCAGAATAGCTAACGAGCCCGTATATGACTGTCTACCTCGGTTTTGTTGATCCGGCATGAGTTAATCCCGCAAATTGATTTAGGGTTTGGCAACGTGGAAACGTGCGAATTCATCACCGACCATCACCTCAAACTCGCCCGGCTCGACGATGCGCCGCATATCCACACCGATAAACGACATATCCTGCGGGGTTAAGCTAAATTGTAAGGTCTGCTCCGCGCCGGGTTTTAACTCGACCTTTTTAAAGGCCTTCAACTGTTTGACCGGCCGCGACACCGACGCCGCGACATCGTGTAAATAGACCATGACGGTTTCCTTGCCGGTCAGCGCGCCGGTATTTTTCACCTTAACCGTCAGATCGATATTCTCGCCCATCGCAATGCTTTCTTTGCTCAGACGCAGCCCACTGGTTTGGAACGTGGTGTAACTCAAACCATGTCCGAAGGGATACAGCGGCCGATACTGATTGCTCTCGAAGGCCTCTATAGGCTTGTGATCGTACATCACGATATCGTTGGTATCGCGCGGATAGGAAATCGGCAATTTGCCGCTGGGATTGGTATCGCCGAACAAAATATCGGCCATCGCCGCCCCGCCTTCCATGCCCGGCAAAAAGCCCAATACCACCGCCTGAGCCTTGTTAGCTATTTCGGTGATGATACGCGGCCTACCGCCGAACGTGACTAGAATGACCGGCTTGCCGATTTCGAATATCGCTCTAGCCAATTGCAACTGCACCGGGTCCAGATACAAGGATTCGATATTGCCTTCGGTTTCGGTATAGGTTTTTTCGCCTAGCGCCAAAATCACCACATCGTGCTGCCGCGCCTGAGTCACCGCCTGCTCGATATTAATTTCGTCGCTGAAATTTTTCCCGCCCACGTAAGTTACTTTACCGCTGGTTTTTTGCTGCAGGGCTTGCAACAAGGTTGGCTTGTCTTTGGGATACAAATGTTCCGCGGCACCCTGCCAGGTGATGGTCCAACCGCCGTTCATCACGCTTAATAAGTTCGCGGTCGGCCCGGTAACCAGAATGCTGGCCTGCTTGCTCAAGGGCAGAATATGCTGATCGTTTTTCGCCAAAATGATGGCTTCCCGCGCCGCTTGCCGATTGGCAGCAACTGCGTCTTCAGTGACAAAGTTGCCATTTACAGCCAGCGCGGGCTCGTGTCTGTCGAACAAGCCGCTTTGATACTTCACCCGCAAGATCCGCGATACCGCTTCGTCGATGCGGGTCATCGGCACTTCGCCGGTTTTGGCTAAATCCAAGAGTAAATCGTAAAACGAGTAATCAAACGGCACCATGCTCATATCAATGCCGGCCATGACCGCCATCTTGACCGCTTCGCGCGGCGAGGCCGCGAGTTTGTCGCGGGTGTATAAACGGCTGATGTCGGCCCAATCGGATACAGTAAAGCCTTTAAAACCCATCTCGCCGCGCAAAATGGTGTTCAGGTAATGATGATTGACGTGACCGGGGATGCCGTCCACTTCAGCTGAGTTGATCATCACCGTCGGCGTACCGGCTTTCACGCCAGCCTCGAAGCCCGGCAGAAAATATTCGCGCAACGCCCTTTCGCCTATCCAGGCAGGGGTGCGGTCCTTGCCGTTTAAGGGATAGCTATAGCCGACATAATGCTTCAAGCAAGTCGGCGCTTTGTCGGCTGCCGCAAAATCGTCGCCGTGGTGACCATGGATATAGGCACTACCCATCGTCACCGCAAGATGCACGTCCTCGCCATAGGTTTCCCATAAGCGCGGCCACAGCGGTTGCCGGCCGATGTCCATTACCGGCATGAAATTCCAATCTAAACCAGACGCCTTGACTTCGCGGGCGGTCACTTCGCCTTCCTTGAAAGCCAGATCAGGATTAAACGTGGCCGCCATACTGATGGCTTGCGGAAACAGCACCGCGTTTTCGGTATAGGTAGCGCCATGAATTGCATCGATACCGTAGAGCACCGGAATTTTCAACCGGCTTTTCGCGGCCACCTCGCGTATCGTCTGGGTCATCCGTCGCCATTTTTCGATGGGCTGGGTTTGATTATTCGGCGTGGTGGGCGTGTTCAGGATCGAGCCAATATGCCGATTCAATATGGCGTCTTCCAGTTTGGCCTGATCGATCGGATTATCGGCAATCTCGCCGTTGACCACCGAAACCACGCTAAAGTCGATCTGGGTCATTTGCCCGACTTTTTCTTCCAGGCTCATTTGCGCCAACAAGGCCTGGACCTGCGCTTCAACATTGTCGTTTGTTTCTTCTGCACTCACGCCGGACTCCAAGGCCACGAATAGGGAAAGAATTAAAAAAACTAATTTTGTTTTCAAGAGATTTGCTTGGTTTGAATGATGCCTGCTCAATCGCTTTGTATGCCTGCCGTCCGCACGGCAACAGTCTGCTCAAAGATAGCAAGGCGCTCGCAATTATGGGTAAAAAGAAATTATGGTTATGAATCTCGCAACGCTACAGACGCACGTTAACGAAGTAGCCGGGATAGTGTATCCAGACCTGACTGCGATGTCCCCTATTTTATAAGCAATCGCGCCGCAGACAATGTAACGAAATCAGGCCTGGCTTGGCTTTTTACAGGACAGGTGATAAACCTTGTACAGCCCGGCTTCACCAGCCGCAAATGCTTGCGAATCAGCCTCGTCTATGCGTTGCACATGACTGAGTTCGATCACAAAGTCCTTGCCGTATAACGCGATGATTTCGTCGGAAACATCGTCAGTCTCATCGCTAACACATTCCAGTTCAAGGTCCTCCGCAGTCAACAGCAAGATAGTCGCGGTCTCCGGCACGATGTGCCGCAGCTGCGACACATATTGCCCGCGAATATCTTCGGGCAAGGCGGTTAAGGCCGCCCGATCGTAAACGGTGTCGATTTTCCCTAATTCGGCGGCGCTTAACGCAAAATAATCACCGCACAAAATACTTAATCTGCCGCTACGCCACAGCGTAAATTTACCCAAACGCCGCCGCACCGGCCGCAGGCGGTTTTCTTTAAAAAAGGCCTTTACGGCTACTTCGCTTAATTCGACACCGATGACCTGATGCCCTTGCTCGACCAGCCAAAGCATATCCAGACTCTTGCCGCACAGCGGTACGAAGACCCGGCTGCCTGGGGCCGCGTGCAGGCTCGGCCAGAATTGCGCCAGCAAACTATTGACGGCAATCTGATGAAAATCGGTACGCCGGTCGCGCCAAAACTGCAACCACAAGGCGTTATCGCGCCCGGTCATGCCGCTTCCCCAACGACCACTTGGCTGAAGGTCAGAAATCGGCCTTTGTAATGCTCGCCGTTTTCAGTCAGACGTTCGGCAATCCGGCTGGTACAGCCATAGCCCAAAGCCGTCATTTCCCGGCAAAATCCCACACGATTGCCGCGATCAGGATCGACAATAATGATTTGTGCATTCGGCGCGGCGTGCCGGTCGATGAAATTAGCCAACTGCTCGGGCTGCTGACGTTCGTAAAGCACATCGCTGCCGATAATCAGATCAAACTGACCCAAGCCCGGATTGCCGATTTCCCAATTGCCGGTTTTATATTGCAACGGCCCCAGTTTATTTAGCAGCAGATTTTCGTTAAGAAACGTCTCGCTCAAAGGATGCCAGTCGCTGACCGTAATATCGCCAGCCCGCCGGTGAATCACCAGACTGGCCAACCCCAAACCCGCGCCGATTTCCAGGACGCGCTTCCCCACCAAATCGACACTATGCATAGCCAAAGCCAACACCCGCGCGGACGGCCAAACCTTGCCGAACAGCGACCAACTGGCGGACGAAATCCCGGCCAGCTCAGCTTCGCCGAACGGATCGGCATATTGCTGCAAATCGGCTAAAGAGCGAATCACGTAATCGAAACCGGCAACGGTGACGGTCTCGAATTTGACACGATAATCTGACATTGAGGGTTACAGCGACAAGGTTGTGCATCAGGAAAAGGTTCTGATCGAAGGGCACAACGCTTCCTGAAAAGAGGCATGCAGGCCGAAAAGGCACTCGCGGAGTTACCCGGAAACGGGAGACTGTTTATGCAGGGTAACACATTGTTAGCGCTAACACGGCAGTAGCTAACTCAGTGATTACGAATTGGAGGGCATGGATTCAAAGCTTTGATAGCGTGACGCTGACCGATAGCAGCTATACCGCTCTCCTCTCAAACCAAAATCGCTCGACATGTTATGCGGGAAACAATTTATCCCGCGCATTTTCCAGAATCGCTGTCACGGCCGGATGCTTGAGTTTACGGCGCATGGTAATCGCATAAAAGCGCTCATGTACCGAGTCGATGCGGCCGATGGCCTGCACACCGTACTGGCTTTGGATTTCCACTTCGACATTACTCGGCGCGACAAACAATCCCACCCCGCCGCTACCAAAGGTTTTAATTAACGCGCTGTCTTCAATTTCGGCCTGGATAGCCGGGCTAATGCTTTCGGTGTCAAACCATTGATCCAGCGAACGCCGCAACGACGTATTGCCGGTCGGCAGCAAGAACGGCGCGCCGCTCAAGCAGCGCGGGAAGTTTTGACTATAGGTCGCAGCCAATGCCGGCGCGCCGAATACGGTCACTCCGCATTCGCCCAGCAGATGATTAAACGCCTTGGCACCACTGGTAGGTGTCAGCGGCGCATCGGACAAAACGATATCCATCCCTTGCATAGCCATCTCGCTCAAAAGACGCTCGGTTTTGTCCTCGTAACAAAGAATCTGCACCGGCTCCGGCAATCGGAATGCCGGCTCTATCAAACGGTAAACCACCATTTTCGGCAATGCGTCCGCGACGCCCACCACCAAACGCAAGGCCCGTCCGGTGGGTCGGCCTTTTAAGGTATTACTTAACTCTCTACCCAGCGAAAAGATTTCTTCCGCATAATTAAATACCAACCGACCGGTGTCGGTGAGTGCTAGTTTACGGCCTTGTTTATAAAATAATTTTTCGCCGATTTGCTGTTCCAGAACCGCTAATTGGCCGCTGATGGTCGGTTGCGCCAAATGCAGTTTTTCGCAAGCGCGAGTGATGCTTTCTTCACGTGCGACATTCCAGAAATAAAACAAATGTTGGTAGTTGATACGTTCCACAGCACTCAATATATAGAAATTTACGATGAATTCATTCTAAACATTCTATTTAACAATATCAAAATGCTGCGCTAGGCTATGACGCAACCGTAACCTAACCTGAGAACTGAACATGCAAAAGCTAAAAGCACTGCACGGCGAAGACAACGCTCCAAGTACCGGATCCGCGGCAGCGGAGTACGACAAGTCAGCGTTCGAACTGGATAACCTCAGCGCCAGCCAAATCCTCAGTGATCGCCTGGCCGATGCCCACTGCGACGACAAAGAATTACGCAGTTCGATACGCCTGCTCGGTTCGATATTGACTAAAGTGCTCACCGCACAAGCCAAGCCGGAAGTCGCTACCGCCGTCGCGCAGTTGCAACGCAAGTTTGCCAGCTTGATCCGAGAGGGCAGCGCCAACCGCCGCCGCCAGTTCATGGAGATTCTGGAAGACCTGGATGCGGAAGAAATAGGCGAAGTGGTGCGGGTGTTTAACGGCTATTTCAGCCTGATCAATATCGCCGAAGAATCGCA
>Ga0123398_1035467_pt1 | contig 11349 bp, 5 predicted proteins | sample T5LHNO3metaT_FD_89926 | JGI IMG/M metagenome (GOLD analysis project Ga0123398, IMG submission 89926) | Methane-oxidizing artificial microbial communities from Washington, USA to study methane cycling - T5-LHNO3 metaT (Metagenome... | ecosystem: Engineered > Modeled > Simulated communities...
AAATGATTGGCAGTATAAATAGTAAGGGGGGATGAAGTTGTATATAAAATATATGGTAAGTTTGCGCTGCAAAATGGTTGTTCATCAGGAATTGGAAAGGCTGGGCATTAAAAATGCTATTGTAGATTTGGGAACTGTAGAATTATTGGATGATATCAGCGTTGAACTAAGACAAATTCTAAAAGAAAACTTACTTAAAACAGGGCTTGAGATATTAGATGACAAAAAAAGCATCCTGATAGAGAAAATAAAAAATGTAGTCATAGAAATGATTCATTATTCAGATGCACTCCCAAAAGAAAACTTCTCAGATTATATAAGTGAAAAATTAGGATATGATTATACCTACCTTGCGAACACCTTTTCTGAAGTGAAAGGAATGACCCTGCAACATTTTATCATTATTAACAAAGTAGAAAAGGTGAAAGAATTATTGTTGTATGATGAACTCAATCTTACAGAAATCTCCTATAAACTCAATTACAGTAGTGTGGCCCATCTCTCTAACCAGTTTAAAAAGATTACAGGTCTTTCCCCTTCATTTTATAAACAGTTGAAACAAAGACGTCTTGGAAACCTGGAAGACTTATAAAAGGTGTGATATATGTAAGATTATCCCGGATATATACAGTATAATATATTCTTAAACAGTCATCTTTGTATCATAATAATCAGGAATTTATCAGATCCATTAAAGTTTATATCATCATAAATAGTACAATTTTTGACAGGAAAATATAGTGCGCAGTTGGAAATATTCATTATGCAAAATGCTGTTCTCCGATATTTTATAACATCGCAGTAGTAAATAAAGACTAGGAAAAGCGAATTATACACCATGATAAAATTAATAGGCTTAAGGATTCTCAATTTTAATAATGAGCATATTAAAATCCCGATAAAACAGTAGATCTGTTTTCAGAAGGTTTTAATTAATTAAGGATAGGAACCTATGGTTTCTGTCCTTTTTAACCATATTGATGTACAATAAATTTCATCAACTGAATCCACAAAAAGAAATCTGTTTGAATATTAATGAGTAAACAGCGTTTTTATATATAAACAGACTTTTCTTATTATTACCCTAATGCCAGAAATAATGAAAACAATACATCTTTTTCAGTTTAAGAATTCCATTTCCCGAAAGCTTCCTTTTTTTAAGGAAGAATGTAGATTAGATAATTTAAATGATTTAATGGTCTATGACCTAATGAACACCGAAAAAGTGACCGAGTTCATTATTGAGGTTCATGATGATTTTATTTTTGAAGATATGACCAAAGGAGATCTTTTGTCAATGTGCGGAAATGCAAAGGAAATGATTGAGCATTATTTTGTAACAACAATGAATGATTATGACGTTATCTGAACGTAGTGTAAAAAGCTTTTTAGATTAACATTAAACATTAGATGCCATGAATTTTCAGCAAAGTTTACTTGATTATATCAGTACTTCACTCATTACAATGAATGAAACGGTTTCTATAGCAGAAAGTGTAACCTCGGGATTAATACAGCTGGCTTTTTCCCAGATGCCTAATGCAAAACTGTTTTACAAAGGAGGAATAATGACTTTTACGATACCTGAAAAAATTAACTTTTTAGATATCAATAGGATTGAAGTTGAGGAAAATGGCTTTGAGACCCAAAAAATGGCAAATACAATGGCTATAAAGGTCGCTGAATCATTTGGAACAGATTGGGGAATTGCTTCTACAGGATATGCTTCATCTGTAAGAAATTCAGGATTTAAAGTGTATTCATTTTGCTCATTCAGCTATAAAGATGAGATTGTACTTTCCAAACGCATAGAACTTCATGATAAGACTCAAGCATTAGATTCGCAGTTATATTATACTGAATTTATTTTAGGGTGTTATAAAAGCGCACTTAATCAAATATTAATTTAAAAGAACATTCATTTATTCTCAGTTCAAAGGAGTATATTCCATTCTTTTATCTACATCAATTATTTGTAGTATGATATAATTAAAAATTATATAAGTTGCATTAAATCAATATGTTATATGAATAATATCAAAACTTGCAATTTGTTGTTTGTCAGTGTTTTATGTATTCTATTTTCCGATACAGAATGTGAACCTCCCTAATAATAAGGGTTTTACCTAAATCGAGGGGCAAATAGTGTTTAACTTTTTTCCAACTATTAATAACTATATCTAAGTTACTAATTTTCATAAATCTAACCAAAAGATATGTTTATAAATAATGATTATCTATAAACATACATTTGGAATTATGGTTTAATATCTTCTTTTTTCTGAGTGATTTTAAACAAAACCTTATAGATTAAGTAATATAAAACTATATCATTTTAATGAAAAAACCTACTTCTTCATCAATCAATACTCTTCTATCCAATCCTAAGTTCATTTCCTCACAAGCAGTTTCAGAAACCAGTGAACATGAAAAACAAGCAGATAGATTCAAATCAAGAATTCCTTGTCCATCAGATTCCCAACATAAAGGATCAGAAGAACAGTTTTCACATCTTTGGAGTCCTTTTTTTAAGATTTCTAATATCTTTTCAGGTTCTCCTTGGGATACCAGCCCACCCATACTTCCTTCAGAACCTTCGGCTGTAAAAATTAAGACACCAGACATTACCTTTTCAGGAGTATTAGATATATATAATCTTTCTTTTAAACTAGCTGTTGGATAACCACAAGCAAATTCAAGTTCTCTCATCATTATATGAGAAAAGGAGTGGATTAAAAAATGCTTTATGCCATTGTTTTTTATTTTCTGCTTTATACCTGCTAATTGTTCTTTTCCATCAATTTCTTTATTTAAGAACTTGAAGAACCTTTCTTCTAGTTGCTGTGAATTATCTTCTATCCATTTATTAATTGTATCATCACTGAATTGAAAAAATAATCCTTCTCCATAAGTTTCATTTGCGGGAAGTACAAATAATTCTTCTTTTTTATTTGAGAAAATGTTTTGACCAACAGATGCCTCTTCAACAACCTTTTCACCTTTTGCATTTAGTCGAATTATTCTTTCTTTTGGTCTACTTCTTGTAAAATCTAATTGGATATTGGTTACTTTTAGTTCTTCAACTTGCTGTATTTTGATGAAAAATGGTTTTAGTTCTGTTGGTAGTTGAATATCTTGAAAGCTAAGTCCTTTGTTTTCTTTAATATCCTGTATAAGCGAATTCTGAGAAAAGCACCTGTATTCCTCCCATCTATATTCTTCATGTCTATCACTAATTTCAAGAGTATTTGGCATATTCAAAAACTCTGATTCCAATTGTGTTTTAAAGACACTTTCATCATTAGGTCTAATATTGTTGTCAATTAAAAAATCACTGTAATCAAATTTTGAATTCCAATATTCTTCCCGGGTTATTGCTGTTCGTTCAAAATACTTATTATATTTCGTTTCAAGAAGGCTAATAGCATCGTTCAGTTCTTTTGATTTATTTTCCGCTAGGTGCATCGGAATAAATAAGCTTGAAAAACCATTAGCATAATACATATTATTAGCTGTCACTAATGAAACTTGCATTCTTTCACGGTCATTTTTCAACTCACCACCTGTATAACATTTTTCATAGGGAACAGCATTTGGATTATCTAGTTCAATCTCCCAAGGCTTTTGTCCTTTACAATATGGTTGTAAACCATTTATACCTTCTAAATTTATCTTAGGTTTTTCTTTAGAGACGCCGGAACCTAATCCGCAACTTTTACATTCTATAAAAATGCTTCCATATCCTTCTGATTTGGTTTTACTTTCTGTCCAAATCAAGTTTGAATTACTACAACAAGGCTCAATATCGAATAAGTTCTTGCCAGTATCGTCTCTGTCTAATTGAAAAGTCTCTTTTAATGTTTTCCAATTTAGAAATTTAGACCAAGGTATATCGGATAAATGTCCATTTGGACAAATGAGAGTAAGATTGATTTGGTCAAGTTCTTTATATTCTCTATATGTTTCATCCTTTCCTTCTGAATTTTTAACAGATATAAATCTAATGAAATCAGTAGCATCTCTTGGAGGAGCAAAATCATTAATAGAAGGTGTACCACCATTTTTTCTACTTTCTTTCTCCCACAGCCCTTTCCATTCAGAGATTTCTTTTAATTCTCCTTTTCTATTTTTAAACCATTTCGGAAAATGTGTTCCAGTTATCATATAGTCAAACTGTGCTCCTTTTGCATTTTCTCCAGATGCTTCCAACGCTGTTTTTATCGGATGGTTTTTCCAATTTGGGGTATTGGATGATTCATTTAGGGACATATGTGGTATGCCTATGAGGCAAACTAAATTAATAAGGTCTTTTTCCGTTTTTATAAATTTTATAAATCTCTGATCATCAATAAATTCAAATCCTCGATTACACATTTCTGTCCTGCTGATTTCATAAACTTTTCTATCATCAGTATTATTAGTACGAACTAATCCTATTTTAGCGTTTGCCCACTTGATGAACTTCCATTTATTCATATCAGAAATCAATACATAAGATCCAACTTTTGTAGTGATTATTGAGCCCACACCTGAAGTAGAGGAAAGTAATTTATATTTACCAATCCCCTGATTATATTGATTTGATCTTAGTATCTTCATTTCAAATTGGATTAATTTTAATAGCAGCTTCCGGTTCAATAACTCTTAATGACATAGGTACTTGCCATTTTTTGCTATGGATAGTTCCTTCGTATTCATCAATGTCAACATACAGTTGTTCTTGTTTTCTTATCTGATTTGTCATATTCTTTTTATTATTAAAGACTAAATCAGTTGTACTACTCAACCCATCATTTAATATTTTCCATTCATTAAAAGCCTCCTTAATCCATCCTTTAATTTGATCTATATTTTCTTGTTTTAATAGATTATTGATGAGCTTATTGAAATCAGAAAGTCTTTCCTTTCTTTTTTCAAAATATTTGACTAACTCGGAAACAATCGAAGAAAGCTCATCATCTTTAATGGACGAAATATTCATCGCAGCCTCTCTCTCAGTAAATCTCGGAAGAGTATGTCGGATTATTGTTGCCAAATACAACCCCATATATCTTTCAACCGATTTTTTTGTAAAGGGAGTAATAGATATTGGTTCGACATAGCTGTACATTTTTTCATGGAATTCAATAAACTTTTCATAATGTGACACATCTCTAGCTCTAAAAGGATGATGTACTGTAAGTACTAATCCGTAATCATTTCTTGCCACACGACTACTTGCCTGAATATACTCTGCTGTATTCCTGGGCATTGAATTCATAATAATCGTATTGAACCGTGACACATCAATACCTACAGATATCATATTAGTGGCAACGACAAATTCAGGAGGTATTTTTCCTCTTATGGTTTCTCCATTATGAATATTAGCAAATCTATTTTTAGCCACCCAATTTGTTTCTACTTTTTTTAGCTCATTTTTAACTTCTTCTCCGGATAACCTACCTGTCAACTCTGCATCGTGTATCGGACCATAAGTATAAAGGGCGTGCATTAGTTTTTGAGGACGGATTACCCTATTAAAAACCCTTCGGAGTTCTTTAAGAATATAAGTCTGTACCTGAGATTGTGTTTTTCCAACTTCTTTCAAACTATTAAAATAAGATATCGTTGTATGATAAAAGTTCATGGCCTTTTCAAACTCATTAGAATAGCAATTAAAATCAATGGGAGTATTTTCTGATAGTTCCTTCAGTTCAAAAATAGCGCGATGTGTCATAATAATAGCTGACAACCTCATTTGCATCCAGATTTGTGTCCTTCCTGTAGGTAATATTCCTATGTATTTTCTTTTAGACAAATATTCCTCACTTATATTTTCAGCATTTGTAAATTTTCTACTATAAAAAGCGAAGAACGAGTCATCACATTCCACTCCGGGCTTTGGGAAGAGATTGACCTTTCTGTCGAACAATGCAGCTATTTGTATTTGTGTATTCCTTGTAGTTGCTGTTGATGAAATGATTTTGGGCCTTGTACCATCTTCCCGAATGCAAAGCTGATCAACTGCTGATTCGAATAATGCAACTGCTGAACCCAATGGTCCAAGTAATAAATGAAGCTCATCCTGGATTATCAAATCAGGAGGTAAATAACCATTCTGAGGTTTGCCCGCTTCCCAATTGCCCCTACCAAACAGACGTCTTGAGTCCGCACTTCTTCCATTTTCTTTTCCATTTACCTTGTGAGCCAATTGAGCAAACTTGTCTACGGTTCCAAATAATAATGTTGGGGGATGTTGATAAATAATCTCATCTGATAAGCATACGGGTATTGCACCTTGGTCATTAATTCTTGTAGTAATTCTTCTTTTAGGATACGAAAAAGAACATTTATTATTAACGCACTTTAAATGTACTTTATTAGCGAACCATTGATTTTCTCTGCTAGTAAGATTTTCTGAGTCTTCTTTATCTTCTCCTTCAATATTGCTCCCACACCAAGGACAATTCGAAAATGGTATTTTATTTGATCGATTATTTTTTAAATTTTCATATTCTTTAATTAGGTCTTCTGTTTTATTAGGTAGTGAATTGTCTCCTACCCATAAACCTATTGTAATTGGTTCTGCACCTAAATTGTATGAACCCCAGCGTCTTATTAGCTCCAATGCCATTATGACCAAAGTGGCTCTCTGAAATTGCTGCATGGTAAGAAGGCGTAGAGTATATCTCATTATAGATGCAACACCTCCACCATGTTCTTTATGAAGCTTTCTCCGATTTATAATTGTAAGTGTTATTAACCCTAGGTATGCTTCAGTTTTTCCTCCTCCGGTAGGGAACCAAACTAAATCTACCCATTCGTTTCTTTTTATCCAATTTTCATCAGTTTTAAGCTTAAAAATGCCATCAAGATTGAGTAGAATAAAGGCTAATTGGAATGCTCTCCATCCTGCTGATTCTGTTTTTGAAAATAATTTATCCTCCGTTCTTTTATAGAAATCAAGGTCAAAAGCTTTAAAATCTTCTTTCTCAATCAACGCAATTACTTCTCCCTTTTTAACTTTTTCAGCGTGCCATAATTGCATAAACATTGCAGCATTCATTAAACGAAAAGTATCGAGGTTATCTTTATTATTTTCTCCTTGCAATAATTCCTCGATATTCTTTTTCATTCTCTTGTAGTCATCTTCACATTTGCCTAGCTCCTGATTCGCAATGTCTTTTAGCCTGGATTGGTATTTTATATCCTTTTTCTTATTCTCAATCCATTTTCCATAAGAGTCAACAAAGGCAAGCAATCCATCTACAATTTCTCCATTCTCTGCATCAGAAAGTACAGACAGCCATTTGAATTCCTGAAATTGTGAACTTTCTAAAAATAAAGGTGATTTATATTCTCCATCTTCATTTTGTACTGCCAACTTGCTTTTATCTCTTGGGATAGGATCAATATCGGGAGTTTTACATTCTGGAAGATATTCTGTTTCTATTTTATTTGTTGTTTTATCCCATTTGACAGAACATCCATGCCCAACTCCATAATCCTTGAACTGATCATAAATGAATCGAGTGGTGGTATCTTCATCATATTTGTTTGTTTCATCTGGAATATACTTATAATCTGAATATGGAACTAAAAACTCACTTTCAACTGATACTTTAACACCAAAAAAAGCTCTTTGATTTACAACTTCATTAAAGGTGGAATAATATCTACTGTCTTTTTTCTTGTCTAAATTGAATGCAGTACTTGTATTGATTAACTGAATTTTTATAAAAATTTTATTATCATCATTCCTTGAATCTCTGGTTATTTGAACATTCGCAGAAAGCGAGGCGTATTCATTTTGTTCCTCATTCAGATTAAACTTAAACAAATCTAATAGTCCGCTTTGTTCAATTTCTTTTTCATCAATTACGGTAACATTTTCATCTTGCTTTGGTCTGTTGTATAAAAATGATATTTTACTCTGAGATTTTTGAAAGTTAATATTTTTTAATTTTATCACTCTTTTTATCGGAGTAGATTGCCATAGACCATATCCACCAGAATAAATATCTAAAATATTTCTTAAATGATCGGTAATATTTTCGATCAGCTCTATTTCCTGAGATATTTCGTAAAGCGTTTTTCTTTTTGCATCATCAACAATCGAAGTTTTTAACTCATAATATATAGTTGATTTTAGATTACTTAAATAACATTTTTCTTTGCTCAAAGATAGAGGAGGGCTCATTATCTCTTTAGCTTTATCAAAGAGTTTTTCTGCATATTCTTTTTGAATGTCGCGCAAAATATTCTTCAGATTAGAGATTTCTTCTGTCGTAATTTTTGATAATAAAATAAAATCATTTTGCTCTACAGTCGTAATAGCAAATTGAGATAATTTATGGATGCTTAAAAATTCTTTGAAATGGTTTTTATCAACCTCACATAGAATGCCGTATTTTTTATTAAATAATCCTTCTTTATCTTGTTTAAGTTTTTTATAATATCTGAATGAAACTGTAAATGCTATTTCATTACTTTCTAAACATTTTTCGTCCAAACAACAGGTTAATCCCATCAATCTTGGAAACATTTGATTTAATTCTATTTCATTTTCTACGTCTTCGTAATCTAAACTGCTATCCTGAGAGTCTTTTTCTTCTACACCATCCTCTTCATCTGTTTGTTCATTATTGTCCAAAACGATTCCATCACTACATGTTCCACTTTTATCCTCGGGAAAAAGAATCCCTGTACTATAAATTGCTGCGGGCACAATCTCTAAAATTTCGGAATCATAGTTTATGTATGGTTCGGTATTCAAATCTTTTTCCACCAATGAAGTATCTTCCAAATCAACATATTTATACCCGTTAATTCCTGGGCCCAATGTTTGCTCACGAATAAAGGTTTCCAAGGAATTTCTCTTCTGCAATATTTTATTCATTATTCGGTCTTTTTGAATTCTTCTATTTCTTTTAATGTAATCTCTGGTTTTATTAATTGGACTAAAGCAATTAAATTATCTGCAAGATATTGTTCGTCTATACCCAATTCATCTAAAGGATGTTTGCTTTTGTAGCTTTCAATATTTGCAATTATTATTTCATTCAGATTTATCTCATCATCAAAACAACCATCATTAAATAGGTTCTGTAAAAGCCAATTCATTCGTAAGGTACTTTGACGAGATGATTGCTTGGACATATTTTTTATTCGCTGTATGAGAAAAAAATATCCTCTTGGTATTTCAAGAAAATTACATAGTTCTATAAATACTTTTTTACTAAGAGGTGCTATTGAATCACTTTCAGGATTTAGCCAATTATTTTGAAAATGATTTAAAGAGACTATTTTAAGTCCCTTTCCCTCTAAATGTTTTTTCAGATTATCATATACAATTTCTTCACCCGATAGCTGCGCTTTCCGTTTTAATAAAATCTTCCAAAGTCTGCCTGTAGTCTCATTTTCAATGTTAAATTTTTTGCGGATAATATTTAATTCCTTTTCGTACTGATTTGTATCTATTATTTCTTCATATATGTTGATGTTTTCTTGAATTTCATCAAGATTATGAACATAGTATTTATTTTCATAATCTAACATATCAATAATGTATCCTATTTTTTCCACTCTAAAACACTTGCTATCTGTTGAGTATACAAAAAGATCTGAACTGCCAAATGTTTTTATTTTGGAATCTTTTAATTTCAATTTGATTGTTTCTCGATCTGTGTTTCCTGAATACTCTTGCTCTAGCTCCCATATTATACCATCATCTTTTTGTGGAAGCAAATTATTGATAGAATCTTTTAATCTTTCCCAATGAAAATATTTTTTTCTGGCTGGATGTTCGGTAAGTTTATATAAATCTTGTGCAAGATTATATTTTGCCCATTGGTATCTATTGTAAAATAAAAATTTATGAAATATAGCTTCAACAGCAATAGACTTAGTAACTCTTGTTTCAATTAGGTTAGGATAAAAATAATATGGATTTTTTCCCTGATCCTGATACGATAAAATAAGAATATTCCCATCTTTAATATCCTTTAAAGCTGACCAGGAGATAAGCTTATTTGTTTCTTTAAAAAAAAGAGATGAGGATATGAGATTACATAGACTTTTTGAATTAAGAACTACACCATCAACTAAAAATATTGTTTCGGATTTTATTTTATCTGTAATAGATTGCTTTATGCCAGAGTTAATGATTAAATCTAACACTTTCTCCAATGCATCTTTTAAGATTACTAAATCCTCATTTCTCAAATCCAATAATCTTTGTTTTAGTTCGTCTGATATTAGGTTTGTATCTCGCTTTTCAGAAAATATTTCTTGCAGTATATAATCCTTTATCTTCTGACTAAAACACAAAGAATATAAGTTCATCATCTTGACAGATCTTAATTCATATAAATCCTGGAATTTTGTTTCAAGTACAAAGGCGTCCCAAAAATGAAATGTATCTACTCCAATAAATGAAACAAAGATGGATTTATCTGATTTGTTTCCTAGTGTGTAATCAATCTCAGATCGAATGATGGGATAACTATCCTCAGCAGCTACTTTAAACCTATTCTGTATTAAGTTTATTCTATCCTGTAAGTTTTGAGTAGAAGTACTTTTAGTACCGAAGGTTATGATTAAATATTTTTTTAATTTTATATCATAGTCATTAATGTCTTTTAAAGAGAAATACTGCATTTGCTTCTTTCTTTCAGAATCAAACAAGATTAAGCTTTCTAAATTATTGATAATACGTTCATCAATTTCATCAATTTGGTTTATTGTTAATTTTGTATTTAATAAATTGAATGTAAGATGAGTGCTTTGGTTTTCAATTTCTTGAGCATACGGTCTTGTTTCAAAGATATTGCTCAAGGAGTTTGCTAATCGAACTTGGCAATTAAATATAGTTTTACCTACTATCTGAATATTATCATCTAGTTCACTATAAAATTTTATCAAGGCTTGTATATTTCTTTTATCCTTTATCCAATTTTTATAAATTTTGTTTCCTTTTAGACCGCTTGCCCCATCTGGACAGGTAGAAAGGTTTCTTAGTTTTATTTGAAGATTTGTTTTTAATGATTTTAAGGTTTCTTCATTTTGAGAAGAAAGTGAACTTATATTACTACTTTCTTTAAAAAAACGTATTAAAAGATATTGAGCAATTATTAATAGTGAATCATCATTAAGATCATATTCAAAATGTAAATGGAGCGTTTTGGTTTCAGATATGTCTTCTGGGAATATCTCATTTAATAATAAATGGATATATTGAAGTAAAAGATAATTATTATTCTTTACCTCACTTTGAATTAGCTCAAAAATATCATCAAAATGAGAATCCTTTTCATTTTGAAAATGAAGTAAATGTTTATTGATATGTTTATCCAATAGGCTCATTAC
>Ga0123398_1067624_pt1 | contig 11331 bp, 8 predicted proteins | sample T5LHNO3metaT_FD_89926 | JGI IMG/M metagenome (GOLD analysis project Ga0123398, IMG submission 89926) | Methane-oxidizing artificial microbial communities from Washington, USA to study methane cycling - T5-LHNO3 metaT (Metagenome... | ecosystem: Engineered > Modeled > Simulated communities...
CGGGGGCTTTTTGCAGACATGGGCTTATCTTCTTAGGTAACGATGGGGAACAAAAGGTAGCGAAGTGACCGTGACACTAATCGGCGAGTTCCGCACCATTGCGGTTAATGTCGTGCCGAGCCCGGCAAACCGGCGATCCAGCAACGCCATCGCTACCGGCCGGTTCAGACTGGGCGAGAAACTGCCGCTAGTCGCATAGCCGATTTGCTGGTCTTGATGAACGATCTCACAACCATCCCTTACCGGAATTCGACCATCCACCAGCAAACCGACACGCACTCGCTCTGCGGCGTTTTGCCGTTGCGCCAGAATTTTCTCAGCGCCGGGAAAATCGCTGTAGCCTTTTTTGAATATCCATTGCAAGCCCGCCTCTATCGGCGTGATCGTTTCGTTCAGTTCATGGCCATACAAACAAAGCCCGGCTTCCAGCCGCAAAGTATCGCGAGCGCCCAAACCTATCGGTTCGACAGCCTCGTCCGCCAAAAACAAACGTGCGATTCGTTCCGCGTCGGCTTGCGGCAAAGAAATCTCGAAGCCATCTTCACCGGTGTACCCGCTACGGCTAATATGGCATGCGCTCCCGGCAATGTCGGTGGCACAAGCCTGCATAAATTTTAGTCCGCCAGCCTCGGTCGAAAACTTAGCCATTACCGCCGCTGCGCCCGGTCCTTGTATGGCAAATAAAGCTAAATCGTTTGATGGTTCGAACAAGCAATTGACCGGTAACTGGCTACGCAGATAAGCAAAATCCTTGTCCTTGCAGCCGGCATTGACGATGAGGGATAAGCCCGCTTCAATGCGGGTAACGATAATGTCGTCGACTACACCGCCCTCGGCATTGGTCAATACCGTGTATTTCTGCGCACCCGGCTTTAAATCGACGATGCCACCGGGCGTGAGCTTTTCTAAGGCGTCTGCTGCGTGTTCGCCCACTATCCGGCATTGGCCCATGTGCGAAATATCGAAGAATCCGGCCTGACTGCGGCAGTGCAAATGCTCGTGAATGATGCCGTTTTTATATTGCACTGGCATTTGGTAGCCGGCAAACGTAGTCATCTTGGCACCAAGTTGCAGGTGTAGATCGTATAAGGGCGTTTGCTTTGAACTAGTCACCATGACCATCCTATACTGTTTAGGGATTTCATTAGTCTAGCGCCGGGCCGGATCTCCAACCAAGTAAATTTACAAACGGCTGATTTGCCCGTTCAAATTTCAGCCAAGTGCGTTTAATGTATCGAACGGGCCTTGGCAACTTGTAAATCAGCTGCGTTTCTTGGCGTGTAGTTTAATCGCCTTTACCCTCTACCCTGCTTTAATGAGCTAAGCAAACACTATGATAACTATCGCAAGTTGGATCCGTAATACTTTCGAAATATCCCATGTTGGCCATAACGCCATTCGCTCGATGGAAGGTATACGCGGTTTTGCAGTGTTTCTGGTATTTCTGGTTCACTATGTGACATTAATAGAACCGTGGTTGCTGACAAATTCGATTACTCACGAAATCGCGAAAAACATCCATACCATAGGCAATACCGGCGTTGATTTGTTTTTTGTATTAAGCGGCTATTTGATTTACGGCATGCTGATAAAAAAGCCTACCGAATTCAAAAAATACTTATACCGCAGAATACAGCGAATTTATCCAACTTTTACGGTGGTGTTTATTATTTATCTAGCACTTTCGTTTGCTTTTCCATCCGAATCAAAAATCCCCCACGACTGGAAAAGCGGATTTGTTTTCGTGATGCAAAATTATTTGCTGATGCCCGGTCTGTTCCATATTACTCCCATCATCACTGTCGCCTGGTCATTGAGCTATGAGTTTTTTTACTACCTGTTGATTCCGTTACTAATAATGACACTTAAGCTGCGCTCTTGGCCAAGAAGATACAGGGTATTATTGTTTTTATCGGCATCGTTCATATTATTCGGCTATTTTTACAATCATAGCGGTCCAATTCGCTTATTAATGTTTGTTTCCGGAATAATTTTATACGAATCTGTCGAAAGCGGTTATTTAAAACACTTTCCGCCCATAGGCTTATTGGCTTTAATATTAGCTATTACATCATTTGCAATAACCAGCTATTACCACATCAATATTTCATTAAAGTATTTATTGCTTTTCACGCTGTTTTTTATTTTCTGTCTGGAATGTTTTTGTACTTCAGGATTTACCAACTATTTATTTACCCTACCCTACCTTAGATGGCTGGGCAACATGAGTTACTCTTATTATTTAATTCATGGCCTGTCATTAAAAGCCATTTTCATGGTATTTGCCAAATTACTTCCCCCACATCACGATAGCGAACTACTATTCTGGATTGGTTTAGCACCGATTTTCCTGGTTACCTTATTACCCTCCGCAGCATTATTTTGCTGGATAGAAAAGCCGTTTTCCTTGCAAAGACGACATAAATAGCCCAGCTATTAATCGCGAATCAAATTTAGATAATCAGCGCGCGGTAACACATAGATAGGGCTGGATGAAATGGAAACAAAGGCTTGGCCCGCGGCACCGACGGCCAAGTCTTCCGCATACCCAACCACGTCCACCGCCACCCAGGCTTTCCTAGGCTCTAGCTGCATGGTCCAGACGCTGCTGGTTTCGTCTGTGCGCCAGATCATGAAGGTATCGCCAAAATAGGCGGCCTGAATATTGCCGTCCTGGGCATCTACAGCACGGTAAGGCAAACCGTCGATCAACGCGCCGGCGATATACATCGCCGCTTCGCCGGGCTTGTGACCCAAGGAATAGTCCCAGAAGCGACCATAAGCCAAGTCGTATTCATGAGCGATGCAAAACGCTACGCCCAGATAATCCTGACGGCTGTTGACCCAGGCGATGATTTTCGCCACCTGCTCGGCCTGCCAGCGCCGGCCGCTGAAGCCGTGCATGGCCTTGGCGCCGGTTTCGCCTAGCCAGAACGGTAATTTGTTGCTTCGACCCAGGCTAGTATGAGCAGCCAGCACACCCCGCTCATCTTCTCTGGAACTATTGCCAATCGGTCCGCCGAAACGCGGCGGCTGTTGCGGATAGGCGTGCACGTCCCAAGCATCCTGATAATTATCCAGACCTAGTTGCAACACCTGTTTAAACCAATCACCCTCGCCCGGCCTGACCAGGCTGCCGCCGACAACATGCGCATCGCTGCGCGCTTGATGGGCCAACTGGTATTCCCATTTCGCCCGTTCGACCCAGTGCGCCGGCTCGCGCAGCTTTTGCCAATCGGCTTCATGGCGAATGTCTATTTCGTTCGTGGCTTTGAAATAGCGGGTGTAAGCGGCCGCAGAATTGATGAAGTTTTGGCCGTCAGTAGGCTGGTCGTTCAACCAATTGCTATCGCCGGAGGAATCGGCGAATAGCTGCAAGCCGCGCTGCTTGGCTTGTTCCCATTGCGGCTTATATTCGGGATCAAAGCCCGGATAGCTACCGTAGCTTCTGAAAATCCCTATCCGTTCCAGCCAGGCAAAATAGCCTCCAGACTGTCTAAAACTTTTGTCACCGTCTGCCAGCGCGTAGTAATCGTTGTTCCAGAGTTTCTTTTGCGGCAGCCGTTGCTTTTGGGCGGCATTGCCGCCGACCACACTAAAACCGTCGGCCGGATGATGCATGATCAAGCGGCCGTCGTTCGTATACAAGGACGGATAAACCGCGTAATAACCCGCCTCATGAAGCTTGCCAAAATCGGCTTCGACCTGACCGGGAAAGGTATCAGTGACTTCCCGTTCGGCGATTTGTTTACCGCTGTAATCAACCATGCGCAGGCGTAACTTTGCCGGAAAGCGCAGTAGCGGCACCGGTAAAGTTGTTTCTTCCAAAATCGGCTGCCAGCGTAAATCCACTTTTAACTTCGCCGCATCCCCAGGATGCAGCAGGTTGGCCGGGGCATCGACGAACATTATTGGCCGCAATTTGGCGGCGATACGTTGCAAAGCCAAATCGGCATCGGGATCGGCGATTTGAGTTTTCAAGCCCGACAGCGACCGCCCGGCGGGATCGGTAAACAGACCGGAGAAATAAAAGCGCTGCCCTTGCTCATGTTGCATCACCAATTTCAGCAACAAGCTGTGCCAGCCGGGCGTCAGGTTTAACATCGCCAAATGCGGGAACTGCGTGCGCTCCGCTGATGCAGTTGCCGGCAAGCCTTCGGTGGTCAAATCGTGCAATAGAGCTTTGGCTTGCGTGCCGATGGAGTTGGCAAATCCGACCGGTGGCGTCGGATCATCGCTAAACGTAACAGACTGACCATCCAGCCAGCCGACGGATTTGATACCGGAATGTCGCAAATGCAGATGCGTTTGCGTTGCCCGTTCGGCGTAAACGTAAAGCTGGGCATACCCCGTGCCGCGCGACCAGCCATAGGCGTGCTGGGTGCTGGCTTCAATATCGGTCTCACCGTTGGCCTGAGTTAGTGCGATGCGCCAATCGCGCATTTTGCCGCCCATCATTTCCAGACTCAGATACGGTTGTTCTGGATTGGGCCTTGAGACAGTTTCAGTGTCCAAGCCAAACACCGACAGGCCGGCCTGCCCATCCTGCAAGCCGCCGACCAGCCACGCTGATGGCACGCCATTGTTCAGCGAAGTTGGCTGCGAGGGAGCAACTGGAGCTGGTTTCGGCATCGTGCCGAATTTGCCAGGTTCGGCCAGAAACTTGACCACCTCCGTTTGGTTCCTAGGCTGCGTGAATACCCCGAGCACGGTGAAATGATCGTCGGTGATTACCGCTGCGGGCAGAACCTCGATATTCAATCGCCTGGCCATTGTTTCGGCTTCCGGGCCAATCAAATAGGTCACCGGCAAATTTTCATAGAATGGCCGCGCCACATCCGCAGCCAACCCGCGAAACAACATCTCGGCGTTTTCACCTTTGCCATCCAACAGATAAAGGTGTCGCGGGCCTGCGGCGGCAGGCTTGGTCAACGCCAAGAAACGATTTCTGGCTTGAGCCTGCTCGACGGACATCCAATCGCCCAGCGGTTTATCCAGTTTTAATAAAAACGCATCGAAGACTTTGGCACCATCCGCTTTGCCGCTATTTTCGATTTCCAACCACCGGTCGCCCGGCAACAATGTGACGCTGGTGGAAGCCGGCAACCATTGGTATTCCCACGGCGTGGTATTGGTCAGCGCAAACTCGGCGCGAGTCGCCAACTCCTCAGGGTTGGCTCCGGCCTTGACGATGAAGCTTTGTTTGACCTGCGACACCTCGCCGCCGCTTTTATAGCGGGCCAATAGCTGGTATTGTCCAGGCTTAAGCGCTGTCGGTAATTCAAAGCGAAAACGTCCACCCCACTCACCAAAGCCCTGATGAAACAATAATGCTTCATCCTGCTCGGTGGCCAGTGCGCCGGTATTGCGGCCCGCCGTGGCACTGCCTGTAACAACGTCAAGATAGCGCGGCTTGGGCAACGCTGCCAAAGCCGGCGCTTTGCCCAATTCCAACAGCACCGCCGGTTGATCAACACTACCCGCAAACGGCAATACCGCCCACGGCGACGCCAATAAAAACGCATCAAACACTTTGGCATCATGGCCGTTGCCGCTATTACGAATCGCGATCACCCTATCGCCGGCTTGCAGCGGCACCGACTTATCGCCGGTAATCCAAGCATATTCCCAGCCCTTAGGTTTTAGCGACAAACTACCGCGCAACGCCAACCGGCCGGCATCCGGTCCCGCCCAGATGTCAAAAGTCTGTATGCAAACATTCGGATCGCCGCCCTGCCGCCAGCGCGCCCAAAATTGGAAATCGCCCGCGACGACTGGCTGGGTTAAATTGAAACGAAAAGCCGCTCGCCATTGGCCAAAGCCCGAATGCAGCACGTTCACCGCTTCGTTTTCGACTTGCCAGCTAACGCCGGCTTGCGGCTCTTGCAGCGCTTGACCCTGTATGAATTGGACACCAGGTAAGGAGCGAGACTGTGCGTGTGGTGCGTTGCCCAACTCGAGCAATAAGGCCGGTTGCTGCGGCGTGGGATTGATAGGTAGATTGAGTGTGTCATTTAGCGCGGCCTGACACACAGTAGCGCTAGCGATCATCAGCAGGCAGGGAAAAATGAAACAAGTAGAGGCCGAAAACAGCCGAATGAATACAGCGCAGGGAGGCATCGCAAATCCTTGTCGGTCAAAAACACCCGAGCCAGCCCGGGAGCGAACACATCCTTGTAGTCGCCATAATAAAACAGCTCGGCAAAAAATTCCGCTTTAGCTTGGCCGGCACCGCCGGTAGATTTTGGCTAACACAAATTCTTCAGCCCGAGGACTAATGACAGGGTGTTGTGCCGAAACAGTAAAGCCTAACTGCGACGCAATAGGGTATCGCCCAGTGGAATACAGATTAGGCCTTAACCTTTTGATGTTGGCTTACGAGGGAAGACAGACTTCGGCCATGAGCGGACTGATGCGTTATGGTCGGAATGACAGCAATAAGCCCAACATCTGCCTGCCAGTAGGATATAGGGAGTTTTGCCCTAATCTTTTGCTATGGCTAATCGAACGGCCTTTATCTTTAGATGGCGTTCGATGCAAAGCATTACTACAATATAAGTTATGAAAAATTACACAGCCATCGATTTATTTTGTGGTGCCGGCGGGCTGACATGCGGGCTTGAGCAAGCCGGTTTTCGTGTGCTTGCTGGTGTCGAACTGCTCGACATTGCGGCCGAAACCTATCGCCACAACCACAAAAGAACCCTATTATTGGAAGATGATATTTGCAACCTATCGCCAGCTGAAGTGATGTCGGCGTTGGGATTGAAGCCCGGCGAATTATCATTACTGGCTGGTTGTCCGCCTTGCCAAGGTTTCTCATCGCTAAGGACCAGAAACAAAAAGTCTAGTGTAGATGATCGACGTAATGACCTTGTTTTCGAATTCGTTCGCTGGGTAAAGGTGTTCCTGCCCAAATGTGTAATGTTGGAAAACGTGCCGGCACTTGCGAAAGACATAAGAATGACTAGTGCAATCGCGCAACTCGAAGACTTAGGCTATAGGATCGGCGATTCAAATTTACGTATCGACGATATTTCCGATTACGGCATCCCTCAAAGACGCAAGCGCATGATTTTTACAGCCAGCCGATTCGGCGCGGTAGAGCAACCAAAACCGGCTGAAGCCAAAACCACGGTAAAGGAGGCTATAGCCTGGTTACCGAAAGCAGGCTATAGCGGTGATCCGCTGCACGACTTACCGGACAACCGGTCTGAGAAAGTCAATAAAATGATTTCATTGGTACCTAAAGACGGCGGTAGCCGATCGGATTTACCGCTGGAATATTGGTTGGAATGCCATAAACGGTATCCGAATGGATTTAGGGATGTGTACGGCAGAATGAGTTGGAACGACGTTTCACCAACCATAACCGGCGGGTGTCATAATCCGTCGAAAGGCCGTTTTTTGCATCCGGAAGAAAACCGAGCAATTACTTTAAGGGAAGCCGCATTGCTGCAAACCTTTCCTAAAGATTACTATTTTTCATTACGCAGAGGCAAAGACTCCGCTGCGTTGATGATAGGAAACGCCTTGCCACCGGATTTTATTAGGCAACAAGGCGAAGTGATTTTGAAGCATTTGGAATCATTGAATTAGATTTTTTGCACCAATTGTTCGATTTTTGAGGCTTCTTGATGTGCATTTAGATATTCCTGATACACCCTAAATGCGTTTTCGATTAAGCCTTTATAAGTAACAATCCTGGCATTTGCACTCTGAAGCATATTTTTTTGATCTTCATCCATTGCAATATCCTTTTCGAGCAATAAGCATATATCGATAGCATCTACGGAACCATGGAAAGTATCCGGATGTTCGACAAGGAACTGCTTCACGGCATCTTTATATTTCTTCGCTTGCTTCAATAATTTGTAAAAATCCGGAGTTATTCCGGGCTTCTTGAGTTCGATAATAATCTGACGACCAGCGCTGTTCCTATAAGCGATATCAATTCTGGCACCGCTATCGGCATCGGGTCTGGCTTTCTTTAATTCAGCGGTCAATGTTAATTCCAAATGCTCGGATCCTTTAATTCTGTCCCAAGTTGGATCGAGAAGCCATAAGTGCTCGAAAAGATACTCTTGCGCGACTTTTTCGAGTTCTTTGTTATCTACGATTTTTTTGAATTTCTCTATGATATGTAGGCGATTGTTGGTTATATCCCAGTAATAGGTTTCCTCCATGTCATCTAGCGACTGAAATATAGCTTGAAATTCAGGACTCGTAACACTACTGATAGCTTCCAGTTTTGCTAATTGTTTTTTGGCTTTAAGCTTCTCGAAACCGATAATCGTGCTTCTATATAAATCCTTTTTATATTCGTCGTTTTGCTTTTGGTCTGGTGAGAATTGATTGTTATAAACACTCATTATTAATTTCTCAGCCGACTTTCTATCCCGTTTGTCGATAAGACTATTAAGCCAATCCTCAACAAACGGATTCTTATCCGGCAGATTCTCGTATCCCAAAGCCTTGCGCCATTCGTCCCATGCTCCGGCTACTCTTTGCATCTGACTTCTTAAATGACTAATCAAACCCATGAATTTCGGGTCGTTTTGTTTGATCGCTTCCCGGCTAGCCGTCGCTCTATCCACGTCATCCTGATCCAAAAAATCGGCATGAATTTCGCCGACCAAATAGCTGTTGAAATGGTCGCTGTTGCTCAGTATCGGCAGCACGTCTTCCTGGAAAACACGTCCATTGGCGAAAATCGATATTTGGTTGATGTTGGTTTCTTTTTCTTTCAGCTGTTTCGGTTTGGTAACCGAAGCGATATACCCTCGGAGTGACAATTCGGTATCGCTGGTAACGGAAGAGTCAAGCAACATAACTCTTTGTACTTTTGTATCTTTATCGACGGCGAGATTCTTACATAGTCTTAAATTCTCGTCCGCCTCGGTTCCGCCGAAACTCCAAAAAAATTGCACATCCTCATGAAATCCACGGTCGGCTACTGTGACTTTTTCACCATCGATATAAATATTAAAAGGTAGTTCAGCACTATTTCCTATAATGCTGAAGCGTCGAGCCAACCTAAGTTTTAAATTTGACTCCGTTGCCGAGGTAGTTGTCTTATTTAATTCCGACAGCTCGATCACTGTCCCGTGAGAGTCGTTGAGTTTATTGGAAGGTGTTACAGAGTTAAGCTTATACTCTTGGTGTTTATTAATGGTATTTTTTAAATCCGGCACGTTTACCGAAACCCCTAAAGCATCTTTTCCATCTTGCCTAGTCGAAATATTAACCACATCGGCTAAAGAGAACATAGCCAATTTTCCTATACCCTTTCTGCCCATAACGCGTCGCTTTTCGGTAAGCGTAAAGTCGGAAAAATTCCGCCTTGCGTAACCGACATTCAAAAATTTATTTTGCAAGTCAATTTCCGACATGCCGTGGCCATTGTCGGTAATTGTAATAATATGCCGAGTTTTATCGATTGAAATAGTCACCTCCGTAGCTTCGGCGTCGTAAGCATTGGCGATAATTTCCGTTAAAACAGCTGGTGTGCTGCTGTATAACCCTAAGCCTAAATGATTAAGCACGTTCAAATCGATTTTAAAAGCGAATTCCGTCATTAGTTTTCCTTAATAATGGCGTGTCATAATACGACTAATTTTTTAAAAAATTGTCTATTGCATTTTTTAAAGCATCTTTATCTTTCAGTTGGCATTGCCAAATAACCAAAGTTTTCCAACCCATATTGTCTAGCCGGCTAAGTATTTCCGAATCGCGTAATTTGTTCTTTTGCAGTTTAGGAAGCCAAAATTCTTTGTTTGTCGCCGGTACGCTACCGCGCTTACAGTCGTGCCCGTGCCAAAAGCAGCCATGCACGAAGATGACCTTCTTCTTACCTGGAAAAACCAAATCCGGCTTGCCGGGTAGGTTTTTACCGTGCAGGCGGTAGCGGTAACCGAGGGCGAAAACCAACTTACGGACGGCAAGTTCCGGAGAGGTGTTTTTGCTCCGGACCTTGCTCATCATTTCGCTGCGTTTTTCTATGGTAATTGTATCCAAAATAACCACACGCTAATGTTAGCGGGTCGGAATCATGCACAAAAATTGATTCAACGTCCGCTTAACGCCAAATTATAGTCATCTCATTTATGCAGTCCACTGTCAGAATTGGGTCGATTGTGTTGAAAACGGGCTCTTTTGTGAAAGGAGCTGTTTTTATAAAAATTATTACCTATTGAAAACAATAGGTTGAAAATACGAGAGTAGGAAAAATTGGCCTAAATTCACCGAAAACCGACTTTTTCAACACAATCGGTCGAAATTGATCAGTCAGCGTCTACTTTGTTCTTGATCGATTGTAAATCGCCCGAGCCCAGCCCGGGAGCCGCCACATCCTTACAGGTACCATGGTGTCAAACAGCGGCACAAATTTCCGCTTTAGTCAGCCATTCGGACGCCTTGAGATCGACCTTAGAAATAACGGATCTGCACTTTTTTTTGCGCAGGTCCGTTTGATTACCAGGCCAGGCATCACATGACGATACATAGATGGACCGTGTTTGACTGCGCTGCGACACGCTCAAGTTCGGACTTAAAATCGGTAAGCTCGTCAATGACATCGTCTTGCTTCCAGCCGTCTGTGGTCGTTAACGCGTTAGGATTGGTTTGCAGGTGGTCCAATATCACGGATACCGAAGACAATACGACTGCGGCCGGAAACCAATTGGCGACTGATGCCGACCAGCCTTCTTCGCAGTCTTCAAACTCGCCGGTTTCGTCCATGTTATAGCGAACGTCAGTATCATCATAAAAGGCGCTAAGCGGGGTGACATTGAGTTTGTGAGCCAACGCATCCAGTGGCTCTTGCAGGTAGAAGACAGCGGAATGATCTTCGCCGTTGCTCTCGTAAGTTTCGCCGTTACGGATATTCAACCAAAGCGTCATACTCATCGTTGTTTCCTTGTGGTGGTGGGTAGAGAATTGAATGGGGTGTACCAATAAGCGCTGTCTTGCCGAAGTAATGGCTCGCTTTGATAGCCATAACAAAGGTATTTCTGGACTTCAAGGATTAACCGGTCCAGTGCCAGCCCAGTATCCGAAGTTCTTGGGGGCGGCAAACGGATAGACATCGATTGCGGAAACGTTGGAAAGCTTTCCGTCTCCGTCAAGCGTTCCGAAGGCTTCGATGAACCACCCCGCATTGCCACTGACCAGCACAAAGTGTCTGTATGACGTCGGAAGTTTACGGCTGGCGTTCCGCATCGGAATATGCCGCTAGGTTCAAGCCCAAGCTTGTGTGCTGCAACATACCCAGTGTTATCGAAGCTACCGAATTAAATCAGACCTATCAATTAACGGCCTGAGATATTTGTA
>Ga0123398_1097801_pt1 | contig 11303 bp, 12 predicted proteins | sample T5LHNO3metaT_FD_89926 | JGI IMG/M metagenome (GOLD analysis project Ga0123398, IMG submission 89926) | Methane-oxidizing artificial microbial communities from Washington, USA to study methane cycling - T5-LHNO3 metaT (Metagenome... | ecosystem: Engineered > Modeled > Simulated communities...
AGATCCAGCCGATGTCCACGACCGGCACGTATATATTGCCGGAACGGAACAATTCATCGGCCTCCTCGCCCGGTTGAATGTTCTCGAAGTGGGTGTATACCGCAAACTTACCCAAATTTTCGATCCGTTTGATGCCTTTGTCTTTTCGGCCCATCAGTGCGCTGCGTCCGGTGGCGTCGATCAGATAGCGGCAGCGGTATCGGCTTTTATCAGACACAATGCTGACGTCGTCCGCTTGACAGGAAACATCCAGTACTTTTTCTTGCTGATGGGTTTCGACACCGTGTTTCGCGGCGTTTTCAAACAGCATTTGGTCAAACGGTGCGCGCTCTATTTGATAGGTTTTGCGGTGTACGCTCAGAGGGAAATACATACGTTGTTCGGTAGCTTCGTCCATAAATACCGCGCCGTTTTTCGATAGATTGCCGGCACTCCAATCTACGCCCAAACGCTGAATAATGGGCTCACTGAACGGCAGCATCGATTCACCAATGTGAAAGCGTGGATGCCTACCACTTTCCAACAGCAAAACCTTATGACCATATTGTGCCAGCAAAGTCGCAGCCGTCGAGCCGGCCGGGCCGCCACCGACGACCACCACATCATGGTCAAAACTGTTTTGCTCGTTGTTTATCATCTTTAAAGATTGATGGATTAGTCGTTTGGATAACCGTCTTCCGCAGCGTTGTAAATGGCGCGGTAAACAGTCCAGTGCACGCCACCGATACCGGCACCGGTGTAAGTAATGATGCCCACACCTTTGTAAAACTCATCGGTGCGCATCACGTCCGGACCAAAATAAAACGGAATCCAGGCTTTGCCGGTTTGGTAAGACTTGGTGTCGGTGGGTTGGCCGAGAATTTCATGAACCTGGCCCTGGGTCATGCCCAGTTTGAGTTTGGCGAACGGGCTATTGGCGGGGAAGTTACCGTCAATTCGCGAGTCAGGCGCGGTACTGGACTGAGCCGCTGGCGCGCCTGCTTGCGCGGGTGCTTTATTGCTGGATGCGCAGCCAGCGCCCAGCGCTAAAGCGACGAAGAATGCTAATGTTTTATAGTGCTTCACAGAGATACCTTCCGGTTAATTTTGTTAGCGGTCAATAGTAGTTCAGTTACCGCGATTTTTCACCATCGTCTGTTTTCGTATAACAAGATGCCACTATTCATAACCACCCACATTAACTTGCCAACCCGGTGTATGCGAGGTTAGTGCGACGGCTTGCGGCATTCTTCCAGTTAAAGCCGCTTCAAGCAAAGGGATTGCAGCCAAAATTGGCATGCTATTTACCGAATTAGTCCAGGACGCCGGAAAAATGATTTCGCCAACTTGCGGTCTGCCAATGTGCATCAGACGTCCGTCTACTGTTCCGGCCGCCAATAGTAAGGCATAGGCAAAAGCCGGATTACCGGAACCGGGAGCCAGATAACCCGGCCATACCTCATCGTAACAGACCAGCAATAGCTCGCCGCCCTCACAAGACAACTGGCACCAGGCCTCCAACAAAGCCATTGCCAAGGTATCTGATCCCGCCGCCAGAGCAGTGGCAGGCTGGATACATTGCTGAGCGATACTCCAATAACCGGCCACGGTGTTCTGAACGGAATTGTGAAATGCGGCAGGTGAAATCACCCCATCGGCTTTGACCAATTCTGTGCAAATCTGGTCGGTAGTTCTAATTTCCCCGGCCACACTGGCAAATATAGTCGGCAAGGTTGTGGGAGAACGCTGTGCTTGCTCGCAAGCCGCAGTTGCAACACTGAAGGCCATTTGCATCGCCTGACTGCTGCGCCGACGCAATAGCGGCGGAATGGTTTCCCGGTTGATATCAAAAGCCGGAAACGGCAGGCTGGCGCGAAACTCCGCGTCCGGCGCACAGGCGCCAACGCCCAGCAAACTCATGCACTCCATTACGCGGCCTCCAGCAGGACACTGGCATTGTTGCCGCCAAAGCCAAACGCATTGCTTAAGATCAGGCGGGGGCTAACCTGCAAGTCAGGCGCGGCCACTACCGTAAACCCGCATTCCGGGTCAGGATCTCTCAAGCCGCAGGTACCGGGTAAAAAGCCTCGCTCCAAGGCCAGCAGGCTAACCACGGTCTCCACCGCACCAGCCGCACCCAGGGTATGACCTAACAAGCCTTTTACGCCACTGCAAGGCGGCGGATTGGCAAACAAGCTCCCTACCGCTCTGGCCTCGGATAGATCGTTCAGGGTACTGGCGGTTGCGTGCAAATTGATGTAATCGACCTCACTTAGGTCGCGTCCTGCCAAGCGCAAGGCCTGGGCCATCGCGGTAGCAGCACCGACACCATCCGGGTGAGGCGCACTCATGTGGTGGGCATCGGAAGACTCGCCCACTGCCAATAAGCGGGGCCGATCTGCATTTTCCGCGTAGGGCTTTTCCAGCAATAGTAAAGCAGCGCCCTCCCCTATGTTGATGCCTTGGCGCCCGGCATCCATGGGTCGGCAAGCTTCCGTCGAAATCAACTGCAAGCTGTTGAAACCGCGCAGCGTCAATCGGCACAAACTGTCTACACCGGCGACCAACACCGCGTCGCAACAATCTGAGTTAAGCAAGCGTTGCGCAGCAGCCAAGGCTTTGGCGCTGGAGGAACAGGCGGTAGAAATCGCATAGCACGGCCCTTGCAAACCCAGTTCCAACTGCAAAAACTCGGCAGTCGCTTGGGCGGTCTGTACCTTGGTGAAATGGAAATCACTGGGCATGACGCCGTCCTCAAGTAACCGAGCATAAGCGTTCTCGGAGTCGTAGATACCGGAAGTACTGGTGCCCAATATCAAACCCACTCTTGCCGCCCCGTAGTTTGCGATCGCCCGCTCTACATCGGCACGAAAACCACCTTGGTTCAGGGCCTTTAAAGCCAACCGGGCATTGCGGCAGTCGTAGGCTTGCAAGCTAGACCGAATTGCCGGCAACACTGAAGTCACCTCTCCCACCAAGGTATCGAAAGGAATAGCAAATAATGTCAGCGGCTTTAGGCAAGTTTGGTTAGCAAGCAGCCTGGCATACAAGGCTTCCACATCATCACCGGCAGCGCTGACGCACTGGTAGGCCGTAACGACGACGGGAGAGATCAGCGGTGTGATAGTCATTAATTCTTTGGCTTTTGGATCAGTAGCGGGCAAAGCAGAAAACCCAAGGTAACCCCCAAGCTTACCGAGAGCGCCAGAATTGGCAAGGTGGGTGTTTTGCCTAAGCCCAACGCACCGAAGGACGCAATCGTCGTTAGAGTGGATGAGGCGATGGCATGATAGGTCACATCGGCGTCTTTGCCGCGGTTGTCGATAAAAAAGATGCCGTAATCGACGCACAGCGACACGGACAACAATAGGCCGATCACATGCAGGAAGCTGACTTCCTCACCCATCAGCGCCCAGGTGGCGAAAATGAACAGTACGGAGGCCAGGGAAGGCAGCAAAGTCAGCAACACCTTACGCATATCGCGTTGCTGTAGCCATATAAACAAGGCCATTACGCCAATACCGATACCCAACATCACTAAAGAGCGATCGCGATATTTGCCGGCCAAATGATCCAATTGATCCTTTTGGCTGAAATAGCGGGTACCTTCCAAGCCTGCCAAACCGGCTATCAATTTATCGGGATCATGCTCGCCCAACCACAGCGACAACATCACGCCAGTTTGCCCGGTCACTATTTGCCCGGACAGAATATGCTTAACCGGTGAATCCATAACTTTAGCGGGCTGCAATGGTTCGTCTACCGCAGGCAGCAATGTTCCAAGTTTCTCCACGGATAAGCCAGCCTTGGCTAAGCCCGCTTGCCAAGCTTGCTGAAACGCTGGATTTATACTGCCTTGATAGAATTTGGCGTTTTCAGCTTGCAACTGCGCGGATACCAACCACGGAAATAAGCCGTGATACTCGCTAACGACACCCGCTTGCTGCAAAGCCTTTAACCGGCGTTCGGCGGCTTCGGCTCGTTGCAGCGCCGTTTCCCAATCGTCTGCTTGTATCAACACAAACCGGCCCGGTTCGATACTGGAAAAGTGCGAACGCACCGCCGTATCCTGCTGCTTCAATACATCCATGTCCACAGCCAACTTCTGCATATCGTCCATCCAGCGGAGTTGCGGCAAGCACAAACCGGCCATGACTAAAGTGGCTGCGAACAGACCCAGCAAGACTTTCCGGTGTTTACCGCAGAAATCCACCCAAGCCGCAATGCCGGGCAAATGCGCGGAGTGTAGTGCAGAATGCGTCAGCAAGGCCGGCAATACCCAGCGGGTCAAACCCAGGGACGCGGCGATGCTGGCCAAGGCGAACACGGCAATTTGCTCAAAGCCGGGAAACCCGGTAAAACCTAAGGCACCGTAGCCGATCACGGTGGTCAAGCCGCCCATTAGCAGGCTGGGCCACAATAAACGAACCGCCGATAACGGCGTATTACGGTGCTTGGCGCAATGCACCATCACATGAATAGGATAATCGGAGGAGATGCCGATCAAACTGGCGCCCAAGGCTAAAGTCAGACTATGTACCTGCGGAAACACCAACGCTGTCGCCAAGGTACCAAGCACAAACGAAGCGCCCTGCACCATCATCACCCAATGCAAGGCCGAAAACGAATGAAACAGGAACAGAAACACCAAACCCACGGCCAGGCTGGATACCACCGAAACCAGCGTCACATCCTGGCTGATCTCACTTTGCGCGGCCACACTGAACACCGGTACCCCGGCCATCGATAACTTAAACGCCCCACCGGCTGCTGCGTTCAAGGCAGCGAAATCGGCGCGAATCGCCGCTTGCAAGCGGGTCTGCGCCTCGGAATCCAGCGCAGCCGGACGGCTTTGCAGGATTAAAGCACCGCCGCTGCCGAGCTTGGCTTGCTGCTGAAATTGGCCCTGCAAAGCCTTGAAGCCGTTTAAAGACAGTAGTAAAGGATCCTGCTTGGCAACGGTTTTCACAAAGCCACCTTGCGGCGAAAGCAGTGCTTGTTTTAAACCTTCGGCCTTGGTTTCCAACTTGGTGGGGTTGAACAATTCCGGTGCGTCTTGGTCAGGGTTCAGGCTGAACAGTCGGGCGTGATAAGGCGCATAAGAAGCGACGGCATCCACCCAGTCGCGGGGCGGCTGGTCTGCGGGCCAAACCTGCTCTACGTCATCGAGCTTGGCAAGCTGATTAACCAGCCTGTTGCTGAATATAGCGATGGAAATTGGGTTTTCGCCGGCATTCCCATCACCTGCCGCTTTAGTGGGCTCTGACTTTTCGACGATGATTAGGTAGCGTCGCGATAATTCACCGGATTTCAACAAACCGGCCAATAGCCGAGAGTCCTCATCGTCAGTCGCGGTAAAAAAAGCGTTTAGGTCCGTCTCGACCTTGATGTGCCAGAACGTGATTGCCAGAAATAAAGGGAACAGCAGCACGAACCAGCGTTTTCGCCAAACAAAAGACACGCCCTATTCTCCGCTGGCTTCCCGCAACAAACGCGGGAGAGAATAGTCCTGTTGCTGCGCTGCCGTGGCTTTCTGTATTCGATACTCGGTGGATTCGCCGTCCGACTGCTTGATTAAAATGCGCCGTTGTTCGTCTTTGTCATCGCCGGATATTTCGATAGAAGGGAGATCATCGCCGCTCAGCTCCGGTTTCGGCGTAAGCCGCAAAGTCCATTGCGGGCCTTGCTTTTCGGCGGCGATGGCATAGTTAAGCTGCAATTCTTCGGTACGGCCTTGCAGGATGCTGCGAAACACCTTGATTTGCTCGCCCGCCGGCCCTGCCGAATCCAAAGCCGCGCTGTGGCGCTGGTTTTGCTGCGGATCCCAGTAGAGCATGCGCTGTTCGGCGATAGCCATGATTACCCTGGCCGGTTGCAGTTGCAGTTTGACCAGGCTGCCGTCAGCGCCTGAGAGCATGTAACCTTGGCCATGCCATGGTTTGTCCGCAAGCTCTAGTAGCCGGGTTTCGTCATAATGAAACTGCGCCTGACTCGTTTGGCGGATGCGGGTCAATAACTCGCTCAGCACCGCGTCATCAGCCCAGCCAAGCACGGGCACTACGGCCAAAAGCAAAAACAGCATGCGTTTAATCGTCACCCCTTGAATACCTTGTGGCCGTTCATGGCGATGCATTTAAAAGTCTCCAATGCCGGCGGAATCTCCAGATCGGGAAAGCGCTTGTGCCGGTAAAACCATTCGCCGGTTCCTAAAATACCCATTAACCCATACACCACCACGCCGGTGTAAAGCGCCCAGGCGGTTTGTCCAGCAAGAGCTGGCAGCGCAGCGCAAATGCCTATATTGGCGGCAAAAAATACGGTCCAAATCCAGGTCAGTTGCCGGCAATAGTCGGCAATACCCGGCACTAACTCGGGAAACTGCAAACGCACCAAGCGTTCGATAAAAGAAGGCGGCGACCACAGGGTATGCCCGAATAAGAATGTCAGCCACAGATAGGCGAATGATGGCACCAGCCAGACAAAATAAGTCGTCGCGAAATAGGCGCCGGCTAGTAACACCGCAGCCAGTAAAAAACTAGTTAAGCGTGCAACTAAGCCAGACGCGGTAAAACCGCGCCACAGTGTCAATGCTGCAAATACAATGAGTTCAAAGCTGGCAAAGCCCAGACCGGCCAGATAAGCACTGAGGAAGGGATAAGCAACAACAAAACAGGCAATGGCGACCGGCTTGATGACATTACCCATACTTAACGGGTACGATTAGCGGCGACGAAGTCTGCGAGCGAGCGGAGAGAGAGAAAAATCTGATTGTTGCGTTCGTCGCCGGAGGTGATCTTGATACCGTATTGACGGTCCAGCATTACGCCAATTTCCAGGGCGTCGATGGAGTCCAAACCCAGTCCACCACCAAATAAAGCATCATCCGGCGACAGGTCATCCGGGACGATGTCTTCCAGGAGCAAGCCTTCGATAAGCATGGTTTTCAATTGGCTGATCAAGTCATCTGACATGGCTGTTTAAATTCCATTAATAAACGCCAGATTCTACACAAATTCCCTTAGAGGTTCAAAATCACTTGGATTGCGGCGCAGGCAATGCCAAAATTGCCAAACGCTTAACCACTCAACACCCCATGCCGATAGATAGATACGTGCGTCCTTTCCTGGCTTTAAAGATCCTGTTATTCACGTTACTCGTCCCTGGTGCGGTGCTGATTTACGTGCCTTATTGGTTACTTTCCGATCCGAACCGCAACTTGCCGCACGCCAATCTGGCATGGGCTCTGCCCTCAGGACTTTTTATCATCCTGGGTTTGGCTATTTATCTGCGTTGCGCTTGGGATTTTGCCGTCGAGGGCTCGGGTACTCCGGCTCCCATCGATCCGCCGAAGACACTGGTCGTGAGCGGACTGTATCGCCGGACCCGCAATCCGATGTTTCAAGGTGTTCTAATGCTGCTAATGGCGGAATGTGTGTTGTTTGCCGATCCGGCCCTACTGATTTATGCCGGCTCGATTGCCCTGTTTTTTCATATTACCGTGGTATTTCGCGAAGAGCCGGACCTCTCCAGCCGATTTGGCACGTCTTATAAACTCTATTGCCGACAGGTGCCGCGCTGGGGCTTTGCGTTAAATGCCTTTTCGTCGGAGTCCGTTTGATGCGCGTGATGCGCTTTGCATACTACTTCTTTCTTAACTTATTCACCATTTCACTGCCATGAAGGAAACACTGAAGAATTTCATCTTTGCCGAGCTTATTTACCATGAAGATCCAACCTCATTCGGCGATGACGATAATCTGCTGGATGCGGGGCTGGACAGCATGGGCATTATGCGGCTGATCATGTTTGCCGAGAAAGAGTTTGGCGTTACCTTGCCGGACACCGAAATCGAACCGGATAACGTCGGCAGCCTGAAGTCGCTGGAAAGCTGGATCCGCCGCAGCGGTTACGCCGGATGACCAATTCCACGGAACAGCTGTTCAATCCTGGCGATTATTTTACCTACGTACTCGACCAGGAGATTCGTAATGCCGGCATGCCCGGCGGTTATTGCGGATTTGCGCTGCAACTGGCGGAAACGCCTGATTTGTCTGGCCTACAGAATCGACTGGATTTACTGGTAGAACGCTTTCCGCAAGCATCCGCCAAAATCGAGCCGCGCGGCAAGCGTTTTGCGTGGGTCGCCACCGGCAAGCCCATAGCGCTGGAACTTCATGAATGCCGGGCGGATGCCGATGAAGCGGACGAATCGCAACGCATATTGTTGGAGATTTTCAATCGCCCGGAATCCCGGCCGCTGACCGTACACTGGATAGCCGGTGCAGACGGCGGCACCTTGCTGCTGATCTGGCTGCATCCCCTCTTAGATGCCCGTGGCTGCAAGATATTGTTGGATTTCCTGTCCTCCGAGCGGCCGGAAAGCTTTAAAGATTCGCCGTCGCTGATCGAAGCCAAATTGGCGCAATGGAGCTTTTGGAAAAAACTGCAATTATTCTTCAAAGCCAAACGCCACAACACACAAGCCAATAGCCTGGACAGTTGCCTACCGACTCAGGTTGAACAGGGGCCGCAACGCCTGCAATTAAAAGTACAAAGTTTCGATGCCGACCAATCGCAACGCATTGCCAAGTTGGCGCAACAGCATACCGGCCTGACCGGGCGTACGCTCTATTACCTGGGCTGCTTCATGCGAGCGATGGAACTGGTGGGACCGCCGGCGGCAAAAGACGGTTATTGCATCCCTTATGCTTTTAACTTGCGTCGGCAGAATGCCCCAACACCGGTGTTTGGCAACCATATCGGCTGCTTGTTCGCCCGCGCTACTCGTCAGCAAGTGCGAGACCGAAACGGCTTGTTTGCACATCTACTCAGCGAACATAAACAAGTGGTTAGGGATGAGCTGGATCTGGCTTATCTGCCGCTGATGTGGCTGGGCCAATGGCTGGCACCGGCCAAGTACGCCAAAATCTTACGTAAGCAACACAGCGGCGGCGAATTGAGCTCGCTGTGGTTTTCCGACATTGGCGAGTTGTCCTGGACCAAGACAGGTTTTCTAGGCGTTCCGGTTACCAATATGTCGCTGCTGTGTTGGATGCCTTTACCGCCGGGTTTGGCGCTGTTAGCCTGCCAGCTTGATGGCAAGCTGGTTTTGTCCTATAGCTACTTATCGCCGGCGATAGACGAAGCGTGGCTGGATAAGGTAATGGCGAAAATGAACGCGGAGTTGTTAGAAACTGCCCTGAGCTGAGTGATGCACATCGTTCCCACGCTCCGGCGTACCCGCGGGGCATAAATGGGAACGCAGTTGGAACCGCTCTGCGGGTCGGGACGCTGGAGCGTCCCAGACGAGGTTCCCACGCCGGAGCGTGGGAACCATAAGTAGACAATATTTTTGCCGAAGTCCTCAAATCATGCTGCTAGAGCCCTTTCTAAAACAATGCCAACACCAACCCGACGCGCTAGCCCTGCAAGAGCAGGATCGGCAAGTCAGTTATGGGCAATTGCTGCAACAAGCGCAATCCATCGCCGCCGCCTTGCAAGCCAAGGGCATCCAACCCGGCCAGCCTGTCGCCATTCATCTGGATCGTGGCATAGACGCCGCCATCGTGCTGTTCGGCGTTCTGCTAGCCGGAGCCTGTTATGTGCCACTCGACCTAAAAAACCCAGCCCCCAGACTGAGCTTTATCGTTACTGATGCTCAGGTTCGTGCGGTATTGGGTTCGAATTCCGCGCCGGATTGGCTGGATGAAAACTTGTGGCTGGACATCGCCAGCGTTAGCGAAGCTGTTCCAGAGCCAGTGGAAATTCCCACCGAATCACTGGCCGCGATTTTGTACACCTCCGGCTCCACCGGCCAACCGCGTGGCGTAGCCCTCAGCCACCGGGCCATTTCGGCATTCGCATCTTGGGCTGCCGACTTATTGAAATTAACAGCTGCTGATCGTATCGCCAGCAGCGCGCCGTTCTTCTTCGATCTATCCACCTTTGATCTATATGCAGTATTAGGCGCCGGCGCCAGCCTGCATTTCGTGCCAGCCGGTTTAACCATGGCCCCAGCCCGTTTGAGCACCTGGCTAAGCGATCAAGCCATCAGCGGCTGGTACACCGTGCCCTCGCTGCTGGCCTTCCTGACCTATAAAGGCAACTTGGCGCAAACACCTTTGGCTGCGTTGCGCTTTCTCATCTTTGCCGGTGAAGTGTTTCCCACCCCGGCGCTGATCGATATGGCCGCCAGTTTGCCGCAGACCGCTTTGTACAATTTCTTCGGCCCCACCGAAACCAATGTCTGCTGTTATTGGCCTGTGGCCCGAGAAAGCTTGGTCGCTGAGCAAAGCATCCCGATTGGTCTACCTGCCGCCGGTTGCGAACTGCATATCGATGCCGAAACCGGCGAGCTCTGGGTACGCGGACCGACACTCGCCACCGGCTACTGGCGCGACGGTCGCGTGCAGTCTTTTATGAACGCTGATGGTTGGTATGCCACCGGTGATCGCGCCAGCCTGGAACAAAAGGAATACCGCTTCCATGGCCGCCTGGGCCGCATGCTGAAGTGCTCCGGCTACCGCGTTGAACCGGCAGAAATCGAGGCGGTTGTGAATGCCATCCCTGGCGTCAAAGCTTGCGCCGTGATCGGCATAGACGATCCCACCGCCGGGCAGCGCCCGGGTTTGGCGGTGGTTTTAGAACCGGACATGTCCATCGCCGAGATTAGCAAGTTACTCAGCCGCCAATTGCCGGTCTATATGCAGCCGAGTCGTTATTTAGTTTTGGAGGAGTTGCCGCGATTGGCGAATGGGAAGTTGGATTTTCAGCAATTGCGAGCGTTTATAGAGACGCAAACATGAACCTGGAATCGGGCAGCAATCGGAAGTTAGACTCTTCATTAAGATACTGACATTTAGATATGACATTCGGAAACTTCATAACCACTTTTCTGGCCACATGCCAATGATCGAACCTATCAAGCATTTTAGCTATGAATCCGGGCGGAAGTGTTCTGCTGCCGGATGTACCCGCTTGGCTGATTATGAGGTGTATCTCTACGATTACTACCCTTTCCAAAACGAAGAGTTTTTCGAGCAAGACTACACGTGCCCGTTTCTTTGCACTGAACATATGGAGCAAAACGAACAAGAAGCCATAGGCGAGAGAAAGCCGCGCGGCTTTGTGAGTTATCCGTTTTCCAAACGAAGTTTTGCACAGGGGTATACAACGTATGCCCCTCTTTCTGATGTATATCCTCCGCTGAAAATCTTGGAAACGGAGCGCCAGCGAAGTGAAGATTTTTAGTCCCCGATAGCCGTAGCGCCGGGCGGGTTTTCGCAGCGAAGCGGAGAAAACCTGCAAGGCATCGCGACACGGCG
>Ga0123398_1018635_pt1 | contig 11273 bp, 9 predicted proteins | sample T5LHNO3metaT_FD_89926 | JGI IMG/M metagenome (GOLD analysis project Ga0123398, IMG submission 89926) | Methane-oxidizing artificial microbial communities from Washington, USA to study methane cycling - T5-LHNO3 metaT (Metagenome... | ecosystem: Engineered > Modeled > Simulated communities...
CGGCGGGCGGGGCGAGCGCCTCGGCGCGCGACATGGCCGCCTGGCTGCGGCTGCAGCTCGCGCGCGGACAGTTCGACGGCAGGGCGGTCATCGAAGCTTCGGCGCTGGACGAGGCGCATCGGCCGCAGATCGCGACCGGGCGCGCCGATCCGGCGGTCGCGGCGCCGAGCTTCTATGGCCTTGGTTGGGACATTGGTTATAACGAACATCCGTTAGTACATTGGAGCCATTCCGGCGCCTTCTCGCTCGGCGCGGCGACCTGCGTGAACATTCTGCCCAAACTGCAGCTCGGGATCGCAGCGCTCAGCAACTCCTCTCCCGTCGGCGCGCCGGAGGCGATCTGCCGCAGCTTCCTGGATCTCATGACGGCTGGAAAAATCGAACGGGACTGGCTCGCGCTCTTCGGCGAAATCTTCGCCAAAATGGCCGAGTCGTCCTATGGCCGGGACGCCGACTACGCGACGGCGCCTTCAGGCGCCGCGCCGCCCGCGCCGCTCTCGGCCTATGCCGGAACCTACCGGAATGAGCTTTATGGACCCATCGAAATTACGAAACACGTAAATACGTTGAGCCTCTCAATGGGGCCAGAAAATACGCTTTACGAGATGCGTCATTACGCCGGCGACATTTTTGTCTTCCAGCCGCCGGGAGAAAACGCTTTTGGTCCGAGTCCACTGAGATTTACGTTTGACGGCGGCAGTAAAACGATATCTCTGCGCATTGATTATTTCGACGAGAACGGGCAGGGCGCCTTCCTTCGGTCGGACTCCTGAAAAACGCCCCTGAAAAAACAGAAGGTCGCGGCGATCTCTCGACGCGGCCTTCCGTGAGTTCGGCTGCAGCCTCTTTCGCGTCGCCGCGTTTGTCCGGCGCCGCGCGCCTCCGCCCAAATTTCGGAGGCGTCCCACTTGGCCGGGGTCGCCGCCCCGCCCTGCCGGCAGAATATTTCCGACAAAAATATCCTATCGGTCCGATTATTAGGAGCATCCCCCAAATGGGGTATCAGGCGTCATGCGGCGCCGCCTTCCCTCCAGCGGCGAGCGTCGCCACTCTGTTGAGCAGGGCGGCCAGCTCGCTCTGGCGCGACACGCCGACTTTGTGAAAGACGCGCTTGAGGACCGTGCGCACCGTGCTCTCGGCGATGCCGAGCCTTTCCGCCGCGGCCTTGGGCGCGACGCCATGACCGATGAGGGCGGCGATGCGCGCTTCGCCGAGGGTCAAGCCGAGAATGTCGCGCAAAAAGGCTGGATCGACGGGCTCGTTTGGCTGCGTTTCGAGCAGCAGGATCATTGCCCGCGCCCGCGTCAACATGATGTCCGAGGCGCTTTTCGCGCGGCTCGCGGGGAAGCAATAGGCGACCAGCGGCGGAAGCGGAGCCGCCTGCTCCAGGATCAAGGGCTTGAGCGACGCCTCCGACGCGTCTCCCGCGCCGTAGCCGTCAATGGCGTGCTGGAGCGCCGCGCGGCCCTGCTCCGTCGGCAGCCGGACAGTCTCATCCGGACGACAGCCGAGCGCCTTGCGCGCCTTTTCGTTCACGAAGACGACGCGCGCGGCGGCGTCGACCGCCGCGACGCCGACATCCGCCCGTTGCAGCGCTTCGGTCAAGCCGAGATTCAGGGTTTTGGTCTCGAAGAGGCGCAGGGAGAGCCGGAAGGCCCGCTCCACGTGGCGCGCGAGCTCGTGGACAACCGCGAGTTCCTCGCGGGAGAAAGGCGGCTTCGCCCGCGCCCGCTGCACGCTGACGATGAGGCTGACGGCCGCATCCGGGGCGACGCTCGCGGCCCCGAACCAGCCAATGCCGAGACGGGGCAGGAACTCCGTGTAGATCGGATGGGTGTCGATCTCTTCCTGCGTGACGACGTCATAGTCGCAAAGCACGTCCTGCTCCGCCGAATAGAGCTTCTCCGCGCCGCGGATCGCGCGAATGTCGTGGCGCCGCCAATAGCGTTCGAATTCCTCCTGCCCATGCTGCAGGCTGGGGGAGACGATCGTCCCGAAGCCGTCGTCCTCGCGCCGCCAGATCAACACGGCGCCCACATCGCCAAAGACATCCGCGAAAGCCTGCAGGGCTTGCGGCCAGAGGGAAGGATCGAGGGCCGCGTCGTAGATCAGGCTGACGGCCCGGCTGAAAAGCTTTTCCATGGAGAATGGTCGCGGCTGAATTCTTTCTTCCTGATAAGGAAATAACGGAACCGCCGCGACAGGCAAGCCGCTCAGCTTCTAGAGCGCGCCGCGGCGGCCTTCAGCAGATCGTCTTCGTCCGGCTTCGAGGCTCTCGAGACGTCGAGGCCCAGCGCCTCGAGCGGGGCCGCCACCTCGGCCGAGAGCGCGACATGGGCGATCGCCGGAAGGGCGGCCGCGACTCCGGCCGCCTCCGCGAGCCTGAGAAAAATCTCGGCGCTGCGGCGGGAATAGTGCAGCGCCATGTCGATCTCGCCCGCGCCGAGCGCCATGCGGGCCTCATCGGAAAGGCGCTCGGCCGCGCGGGCTTCATAAACATTCGCCGCCGTGATCCGATGCCCGGCGCCGCGCAGCCCAGCCTCCAGCGTCGGCCGACGCTCGCGCCCGGCGAGATAGAGGAAATGCGCCGGCGCGGGATAGCGCGCGAGGAGGAGGGACAGCATCGCCTCGGCGGCGCCCGCGACGATCTCCGGCCGCCAGCCGCGCGCCTCGGCGGCGCCGGCGGTCCTGGCGCCGACGACATGGAGAGGCAGGGACTTGTATGCTTCCGCCTCCACGTCCGCATATTCGATCCCTCTGGCGCTCGACGCGAGCGCGGCGTCGTAATCGCCCGGCGGGATCGGCGCGCCGGCGGCGACGATCTCCAGCACCGGCGATACGATGGGCGTAAAACCCATCGCCCGAAGTTTTTCCGAGGTACGTAAGGCGTCATCCCGCGCGCGGAGCACGAGAACGCGCGTCACATCAGCCCCGCGACGCCATGCGGCAGCTTCAACACGATCTCGTTGCCGGCGTCGGCCCCGATCATCGCCGCGTCGATGGCGCGCCCCTTGCGGCGCGCGCTCCAGACCTCGCCGCCATCGGCCTTCAACACCTCGCCATAAAAGGCGAGATCGCCGTCCGCGACCGTCGCATGACCGGCGATGGGGGTGCGGCAGGAGCCGTCGAGCGCCGCGAGAAAGGCGCGCTCGGCGGCCAGCGCCAGCGCCGTCGCCTCGTCGAGGATCGGCGCGAGCGCGGCCTGCGTCTCGGCGTCGTTGGCGCGGGCCGTGATCCCGATGGCGCCTTGTCCGACAGCGGGCGGGAAGTCCTCAAGCGGCAGCAGCGCCGTCGCGCGATCGGCGAGGCCCAGCCGCTTCAGCCCCGCGAGCGCGAGCAGCGTCGCGTCCACCTCGCCGGTCTCGACCTTGCGCAGGCGCGTCTCGACATTGCCGCGCAGGAGCGTCGTCTCGAGGTCCGGCCGGCGTCGCTTCACCTGCGCCGCGCGCCGCAGCGACGCCGTGCCGACGACGGCGCCGGCGGGAAGCGCGTCGATCGTCAAGCCATCGCGACCGATCCAGGCGTCGCGCACATCCTCGCGCGGCAGATAGCCGGCGATCACGATCTCCGCCGGGAGGTGGGTGGGCAAGTCCTTGGAGCTATGCACCGCGAGGTCGATGCCTCCGGCGATCAGCGCCGAATCCAGCTCCTTGGTGAAAAGCCCCTTGCCGCCGGACTCGGAAAGCGGCCGATCCTGAATGACGTCGCCGGTCGTCTTGATGACCTCGATGGCGAAATGTTCCTCCGCCACGCCATGCGCCCTGGCGAGCAGGGCCCGGACCATATGGGTCTGCGCGAGCGCGAGCGGACTGCCGCGCGTGCCGATGCGAAGGCTTTTGATCGTCATGAATCTTTCCGGCGTAAGAGTCGGGCGGACTATAGGGGTCCGAAAGGGAAGGGCAAGCGCCACTGACCGCGCGCAACGCGTGAGGCGGGGTGCGGCGCGCCGGAGCGACGAGACCGACCTCCGCTTGTACGGCTACGCGTGCGGGGAAAGGGGGAAAGGGACGCGACTGAACCTATCGCGTCTCTTGTGCCTTGCGTTCCTGCGCAAAACCGACCGCCGGAAGGGCGGACAGAAGAAGAACAAAAGGCAAGCGCATCGCTAATTCCCCAGCCCAAGCCGGAATCTGTAGCGGCATTATAAAAGATTGGCGCCCGCCATTTTTTTTCGCTAATACAGGGTCGACGAACGAAAATGGGCGCGATCCCGCCCTTTGTTCATATCGAAACGAGTTTTCTGGGGATCGGGATGCGAGACGATCGAGACTACGGGTATCTTTATGATCCGCCTGTACAGCAAGGTTCCTTGGGTGATGCTATTTTTTTGGTAATATTGATTGCCGCAGTACCTGTTATCGCATGGTTAGATACAGCTCCCGTGCAAATCATCGGGGCAATTCTCTATCCGGTCGAATGGCTTATAAACGCGGCGTTGTTCCCCAACGCCGTTACCCCTCTGCGCGGAAATGGCACAGCTTTACTTGTCATCCTTCCAACCATAGCCTTGGCCGGAATTGCTTTCGCGTTCGGCCGAATGGGCTGGATCGTTCTTCGTGGCGGCTTCCGTCGCCTCACGAGGCGCCGCGCACGAAGCCGGCCGTAATCGGCGCTATTCTCGCCGCGCTTATAGGGCTCATGCCCTGCCGCCACGCGCGCGCGCAGACCCCCCCACGCCCCTGCGGCTGGCGGCTTGGGGGCGGTCGGCGCCTTGCCCTCGAGGCGATATACAGAGGACCCTGAGCGATGGCGTCCAGTCGCATTCGCCGACCTCATGTTTCCTCGCGGCGAAGCGGAAGCCTACGCCTCGATCTGGCAAGACAGGTTGGACGAGAGCAACGCGAGGCCGGCGCCGCCCCTCCTCCCCGGTCAGAAACCCGGGCAGCGCATGAGCTATGCGGTCGGCAATCGCGGGGCGCAGGAATGGCGCTTCTCCGCGAACTTCCAAACCAAGCTTGTCGCGCTGTCGGTCCTCTACACGCCATCGGTTTGCACCGACGAATACCCGTCGCCGTCGCCCGGCACGCGCATCATGATCTGCCCTATGCGACTGGCCGTCTTTGAGAGCGGGCATTATGCGATCACAGATGGCGCCGCTTGCTACCTAGTAAGAACAGGCCAGGGACCGATTGAAGACTCGACCGCGACCACAACCCAAGCATCCTATGATGTGAATTTGCGCGCGTTCAAAATCCGTTACACGGTCTCGCATACCGACATTGCTCAATGCGCGCAGACTGTGTTGCTCCACCCGTCCAATGCCGGTGTCCAACAATGAACGTCGCCCGCCGAATCGGCAGAAAGGACAACGCCATGAAATCGTCTCCCCTTCATATCGTGAGCATGAACCGCTCCGCTTTTACGGCAAGCGTCGGCTTCTCGCGTCAAGGGTGGGCTGCGCTTGCTGCGCAACCCTTGACGCCGCCGATCGCCCGCCGTCCGTCCCGCGTGTTCGCTCACGCGAGGGAGACAATCATGCTTTCGACAATTGCCCTTCTCATTCCGCTCGCCGGCGCGCTCGCCGATCAATGGACGCGCGTGTCGACGGGGGCCGCGCCAGCCGCCGCCACAACGACCTGGGCCGCTGCGCTCGCCGCCGACCGCGCGAATTTCGATAAATTGGCCGCACAGCCGCGAACTGCCGGCCTGCCGGCCCCCCACTACATCGCCCCGAAGCTCGCTTGGTCGCGTATCGCCACAAAAGCCGGCCCTGTCGTCGTCAGCACGCTTTCAAGCAAATGCGAGGAGCCGAACTCGGCGACGGCGCTCGACGTTTCGATTTGTGAATACGTGATCTCATCTGAATCGGGCGCTTTCGCGCTGATCCGCATGAACGGTTGCTTCACAGACTCCGACAAGACGTCTGGAACCGACTTTCGCTACGACGCTGCGCGCAACGCGATCGAGCTTCGTGTTCTCTATAAAGGCCAACCGCTTCCTGACTGCGCGCAGTCCTTCTCTCTCTCGCACTGACAACAAGGATCGACCATGCGCCGCCCGCTTTTCGCATTCGCGTTCATCGCCTTCATATCGTGAGCATGAGCATGCCGAGCCGATCTTTGGTTTTCGCGGCTATCGCCCTGGCGACAGCAGCCGTAGCGAGCACCGCAAACGCACAACAGGCGATTTCTCAGCGCCTAATGGCGGAGACAATCGCGCTGGACAGCCAGAACATCCAGACTCAGATTTGGAGCGATAAAATGCGCTCGATAATCGCTAATCGACGCGCGTTGCAGAAGGCCGCGCCCAGCGCTCATCTCAAACTCATAGGCGAGTTCTTCACAACTGCCTTTTCCGCCAATGGCCACAAATACGTCGTTTCCGTCATCAACAACGATTGTTCCTCCAGCTCGGCTGCGCCTAACTCGCTCTTTTGTCCCGCTCGCGTCGCAGATGTGAGCAATGGGCAGCTTCGCATTGTCGGCGACCTTCCTGAATTCCAGATTTCAGCAGTTCGTGGCAACGCGGGTTATGACGCGTCGTCCAACGCTCAAACCAAGTTCATGACGATTGCATCGTTCGACAGCAAATCGAACACCATAAATTTTACCGACGTGAGCGACGGCCAGCAGAGCCCGCTGAATGTCACGGTTAATCTGCGATAACGAACGGATTTTCGCGCCATGAGTCGCCTTCAATTCGCTGTTGTCCTGACTGCGATCGCCCCAGCTATTTCGCCGCAATTTTGCTTGATTCTCAATCATACTAAATCCGTAGATTTAGGAGTGATCGAGCCATGCGACTTTTTACGAAATATCTTTCCATCGGGTTGGCCGTCGCGCTTCTGGGCGGCGCTTTCTATGAGGCCTACGCGGTAATCGTCGCCCGGACGGCCACGAAGGACATCTTCGCGAAATATGAGGCGGAGACCGAAGGCGGGGCGAAAGCGCCCGCCGACCTGTCGCCGGAGCGAGTGGATATTCTCGTCAAGGTTCAGGACCCGCAATTCTGGTCGCATCGCGGGGTCGACTGGAGCGCGCCGCTGGCGACGACGGTGACGCAATCCGTCGTCAAGAAGCTCTATTTCGAAAAATTCGAGCCGGGCGTCGCCAAGATCAAGCAGACGCTGATCGCCTATTTCGCGGTCGGGCCGCTCGCATCCAAGAATGCGCAACTGGCGGCGTTTATCGACGTGAACGACTTCGAGGCGCTTTCCGCGCGGTGGTTCGGCAAGCCGCTCGCGGCGCTGGATGAGGGAGAGTATCTCGCGCTGGTCGCCACCAACAACACGCCCAAAATCGCGCCGGGCACGCCAGAGAATGCGGCGCGCGTGGCGAGGATCAGGAAATATCTCGCCGGGCGATGCGAGCGCCGCGGATTGGCGGATGTCTGGCTCGACCAGTGCGGAGCGGGTTGAAAGAGCTTCGCCGGCAATTTGCTGGACCGCGCCTTCGCGAATGCAATAAGGCTTTTCCTGCCCCATGAGCAGGCCGCGCGATTGATCCGCGCGGCGGGAAAGCCGATTTGTCCGCGCAGCCGCACCATTCCCCCTATCGTTGGACCGTTCTTGCCCTGGCGACTCTCGCGCAGGTCGGCGGCTGTTTCCTGGTTCAGGGTCTCGGCGCCCTCGGGCCGGCCTTGCAGGCGGCCTTCGCGCTCGACGCGGCTCAGCTGGGCTTCGCCATGTCGGCGGCGCAGACGACGCCGATCGTTGGTCTGCTCGTCGCAGGCGTTCTGCTCGACCGTTTCAGCGAGCGGCTCATTGTCGGCGTTGGCGCGGCCATGGTCGCCGCCTCGCTCTTCGCCGCCGCGCGGGCGTCGAGCTATGGCGACGCGCTTTTCTGGCTCGTCATCGCCAGCATCGGCTATTGCACGGTGCAGCCGGGCGGCGGCAAGGTGGTGGCGGCGTGGTTCTCGCCAGATACGCGCGGCTTCGCCATGGGGATCAGGCAGGCGGGCCTGCCGCTCGGCGCGGCGCTCGCGGCGTTGATCCTCCCCATCGCGGCCGAGCGCCATGGCTGGCGGGCCGCCTTCGATCTCGGCGCCGTCGCGGCGCTCGCGAGCGGGCTCCTCTTCGCCTTTCTCTATCGCCCGCCGCCCGATCCTTTACCCGAGCGCAAGCGGACCGGGAGCCTGTGGCGCGAGCGGCTCGCTGAAATCGCGCCGCGCCTGCCGCGCCTCGTCTGGCCGGGCGTGACGCTCGTCAGCGTGCAATTCTGCATCACCGTCTATCTGCCGCTCGATCTGCGCGACCGCTTCGACATTCCGGTCGCGACGGGCGTGAAAATCCTCTTCGCCGCGCAATTCGCCGGGGCGGTCGCGCGCATCCTGCTCGCGGCCTGGAGCGACCGCAGCCGGCGCGGCCGTTTCTTTCCGCTCGCCATGAGCATGGCCGCGATCGTGCTGGGGATCGCGGCTTTCATCGCGGCGCCGGGCGCGCCCTTATGGGCTGTGGCGCTCATCGCCGCCTGGCTCGGCTTCTTCGGCTTCGGCTGGTACGGCCCTTGGATCGCGCTTGTGAGCGAGGCCGCGCCGCGCGGCGCCATCGGCTTCATGATCGGCCTCGCAATGGCGATCAACCAGTTCTTCGTCGTGCTGGCGCCTCCGGCCTTCGGCGCGCTGCGCGACGCGACGGGGACATTCGCCTATGGATGGGGGATCGTCGCGCTCGCCGTGCTGGCGGCGCTGTGGCGGGCTAATCGGCGCTCGGAAGGCGCCGAATGACGAATTCGATGCGCCCGTCGTCGAGCTCCCGCCAGAACTCGATCTCGGTCATATAGGCGGCCTTGGGATAGCGGTCGAACCATTCGCGCGCCTTGGCGCGGGCGTCGAGGCGGGGCAGGGTGAAGGTCTCCCGCCGCCAACCATCGCTCTGGGCGCGGCTTTTCCCGGCGAGCTTGCGCGCAATGTCTCTCGGCGCCCTGGACAGGCTCATCACTCGTGCTCCCGCGGACGCGAAGAAGATAACGCGCGCCGGCCGAAAAGGGGAGTCGCGATTCGCGAGCCCATGGCGAAGGCGCGCATCGTGGCGAAGCGGCGCATGACGGCGAACCGCGGCGCTGTCCGGCGTTGGCGCTTCCGCGATCCGCGCGCCAAATATTCCTGTGGACAATGTCCGGCTCCCGCCGGGACGCTTTCTTTGAAACAACTCGCCTTTTTCTTGCGGCTCGACTTGCGCCGTTGCGACTAACCCCGCGAGGCGGCGCCTAATTCTTGAATTCGTCGATGCGCGTCATTCGCATGCGCTTCGCCGCGTTGACGCGGCGCCGCGCAACGCCCCTAATTCGCAACGTTCTGAAGCAAAGCTTCCGCTCATGACGGATGTGCGGCCGATGGTTCGCCACGTCGGATTTCCAGCGAAAGCCTTCGTTTCAATTGCGACAGGAGCGGTTATGCGCTGGAATTTTTCAGTTTCCAAAATGGCGGCCGCAGCTTTTGCGGTCAGTCTCGGCTTCATCCCCAATTCGTTTTGGCATGACGCGCAATGGTCGCTGACGTCCGCCGCGCGGGCGCAGACGGCTTGCCAGTTTCCGCCTTCGGGCGGCGCGACGACGCAAGCCTGCAACCCCGGCTATCTCACGCAGGTGAACGCGCCGAAAAATCTCGGCGCCTCCGGCGTCTCGAACGCGATCAATCTTGCGATTGGCAATCTTTTCCTCGCGGAGACGGAATATTCGGGCGGCGGGCCGTTCCCGCTTGCGGCGAACCGTTATTACAACAGCCTCGACGCCGGCGTCCGGCCCTTCGGACAAGGCTGGCGCGGCGCCTATAGCCGTTCGATCGGCCAACCCTCAACGAATGTCGTCAAGGCGACGCGCGACGACGGCCGCGTATTCGCCTTCACGCTTTCCGGGAGCAGCGCAACAGGGGGCGGCGGTTGGTCGGCCGAAGCCGACGTCAATTTCAGACTGACACAGACGGCGAGCGGCTGGTCGCTCGTCACCGATCAGGACGCGACCGAGACCTATGACGCGCAGGGCCGGCTGACGGCGGTAACGAACCGCGCCGGCCAGACGCAGACGCTCGCCTATGACGCGCAGGGCCGTCTTTCGACCGTGACGGACTCTTATGGCCGCAAGCTGACCTACGCCTATGCTTCCACAACGAGCCCGCTGGTCGTCCAGGTCAAGGCGCCGGACAATGGTCTCTACGCCTTCGCCTATGACGCGGCCAATCGGCTCCTCGCCGTCGCCTATCCGGACGCGACGCAGCGCAAATATCTTTATGAGAACGCCGCATTCCCGAACGCGGTCACGGGCGTCGTCGACGCCAATGGCAATCGCGCCGCGACTTACGCCTATAACGCCGCCGGCCTTGCGACGTCGAGCCAGGGCGCCGGCGGCGCAAACCTGTTCAGCGTCGATTACGCCTATCAATCCCAGGGCGTCGTCACGACGACGAACAGTTACGGCGCGAAGACTTCTTATTTGCTGCAGGGCGTCAGCGGAACCGCGAAGCAGGTCAAGATTTACGATCTCACGCGCAACGCCTTCGCGACCAATGTCTACGACGCCAACGGCAATCTGACGCGCCAGACCGATTTCGGCGGCAATGTCGCGACCTTCGCCTATGACGCGGCGCGTAATCTGCAGGTCTCGCGCAGCCTGGGCGGCTCGCCTTCCGGCGACTCGGCTGGCGGGAGCCTTGGCGGCGGCGGTCCGCTGGTTGCCGTCACGACGTCCTGGCATCCGACGTTCCGCCTGCCGGCGCGGATCGTCGAGGCGACGAAAACCACCTCTTTCACTTACGACGCGCACGGCAATCTGCTGAGCGCGACGGTCGCCTCCAACAGCGCTGGCGGCGCCGATTGCAGCCCTTCCAGCAAGCTTTGCGGCGGCGTCAGCAGCACGCAATCCTATAGCTACAACGCCGCCGGGCAGCCGCTCACGGCGACCGATCCGAACGGCAGGGTCACGACTTACGCCTATGACGCGCAGGGCAATCTTGCGAGCGCGACCAATCCGCTCGGCCAGGCGACGACCCAGACCTTCAACGTCAACGGCCTTCCTCTGACGACGGCCGCAACGGGCGGCCCGACGACCACAAACGCCTATGACGCGCGCGGCCGCCTTGCATCCAGCACGACCGGCGGGCTGACGACGACCTACGCCTATGACGCCGCCGGCAATCAGACCAAAATCGTCAATCCGGACGGCTCCTTCACCTCGAGCGTTTACGATCAGGCGAATCGTCTGATCGCGACAGCCGATGCGCTCGGCAATCGCACGGTCTATACGCTCGACGCCGCCGGCAATCAGATCCGGACCGACGTCTACGACGCCGCCAATGCGCTGATCGAGACGCGCAGCGCGATCTATGACGCGCTCGGCCGC
>Ga0123398_1014466_pt1 | contig 11262 bp, 11 predicted proteins | sample T5LHNO3metaT_FD_89926 | JGI IMG/M metagenome (GOLD analysis project Ga0123398, IMG submission 89926) | Methane-oxidizing artificial microbial communities from Washington, USA to study methane cycling - T5-LHNO3 metaT (Metagenome... | ecosystem: Engineered > Modeled > Simulated communities...
AAAAAAGACAAGCTCCTGGAGCAGGGCGTCAGCTTACTGCTGGAAAAAGGCTATCACGCCACCGGCTTGAAAGAGATCCTGGATACCGTGCAAATTCCCAAGGGCTCGTTTTACGCTTATTTTGAAAGTAAGGAACGCTTCGCGGCGGAAGCAATTCATCATTACATCGAGCCGTTCATTCAACGGCTGTCGGGATATTTGCAAAACCCGGAAACGGACGGCTTGGCGGCTTTGAAGGCTTACTACTTGGGATTGATAGCCGAGGTGGCGCAAACCGGTTTCAAGGGCGGTTGTCTGCTGGGCAATTTAATGGGCGAGATCGGCGACACCAGTCCCTTATGCCGCGATGCCTTATTGGATGCCGTCGGCAGGTATAGTGCGTTACAGCAAGCGGCGTTGGAACGCGGCCAAAAGCAAGGTTCCGTAAGACTGGATCGCTCGGCGAAAAGTATGGCGGATTTGATGTTGAACGGTTGGCAGGGGGCGCTATTGCGGATGAAGGTCGAACAATCAGTGGAGCCTTTGCAGGCGGTTTGTCGGGATTTGTTGGATGATTATTTTAGAGCGTGAATCGATACGGTTTTCTGCAAACTGTCATGAACGATATTGCTTTTGGAGGAGTTTTTTGAAAATCCTATTTATCCTGATTCCATTGTGTTTTTGTTTAGGGGGATGTTCCGAGCAATCTGAAACAACCTCCTCAAATAAGTCAGAACGGCCTGCTGTTGAACTTGTTGAAAAGCCAGAAGCGGTGGTAGCCGTTGTTTCAGAGAACCCAGTAGAGCCTCCCAAAAAGTCGGAAGCGATTCCTACAGAACTCGCGGTCGATAATGCGGAAGCATTGATTTTCGAGCTTCCCGAAATCAAAGCGTGGTCGGACTATATCGATCAAAAATCGCAAGGTAAGGTGCATGCGGCAATATTAACCACTGCTAAAGAGCCACAAGACATAGATGGAAAGCAATATTGGCCGGTTGATTTTTTTGAGAGTCAAGACACTCATATGCATCGTTGGGAGTCGTTTTGGGTGCGTATTGATGGAAAGGAAATATTGGTAGATGATTTGGCTGACGGTCCGATTAGCTTGCAGAACTGGCGAGATCAAAAGAAGCCGTTGGAACGAATAAAGTCTTAAAGAACCTTAGACATGCTAGACGCCGGAAGCGCAACTTTTAAAGAGGTAACAACTTTGGACATTCCACCGGAGCAACGAATTATGAACAACGACCCTAAACGCATCATTGACGCCGCGATGCAATTGGAACCAGCAATTCGCGCCTTCATTGCTGAAACGCTATTGGAATCCTTGGATTTTGAGGAAGACTTTCCCGTTTCGGCTGCATGGCAGGAAGAAATTCAGCGCCGTTGTGCTGCCATTGATAACGGAACGGCTCGACTCGTCGATCACGAATCAGCGATGGCTCAATTGCGCGCAAGCCTTGCCTAATGCTGGTTATTTGGAATGATGAGGCATTGACCGAAGCGAATGCAGCTACCTTGTATTATCGGGAAAAACAAGCGGAGTTGGGGCAGCGTTTTGTCGATGCTGTTGAGGACGCGGCAGCAAAAATCGCTCACCGACCATTGCTATATCGCAAATTAGCGGGCGATGTTCGCAAATGCAAACTACCTCACTTCCCTTTCGGCATTGTTTACAGCGTTCGAGAGGATGCGATATACATCATCGCCGTGATGCATATGCGACAAGAACCGGGTTATTGGAAGCATCGGATTAAAGCGTAAATCAGACATGACAAACAAATAACCGCTGCCCACCCGGCAGCATTTTTTAACGCCGGCAAATTAGACGACCGGTCATTTATTAGGAGATCATCATGCCCAAGTACATCATCGAACGCGACATTCCCGGCGCCGGCCAGCTGACGCAGGCCGAGTTGCAAGGCATTTCCCAAAAATCCTGCGGCGTGTTGCGCGACATGGGGCCGCGTATCCAATGGCTGCACAGCTATGTCACCGGCGACAAGGTGTATTGCATTTATATCGCCGAGAACGAACAAGCGATTCGCGAACACGCCGAGCATGGTGGTTTTCCGGCCAATCGCATTGAACAAATTACCACCATCATTGACCCGACCACGGGCGATTGATGATGACTTATGGTTCCCACGCTCCGGCGTTGGAACCGAGCCAGGGACGCTCCAGCGTCCCGAACCGCAGGAGCGGTTCAACATACATTCCCGCGCTGAAGCGTGGGTACAATAACAACAAGGGGAGAGAACACCATGACATTTAAACTAAGCACCTTTACCGCCGCGCTAATGCTCGGCACCGCCAGCTTGTCCGCCAGCGCCGACGAAACCTGCGCCTCGCCGTATATGGCGAAAATCACCGGCCAGGAGGATTTCGTGTACATCTGGACCTTGGGCGCGGAAGGCATTGGCGACGAGCAGGACAAGCTGGTCACCGTCGACGTCAATCCCAAGTCGGCCAAGTACGGCAAGGTGATCGGCAGCCTGTCGGTCGGCGGCCGCAACGAAGCTCACCATTCCGACTTTACCGACGACCGTAAATTTCTGTGGGCCGGCGGTCTGGATACCAACAAGATTTTCATCTTCGACGTGTCTACCGACCCGGCCAAACCCAAGCTCAGCAAAACCATCACCGATTTCGTGGCCAAGAGCGGCGGCGTAGTCGGCCCGCACAGCTTGTACGCCTTGCCGGGCCGGATGATCATCACCGGCTTGTCAAATAACAAAGATCACGGCGGCCGCACCGCGATTGTGGAATACAGCAACGCCGGCGACTACATCGCCACCTACTGGCTGCCGACCGACAGCAACTTAGAAGGCGCGATCAAATCCGGTAAATACGCCGACGGCTATAACTACGACGTGCGGGTATTGCCGCGTAAAAACTTGATGCTGACCTCGTCGTTTACCGGCTGGTCGAATTACATGATGGACTTCGGCAAAATGCTGGCCGACCCGGAAGCGATGAAACGCTTCGGCAACACCGTGGTGCAATGGGACCTACACAGCCGCCAGCCGAAAAAAGTCTTCGACGTACCGGGTGCGCCATTAGAAATTCGTTGCGCCTGGGCGGAAGAGCATAACTACTGCTTCACCAGCACCGCGTTGACTTCCAAAATCTGGTTGATTCATCAAGATGATAAGGGCGAATGGCAAGCCAAGGATGTCGCGGACATCGGCGAACCGGCCAAAATCCCGCTGCCGGTAGATATTTCCATCTCCAGCGACGATAAAACCTTGTGGGTCAACACCTTTATGGACGGCAAGACCCGCCGCTTCGACATCAGCGACCCTTTCCACCCCAAACAAGTGTTCGAGCAAAAAATCGGCGCCCAGGTCAATATGGTGTCTTCCAGCTGGGACGGCAAACGCCTGTATTACACCTCGTCGCTGCTGGCGAACTGGGATAAGAAAGGCGCGGACAACGAGCAATTCTTCAAAGCCTATAGCTGGGATGGCAGCAAGTTGACCGAGCAGTTCTCGATTGATTTCAATAAAGAGAAGCTGGGTAGGGCGCATCAAATGCGGTTTGGGGCGTATGCTTTATATGGCAAAGCGCCGTAAGTTAGTTGTAATGCATTTCAGTTGAAAATGACCGTGGCCTTTATGACGATTTGTTTATAAAGGCCATGAGGTATGCAGTATTATCTGAAGATGCGAATAGGAATGTAATGGTCGTGTGCCGTGGAGACTAGTCATGAATGCTCAACCTCAGTTTATTACCGATGCGAATGGCGAAAAAACGGCAGTCATTCTGCCAATAGCCGACTATCAAGAACTCATGGAAGACTTGGCTGATTTAGCCGCAATTGCTGAACGAAAAGACGAACCCAGCATTCCATTTGAGACGGCGTTGTCAGAAATAGGTTTATGACGGCCTATGCCGTTGAGATCAAGCGGAGCGCGCAAAAGGAGTTGTTGCAATTGCTTAAGGCGGTTGCTGAAAAGGTTGTGACGTAAATTAGATGCAGTCTGGGGTAAAGGTCATTATTAATTTGGTGTCGCTATCGCGACTGGTGTTTTAAAGTCGGGTCTCGGCCCGACGGCCGAGATACTTTCTTTTGCTCCGCCAAAAGAAAGTATCCAAAGAAAAGGCGGCCCGGATGCCGCTTTGATCCTGCGCTCCGAAGCTTTTATCGAGGGTCGGCAGAAGGGACTTCCCAGCCCCTCCGCCGACGCACCGCATCCCTGCGGCGCCCCTTCGGGCTGATCTCGATAAAAGCCCCGGTGCTCGGCGCGGCATACGGGAGAAACCCCGCGCTAAATCCGCAGCTTATTATTTACGAAGTTTTGTAGGGTGCATTAGCGGTAGCGTAATGCGCCGAATGATTAGTGCCAAAATACTCAATGCACCTTACGTCTTTTAAATTATGAGTTTAGGAAAATGCAATTAGCCAAACTACGTATTGAGCCTTCACACTTGGCTATAGCTGCTCTTTGTCTCTGGTTTTTTTCGCTCTTTTTTCCAGGGTTTAAATATGGATTTGGAGGAGAGACTCTAAATGGTATTTATATATTGTTACTCGGGATACCGTTTGGTTGGATGAGTAACGGATGGGCCGTTTATGCAAACGTATTCTTTATTTCAGTATTCTTTAAAGTAATCAGTGAAAAAAAACCGGTCTGGTCGGTTTTATTTATGGTTGGATTCGCAGCTACTTTGCCCCTCTGTAATGAAATACTTGTCAACGAAAATGGGGGAATGTCACCGATTACTGCCTGGGGGTGGGGCGCTATTATCTGGATTGAAGCTCTAATTCTGATGGCTTGCGCCGCATTCGTACAAATAGGGCTTCTAGGTGCTCGGGGTTTGTGGTTGTCGGGTATTTTAATGATTGCCGTATTTTTAGGCGTCTACCAGTTGCATTTGCGCCAATTGCGAGAAGCTAATGAGCAGGAAAAAACGCTGTTTCTAAGTGGAAAAATGGCGTTCATGACGCTCGATCCTTGTGGAATTGAAGTGACTTGGCCCGAACGACAAATGATCCAGTCTAATGCCACGCTTGGCGTATACATGGATGCCCAACTGACTGAACCAAAAAAAGGCATGCCTCATTTATATCTTCCTATGCCTGACAATTACATTGAAATACAGGATGACCGCGAATGGATGGTTTATGGGCAATATAAGGGTTATGGTATTCGTGTACTTCGAGCCAAACAGAATAACTATCCAGTATTGGAAGCCAAAGCAAATCAAGGTGGTGCGGTTATTCGATTGATCGGTGAAAAAAAAGAAGTATTGTTTGAACAGCTGTTAAGAATTAAGTCTCTGGGAGATCGTAGTTATTATTGCCCATTAGATAGTCAATATGAGAAGAATTATCCACAGGGAAAGTTGGCGGACGGGGTTGATTCCGCGTTAAAAATAGTTTTAGGTTTTAACGGCTCACCAAAACAAATGGAGAAAAAATCGGCAATATCGGATGAGCTAGCAGAGGAACACTGCGGCTTTCACATGATACGCCTTAAAGATGGAAAACTTCATGGTGTTATGGACAGACGTAATGTAATCATCGATTTTTCATGGATTGAAGATTACACGGAGTTTTGCTCGGATCATTACGTTGCGCTGGTTCAAGTTAACGAGGGGACCAAGAATGATCATTCATTAGGTGGTAGCATGTTTTTATTTGATCGGAACACACTACGCCCAATTGTAAGGTTTACAAGCAATTCCAGAAAAGGCTCTGATAAATATAGTTTTTTAAACCCGAACAAACTTCAATCTGTGCGTATCAGTCAGTCTTCAATGCTGGTGCAAACAGAAATCGGTCAACTAATAGCTGAAAATGCTGAGTTTTTTTAAGTTTTCACTTCGGTCGGTAGGGCCGTAGATGTGCTGAACAACGTTAAGCGCATCGTTCGCGATAGTTAATTTTGATATTCCGGGATGGTTTTATCCCCTATGCCGCGCCGAGCACCGGAGCTTTTGGATGGAATAGCCCGTAGGGGCGATGCATGGATGCATCGCGTTGCCGAAGGGGCAGGAAGCCCCTTTCGGCGACCCCGTTCAAAAGCGAGGAGCGCAGGAAATAAGCGGCATCCGGGTCGCCTTTTCTTTGGATACTTTCTTTTGGCGACGCAAAAGAAAGTATCTCGGCTGTCGGGCCGAGACCCGACATTAAATCAAGCCGTCGCGTCAGCGGCACCAAATGAGTAAACACCATCCATGAAACACCCTTATCGCCAGAGTTTACATTGTCTGCACCCCGACGCCCGAGCGTCCGCCGCAGCATTCCCACGCTGGAGCGTGGGAACGATAGGGCTCCTATGCTTCCTCTTTAACCTGGTGATGCCAATAAGCCAAGCGCAGGAAACTAAACCCTTAGCCCCCGGCTACACCGCCCTACCTTTCGAACCGGCAAAACCCGGCACCTACACCCTGCCGATTATCAATCCAGCCGCCAACGGCGAAGTCCTAACCACCAACAACCAGCCCAAAAAACTCCACGACTTGATGGGCGACAAAATCATAATACTCAGCTTCATCTACGCCGCTTGCAGCGACGTCAACGGCTGCCCGTTGGCAACCCAGGTGTTGCAAAAAATCAGCCGGCAATTGCAAAAACAGCCGGAGTTGGCTGACAAACTCAGATTATTAACGCTGAGCTTCAACCCCACGCAAGACACGCCGGAAATGATGCGCCATTACGGCGAGGGCTTTAAAACCGGGGATTTTGATTGGCAGTTTCTGACTACGCGCGACGAGGCCGCTTTGCAGCCGATCCTCGACGGTTACCAACAAAACGTGCAAAAAGTCTACGACGACAAAGGCCAGTTCACTGGTACGTTTTCGCATTTGCTGCGGGTGTATTTGATCGATAAAGACAAGAACGTCCGTAACATTTATAGCGTGGATTTTCTGCATGCCGACACCCTGATCAACGATGTAAAAACCTTGCTGGCCGACGCCAAACCGCAAGCCGCGCCGCTACCGGCACAGGCTGAAATGTTGTTTCAGCCCGGCGACAATAAGCAAAACTACCAACAAGCCGATTACCAAACTCGCTCCTTAGCGCTGGCCCAGCGTCTGGGTCAGCCGACTAATTTGCTGGTGTTTGCGCAAAAGCCGTTGCTGGGGTTGCCGAAATTGCCAGTGCCTGAAGACAATCCGCTCACGCCATCCAAAATCGCGCTGGGCCGTAAGCTGTTCTTCGACCGGCGGTTATCGTTGAACAATACCTTTTCCTGCGCGATCTGCCATATCCCGGAGCAGGGTTTTAGTAACAACGAAATGACCACCGCGGTGGGGATTGAGGGGCGTAGCGTCCGGCGCAACAGTCCGTCCTTATATAACGTCGGTTATGCGCAATTGTTGTTTCATGATGGCCGAGAGAACAGTCTGGAGCAGCAAGCCTGGGGGCCGCTGCTGGCGCATAATGAAATGGCGAACCCGTCCATCGGCTATGTAGTGGATAAGCTAAAAACCAGCGCCGATTATCGCGGGCTGTTCGAAAAAGCCTTCAACAAAGGGCCGACGATGGAAACCATCGGTCAGGCTTTGGCTAGTTATCAGCGCACTTTGAATGCGGCCGATTCGCCGTTCGACCGTTGGTATTTCGGCAAACAAAAAGACGCACTGAGCGAGACGGCCCAGCGCGGCTTTGCCTTATTCACCGGCAAAGCCGGTTGCAGTGCTTGCCATAGCATCGGTGAAAAATCCGCCTTATTTACCGATCAAAAGCGCCATAACACTGGTATCGGCTATACCGAGTCCATGCAAAAAGTCCCGGAAAAGCAAAGAGTGCAAGTCGCGCCCGGCTTGTTTGTGGAGGTAAATAGCGACAATCTGAAAGGTCTGAATGCTGATAAACCGGGCGATCTGGGCTATTACGAGATCAGTCAAAATCCCGCCGACCGCTGGGCTTACAAAACCCCGTCGCTGCGTAATGTCGCGCTCAGTGCGCCCTACATGCATAACGGTTCCTTGCCGACTTTGGCAGAGGTGGTGAAGTTTTACAATCAAGGCGGCGCGGCCAACGAAAATTTATCGCCCTTGCTCAAACCGCTGGGATTGTCCGCGCAGGAAAGCGCCGACCTGGTAGTGTTTTTGGAAGCGCTGAGCGGCGGTAACGTCGGCGCCTTGATTTCCGATGCTTTTGCCGCGCCGGTCGGCGATAACGGAACGGCGGGGCAGCCGCCGAGCGCCGGCAAAGGTCGATAGCCGCCGGGTTGGCCGGTTTTCTGTCACAAAATGGTAATATGACGCTGCTAACTTAACAGGATCATTGGACCTTTAGACTAAACATGCTTATGTCGAACTTGAAAATCCTGGTCGTGGAAGACGAAGAAGCTATCAGGGAGATGCTGGTCATGGTGTTGGAGCAGGCCAACCTGACTGTGATCGCCGTTGGTAGCGCCGAGCAGGCAAGGGAGAGTCTGGCCGATAACATGGTGGATCTAATTATCCTGGACTGGATGCTGCCGGGCATTAGCGGTGTTGAACTGGCTCGACGCCTGAAAAACGAGCCGGGCTACAAGGAATTGCCTATCATTTTGCTCACCGCGCGCGGCGAGGAAGAAGACAAGATTCGCGGTTTGGAAATTGGTGCCGACGATTATGTGACCAAGCCTTTTTCGCCGAAAGAACTCATCGCCCGGATCAAGGCTGTGATGCGCCGCAGCGGTAAGCTGTCGGAATCCGGCCTGCTCAGCGTAGGCGACCTGACCCTGGACGCCGAGCAACACAAGCTGACTATCGCCGGCCGCAGTCTGGAAGTCAGTCCTACCGAGTTTAGATTGATGCAGTTTTTTATGACCAATCCCGATAAGGTTTACAGCCGCACCCATTTGCTGGATCAGGTCTGGGGCCGTAGCGTGTACATCGAGGAACGAACTGTGGATGTGCATATTCGCCGCCTGCGCAAAATCCTGGCCGAATACGGCCGCGAGGAACTGATCCAGACCGTACGCGGATTCGGTTACCGCTTTTCGATGGCAGACTGATTATTCATGCAGCGTTGGCAGCGGGAAATAAATATTGCGATTGCTTTACTGATACCGGCTTTGGTGCTGAGTTTTTTTGTCGGGCATTTCAGTCATTTTTTGTTGGCGATTACGCTATTTCTGTATATCAGGCAGACCATCAGCATCAACAAGCTGGAACGTTGGCTCAGTCAGGGCGGAATCGGCGAACGGCCCGATTTTAAAGGCATCTGGGGCGACATCTACTATCACCTGTATAAAATCCGTAAAAGTCAGAAACGCCGCAAGAAAAAGCTCGGCAAGATGCTGGAGAGTTTTCGAAAATCCACCAGCGCCTTACCCGATGCGATTGTGGTGTTGGGCGCGTATGGCGAGATCGAGTGGAGCAATAAGGTTGCCCACGATTTTTTGGGGCTGAAACGATCCGATAATGGCCAACGGATTCCTAATCTGGTGCGGCATCCGCTGTTTATTCAGTATCTAAAAGATCAGGATTACCAAAACAAGATCTGCATTCCATCGCCGATCAACGAAAACATGATTTTGCAAATCGGTATCTTCCCTTACGGGGCCGGATTGCGCCTGCTGATGGCTCAGGATGTTACCCATTTGAAGAATATCGAACGGATGCGCACCGACTTTGTGGCCAATGTGTCGCACGAGTTACGCACGCCGATTACCGTGTTGCGCGGTTATCTCGAGACCTTGCAGGAACTTGACGACGGAACGGGTCCTTACACGCGCTCGTTTCAAAACATGGCGGCGCAAACCGAACGCATGCAAGCATTGATAGACGATTTGCTGCTACTGGCGCGCCTGGAAAGCAAAACTAAAAAATTCGAATGCGTCAATGTTCCGGAGTTGCTGGGGCAGGTTTGCCGGGAAAGCGATCTGCTGGAACGGGACGAGCGCCGGGTCGAGCTGGTTTTGGATAGCCGAGCCAATGTACGTGGCGATATGGAGGAATTGCGCAGCGCCTTCAGCAATCTGTTGGTCAATGCCATGAAATATTCGCAGCCTAGCTCGCCGGTTAAAGTGAGTTGGCGGGCTAAGCCCGACGGCAGCGTTTATTTTGAGGTGGAAGACTTTGGTGACGGGATCTCTAGTGTGGATATTCCCAGGATTACCGAACGCTTTTACCGCGCGGAAATTAAACGCAATCAAAAAATCCCCGGCACCGGTTTGGGCTTGGCCATCGTCAAACATGTGTTGGTCAGGCATGATGCCAAGCTGGACATTGAAAGCCAACTGGGCAAAGGCAGTAAATTCCGTTGCGTGTTTCCGCGGCAGCGCGTGTGTTGAGGCGTGGCTGAATCGCGGTTAAAACGTGGCCGGCGGATTGGCGAATCGGTAAGTTTGCGAGGCGGATTTTTTGGCGGCATCCATGGCCGCTTGCTTCAGCGCTTCGGTATTGTCGGCATCATAAGGGCAGATGGCGATCCCGATACGGCAATTGAGTTGGGCTGTGTCGTGTTCCAGCGCAAACGGTTCGGCGAGTTTTTCGATAATTATTTTAGCGATGCGCTCCACGCTGTCGATTTTTTCCAGTTCGGTGAGGATAATCGCAAATTCCGCACCATCCATTCGTGCTACCAAATCGGTTTCGCGGACATTAGCCAGCACCCGTTGCGCGGCTTCCTGCAAAATGCTGTCGCCTTGCGCATAACCGAAGCGCTCGTTAATGTCTTTGAAGTGCTCGATGTCTACCACCAGCAAGGCCAAAAACCAGCCACCGCGCTGAGCTTTTTTTATGTCTTGCTCCAGTCTGTCGTAAAACAGGCGGCGGTTACCAATACCCGTGAGCGGATCTAAATTAACCTGTTTCCACAGTTGTTCTTCTCCGAGCTTACGTTGGGTAATGTCGAAAAACAGGCCGATGCGCTTTAGCGGGATACCGTTGCCGTCGAAAATGGTGTTGATGTTGAGCTGCTCGACATAGAGTTCGCCGTTTTTACGTCTATTCCAGATTTCGCCCTGCCACTTCCCTTTGGTATTGATAGTTTGCCACATGGCTTGAAAAAAACTATCGTCATGCCGGCCAGAGCTCAGAATCCGGGCGTTCTTGCCGATTATGTCGTCGGCGGAATAACCGGTAATGCGGCTGAATGCCGGGTTAATCGAGACGATAGTGGCATCCGCTTCGGTGATCATCATCGCTTCGCTGCAATTTTGGTAAAACAACATGCCCAATTGCCGATCTTCTTCAGCCAATTTGTATGCAGTGATGTCTTGCAGAATACCGGTCATACGCGGGCTATTGCCGAGTTGGTGGCAACCGGAGCCGCGAATCCAGCGGATTGCGCCGTCGATGCGGCGAATGCGGCATTCGAAATCCCAATTGCTG
>Ga0123398_1119239_pt1 | contig 11253 bp, 13 predicted proteins | sample T5LHNO3metaT_FD_89926 | JGI IMG/M metagenome (GOLD analysis project Ga0123398, IMG submission 89926) | Methane-oxidizing artificial microbial communities from Washington, USA to study methane cycling - T5-LHNO3 metaT (Metagenome... | ecosystem: Engineered > Modeled > Simulated communities...
GGCATCCAACCAGCTTCGATAACAGTCGGCGGCTTCGGCGACAAGTCCCAGCCGATAGTAAGCAATGCCTAGCATCTTCAAGGGTTTGTCGGTCAGAGGTGGCTGCACATATGCTCGGCAAGCGAAAAAAGAAGACTCTTCCACTTTGTTTTGTTCCGCCAGCAGCGCAGCCAAGTTGTTTAGCGCGGGCACGAAATTCGGACTATGACTGACTGCATGTCGATAAGCTGTTTCCGCCTCGGGCAACTCATTTAGCCGGTGCAGCACCGACCCCAAATTGTTCCAGAGATTGGCATCGGTAGCGTTCAATTCAAGCGCGGCGGAAAACGCTTGGCGCGCCTCGGCGAAACGTCCGTTTTCCGTGAGAATGTTCCCCAGATCGTTGTAACGTTCCGGGCTGGATGCATCTAGTTGCAGGGCACGCAAAATCATCTCGATAGATTCCGCTGTATTTCCCTGCTGATGCAAGACTACGCCGAGATAGTGCAAAGCTTCTACATGATCCGGGTCGGCGGCAAGCATTTCACGGTAAGCGATGGCGGCATCGACAATTTCACCGGCCACGTGCTTTGCCAATGCTAAATCAAAGACTGTTTGATTTTTCAAGAGACTTCACCCAAGTTTGATGCGCTATTAATAAAAGAAGTAATCCTATCGCTGGAGGTTTAACGGATTAAGTTAGCAACAGGGCATCTATCAGTCGCATCCCGGTCAAAATCCTTACACAGGTCGTATAAAACCTGTGTAAGGAAATCATCCATTCTCACGACAAAGAAAAATTTACTGAATACAGTATTGCCAAACAGGAGATGCCGATGAAATCAATACAAAATGCAAGTCACACTCAAAATTTGCTGCACACCTTGTATAGCATGGCGTTTCTGGTGGAAGCCCGCGATCCTTATACCGGCGGGCATTTATGGCGGGTGTCGCAGTATTCGACGCGATTGGCATTGGCGTGCGGGTTTTCCAAACAGGACGCTGTGGTTGCTGGGTTGGGCGGCTTTTTACATGATTTGGGCAAAGTCGGCGTGCCGGACAGTATTCTTAATAATCCCGGCAAGCTTACCGATGCGGAATATGCCGTGATGAAAACCCATCCGGCCTTGGGCGCTCAAGTGTTAGAGGGGCATCCTTTGGCGCCGTTGGCAATGGATGCGGTGCTAAGTCATCATGAGCGCGTTGATGGCCGGGGCTATCCGTCCGGTTTAGGCGGTAGAAAGATTCCTGAATCCGCGCGTATCGTTGGGATTGCAGATGCCTTTGACGCGATGACCAGCACCCGGCCTTATCGGAAGGGTATGCCGGTGACAGCTGCCATCGAGCAGATCGAGATGAATTTGGACCAACAATTTGATCTGCATTTCGGTCGCCATTTCATCGAGTTGGCAAAATCCAATGAGCTGGATGGCATTATCGGACATAGCGATAGCGGTATTCCGATGCGCGAATGCCCGGTGTGCGGACCGGTTGTAGTGGTGCATAAACACCAGAAAGCTGGTGACCAGGTGTTTTGCCGGGTATGTGGTAACGGCTTTGCTCTGGAAAAGCAGCAAGGCAAACTGACACTAAAACCAACGATGCAAAAAGGCAGTGCAGCGGATTTACAAGCGCTGATTGATCATGATTTGCTGGCAAGACTACTGGATGAATCGCTGCCGTATTTGCCGGTCGATATTGGCAACGGCAAAAGCTGGCTGCGGCGGTTACGTGATCGGTTTTGAATGAGGTCAGGATCAGCCACAACACCCGGCCTGCTTGCCGTGCAACTGTATCGGCGGACAAGGGACGTCCCCATAGGAACAAAATACGCAACAATCGCCGGGCTTAGGTTTTAACAGGCTATGACAGCCCTGGCATTCGTAAAACCACTGGCAGGCATCGCTGGGCATGACTTCGGTTTTGTGATGTCCGCATTCCGGGCAGGTTAAAGTGGATTCCCAAATAACGTTATTCATGGTCTTAACTCTTTGAGTGTGGCGGGATAGCCCGCATCGTCGGCGACGCGTAGCAACACTTCGACAGTGGTTTTAGCCGCGTCGAAATGCACAATGGCCTGACGACTATCGACGTTGAATGTCATGCCTGTGACGCCCGTGATCCGATTCAGCGCCATTTTTATCGTGACCGGACAGGCTGCACAGCTCATGCCGGGGATTGTGAGTACGGCGGTACGAGATTCGGCACAAACCGGTTGGATAACAGCGACAGCCATCATCAACATAGCAAAGTATCGTTTCATGATGGTTGCCTAATAAAACCAGGGAAGAAGATAAGGAAAAATCAACGCCAGCAGAATCAACGTCGATACGACCCAAAACAGGACAATGCTCTGTTTATGTTGTGGCGATTGAGAGCAGGATTCGCTGGCCTGGCAAGCGGGCATCGACCGGAAGATGCGTTGTCCTGCAAACAAAAGGGCAAGCAACGAAAGACCGATAAAAAAGGGCCGATAGGGTTCCAGCACCGTCAGATTGGCTAACCAAGCACCGCTGAAACCCAGTGCCACTAACAATAGCGGTCCCAGGCAACACAGAGACGCCAGCGCGGCACCCAGTCCGCTAACGAACAAAAAGTAACGGCTGTAGGGCGATTCGGGCATGGATTTTCCTGGTTGATGAAACTGGGGTAAGCTTATTCCCGTAGTCAAGTACGGAGTCAATAGTAATGAACAAAACTCTGGACAGTCTGACAATTGGCGGATTAGCCAAAGCGACGAGGATTGGTGTGGAAACGATACGCTTTTATCAGCGTCGGGGATTGTTGTCGGAACCAGATAGGCCGTTGGGCGGTATCCGGCGTTATGGTGCGACGGACGTTCAGCGGATCGTTTTCATCAAATCCGCGCAACGGTTGGGGTTCAGTCTTGAAGAAGTGGCCGACTTGCTAAAACTGGCGGACAGCCAACATTGCGACGAGGCACGTACACTGGCAGAGCATAAACTCGAAGATGTCCAACAGCGCATCGCCGAGTTACGCCGTATGGAAATGGCCTTGCAGGATTTGATCGGACGTTGCCAAACCAATCGGAACGAGGTGAGTTGTCCGTTGATTGCGGCGTTGCAAGTAAAGTACTACTGAGACGCGGCATAGCATCTATTCAGCGACCATCATTCAAGCCTGAATGTGACACTCAGTTTTTTTTATCCAAGCGCTTTTGCAATTGCACCGTATAACCAAGCGCGGCTTTGCGGATGAACTGGGATTGACTCTGGAAGTTACGGCAGCGGGAACACATCATCACATGCACTCCAATCGCCAGGCGTTCGCTAACGCTGAGTTTCTTGTCCAAGCCCTGTGACACTAGGGCGGTAATATCGCGACAACTACGCATGATTATTCTCCTTTTTTGACTGATTGAACCAGCGAACTTCCAGGCATTCACGCAGCCGCAATCGGGCTCTATGCATGGTGACCCAATAATTGGCGTCGCTTAAGCCGGTTTCTCCGCAGACTTCGGATGCTTCCAGACCGACCAACTCGCGCAACATGAATACCTTGGCCATTTTCGGCGGTAGATTGTTTTGACAAGTTTCATAGATGGCCCAGAACTCCTGTTGCTTGAGGGCCGCCTCGGGATCGTTCCAGGTGGTCGGGCCACCAATCCAATGCCCATTACTCATGAAAAAATCGTCTTCGTCGACTTCATCTGCGTCGTTATCTATTTGATCGAACTCAGCGGTGACGACTTCACGTGCACTGCGCCGCCAGTGATCGGCGATCTTGTGTTTCAAAATGCCGATGAGCCAGGTGCGTAAGCCAGCCTTGCCTTCAAAATTGGCAGACGCTTGCCAAGCGGCCAGCAAGGTTTCTTGCACGGCGTCATCAGCCAGTTCAGTATCTTTTAGTTGCAGCAAGGCATAGCGATATAGCACCGGCCGATGTTCGGCCAATAATGCTTCGCTCAATTGATTGGATGTGTTCATCTCGGCGCTCAGCAACATGCGCTATCAGCCTTGGCCGATTCGCTGCCGGGTCTGGGCGAGCAATCGAACAGTCCGAAATGCCGGGATTTGTCGCCCAACACTTGGAAGTGATCGCCATAGCGGCTGCCTGCCAGCATGTCGGCGGTGTTGCCGCACACCCTTAGTGGCCGGCCGGTCTCGAAATGATGATGATCGTCCAGATCGAAACTGTGCGGGTGTAGGTCGATAGTGCCCAAATAGACGGCGACTTGGCCGAAGTCTTCGCAACGATCTTCCAGAGGCATTCTAAAGGCGCGCACCGTGACTGAATCGAAGTTGACCATGCCGATTTTGGCGAACACCTCGGGGTCGTCGATGCTGATGGGATTTTGCTTGACCTTGCGGACATCGGGGCAGCCTAAGTCCTGCAAGATGCGCCGGAAGTCTTCCCAGTACAAAGCCCCGCCCAAACACTCGCCTAACAATACAGGGTCTTGGCGCAATTCAATCGGGATACGGCGGTCGGCAAACACGTCGGAGAAATACAATTCGCCGCCCGGTTTTAACACTCGGAAGATTTCCGTCAACACTCTAGGCTTTTCCGGCGACAGATTAATGACGCAGTTAGAGACCACCACATCGATACTGTTATCGGCGATACCGACCGTGTGCAGGTTTTCGATATGACCATGTAAAAATTCAACGTTGGCAAACCCGAAGCGCTCGGCGTGCCAGTCGCGATGACGCACAGCGACTTCCAACTGCTCGGGCGTCATATCCACGCCGATTACCCGGCCTGTCGGTCCGACCAGTTTCGACAGCAGATAACAGTCGCGGCCGGTGCCGCAGCCCAAATCCAGCACGGTCTTACCTTCCAGGGCCGGCGGCAACGGCGAACCACAACCGTAAAACCGTTCCAATACTTCCGGATGCAGGCCGGCCAGCAAGGCTTTTAAATAGCTTGGCATGGCGTCGATACTGCAACAGGCGCTGGTTTTCAGGTCGTCGCTGGATTGCAGTACCTGACCGTAATAATGGCGAACCGATTCGCTGATTTCGATACTGGTAGTCATGAGAGCTCTCGTATTATTTATTATTGAAGATAGGCGCTTAGGTAGTATGAGATTGCGGCGGAACAGACAGCCGCACACGGCAAGGTCAACAGCCAGGATAAGGCAATCGACGTGATCACGCCTGAATTGGCCTTGCCGCTGACCAAACCAATGCCGAATAATGAACCTACCGAAACATGGGTAGTGGAGACTGGCATGCCAAGCTTGCTGGCAAAAATGACTAACAGTGCGGTGACCAGATTTGCCGATAAACCCTGTTCATGCGTAATGGTGGTGATTTTATGACTCATGGTTTCCGCCACCCGCCGCGCATTGAGCACGCCGCCGAGCAGCATGGCCAACGCCACCAGGATGATGATCCATTGCAAATCAAAACCGGGGGCCAGCAATAACAAGGCGGCAATTTTCGGCGTGTCGTTCAGGCCTCGAGCAAAGCAAACCGCGCCGGCGCTGCAAAAATGGAGTCCGTCTCGCAGGCGCTCAAGATTAAAGCCCAAAACCAGGCTAGATTGTCGCTCGGCGCAAGCCTCTTGACGATCAAGCGTTAGAGACGGGACGATTGCCGAATTGATTGCCAGGGTCATATTGACGTTACTGGCCAGCGCCAGACTTTCCGGGTTTTCAATGCATAAACACAGGTTGTTAGTTAGTTGCCTATGGTTACGCCACATACTCAGACCTCGATACAACAAGCCGGCCAATAATAACGCCACAAACGGACTCAATAGCAATGGCAGCACGAAGTTGCTCAGCAACGGTGCCAGACTGATATTGCCGGATGTCGCTAATAAGGTGCTACCCGCCATCGCGCCTAGTAAAGCGTGGGTCGTGGAAATCGGAAAGCCATAACGCGTCGCCAGAATCACCGTCATTCCAGCACCACCCGCGACGGCAATCATGAATGGCAGAGAATGTATCAATTCGTCCGGCGTCAAGCCTTTGCCGGAAAATTTAACGAGCAAAGTCTGAGCTAAGAACAGGGCAGTAAGCGAACCGGCCAATGTCGTTAGCGTCGCCCAGGTCAGTGCTTGCCGAAAGTTCGCGGTGCCGCTACCGAACAAACTCGCCACACCCTTGAAGTTATCATTGGCACCGTTGGCATAGGCCAGAAAGCAAACGCTGATGAATAAAATACTGGTGAGCATGAAAAACCTCCTGGATTACGTCGACTAGTTGATCTAAGTCGTTAGGAGAGGATCAAACCTTACAAAAAATATTCTGTAATCGAGAAATCAATGATATGTCCTGATGATCAATAACATCGTTGGTTGCATGATGGGTTGGCATTTTCCGAAATTGGCTAGACCTCGCCAATGAACGGCGTTACCGATCTACTGGTAACAATGCCCCCAACTGTCCGGTTTCAAGGCCCTAAGCACGTTAAATCTTAGTTTCGCCCGCGAGCAATCGGTTTACGAATGTCGCAGGCAATCTTGCAAGGATTTTTACAAGGACTCCAAACTGTTGGTTACAACCCTAAATCACTCAAACTAGCATGATCGTCGGGTCGGCGGCCCAGTGGCCAGTAGAACAAACGCTGTTCTAACTTGATCGGCAGATCGTTGATGCTGGCAAAGCGCCGCTGCATGAAGCCTTGTGGGTTGAATTCCCAGTTCTCGTTGCCGTAACTGCGGAACCACTGGCCGGAATCGTCACGCCATTCGTAGGCAAAGCGCACGGCAATGCGGTGATCGGTAAACGCCCACAATTCCTTGATCAAGCGATAGTCCAATTCTTTGGCCCATTTGCGTTGCAAGAACTGACGTACTTGTTCGCGGCCTTGTGGAAACTCGGCGCGGTTACGCCAGAGCGTGTCTTCGGTATAGACCAAGGCGACGCGGTCCGGATCGCGCGAGTTCCAGGCGTCTTCGGCCATGCGCACTTTTTGCGCGGCGGTTTCAGCGGTAAAGGGCGGGACGGGGGCTTTGATTTCTTGAGTCATACGATTTCTCCGTGATGAGGGTGATTGAGTTAAGCCTGCCACATGCCGGGCATGGTCACGTAACCGGGCAATGCGCGAATGCGTTGGAACCAGGCGATGATGTTGGGGAAGGCCCCGATGTCCAAACCGCCTTCCGGCGCCAACGCCAAATAGGGGTAGACAGCGATGTCGGCAATGGATACCGAATCGCCGACCAGCCAGTCTTGGTTTTGCAGATGGCGGTCGGTAATGTCCAGCACCTTGTCGGCGGTTAGTTGCGCCGCTGCCGTATCGATAGGACTACCGAATTTATGGTGTACGCGCAGTTTGGCAGGACCGTTGGCAATTTCGTTGGCGGCGGTCGATAACCAGGCGGCAATCTGCGCCAGTGGGTAGGCATCGTCCGGCCACCACTGTTCCCCGCCGTAACGTTTGGCCAGATACACCAAAATGGCCTGGCTGTCGCGGATGATAAGGCCGTCGTCATCCAACACTGGGACTTGGCCGAAGGGGTTGCGTTGCAAATGGGCTGGGCCGCGCTGCTCACCGCCGCGTAAATCCACGGCTTGGATTTGATAGGGCAAATCCAGCAAACTCAATAGTAAGCGAACTTTGTGGCAGTTGCCTGATAGTGGTATGTCGTACAGGGTGATCATGTTGGACTCCTTCGGTTAACTGAAACTTTCAAATTGCACCCGTTCGTCGGCAATGCCGAGCCTGCGGGCGGTTTGGCGTACGCTGTCGATCAGGCGGGTTGGACCGCAGACATAAATGACGGTATCGGCTGTTGCATTACCCAGTAAGCCTGGAACGTCCAATCGGGTTGGGTTTTGCACTTGGCTGAAATAAAATCGGCAACGCTCGGGAAACTGCCTTTGCAAGTCTTTAACAAAAGCCATGTCTTGCGGCGCTCGGCCGGTGTAATGCAGTTGAAAATCCGCACCCCGTGCAGCCAAGGTTTCGGCCATGGCTTTGATGGGTGTGATGCCGATACCCCCGGCAATTAACAACGCAGGGCGGTCGTCATCGTGCAATGGAAAATAGTTTTCCGGCGCTTCGACGTTGATGCGGGTACCCACTTGCCAGTCGTCGTGCAATGCAAGAGATCCTCCGTCGCCGTCTTCCACTCGCAACACCGCGATACGGTAGCAATCCGGATCGTTCAGTACAGTGGTAAGAGAATAGGCCCGGCTGGTGATCGTGCCGTCGGGCAGCGTGATTGGCACACGCAGATGCGCCCCAACCTGGTGAGGCGGCAGCGATTCACCATCGGCGTGGCGTAATTCGTAAGCGCGAATGCGCGGCGTCAACTGGCGAATGCCGCTGATGGTCAAAGGCAACATGCCATTTCCCAGCGCGGCGGGCACGTGTGTTGTGTTCACCACCGGTTCTAGTTGACGAGCCTGAGCCAATAGCGCTTCGACTTCGCGTTGGCTGTAACGTGGTGTGATGTACTTGGGACAATTCCAATCAAAGGCTTCGACTCGGATCACGATGCCGCGCTCGACTGGGCCGCGAAAGTCCGTCGGTTCCAGCTTGGCCAGTAATTCCGGCTCGCTACGTTCGTTGACCACCCGTGCCCGGCCCCAGATTTTTAAGCGTTGCCGCCCTGGATAGTCCATCAGCAGTAAGCTCACCCGATCGTCTCCGCGTAAATTGCCCACTGAAATGTATTGGCGATTACCGCTGAAATCGGCGTAACCGATGGTTTGTTCATCCAATATTTTCAGGAATCCTGCCGGGCCGCCGCGATGTTGGACATAAGGCCAACCGGATTGGCTCACGGTGGCTTGATAAAAGCTGTCGCGTTCGGCGATGAAGGCTTGTTCGAACTCGCTCAACGCCACCGTTTCGGTGTCGCCCAGTTCGACTGTCCGATAGGCCGTGCGACTGCCCATTTCGGCTTGTACCGCTTGGACGTTGGGGGTGAAGCTGATCTTGGCAAACGCACGGGCCATGGTCTTTACTCCGGATGGTGAAATGTGGATGGCTACTCTGGCACAATCATCAGCTCTGCTGAATAGTCATAATTTGCAATACCTTATCCCACTCAGCGCAATAAGCCGGGCCAAACGCCATCTCTGCGCTTCGCCCGGTTAGGCTTTAAGCGGCTTGTTTTAACTCGACTTTCGGGAAGTCAATGTCGACCCGGCTGGCTTTGCCCAAGATATTAGTCAGGATATTCATGCCGACATGGGTGATCACCTCGACGATGTCAGCCTCGTTGAAGCCGGCGTCGCGCATCGCTTGCAGTTCGGTATTGGTCACCTCGCCTTTATGCTCGACCAGGGCGCGGGCGAAATGGACCGCGACTGCCGCTTTGGCGTCGTGGCTGGTGCCGGCCCGGTTGGCTTCGATTTCCGCGCCATTCAAACCGGTTTCGCGGCCGATGGCGGTATGGGCGGATAGGCAGTATGCGCATTGGTTCTGCTGTGCCAGCGCCAATGCGATCCGTTCGCGGGTACTGGCATCCAGCGAGCCGTGATTGGCGATGTGATGCAAGCCGAGGAAGGCTTTTAGCGCGTCCGGCGAGTGGGCGAATACACGCAGAAAATTGGGTATCATACCCAATTGACCTTGGATGGCTTCAAACAGGGCACGTTGTTCGATATTAGCGGTTTCGTTGCTGACAGTAGTAATACGGCTCATGAGTGTTCTCCAAATAATGAAAGGGGTTTTCGTACGCCTGAATGAAATTCACCAGGCGGGTACAGTGTGATCTATTGCGAAAAAATAAAGAATACCTAAAATATTCAATTAACTATTCCGATCAGTGGAATTACAAATGGACCGATTACATTTAATGAGCGTCTATGTAGCGGTGGTCGAAGCCGAAGGCTTTGCCGGCGGCGCGCGCAAGTTGCAGATGTCGCCACCCGCCGTGACGCGGGCGGTAGCGGCATTGGAGGAGCGCTTGGGCGTTAAATTATTGAACCGCACCACCCGCTACGTGCGTATGACCGAAGCCGGGCAGAAGTATTACGAAGACGCCAAACGCATCATTGCCCTAGCCGATGAAGCGGACGACGCTGCACTGGGCGTCAACGCCGAACCGCGCGGCCAACTCACGGTGACCGCCTCGGTATTGTTTGGGCGTTTGTTCATCATGCCGGGCATTGTCGAGTATTTACGCCGCTATCCAGTGGTGGAAGTGAATGCGTTGTTTGTCGACAGGGTCGTCAATATGCTGGAAGAAGGTGTGGACGTGGCAATTCGCATCGCCGATTTGCCCGATTCGTCGTACCGAGCACTGCGGGTCGGCTCGGTGCGGCGGGTATTGTGTGCCTCGCCGGAGTATCTGGCCGAACACGGCATACCGCAAACGCCGGATGACTTAACCGAACATCGCATCATTCTGGCACGCGGCCTAAATCCGCACAACGAAATGCGCTTTCAGTACGATGGGCAGACGCAGACGATCAAATTGCAACCGGCATTGAGTGTCAGCGACAACGACTCGGCGGCCAGCGCGGCCATGGCCGGTTTGGGCATCACCCGCTTGCTGAATTATCAAATCGCCGCGCCGTTACAAAGCGGCAAACTAAAAATCGTGCTCGGCGAATACGAAAGCCCATCGGTTCCGGTGCATATCCTGCACCGCGAAGGCCGCCACTCGTCGGCGAAAATTCGTTCGTTCGTCGATCTGATGGCTACCCGTTTAAGGGCCGAATTGTCGCTGAATTAATCAACAGAATCACTACCATATCACGATACCTGAGCAGGTAAAGCAGGATGATCCCGTTAATGGGTTTGATCGAACTGAATCGGCCATACAAAGCTGGGCTTGTAGCCAGAGCTACTGAGTTTAATCGGCGATGGCAATACCGCTGGGACTAATTAGCCATTTGCAAAATTCCCAGAATGTCAGCTTTGGCAAGTTCTTGAGACATTCGACTTGGTGCAGAGCTTGTGACGGCTTAGGGTCGTTCTGATACGGTCGCCAAGGACTGCTTTGTAGGCAGCCCGTTCCAAGAATCTGGTTTTGGCCGACTGGCCGGAGAAACGCGACAGTCAGATATGATCGTCACAAGACAACCAAGGCGATTCCATATAAGCCCAGTGACAAACGCCTCACTAGCATTCGTTTCAAAAACGAAATTTTTGCTACCACCAGTCCCTTTATATAGATTAAATAAAGATTATATATAGATTAGCACCCTCGATTTTCAGTCTAAAATAATCGCTGAAGCCAACGAATATCAAGGCCTGCAGCGATTTTACAATTTGCTCTAAGCGTCGGTCTAATGCCGTGTCAAACGTCGGCCTAATGCCGTGCTTTTTGTCGGTCTAATGCCGTGCCCGTCGGTCTAATGCCGTTACCTTGTCGGCCGAATGCCGTGCCTCCGTCGGTCTA
>Ga0123398_1124434_pt1 | contig 11159 bp, 4 predicted proteins | sample T5LHNO3metaT_FD_89926 | JGI IMG/M metagenome (GOLD analysis project Ga0123398, IMG submission 89926) | Methane-oxidizing artificial microbial communities from Washington, USA to study methane cycling - T5-LHNO3 metaT (Metagenome... | ecosystem: Engineered > Modeled > Simulated communities...
CCTCGACGTCATCGCATAGGCCGGGATTGGCGTTTCGCCGCCATCCGCGGCGACGCGCGACAGGTCGGCGCGCCGAGGCGCGGCCCCGCGACGAAGAATATAGCCGTCGGGGTCTTCGGGATCGGGAAACTTCTCGCAGCCCGGCTCCAGCGCCTCGAGAATCATATTGTGCCAGCAGCCGTCCGCGGGCCCCTTCTCGCCGTGATAGCCGGCGATATAGAGCCGCTCCTCGGCCCGCGTCATCGCGACATAGAGCAGGCGGCGATGCTCGGCCCGCTCGGCTTCCCGATGCGCCTCCCGCGCGGCGGCGACGGCGATCGGATCGAAATCCTTCCCACGCGCCCAGACGAGCGACAATTCGTCGTCGGCGCCGAGCGTGAACAGCTTCGGATCATGCTTGCCGGCCGGCGCGCCGCAGGTGTCGGGAAGAAAGACGATCTTGGCTTCCAGCCCCTTCGCGGCGTGGGCCGTCATCACGCGCACCGCTTCTCCGGCGGCCTCCATGTCGCGCTTGATCGACAGGTCGAGCGCCTCGACCATCGCGAGAAACGCCACGAGAGAAGGCGACTGCTCGCGCTCGAAGGAAAGCGCGAGCCTTAGGAATTCGTCGATCGCGTCATTGGCCTCCGGCCCCAGACGCGCGACGAGCCGCCGCCGCCCGCCGCCGGGGCCGAGCGCACTCGCGTAGAATTCGAACGGCGGCATCGACGCGGCGTCGCGCCGCCATATGTCGATCCGGCGCGCCGCCGCGCGATCCTTCTCTTCCGCGCTTTGCGCAAGCGCTTCGTAAAGCGAGCCGCGTCGATGCGGCGCGAGGCGGATCAGATCGTCGTCCCCGAAACCGATGAGCGGCGACTTGAGCACGGTCGCGAGCGTGAGGTCGTCATCGAGAAGCAGGGCGGCGCGGCCCAGCGCGACGAGGTCGTTGACGGCGATATGGTTTGCGAGATCGAGCCGGTCGGCGCCGGCGACGGGCGCGCCCTCCGACTTAAGGGCCCGGATCAGCGCCTCGAAAAACGCGCCGCGCTTGCGCACGACGATGAGAATGTCGCGCGGCTCGACAGGACGCAGGCTTTTCCTGTCCTCCACGCATTCGCCGCCTCCCGGCGCCAGGAGCGATTTTATCTTCACGGCGATCCTTCGCGCGAGGCGTTCCGCGGGATCGCTCGCCGACGCATAGTCGAGCGGCAGGCGCCAATCCTCGGGCTCCGGCCTGTCGAGCGGGCCGACGGGCTTCCAGATTTCGACGAGCGCGTCGACATGCGCCTTCGCCGCTTCATGTTTCAGTGGCGGCCTGTTCGGATCGGGATCGCAAGTGAGGCCGACGCCGTTCTCGCCGAAATTGAAGACGTCATCCACGGCCGCCAACACGCCCGGCGCCGAGCGGAAGGATTCGACGAGGCGCACATATTCGAAATGTCGCCCGACCGCTTCGAAGCTCACCTGAAAGCTGCGGCGCATGGAGTCGAACTTCTCCGGCGCGGCGCCCTGAAACGAGAAGATCGATTGCTTGTCGTCGCCCACCGCGAAGAAGCTGCGCGGCGCGCGCCGCGCGCCGACGCCCGCGCAGAATTCCTTCGCGATCGCGGTCAGAATGTCCCACTGCCGCGCGCTCGTGTCCTGCGCCTCGTCGAGCAGGACATGGTCGATCTGCGCGTCGAGCTTGTAGAGCACCCATGAGGGATCGGAGCGGTAAAGCAGCCGGCGAGCGCAATCAATCAGATCGTCATAGTCGAGCAGATTGCGGTAGCGCTTGGCGCGCTCATATTCGGCGAGAATGGCGTCGCCGAGAAGCGCCAGCGCGAGCGAGCGCTCGACGACGGCTATCGCCTTGCGCTTGTCGATCAGCCGGACGAGGCGATCGCGCTCGGCCTCCATCTCGTCGAGGAGGCCCGGCGCGCGCTTTTCCAGGCCCGCGGTGATGATCTTCGGCTTGCCGGCGCCGCGCGGCTTTCCTTCATTCGTGAAGAAGACGGCGAGGTAAGGATCGACGCACGCCGAATCCGGCGCGAGCGCGAGCGCTTCCGTTAAAGACGCCGCGAGCTTCCGGTCGTTCGCCGAACCCTGGTTCAGCGTCTCCGCCAGCCGCGGCCATTCGTCCCTGCCCGCCATGATCTGCGCGTCGACGTCGACGAGCGTCTCCTCGGCGCCGAGACCGAGCCGCAGGCGCAGCCGGCGCGCATAATCTTCCTGTTCGAACCCTTGCGCGAGCGCGTCGCGATGCGTCAGAAGCTCGTCGCAGAGATCGTCGAAACCGCCGCTTGTCGTCTCGCGCGCGACGAGCCGCAACGCCTCGTTCAGCGGACCCGGCGCGCGCATCGCCTCGACGATCGCGCGCGTCTTCGCGGCCTGAAGCAATTCCGCGCGCGCCATGTCGTCGACGACCTGAAAGCCGGCCGGCGCATTGGCCTCGAGGGGAAAGACGTGAAGCAGCTTTTCGCAGAAGGCGTGGATGGTCTGGATTTTCAGACCGCCCGGCGTCTCCACGGCGCGGGCGAAAAGGCGCCGCGCGAAATCGAGATCGGCGCGGCTCGGCGTCCTCGCGCCGGTTCCTTCTATCTCTTTCGTCAGCGCCGCATCGTCGAGCAGCGTCCATTGCGCGAGCTTGTCGAAGACGCGCGTCGACATATTGGCGGCCGCCGCCTTGGTGAAGGTCAGGCACAGGATCTGCGAGGGCCGCACGCCTTCGAGCAACAGCCGCAGCACGCGTTGCGTCAGCACATAAGTCTTGCCGGAGCCGGCATGGGCCGCGACCCAGGCCGAGACCTGCGGATCGGAGGCTTTCCATTGCAGGCGGACCGTCGTCGAAAGAAAGACGCGCTCGCTCATGCGCCTTCTCCGCCGCCGCGCGACCATTCCTTCACGCGCGCCAGATGGTCGTAATCGCCTTCATACGCGACGAGCGCGACGAAGGGACGCGAGGGATAGGGCGTCTGCGGCTCGCGATATTGCGAGAGCATCTTGACGAGTTCTACGCGATGTTTCGCGACGATCTCCTCAAACGGAACGTCGAATTTCAGGAGCTGCGTCCTGCCGCCGTCCTTCAATCCAACATAGGCGGCGCCCGCGACGCGACAGGCGCCGATCTCAGAGAAGGCGCCCGCCTCGACCATCGCCGCCTCGAGGGTCAATTGCGGCGAGAAGCCGGCCTGCACCTGCTTCATCGTCGGCGGCTTGCCGGTCTTGTAATCGAAGACGCGCGCCTCATTGTCGAGGCCGATCTCGATGCGATCCGCCTTGGCCGTGAGCGTGAATATGGAGCCGTCCAGCAGCGTGAGCGGCCATGAGGCGGATTTCTCCATATGGATCACGCCGCCCTCGGCGCGCCGCTGGCGTTCGAATTCGAGCGCATGATCCAGTCCCGCCATGAGTCGCGGCCAGGCGAAGGTCTCGAAAGCGGGATCAGTGAAGAATTCAAAGAGTCCTTCCCTTGCGATGGCGAGGAGTTCATCGCGCGCGTCATGCGGCAAGGGCCCGCTCGGATGGCGCCTGACGAACGCTTCCAGCGCCGCGTGAATGGCGGTCCCCAATTCCCGCGCGCCGATCTCGACGCCGAGGCGATCGAGCGGCTTCAGCCTCAGGATATGCTCGGCGAAAATCGCGTAAGGATCGCGCCGCAGGATCTCGATGCGCGTGACGCTCAAACTGTCCGGTCGCAGATCGACCGGCGGGCGCGGCGCGGGGCGCGGCAGGGCGACGATCTCGGACGCTTTCGGCCGATCGAGCGCCGCCGCGACGGCGAGCATGGCCGCGCCGCGTTGTCGGCACGCTTCGACCGCATCGCCCGCCAGCGCTTCGAGACGCGTGAGAAAGCGCGACGCCACGGTCGGGGCGCCGTCGCGCTTCGCGGCGCGGCTGAGCACGACGCTCTTGGCGCCGAGCGCCATGACGAAGTCATGCGCGCTCTGGCCGATGCGCCGCTCCGGCGGCGAGAGCTTCAGTTGCGCGCGCATGGAGCGATTGAGAAAGGCGCCCGTCTCGGTCTGCGGCGGCCACACGCCTTCGTCGAGGCCCGCGAGCAGCATGAGGTCGGCCTCGATCAGGCGCGCTTCGAGCGGGCCGAGAATCTTGAGGCGCGGATGCGCGCGCCGCGGCCCGCGCAATGTCGTCTCGAAGGCGACGCGATCGAAGAGCGCGGCATAGGAGGACGCGTTGAAACCGGCGGGCGCGCTGGCGCGCGCGAGCCTCTCGAAAAGATCGAAAAGCGCGAGCGGCGCGTCGCCCTCGATCTCTTCGGCGCCCTGCGTCACGGCTTCGAAGGCCGCGCGATGCGCGCGCGCGAAGCTTCCCAAATCGTCCGCGCCGTCCAGTTCGCGAAAGGGCGCGAAGGCTGCTTCGATCTCTTGCAGCAGGGTCTCCACGCCGATCCATTGCGTCGACTTGATGCGCCGCGCCGCGGGATGCCCGTAGACGGCATCCGCCCGCGCCTTCGCGACCGCCGCGGCGCAGCCTTCCGCCGGCATGGGGACGGCGCGCAGCACGCCGATCTCGACAAGCGGCGCCAGCGCGGCGATTTCAGCGCGCGAGCGACCGAAGCGCGCCAGCGGATGCGACAACAGCGCCGCGATGGCGACGGCGTCGAGCCCCTGCGCGCCGATCGCCGCGACATGGCGCGCCAGCGCGCCGGCGGGCGTCGAAGCGAGCGAGGCGCCGCCCGAATCGTCGATGTCGATCTCGAAACGGCGCAGCTCGGCGGCGACGCGTCGGGCGATGGCGCGATCCGGCGTGACGAGCGCCGCCGTGCGACCCGGCGTCTCCAGGGCCTCGCGCAGGAAGAGCGCAAGCGCGAGCGCCTCCATCTGCTCGTCCGGCGCCTCCAGCAAGGTCACGCCGTCGAGCGCGTCATGGAACGTCCCGCCATGAGACGCGCCGAAATCGCGCCATGCCGCCGTCGCATCGGCGGGCAGCATGGCCTGCGAGACGAGGCGCCGTCTTTGCGCGATCTTTGCGGGAAGCGCGCCCAGTTCGCGCACGTCGTCGCGCTTGATCTTCATGACGCCGAGCAGGCGTTTCAACATTGTCTGCGGATGGGTGAAGGCGGGTTCGCCTTCGCTTTCTCCGACTTGCGCCCATGCGCTTTCGTCCATGTCCTGATCGAGGCCCGGCAGAATGACGGCGCCCTGCTCCAGCGCCGCGATCGCGGAGAGAAGCCGCGCGGTCGCCGGCTGCGCGCCTGTCGAGCCGAGCGCGATGACGGGCGCATGATCCGCGCGCGCCGAGAGCCTCGCGGCTTGCGCCTCGATCAGCCGCTTCTGGCGCATCGAGGCGTCGACGAGGCCAAGCTCCTGAAGGATCGCCGGCCATTGCTCCAGCGCAATGCCGAGGAAGGCGGTGGTGATCGACCAATATTGATCGAAGGCGCTGTCGTCGATCGCGTCCCTGATCGCCTCGGCGCCCTCGCCCTCGATGATGAATTCGTCGATCAGCGCGCCGAGCTCGGCGGCGAGCGCATAGGCGCCCGCGGGCGACGCCGCGACGAGAAAAGGTTCGCTCTCGTCATAGACGAAGCCGCCCTCGCCGTCGGCGGAGACGATGGCGTGGCTGACCGCCTCCGACCATTTGGCGACGAGTTGCGCGAGCAGAAGACGACGCTCCATCTCGTCGATCTGCGGCCGCGCGGCGTCGTCGAAATCCTGCCCGAAATCGCCGAAAAGCGCTGTCGTCTCGCGCTCGTCGAGACCGCCGAGCGGAAGAATGCGCGGCAGAAAGGTTGCGCCCTTGTCGAAAGCGCGCGCGAATTGCGCGCTCAGCGCGCGGCCAGCGCGCTGCGTCGGCACATAGATCGTCGCGCGCGCCATGGCGAGCGGCGGCGTGTCGCGCGACAAGGCGGGAACGATCCTGCCGGCGAGAAAGGCGTCGACGAAGGTTTCGAGAAACGGCGCGCCCGGCGCGATGGTGAAGACGTTGCGCCTCACGCCCACGATCACCTCCGCTGCGCGGCGATCGCTTTCTCGGCCTCCTCGATCGCCGCGACCGTGCCGACGTGAAGCCAGAGGCCGCTGGAGACGACGCCGAAGAGGCGCCCGCGTTCGGCGGCGGCGAAGAGGAAGGGCGCGAGCTTGAAGACGTCCCGCGTCTCGCCCGCGAAGAGCGCCGGCTTGATCAGGCCGACGCCTGAATAGACATAGGGTTTCGCGCCCGCGCGCCGAATGACGCGGCCATCAGGCGAAAGATCGAAATCGCCGTCCCAGTCGACGCCGACGCTGCCTTGCGTCGGCGCGAGCAACAGGGCGGCGTCCATCCTTTCCGGGTCCCAGCTTTGCGCGAGCGCGAGCAGGTTGGAGCGCGGCGCGCCGAACCAGAAAGCGTCGGTGTTGCAAATGAAGAAAGGCGCGTCGCCGATGAGCGGCAGGACTTTCCTGACGCCGCCGCCTTGATCCAGAAGAAGCGCCCGCTCGTCGGAGATCACGATGCGGGGCGCCTTGCGCGAGGCGAGATGCGCCTCGATCTGATCGGCGAGATGATGGACGTTCACAATCGCCGTTTCGACGCCCGCGCGCGCGAAATCGTCGAGCGCATGGTCGATGAGCGTGCGGCCGGCGACCCGGACGAGCGGCTTTGGCGTCGTGTCGGTCAAGGGCCGCATGCGCGTGCCGAGGCCCGCCGCAAAGACCATGGCGGTCTTCGGCGCGGACGCCGCGCGCTCAAGCGTCGTTGTAGAGGCCGGGGAGATTGGATTCATACCAGGCCTTTATCTCAGCCAGCGCGGGGTGCCGCAAGCTCTTCTTCAGATAGGCCTCGACGCGCGGCATATGCGCGAGATATTGCGGCTTGCCGTCGCGCTGATTGAGCCGGGCGAAAATGCCGAGCACTTTGGTCGCGCGCTGCGCCGCGAGCGTCATATAGGCCCTGGCGAAGGCGGCCATGTCGAAAGCCTCGTCGGCGTCGCGCCGCAATTTGGCGTAATGGGCGAGAAGCTTGAGCTCGAGATCGTCCGGCACGGTCACGCGCGCGTCCTGTCCGAGCGACGCCATGTCATAGGCGGGATGGCCGAGCACGCAATCCTGGAAGTCGATGACGCCGACGCGCTTGATTCCCTCGCGCCGTTCGAGCCAGAGCAGGTTCGGCGAATGATAGTCGCGCAACGTCCAGGTCGGCGGCGCGCTCGCGACCTCGAGCAAGGCGTGACGCCACAAATTCGCGAAGATGGCGCGCGCGCCGGAGGCGACGGTCGCCTTCTTGTGCGGCGCATACCATTCCGGCAGCAGATCGACCTCGATCAGCAGCGCGTCCATGTCGTAGGGCGGAATGTGATAATTGCCGGCTCCGTCGATCGGCAGCGAGTCAGGCAGGCGCTGGGCGTGCAGATGCGCGAGCGCGGCCGCCGCTTCGAGATAGCGCTCCGGAACGAGGCCGTTCTCGTCGACCACGCCTTCGCGGCCGAGATCCTCGATGATGAGAAGGCCCGCCTCGAGATCCTGCCCGTAGATTTCCGGCGCCGAAAGCCCATGCGCCAGCAGGCCGTGCGCGAGGGCGACGAAGGGCTTCACATTCTCCGCGAGCCGCGCGATGGCGCTGTAGGATTTGCCGTAGCGGATCGGCGGCCCGTCGGGACGCGGCGGCGAGATCATCAGGATCGCGCGCTGGCCATTGGGCTTCGTCAGCGTCTCATAGGCGCGCGAGGAGGCGTCGCCCAGAAGGAAGCTGCGCTTCGCGTCGGCCCAGCCCTCCCGGCGCAAAAGCTCGCGCAGCGCCTTGAAGGATTTGAGGCGCGGCGCGAAGGCGCCGTAGCCCGAAATCGTGACCCGCCGCGCGTCCCGATTGTCGGCGTCGGCGAAACTCAGGCGAATGTCGAGGCGGTCCTGCGGCAGGACTTCCGGCGCGCGCTCGGCCCATTCGGCGAGAACGACCGCGTCCTCGACCGCCTCCTCCCAGCCGAGGCCGAAAAGCTCGGCGGCCGAGTCGATGCGGTAGAAATCCGCGTGGACGATGCGGATGGCGTCGCCCTCGTAAATCTGCATCAGCGTGAAGGTCGGGCTCGGCGCCTCGATCGTGGGATCGTCGAGCAGCTTGCGGATCAACGCGCGGGCGAAGGTCGTCTTGCCGGCGCCGAGATCGCCCGCGAGCGTCACCATGTCGTCGCTTTTGAGCAGCGTGGCGATGTCTTCCGCGAGCGCGATCGTCGCCGCCTCGTCCGCGACCTCGACGCGCCAGACCGTCTTGCCCGCCGTTTCCTCGGTCATTGCGCGCCTCCCTCGCTCGCGGCGGGCCGCGCTTCCTCTTGCGCCGCGGGCGCCGGGAAGACGCAGGTGACGGTCGTGCCTTCGCCCGGCGCGGAGTCGATGAACACCTTGCCGCCATGCAGCTCCATGAAGGCCCGCACGATGGAGAGGCCGAGCCCGACGCCGCGATGGCGGGAGCCGGCCGTGTGGGACTCGAAGCGCTCGAAGACGCGCTCCAGCACCTCGGGCGGAATGCCGCGGCCGCGATCCGTGACCTTGAACACGACTTCCTCTTCGCGCCGCATCGCGGCGAGAGTCACGGTCTGGCCGGGACTCGAGAAGCCGATGGCGTTGGAGAGAAGATTGAACAGGATCTGGCGAACGCGCTTGGCGTCGCCACGGAACGTCCCGACATCGTCCATCGCGACGATCTGGACGTCGATCGCGTTCTCGGCGAGGCGGTCCTGCACGCCTTCGATCGCGGCGCGCATCGTCGCCAGCACGTCGACGTCAGAAAATTCGAGCTCCAGCGCGTCTTCGTCGATTGTCGCGAGATCGAGAATGTCGTCGATGATGGCGAGCAGCGCCGCCGACGACTTGCTGACATAGCCGAGATATTCATGCTGGCGCGGGTTGAGCGGCCCCGTCGACACCTCGCCGAGGAGATGCACGAATCCGTTGATGTTGTTGAGCGGCGAGCGCAGCTCGTAGCTGACGTGATGGATGAAGTCGTTGCGCAGCTTCTCCGCCGCCAGCAACGCCTTGTTGCGCTCGGAGAGCGCCCGCTCGGCGTTCACGTCCGCCGTGACGTCCACGAAGGTCAGCAGCGCCGCGCCGTCGAGCAGCGATTGCGCCGTGCAGTCGAGCACGACGCCGTCGCTGCGCTCCATGCGCCGCGTGAAGCCCTCGCGCATGTCGTTGAAGCTCGTCACGAAGCCCTTGAGCCTGGCCCAGGTCTCCTCGTCGTCATGCAGCGCCTTGCATTGCGCGGCGATCGCCTCGAAACGCGGCTTCGCGGCAAGCTCCTGCGGATCGAGACGCCACAGCGCGGCGAAGGCCGGATTGCAGAAATTGAGCCGCCCGTCGGCCCCGAAAACCGCGACGCCTTCATGCAGCGTTTCCAGCGTTTCGCTTTGCGTGCGGTTCAGCGCGTTGAAGCGGGTGGCGAGGTCCACCGCCTCGGTCGTGTCGTCGTAAAGATAGGTCACGCCGCCTTGCGGGTTGGGATGGGCGACGACGTCGACGATGCGCCCGTCCGGCAGATGCCAGGTGTGGCGCATGGGATCGTTGGAGCGATAGGCCTCGAAGAGCCGCTCCTTCCAGGCTTTGTAGTCGGATTCCGCCGGCAGGCGGCCGTCGGCGCGAAGCCTGTCGAGAATTTCGCCGTCTGTGGGCTTCTGGTCGAGAAAGGCTGGACCGAGCTGCCAGAGCTTGGCGTAGGCGTCATTGTGATAGGCGAGCCGCCGGCCTCGATCGAAAATGGCGACCGCCGTCGGCAGTTGATCGAGCGTGCGCTTGTGCGATTGCATCTGCTGCTCGAGATCGGCGCGGACGGTCTCCACCTCGTGCCGGTCGACGGCCATGGCGGCCGGCATGTCGGGCGACGCCGTCTGCGTGACGTCGAGCAGATGACGCGCGCCGGCGACGACGGCCGGAACGCGCGCGCGCCACACGACGCCCCTGGCCAGCGCCTGCGCCGCTTCGGAGCGCGCGGATTGATCGAGCAGCTCAAGGCCCCGCGCGACAGCGTCGTCCGCGTCCTTCGCTTCGACGGCCGAAACATAGGCGCTGTTCACGTAAACGAGCCTGCCTTTGGCGTCGCGCGCCCAAACGGGCGTCGGCGCGACGTCGAGCAGCGCATGCAGGCCGGCGAGTCGGCGCTCGGTTTCCGTATGGCGCTCGCGCAGGCCAATCAGCTCCAGCCGGTCGCCGGAGACCTCGCGAATGCGCAACACGGCGCTGCCGCCGACGGCGCGGCCCTCGGCGTCGAAATGACGCCCCGCCGCGCCTGCGAGCGGAAGCCGGAAGGCCTCGCCGCTCTTGCGCAGCCGGTCGACGGCCGCCTCCAGCGCCTGCGCATCCGACGGAACGAGCCAGGTTCCGAAAGCGAGGATGCGGCGCGGCGCGGCGGCGGCTTCCAGAATGAGAAGCGTCGAGGCGCTGATGTCGGGCTCGCCGTCCGGACCGGTCCAGGCGATGAAGGCCTGCGGCTCGCTGGACAGGAAAGTCTTGGCGCGGTCGTATTTCGCGCGCGCGTCCTCGAGCTCGGAGACGAGTTCGGCTTCGCGCGCGCGCCAATGCTTGCGCTCGCTGATATGGGTCAGCGCCACGACGGCGGAAAAGAGCGCGAGACCGCCGCTGAAAGCGAAGCCGACGACGTCGGAATCGATCGGAAGGTCGGCCGTCACCGCTAGAAGCTGCGCAAGGGCGGGCGCGGGCTTCAAGGCGCCGCAAAGCGAAGTCGCGCCGAGCGCAAATCGCGCGCGGAAAAGCCTTGCGCCGCGCGGCCAGTCAACGCCGGAATACTGTCGGCCGCATCGCGTCATGAGCGAGACGTTTCCTTTCGGGCGCAAACCAGCTTAGGCCACATGCGGACCGGGCTCCAGAGGGACGATTTCGGGGTGCTCATCACAATAACGCCGCAGGGGCCACGCCGACAAAGCGCGCCCATCGGGAAGCGCGCGGACGCCCTCCGCCTTCAGGGAGAAAGCGGGAACAGATCGACGCGGCGGAGAGTCCGCCGCGCGTCGCCGAGAACGCTCAGTACGAATCGCTTCAATCTAGAACGCGTTTGGTTAAAACGGAATCGTGTTTCTGAGCGTGCGGCGCAAAAAACGGCCCCCTCCAAAGGAGGGGGCCGGCAAGGTCGGATCGGGAAACGAAAGGCGGCGCGGGGCGAAGCTCGTATAAAGCCTCGCCGCGCGTGGAACTTAGTAGCGGTAATGGTCCGGCTTGAAGGGCCCGTCCTTGGGCAGGTTGAGATATTTGGCCTGCTCG
>Ga0123398_1005830_pt1 | contig 11086 bp, 11 predicted proteins | sample T5LHNO3metaT_FD_89926 | JGI IMG/M metagenome (GOLD analysis project Ga0123398, IMG submission 89926) | Methane-oxidizing artificial microbial communities from Washington, USA to study methane cycling - T5-LHNO3 metaT (Metagenome... | ecosystem: Engineered > Modeled > Simulated communities...
TCGCGTCAGAGCGGACGGAGCCGCCCGCGCATGACCGGGATTTCGCCGTGGTCGAGGAATTGCGCGACCTCATGTCCGCCAATGTCGGCGTCATCCGCGACGCCGCCGGCCTCGTGGGCGCGCTGAAGGCCATTCGCCGCCTCTCCGCGCGGACGAGCGACATCGAAGTCTCCAACATGCTGACCGCCGCGCTGCTGATCGCAGCCTCCGCTCTGGCGCGGCGCGAGAGCCGGGGCGCGCATTTCCGCTCGGACTTTCCCAAGGAAGACCCGGCCTTCGCGCGGCGCTCGCAGATGACTCTGGCCGACGCCTTACGTATCGCGGATGAGGCGGGAGCATGACGCCAACAACCGTCATTGCGAGGAGCGTAGCGACGAAGCAATCCAGAGCCATAATGACGCCCCTGGATTGCTTCGCTTCGCTCGCAATGACGGAGGAAGCCGCTTCTTTGCAGGCCCACTAACATGACCTTCGACCTCTCCCCTCTCCTCATCCACGACGCCGTCCGCGCGGCTCTCGCCGAGGACCTCGGCCGCGCCGGCGACGTCACGACCCAGGCCGCCATCCCGGCGGGCGCGACGGCCCGCGCCGTCATCGCCGCGCGCGAGGCGGGCGTCGTCGCCGGCCTTCCCCTCGCCCGCGCGGCCTTTCTGCAAATGGAGCCGCGGATCGGCTTCGAAGCCCGGCTCGAAGACGGCGCCAGGGTCGCGCCGGGCGAGATCGTCGCGCGCATCGAAGGGCCGGCGCGCGCCATTCTCTCCGCCGAGCGCGTCGCGCTCAACTATATGGGCCGCCTTTCAGGCGTCGCCTCGCTCACCGCGACTTACGCGGAGCGTATCGCGCATACGAGGGCCAGGGTCTGCGACACGCGCAAGACGACGCCGCTCATGCGCGCCTTCGAGAAATACGCCGTGCGCTGCGGCGGCGGCGCCAATCACCGCTTCGGCCTCGACGACGCCGTGCTGATCAAGGACAATCATATCGCCGTCGCCGGCGGCGTCGCCCCGGCGCTGCGCGCCGCCAAGGCCTTTGTCGGCCATCTGACCAGAATCGAGATCGAAGTCGATACGCTCGACCAGTTGCGGGAGGTTCTCGCCGAGGGCGCGGACGCCGTGCTGCTCGACAATATGCGCCCCGACGCGCTGCGTCGGGCGGTCGAGATGGTCGCCCGCCGCATGATCTGCGAGGCCTCTGGCGGCGTCACGCTCGACACGGTCGCGTCGATCGCCGAAACGGGCGTCGACCTCATCTCCGTCGGCGCGCTGACCCACTCCGCGCGCGTGCTCGATCTCGGCCTCGACATAGAAATCGCCTGAGCCCCCCGAATACTGTCATAGCAATGACGGTCTCACTTGTTCACCGCCGCGCTCAGCCGCGCCAGCTTCAGGCCGCGCTTCTCCAGCAGCTCCGGCAGGCGCGGCGACAGGAGGAAGGCGAGCTCCTGCTCGCGCGTGATCGTCACGGGGTCTTGCGCCGTCAGCTCGTCGTCGACATGGCCGGGATGGCACATGACGAGATGCGCCCGGCCCGGCGCCCGCAAATATGTTTCGAAAGCCTTCGCGTAATCCTTCCCCGGATCGAAATCCGAAAAGCCGGAAAAGCCGTCATTCATCGCGAAGCCCCGCCAGTTCGCGGCGCGATGAAAGCCCGAGGAGAGCGCCCGCACGGCGAAGGCCTTGCGGGCGTGCGCCCGGCGCCGCGCGATACGATGGAGGCCGTCGGCGGCGTTGCGCAGCCAGGCGCGGCCAGCGAGCCGGCGCGCCAGCATGGCGTCGAGCAGCGCCTCACGAATGCCCGGAAGCCCGTGCACATGCTGGTGCCCATCCACGAAATCGGGCCGCCGCTCCATCACCGCCTCGAAACGGTCGAGCTGCCGGTCGATCTCGGCCCGGATTTCGTCCATGGGGAGCTTGCCCCGCATGGCCATGCGGATGACTTTCGAGACGGGCGGAAAGGTTCCGGTGGGCGCGAAGATCGGCATATAGCCGAGCGGCCGGCCCAAGGTGAGGTTGAAATGCAGGCCGACATCGGCGTTCGCGCAATGGCGCAGCAATTCGCGACCCATGGCCGGCCAGCGCGGCCCCGTGACGAGCGCCGAGACGGCCGTCAGCCTCCCGGCGTCGAGAGCCTTTAGAATGCCGACGCTTACGCCATAGGAGAGGCCGTAATCGTCCGCGCAAAGCGCGATGATGCGGTCCTTCGTCATTGCCGCCCGCCCCCACATATTCTATGCCGCGCCCGGATCTTCCGTTTGAAGCGAGCCATGAGCGACAGCAACGAGACCCCCGATATATCGGTCGTGATCCCCGTATACAACGAGCGCGCCAATCTGCGCCCGCTCGCGGCGCGGCTCACGCCCGCGCTCGCCGGCGCCGGCGTGACCTTCGAGGCGATCTTCGTCGATGACGGGTCGCATGACGACAGTCTGGACGAATTGCGCGCGCTCTGCGCGCAGGAGCCGCGCTTCCGCGCCCTCTCCTTCTCGCGCAATTTCGGCAAGGAGGTGGCGATCGCCGCGGGTCTCGACGAGGCGCGCGGCCGCGCCGTGGTCATCATGGATTCCGACCTTCAGCATCCGCCCGAGGTCATCGCGCAATTCGTCGAGAAATGGCGCGCGGGCTACAAGAACATTTACGGCCAGCGCACAGACCGCGCGACGGATCCAAAGCTGCGGACCTTCTTCACCGAGCTTTTCTACCGCCTCATCGAGAAATTCGGCGACGTGTCGCTGCCGCCGGGCGCGGGCGATTTCAGGCTTCTGGACCGGCAGGCGGTGGACGCCCTCCTCTCGATGCGCGAGCGCGCGCGCTTCAACAAGGGCCTCTATGCCTGGATCGGCTTCAAATCCATCGGCGTGCCCTTCGAGGTCGACGCCCGCGCCAGCGGCGAATCCAAGTTCAATTTCTCCCGCCTCGTGCGCTTTGCGCTCGACGGGCTGATGTCATTTTCTTCCATACCGCTCAAGGTCTGGACCTATGTCGGCCTCGCCATCTCCTGCTTCGCGCTCGGCATGGCGGCCTATTACTGGGCCCGCACCATGCTGTTCGGCGTCGATACGCCGGGTTTCCCGACGCTCGTCGTGTCGATCGCCTTCTTCTCGGGCGTGCAGCTCATCTCGCTCGGCGTGCTCGGCGAATATGTCGCCCGCATCTTCAACGAGGTGAAAGGCCGCCCGCTCTATCTCGTGGCGGAGCGGGTGGAGACGAAAAAGACGGATGAAAAGGAATAAGGCTTTGGGGGAACGCTGGGCGTGAGCAAATCCCTCCCCTTTACGGGGAGGGTGGCTCTGCCATAGGGCGTCTGGAAGACGCCCGTCGCAAGCGACGGGCTATGGCGGGGCCGGGTGGGGTCAAGCCCCGATCTATGTGATGGCGGCGCGGACCCCGCCCGGCGGTCTCGCAGGCAAGTTTACGCAGGCTGCGTAAACTTGCCTGCGACCGCCGACCTCCCCGTAAAGGGGAGGTATTAGGCGCCGACTGCCCAAGACTGCTATTCGCCCTTGGCGCCTCGGTCCGCAGGGCGCCTCAAATAAGCGGGTTTTGGAAATATTGCTGCTAGTAGTCTGTGTCACTCGAATTGACGGGCTTTTTGGAGAACCTTCATTCTCCATCGTCATTGCGAGCTTCGCTTCGCTCGCAATGACGGTGGAAAACGTGAGCAAAAAGACCGGCGATTCGAGTAACGGAAACCATTAGAAGCCATGACATGATTCGCAGTCTTCTCTCCGTCGGCGGCTTCACCCTGCTTTCGCGCGTCACCGGCTTCCTGTCGCTCGCGATGCAATCCGCGATCATGGGCGCGGGCGCCGTCTCGGACGCCTTCTTCATCGCGCAGCGTCTCCCAAACAGCTTTCGCGCCATTTTCGGCGAGGGCGCCTTCAACGCGGCTTTCATTCCCTGCTACGCCAAGGCGCTGGAGCAGGAGGGCGCCGAGCCGGCGGAGGAATTCGCGGGCGAGGTCTATGCGCTGCTTCTCGCCTCGCAGATCGTGCTGCTGCTGCTCGTCTGGCTGCTGACGCCGCAATTCGTGACGCTGCTCGCGCCGGGGCTCGGCGACCGGCCGGAGAAATTCGCGCTGGCCGTGAGCCTTACGCGCATCACCTTCCCCTATCTGCTGTTCATGACGCTCTTCGCGCTGCATATGGGCGCGCTCAACGCCCATGGCCGCTTCGCGCTGCCGGCCTTCGCGCCGAACCTCATGAATCTCACCGTGATGGCGGCGCTGGCCGTGGCCTTCCTCTTCCCCAACGCCGGCTACGCCGCGAGCTGGGGCGTCACGGTCTCGGGCGTGCTGGAATTGGGGCTCCTGATGTGGGGCGCAAGGCGGATCGGCGTGCTGGGCGGCCTGCGCAAGCCGCATTGGCCGCGCGTGCGCGCCTTCTTTCTGATGCTCGGCCCGGCGGTGATCGGCTCGGCGAGCCCGCAGATCGCCGTCTTCGCGGATACGATCCTGTCGTCCATGCTCGCGGATGGCGGCGTCTCCGCCATTTCCTACGCCGAACGGCTCTATCAGCTTCCCGTCGGCGTCATCGGCATCGCGGCGGGCACGGTGCTGCTGCCCGAGATGAGCCGTCGCGTCGCCGCGGACGACGTCGCGGGCGCGCATCAGGCGCAAAGCCGAACCATGGCCCTCACCATCGCGCTTACGGCGCCCTTCTTCGTCGCCTTCGACACCATTCCCGAGCTGATCGTCGCGGGCCTTTTCATGCGCGGCAAATTCACGGCCGCCGACGCTGTCGCGGCGGGCGACGTGCTCGCGGCCTATGGCGCGGGGCTGATGGCCCTCGTCCTGATCGCCTCGGCGCGCGCGAGTTTCCAATCGCGCGGCGACACCTCCACGCCGATGAAGATCGCGCTCGCCGCGCTCGCCGTGAATGTGGCGATGAAAGTCGCCCTCTTCCGTCCGCTCGGCGCTGTGGGCCTCGCCACGGCGACGTCGATCGGCCTCTGGATCAATCTGGGCGCGCTGATCGCGCTTGCGATCCATCGCGAATTCATCGACTTCGACGGCCTCTTCGCCAAAACGGCGGGCGCGACGCTTCTCGCCTGCATGTTGCTCACGGCCGTCGCCATTTTCGGCCGCGCGCCCGCGCTCGCCTTCGGCCTGCATTTCGGCTCGCAGGCGAACCTCGTCGCGCTGATCGCGCTCGGCGGCGCGGGGGCGATCGTCTATGGCGCGACGCTCGCCGGCGCGCTGCATCTCGCGGGCCTACGGATCGGCAATTTGAGGCGCGGGAAGCGTTGACCCGTCATTGCGCGCGCAATGACGGTTGAGGCGGCCCATCGTGACGGAGAAGTCGGGGGGCCTTACAAAAACTGCGACAGACCCGGGATCGAATTGGCGATCTCCTTGACCTTCTCCTCGCCGATCACGCCTTTCGCATAGCCGAAAATCTCGTGGCCGAGCTTCTGGATCTGGCCCATGTCGAGGCCGAGCGCGTTGAGCTTGGTCGCGACGCCCATCAGGCCGGAGCCGAGCAGGCCGCCGAGCAGGCCGCCCGCGCCGCCATCGGCTTCCGCAGAGGCCTCGTCGGCGGCTTCGCGCGCGCCCGCGACCTTGTCGAAGAATTCCGCCACCGGGCCGTCGGGCAGCTCCTTCTGCATGAAGGCGAGCACATGGCCGATCGCGGTCTTGGCGACGCCGGCGTCGACGCCGATCGCTGCGGAAACGCGCTCAATCAATTCATCCATCACGATCCTCCCTTGGCCGATGCGGCGCGCGACTGTCGCCGCGCTTTGTGACAATTGCAAGCGGCGGCAGGCTGTCCAAAAGCCACGCGGAGGGCGTGAAAAAGATTTCACTCAAGCAATTCACGGCGTTCCACAAATTTCACCAAGCGAAGGAGTGACGCCGACCGCGCCACTCCCGCCTGCCTGCATGCTACAGGCCCGGCCGCGTCTCGCCCGTCGCGTCGGAAGGCGGAGGCGTCGCGCCGGAGCGCTCGGCGAGCGCCGGCAGCAAAGCCCGGATTCTCGCGACGCCCTCCTCGCCGATGAGCGCCTTGGCGCGCGCCAGCGTCTCTTCGAGCAGGCGCTGGCTCTGCGCCTCGGTGAGGCCCAGATTGGCGAGCTTGCCGACGAGAATGTTCAGGTCCGCGCGGCCATGGCCCATGAAGCTCGTCATGCCTTCGATGGCCTGCGTCACGCCGCCGTCGCCGGTCGCCTGCGCCGCGGCGACCGCTTCGCGCGCGCCCGGCATTTTGTCGATGAATTCGGCGACATGCCCTTCCGGGACCTTGTCCCGCAGAAACAGCAGCACATGCCCGATCGCGGCCTTGGCGATCGACGGTTCGAGCGTGGTCGCTTCGACGACGCGTCTTGACAGCTCTTCCATGTGACGTCCCTCCTTCAGGGGAATAACTGAAGGCGAAATGTCGCATCGGCCTTGGCCGTCAAGCCAAATTCGGGAAATAAGCCTCGCTCTCAAGCGGCGTCGAGGCCGTAGAGCGAATGCAGCGTACGCACGGCGAGTTCGGTGTAAGCCTCGTCGATCAGCACGGAGAACTTGATTTCCGACGTCGTGATCGCGCGGATGTTCACGCCCTTCTCGGCGAGCGCGCGGAAAGCGCGCGCGGCGACGCCGGCATGGCTTCTCATGCCGATGCCGATGGCCGAGATCTTGGCCACTTCCTTCTCGCCCGCCATGGAAGCGAAGCCGATATCGGCCTTGAGCTTTTCCAGAATCGAGAAGGCGCGCTCGTAATCCGCGGAGCCCACCGTGAAGGTCATGTCGGTCGTGCCCCGCTCGGAGACGACCTGCACGATCATGTCGACATTGATGCCGGCCTCGGCGAGCGGCATGAAGACCGCCGCGGCGACGCCGGGCTTGTCGGCGACGTTGCGGAGCGTGATCTGCGCTTCGTCCCGCGAGAAGGCGATGCCTGTGACGACCTGGGCTTCCACAATATCCTCCTCGTTGCAGATCAGCGTTCCCTCGCCCGGATTGTCGGGATCGTCGAAGGAGGAGCGCACATAGGTCGGCACCCCGTGCACCATCGCCACCTCGACCGAGCGCACCTGCAAAACCTTGGCGCCGAGCGACGCCATCTCCAGCATTTCCTCGAAGGCGACGCGCTCCATGCGCCTGGCCTTGGGCACGACGCGCGGATCGGTCGTATAGACGCCGTCGACATCCGTGTAGATGTCGCAGCGGTCGGCGTGGATCGCGGCGGCGAGCGCCACCGCGCTCGTGTCCGAGCCGCCGCGGCCGAGCGTCGTGATGCGGTCCGTCTCGGCGTGAACGCCCTGGAAGCCCGCGACGACCGCAACCTCGCCGCGCGAAAAGCCGTCAATGACGCCGGCGCCGTCGATCGACACGATGCGCGCCGAGCCATGCGCGCCATTGGTGCGGATCGGAATCTGCCAGCCGAGCCAGGAGCGCGCCGGTACGCCGATCTGCTGCAAGGCGATGGCGAGAAGGCCCGCCGTCACCTGCTCGCCCGAGGCGACGACGGCGTCATATTCGCGCTGGTCGTAAAGCGGCGCGGCCTCCTTGCACCAGGCGACGAGTTCGTTCGTCTTGCCCGCCATGGCGGAAACGACCACGGCGACCTCCCGGCCGGCGTCGACCTCGCGCTTCACATGGCGCGCCACATTGCGGATGCGTTCGACAGTGGCGACGGAAGTGCCGCCGAATTTCATGACCAGACGTGACATGAGGACCGGTGTTGGGCAGTAGGCGCGGGGCAGTCGGCGGGCCGTCCACTCGCGTCACGCCAAAAGCGGGCGTATATGTGACCGCGCCCGCTCCCCTGTCAACGGCGGGCGGGCCGCCCCAAATGCGGGCCGGCGAGACGATCCAGTAAGACCATTTGCGAGGCCCCTTGTCCAAGAACGCCGCCCCCCATGCCGCCAGCGTCAACCCGGAAGACGTCGCCCGGTTCAACCGCCTCGGCGAGCTCTGGTGGGACAAGAAGGGCAAGATGGGGATCCTCCATGAGATCAACCCCATCCGCGTCACCTATATTCGCGACCATGTCCGCCGCTTCCTCACGGGCGACATGAGCGCGCTGAACGAATCGCCCGAGCGGCCGCTCGAGGGCGTGCGCATCGCCGACATTGGCTGCGGCGGGGGCATTCTGAGCGAGTCGCTCGCAGAGCTCGGCGCCGCGGTCACGGGCGTCGATCCCGCCCCGAACAATATCGCCGTGGCGAGCCGCCATGCCGAAAAGATGGGTCTTTCCATCGACTACCGGAACGTCACCGCCGAGGCGCTGGCCGAGACGGGCGTGCAGTTCGACGCCGTCGCGGCGCTGGAGGTGATCGAGCATGTCGAGGGACCGCGCGACTTCGTGAAGACGCTCGGGCGCCTCGTGCGGCCCGGCGGGCTCCTCTTCCTCGCCACGATCGACCGCACCATGAAGAGCTACCTTTTCGCGATCATCGGCGCGGAGCAGGTCCTGGGCTGGGTGCCCAAGGGCACGCATGACCACGACAAATTCATCCGCCCGGACGAACTCTCCGGCTGGCTGCGCAAGGCCGGGATGCGGGAAATCGACCGCGCCGGCATGAGCTTCCAGCCCTTCGCCCGCCGTTGGCGCAAGAGCCACGACACGGATGTGAACTACCTCATGGCCGCCAAAAAGGAGACGTGAGGAAAGGAACCGTCTTGTTCGCGCTGAAGGCCATAAGTAGACTTTCAGCGATGTTGAACGAATCGTCGCTCCCGTCAAACTTCGCCCGGCGCGCTTTTTCCCTTTTGGGCCTGTCGCTCGCCGCAGCGCTTTCCATCGCCGTCGCCGGCGCGCCCGCCCCCGCTTTGGCGAAGGACAAGCCCGCAGCCGCCAAGGACAGGAAGGATGCGAAGGACAAGCCCGCAGCCGACGACGCGGCCGCGCAAGACGAGTCCGTGGACAAAAAGGGCAAGAGAGGCGGCAAGAGCGATAACAAGGGCGCGGGCAACGGCAAGCCCGAGCAGCTCGCGACCTTCGGCGACTGGGGCGCCTATCTCGCGCAATCGGGCAAGGACAAGACCTGCTACGCTCTCGGCCAGCCCAAGGACCGGCAGCCCAAGGCGAAGCTGAAGGACACCTCGGCCTATATCTTCATTTCCTCCCGCCCCGGCGACGGCGTGCGCAACGAAGTGGCGGTCAATCTCGGCTATCCGACCAAGGACGGCTCCGCCGCCACCGCCGAGATCGACGGCGACGGCTGGGAACTGATCACCAAGGGGCAGAACGCCTGGGTGAAGGACCAGTCGAAGGAAAAGGAATTCGTCGGCGCCCTGCGCGGCGGCGCCAAGCTCGTGGTGAAAGCGGCCTCGTCCAAGGGCACCTCCACGACCGACACCTACACGCTCAAAGGCCTGTCCGACGCCCTCGCCCGCGTCGCGCAGGAATGTAAGTAAGAAGAGAAGAACGCGGGGGAGGCCTTCTCCGACAACTGGGCGGAAGAATGTGGGGATTGCTGGCCCTAACGACAGCGGCGGTTTTTTTCGGAGCCGCCTTCTACATAAGCGTTGCGGAGCAACCGGCGAGGCTCGGCCTTGACGACAGGGCCGCTTTGGCGCAGTGGGGCCCGGCGTACAAGCGCGGTTTCGCCATGCAGGCCTCGCTCGCAATGATTTCCGGACTCTTCGGGCTCGCCGCGTGGCGGGCGACGGGCTCTGTCGCCTGGGCTGGCGGCGCGGTCGCGATCCTCGCAAATTGGCCCTATACGCTCGTCGTGATCATGCCCGTCAACGCTCGTCTCGAAATATCTCTTTCGGAAGGCGCGTCCGACGACACGAGGGGCCTCCTCATTCGCTGGGGCCGCCTCCACGCGGGTAGAGCCGTTCTCGGCGCGATCGCGACGTCGATCTATATGTCCGCCGCCTGGCTGGGATGCAACGCCAATTGACGCGCCGCCGGTTCCAACCTTGCCGCCAGCTCACAAAACTTTAACGCGCCCCAGCTCCCGCCCGCTCTTGGCGCCTATCAGGCGCTCCCCCATATTCCCAGTCGCCGCGCCTTCATGGCCGGTTCCTATGGGGAGAGACTGATGTCACCGGAAGAACGCCAACTGCTCGTCGGGCTGTTCGAGCGCACGAAGAGCGCCGCCGCCGGTCCGCGCGACCAGGAGGCGGAAACTTTCATCAACGAGCAGATCAAGCAGCAGCCGGCCGCGCCCTACCTTCTTGCGCAGACGGTGATCGTGCAGGATCAGGCCTTGCAGGGCGCCAACGCCCGCATCGAGGAGCTCGAAGCCAAGGTGAAGGAGCTGCAGTCGAAGCCCGCTGGGGGTTTTCTCGGAGGGCTTTTCGGCGGCGGCCAGCGCCAGGCGCCGCCTCCGCCGCGCCGTCCCGCGCCCCCCCCGCAGGGCGGTCCGTGGGGGCAGCCGGCCGCGCCGCCCTATGGTTATGGCGCGCCGCAAGCCGGAACGGAGAGCGGCGGTTTCCTGAAGGGCGCGCTCGGCACGGCGGCCGGCGTCGCGGGCGGCGTCCTGCTCGCCGACGGCATCCGCAGCCTCTTCTCGCATGGCTCCGGCTATGGCGGGATGGCCAATCTCGGCATCGGCTCGGGCTTTGCGCCCGCGAGCGAGACGACCGTCATCAACAACTACTATGGCGACGAGCCCGGCGGCGCCGGCGGCGATGACGCCGGCTACGACCAGGGCGATTACGGCGACGCGGCCGATCTGCGCGACGCCGGCTATAGCGACGACCCCGGCTTCGATGACGGGAGCGGCTTCGATGACGGCGGCGACGGCGGCTTCGACGTCTGATCGGGCGCGGATTTCAAAAAACGAGCCCGCCGGGGAGACCCGGCGGGCTGATGATGCGAATTGGCGCCGTCACACTCCCCCGCTCATTCCAACGCTCTCCCGCAACCGGGAAGAGAGGACGCGCGGGCGAATGGCGCTGCGATCGAGCGAGTCGCTCGATCGCAGACATGGTGATTAACTCATAAGAGTATAGAGCGCGTTTCTCACGCTCTCTTTCTCGCGGCGCGCCCAGCTAGTGGGCGTTGCCGCCGTAGCCGCCCCAACCGGCGCTGCCGCTACCCCAATTACCGCCGCCGCCGCCATTGCCCCAATGGCTGCCGCCGCTCGGCCGGCCGCCGCCATAGCCGCCCCAGCCGCCGCCCCAGTGGCCGCCACCGCCGCCCCAA
>Ga0123398_1017473_pt1 | contig 11085 bp, 10 predicted proteins | sample T5LHNO3metaT_FD_89926 | JGI IMG/M metagenome (GOLD analysis project Ga0123398, IMG submission 89926) | Methane-oxidizing artificial microbial communities from Washington, USA to study methane cycling - T5-LHNO3 metaT (Metagenome... | ecosystem: Engineered > Modeled > Simulated communities...
AAAAAAAATATCCAACTGATTGCCGACGACTTTCTGGAAAATAGTAACGGTACGTTGAGGATAGCGACTACTCATACGCAGGCCAAATATTTACTGCCGGAACCGATAGGCCGGTTTAGGCGCAAATATCCGGGCATTAAAATCTATATGGTGCAATCGTCGCCGGATAATCTGATTAATTTGTTGCATCGGCATCAAGCCGACATCGCCATCTGCACCGAAAAACTGGATGAAGACGATAAATTAGTGGTTAAGCCCTGTTATCAATGGCATCACGTCGCCGTGGTGCCACTCGGTCATCCGCTGGCGGAAGGCGAGATAAGCCTACAGCGCTTATCGGCTCAACCGATTCTGACCTATACCCCAGGTTTTACCGGCCGAACAACCATAGAAAAATCCTTTTATAGCGCTCATTTGCCATTGGATATTACCTTGGCGGCCGCCGATTCCGACGTGATTAAAACCTATGTGCGCCTGGGAATGGGAGTGGGAATTATCGCCGGCACAGCATACGAAGCAGGCAAGGATGCCGATTTGGTTGCCATAGATCTGTCCGGCTTAATACCCAGTTCCACGACTAAGATTGCTTATCTGAAACAACTTTATGTGCCCAACTACTGTCGTTATTTTATCGATGAATTGTTGGCGGAAGCCGCGCGGAAAAGTCGGGAAAGGGGCGAGGGATTTGACGATTGTTAATCTGTCGGACAATGGATTCGGGTAGTAAGTATCTGCCGGGTGGGTTTTGCTATTACCCGGTCCTTGCATACCGTTCGCCTTAATGCCCTTGAGGGTACTGGGTCTATCGAAGGGCGCAGCATCCAGGGCTTAGACGAGTTCAGCCCGAACGGAATACCAGTGATAAAAGGGCCGGGTTAGCAATGTGTGTGAAATCGGGTACTTGACCAGTTTTATTTAACATAGATTAATAAAAAACTATCGGATTTGGAGTCTTGCCAATTTTCTAGCTGTTTGATTGAGCAAAATATTTCTGGTTCGGCTTTAAATTTGCTGACAACTTTTGGTTTACGCCCTGATACCGAAACCATTAAGCCGGCAAATGTCTTTCCCAGCCCATCAATCCCTTCAAGAGCTATACGTCAGTTGCCACGGCGAGTTGGAGACTGTGCTGTATTCGCGTCTACGCTGCCGGGAAACCGCCGCCGACATTTGCCAAGAAGCCTTCGTGCGCTTATGCCGCAGCGAGGACTTGAGCGGTGTCGGCAATCTGAAAGCCTATCTGTTCCGTACCGCGCAAAACCTGGTGATCGATTATTATCGCAGCCAGACCGCGCGCAGTGCCGCGATTGTAGAATGGCCGGACGATACGCCGCCGGAAGTCGAAGACCTGCGCTGCGCGGAAACCGTGGCGCTGGGTGAACAGGATTTGGACCGACTGATCGAGGGCATGGCCAGCTTGTCCCCCTTGTGTCAGCGCATTTTTTACCTCAACCGCTTCGAAGGCTTGAAGCAGCGGGAAATCGCCGAAACGCTGAACATCTCCCTCCGTACCGTGGAAGAAAACATCAAAAAAGCCTTAGTGCATTGTGCTAAAACCCTGGATGAATCCAAATAGCGACTGTGGTTTCGGCCAATGGCCTCGTCTATGATATATCTCCTCCACCGTTCAATCAGGAATTGACCATGTCCACCGAACCAATGCCGGACGATGCCGAGCGTTTGCTGGAGCAGGCTTGCGCATGGTTAAGCCAATTGCATTCCGGTGAGATTTCTCAGTCTGCGCGGCAAGAACTGAATGCCTGGCGGGCCGCCGACAGCACGCACGAACAAGCGTGGCAACGCGCCGAAAAACTGTGGGCGGGCTTGGGACAACTGCGTGGCCGCCGCGTCATTCCCGGTGCGCAACCCTTACCGGGGGAGGGTGGTTGGCAAGCGCACGATGAGGGTGTACGGGTAAGCCGCCCGGTTGCCAAATTGGATTCCCGCCTGCGCGGGAATGACGGCCTTAGGAGTCTTAAAGGCCGCGTCAATACCAGAACCCGCAGCCGCCGTTCTCTCACTTTGGCGGTAGCTTGCTGTGCATTGCTGGCGGTGACGCTGACCGCGCTGTATCCACCGGCATTCTGGCGGGCCGATTATCTTACCGGCAAGGGCGAGCAACGCACCGTAACCTTGGCCGACGGATCGCGAGTAATGCTCAACACCACTACGGCGCTGGCGATTCATTTCGACGATAACGTGCGCCGGGTGGAGCTGTTGACGGGCGAAGCCTTTTTCGAAGTGGCTAAAAATGCGCAACGGCCGTTTGTGGTCAGCAGCGCCGGCAGCGAAGTCCGGGCAATTGGCACCGCTTTCAGCGTCCAGCGCCAGTCGGCGCAAACCCAGATCGAACTGGTTGAAGGCATAGTCGAAATCCAGGATGCCCAACAGCACCGCGAACGCCTGACCGCCGGACAATCGGCGTTGATAAGCGGCCACGCTATCGCCTTACACACCTCAAAACAGCCCGAGAATATGGCGTTGTGGCGCGACGGCTATCTGCAATTTGATGGTTTGCCGCTGCACCAAGCCGTCGCCCAAATCAATCAATACCGGCCCGGACGAGTGGTGTTGCTGAATCCGGCCCTGGCTGACAAACGGATTAGCGGGCTGTTTCGGCTGGAAGCGTTGGATCAAGCCATCGCCAGTTTACAAGCCGCCGTACCGGAGCTGCAGATTATCAACGTCACGCCGTATTTGGTCGTGCTGCGTTAGGCGCTGTTACTTCCCCCTTTGAAAAAGTACCCATGGGGGCATAAAGGGGAGTGAGGGGGATTTATCCAAAACTAGTCAAGCAAATGCCGTCCAGAATTAACAATGCCATCTCAAATTTCAATTGCCAATTTCCCCGAAAAAAATTCCCTAACCGCCTGATGTGGGTTTTTAAATAGTTTCCGTCTTAACTAACACCAGCCCGAATGCTGCCGTGTAACCAGACCGAAACCAGGAGAATCCATGTTCAACGCAAAGTATTGCAAACCTTTCTCAGCCGGCAAGGGCCGACCCCATGCCGCCAAAGCTGCCTTGCTCGCGGCGTTGATCTCGCAAACCGCCCTCGGCGATGCCGCCGGCAAACACCATTTTGACATCCCCGCCCAATCGCTGAACCAAGCCTTACTGATGTTCGGCAGGCAAAGCCAGCAACAACTGATGTACGGCACCGACATCGCCGACAACCTGCGCAGCCGTAACTTGCAAGGCGACTATACCGCTGACGAAGCGATCAGGATTTTATTGGGGGATGCGCCGTTGCAAGCGGTGACGACCGGCGACGGGGCCGTCACCTTACAGCCGCGAGCGGCGGAACTGCACAACAATCTGGGGCCGCAGACCATGCCGGCGGTGCAGGTGGTGGGCAAGGCGGTTTATGATTCGACTGATCCCTATAATCCGGATTACCGTTTGCCCAATGCATCTACAGCGACTAAGACGGATACGCCGATTATGGAGACGCCATTTTCGGTACAAGTGGTGCCGCAACAGGTTCTGGAAGATCAGCAGGTAGTGCGTTTGGATCAAGCAGTACGCAACGTCGCCGGTGTTAATACCAGTTCATTAAATCAAGGAAATACCGATGGATTCATCATTCGCGGATTCCAAAACAACATCACCTATCGAGACGGTATGTTGTTGCCGACTTTTTTGGGCGGCGGGACAACCAAGCGCGAGATGGCCAACCTTGAGCGAGTAGAGGTGTTGAAAGGTCCGGGATCGATTTTGTTCGGCCGGTCGGAACCGGGTGGGATTATTAATATGGTGACCAAGCAACCTCTGGCTACACCGTATTATTCGCTACAGCAACAATTCGGCTCTTACGATTTCTATCGAACTACGATTGATGCAACTTCACCTTTAACCAAAGACGACACACTGCTATATCGCTTAAATATGTCTTACGAGACTGCCGGATCATTTCGCGATTTCGTGGATAGTGAGAGAGTGTTTATTGCCCCGATTTTGAAATGGAATATCAGTCAACGTACGCAAGCGACGTTCGAGTTGGAGTACCAGCACTTCGATGGGACCAACGATCCCGGTATTCCAAACATTGGGGCTAGACCCGCTAATGTTCCAATAAATACCGTGCTACTAGAGCCTGCATTTACTAAAACTAAAGGCGATAGAGTTCTGGCAGGATTTAATTGGTCGCATGAGTTTAACGATAATTGGAAAATAAGTCATAGATTTAACTACGAGAATTTCGACTACAGTAGTGCATCATTATTTTTTAGCGCAGCCGCTCAAAATGGTGACATTACACGGCGGCTAAATATATTTCCGGTGAATGTGTCCGATCGATATTTTAATACACTCAATCTAGCTGGAAAATTCTCCACATTTGGAGCGAACCATAAGGCGTTGTTTGGCTTTGATAGCTACGTGATTAATGAAAGAAGCCAAGGAAATTGTTGTCAAGCGGCACCAGCCTTTAATATATTTGATCCAGTCTATCTAACAGGCTTACCGGCACTTAACCCAAGTAACAACACTTCTAATAATTACACGCAAAACTGGTACGGGTTGTATATCCAAGACCAAATTGAACTTCCTTATGATTTTCACATATTGGCAGGGGTAAGGTACGATAACGCTGACAGTACCGATAATATGATCGGAAAAGTAACATCCGACGAAAATTATTTGAGTCCAAGGGGAGGTGTGCTTTGGCGACCAATTCCTTGGCTGTCCGTCTACGGTAGTTACACCGAAAACTTTGGCCCCTCCAGCACAGTATTTAGAACCGATGGTTTAACTCTGCCCCCGCAAACCGCGCAGCAGTGGGAGGCCGGAATCAAAACCGAATTTTTTGACGGGCGTTTAAGTAGCACGATTTCTTATTTTGATCTAACGAAACAAAATATCCGTGTTGCCGGCACCCAAGCTCCGTTGTTTCTACCAAGGGCTGCCGGCGAAGCGGAGAGCCGCGGTGTCGAGTTCGAGTTATCCGGCGAATTATTGCCCGGTTGGAATATGATAGCCGCTTATGCTTACACGCCTTTCGCGAAAATCACCAAAGACAATGACAGTAACGGCGGCTCGGCTAATACCGGAAAGCGGCTGTTTCTTGCCCCAGAACACTCCGGTAGCCTATGGAATACCTACGAGTTGCAAACAGGTTCTTTACAGGGTTTAAAGTTTGGCGCTGGGGTGTCAGGTGTGGATCAGCGCCAAGGCGATCCTTCGAATACATATCAATTACCTGGATATATGACAGTAGGTTTAATGGCAAGTTACCAAATGAAAGTCGGAAAATCAAAATTCACGACACAACTCAATGTGGATAACTTGTTGGACAAGGACTATTACGCCGGCACTAATAGCGGAAACTTTATCGCAATCGGCGCACCGAGAAGTTTTATGGGGTCGATTCGTCTCGAATATTAATTACTGCGTTTTATGTTATGTTGAGACTGGAAAGAAAATGCCGTCGAAAGTTCTGGTTGTTGCTGCATCGTTACTTGGGTTTATTTGCCGGGGCCATATTCGTGATTATCGGTTTAACCGGCAGCCTTTTGGCATTTGAACATCCGCTGGACGAATGGCTGAATGCAAATGTGATGACGGTAAGCAGGCCTGAAATCCCCGTTCGAGCATCTTTGGATGCCATCGTCTCAGCGGGCCTTAGAGCCATGCCATTTGGCGCCAAAGCCATCAATCTGGATTATCCGCGGCACGAAGGTTTAGCTTTTGCGCTGTGGTTTGAGCAAACTTCGCCGGGCCGGGATTATCCGGAACGCCACCAAATCTTCATCGATCCTTACCGCGCGCAAGTTACCGGCCAACGTTTGCTAATCGATTTTCACAGGATTTGGCGCGATCCGCTGCTGGATTTCGTTTTGCGGTTGCATTACTCGTTGGGTTTAGGCGAAAGCGGCATGACGCTGATCGGTTGGATCGGCATTGCGGTGCTGCTGTCGGTGTTGGCGGGTTTGATCGTCTGGTGGCCGCAAACGGGTAAGTTTCGCTCGGCATTGACCTTCAAACGTAAAGCCAGCCGCGAACGCTTGGTTTACGACTTGCACAAAGTTTGCGGCGTCTACGGCTGCATCGTCTTGCTCGTGATCGTTGCCACCGGCATTTATCTGGAATTTCCCAGTTATGGCCGAGGCTTGATCGGCCAGTTCTCGCCGGTTGCCTCACCGTGGCCCGAATATGGCAGCCGACCGCCATCGAATCTCGACAAGCAAAAGACCATCCCTTTGTCGGAGCTGGAACAGATTGTCGATGCACATTGCCCCGCGGGCGAATTTCGTTACATTGTGTTTCCGAACGATGCAAGCGGCAGTTTCGAAGTCGCGAAGCGAGCGCCCGATGAACCGAACCGGCTTCAAGCGCAACGGCGGATTTGGATCGATCAATATAGTGGCGAGGTTCTGGCGTTACGGGACCGATCCTCACAATCCAGTGGTGATGTGTTTGTCGAATGGCTTTATCCATTACATACAGGTGAGGCATTTGGCTTAACCGGGCAGTTAATCATTCTACTAATAGGATTCGTGCCGCTGTTGCTGTATGTCACCGGTGTAATACGTTGGCTGCAGAAACGCCGCGTCAAGCGCTTGGAGGGAGGCTGATGCCGCTAGGGCACCACGTACTCAGAACTCGGTAAGCTGGGTTTGCGTAGGTTGGGGTGAGGCACGAACCCCAACATTGATGGCCTTCAAGTGATCAATGACTTTATTGTGTCGTTGCCAATGAAGTGCTGGTAGTTTTATGGTTGTCGTGTTGGGGTTCCTGTCGTCACCCCAACCTACGCTGTTGGCGGAAGCTGTGCGGAAAAGCTGGGAAAGAGACGAAAGTCCGGAAACCAAGCCATGGAATTCTGATTACGCATTTTGCATGTCGAGCAGTTTACTAAACACGGTAAGTTGGGCTTGCGTAGGTTGGGGTGAGGCGCGAACCCTCAACATTAATGGCATTCAAATGATCAATGACTTTATTGTTGCGTTGCCGATGGTGTGCTGGTGGTTTTATAGCTGTCGCGTCGGGGTTCTTGTCGTATCGGCAAGCGTTCCCGGCATTGCCCTACCTCCTGCATGACTCACAGGGATATGAGGAATGCAGATATTGCAGCAGAAAATGTCTGTCCATGCACACCCAAGCCTAACCCTGTTTATAGCAATCCATGGCGTCCAATTTCGGGACGGTAAGGCTGTGTCGGGCCTGATTTTCGCTGGGAGACATGGGCTTGCAAGCCTTGTAGCCTGGCGTGAATGGTGTTTTGCGATTCGCGAAAGCTTCGTTGGCTTCGGTGTAAACCAAAACGCCTTGCCCGCAAGGCTTTGAGCTTGATTCGCAAGGCTATGGTGGCTCGGACCCAAGCTTAAACACCGGGCGAGGATAGCAAAACACCACGTGCGCAAGCCTAGTTGCCTTGAGCGCGAGGCTTTTAGCTTGATGCGAAAGGCTATCGTGGCTCGGGTCCAAGCTTAAATGCCTAGCGAGGATAGCAAAACACCGCGTGCGCAAACTGAATTGCCTTGCGCGCGAGGCTTAAAGCGATAGCGGAATCGCTCGGAGACTTGCCAGAATCAATTACCGCGTAAGGCGTTTGGTGATTGCGAAAACAGTCCCGAACCGCGTTATTTCCGATCAGTAATTTCTATAATGGACTCGCCTGAGGCCAATAAGCTTTGTGCTTGCGGAAATACCAGGGAAAAAAGTTGCTGTAAGCGTTGGTTGGTGACGTTACCGCAAGTGACCCAAAGCAGTTGTGGAGGAATCCCAAAACGCAAAACCAGTTCCACAAAATCACTGTCTTTGCTAATCAGCACAATATTGGGTTGTTGCGCATGTCGAAAAATCATTTCATCCTCGGCGTCGCGCAGATTCAAGTCACGCAAGGCAATAGCTTCAACATTAAAAGTCCAGCTCAGCCAATCCGCTAATTGCGGTGGCAACTGTGCGTCAATCCAATAAATCACGCCGCCAGCCGTTCAAAATTCACACGCTTGGCGGCGTACAATAAACAAGCATGTATATCTTGATGCTCTAGGTCAGGGAAATCCTGCAAAATCTCTTCATTGCTCACACCCTCGCCTAACATCTGCAAAATATCGCTGACGCGGATACGCATACCCCGGATACACGGTTTGCCACCGCATTGTAACGGGTTGAACGTAATTCTATTGGCTAAATCCATACGCTGATTCCTAGTAAGTTCGAATGGTGCAAATGTCACCAAACAATCAATAGTTTTCATTTTAGCAAATTCCCTTTGTGCTTCTCACGAATTTACTCTACTGGTTTAGAGCTGTTGTGAAGCCGCTACGGATGTTAGACCCTAACCGAATTGCCATCAAAGTTTAAGGCTGGCCTTTAAATACAACGCTGCAAGCAGTAAATACACCACAAAACTCAAACCCAACAACCAGGGCTTGCCTTTGGGTCTGGCCCATGCCGGTAAATGCGGCGGCAGCATTTTGTGGTTGATCAAATATAGCGCCACCGGAAACATGATGGTGCCGCCAAAGCCGATGATAGCGCTGGTTAGAATCAGCGGGCCGGGGGCGTCGAGTTGCATGGTCAGCGAGGTGATGACGGTCAACAAACCCAAAAAGATGTAATACCAACGCCGCGCCGGCAGGCGGCGGCTTTTCGGGAATAAGGTCAGCACGATGTCGGCCTGAATCCGGCTGACCGCGTCGGCGGTGGCCAGCCAGGTGTCGGTTAGAAATGCTGCTGCGACGACTAAGAACAGCAGCCGGCCTATCTCCCCCCAACTCACCGCAAAAAACTGGCTTTGTACCACGGCCAGTTCGTATTCCTGTGGCAGCAAGCCTTTCGGAAACAACAGCGCATAAGCTAACAGGCAGGTCATCAAGGTGGTGAACAGATTGCCGATAATCCCGACTAAAATATCCGCGCTCAAAAAGCGTCGCCAAGTCGACCAGTTCTTCTCGCTTTCCGGCTCGTCCGCCGGGAGGAAACCATCACTGAGCACCGCTTCTTCGGAACCCCCCAAGCCGGTAATGCGGCCCACCAGACCGGCCATCGCGGCACCTTTATCGCGTAGCCAGTAGGAATAAAACAGAATCCAAAAACCGCCCAGGCCGGCAAACGTAATCGCGGTCAATAGTTTGCTGGCATCGCCGCTGTCCCAGGGGCGCGGCATCTCGCCGACCGGGCCGAGCAGACCCAGGCTAAACGTCGGCAACGCCTTAATTACATCGCTTTTTAGGCAGGCGGACAACAGACCGACCACGGTCACCACCGCGACCAGTTTCATGAAGCGTTCTATCAGCGTGTAAACCACGCCGCTGGCCAGAATCGCGGTGACGAACACCGCAATCGAGGCGTAGCCCCAAAACAGGCTTTGCCCGCGCTGCGTCCAACCGGTCGGCCAATGCGTCAGTTCCGCCATCGCTGTGCCGCCGGCGGAGGCAAAGGCGCCAAACCATAAAAACGACACCGTCATCAGCAACCACAGAAAAATGCCGAAGCCGCGATGCAAGCGAATAAAACCGTGGAAGATGCTTTCGCCAGTCAACATCGTGTAGCGACCGATTTCCAGGTTCAGGGGATATTGCAGCAAACAAGCCGGCACCAGCAACCACAAAAAAGTTAGACCGTATTTGGCGATCATGTACGGCCACCAGATTAACTCGCCGCTACCTTGCGCCAATGCCATCCACACCACGCCAGGGCCAAGCGCAGCCCACCAGCCGGGAAATGCGGGGACACTGTGGCGAGGTAGAGATTGCAAGTCGGTATTGTTCATGGTTTTAAAAACGTAAGCCGCAATAGAAAAGCCGCCATTTGCGCAAATTTGCTCGGTTTTGGCAAATCCGCTTGATTCCAGTTTGTCGGATTACCGTTAAAGCCGTCATTCCGGCGGTTACGACGCGGCTTAGTAAGATTTGAGCACGCAGAGTTGATAACCTAGCGATTATTACTGGTGGGTTATCGAATTGGGACGGCAGTGCTTTTTCAACGTTTCTTGGAAATTTGTTTGGGTGAGACGCCGAAATATTTACTAAAAGCCAGGCTGAAGTTGCTGGCATGTCGGTAACCCACCAGCTCCGCTACTAGGCTGATAGGTTGCAGAGTTGACGCCAGTGCGCGATAAGCATGCTGCATTCTGATCTCGGTCACGATGCCATGCGGGGTGTTATTAAAGTAATGCTGGAACAGATTTTTTAACTTGAATGGGGTGATGCCCAGGGTTTTTGCCAGGTTTTCCAGTGAGGGCGGATCTTGGTAATGCAGTTCGAGGATCTCGCGGGCTTGCTCGGCCATGTGCCGGCTGGCTTGATCGAATCTGGAATAGCCGTATTTTTCAGGTTGGCAGAGTCCGCTAAGTTCGTTAGCCAGTATCGTCATGACCTGGCCGTTTAACGTTAGCGGTGCTAAAGGGGCGCTGAGGTCGCAGCCGAGCAATTGCCGGGCAGCAATTACGCTTTGATGCGAGGTTGGCCGGCTGCTCAACAACTGCAGCGCATTTTTCTGGAAGAAAAACGCCGATTCATCTTCGCCCAAATAGCGGTCCATCCAGCGCTTGCCGATTGAAAAACGTAGTTGCTTTATGGGTTTATGCGCTTGGTACTGGCGTTCGCCGCTACTGCTGTCGAAACTGGTGATCGTGGTATTGCCTTCGCTAAATGTCAGCTCATGCTTCTTGCTGTCGATGAAGCGGGTGTGGCCGGTTATCCCAAGAGTTACCACCAGACGTGGTTCGCCGAAATCGATTTTGCTGCTGATTGCTAGATCGTGCAGCGGTTGATAGGTCGTTTCTATGTAACTTAGGGAGGGATCGAGCTGAAAAATCAGCGATCTACCCTCGCCTATTTGAGAAGGTAAAGATTGCTGCCAGCAATGTTGTTGCGGCACGGGCTGCATAGGCAGCTCGTCACTGTTTAGCCTTTTGTATCCCGCCTTTTTTGCGTCTGTCATGTCCTGAAGTTTCCTTGCCTAGAGGATTTGCCCGCCTCGGTTGGGCATACGACTTACTTTTACAATAATTTGTGACATAACACTAACTTTTATCATAAATCAGTTTGAAACGGTCGGTTTTACCGGACGAATTGGATGCGTGTTTTTTCTTATCTTGTTGTTTTATATGTTTTACTAAATCGGTGGCATAGG
>Ga0123398_1022255_pt1 | contig 11074 bp, 6 predicted proteins | sample T5LHNO3metaT_FD_89926 | JGI IMG/M metagenome (GOLD analysis project Ga0123398, IMG submission 89926) | Methane-oxidizing artificial microbial communities from Washington, USA to study methane cycling - T5-LHNO3 metaT (Metagenome... | ecosystem: Engineered > Modeled > Simulated communities...
CACCTGCTCGGCTTCGCGGCCCTGGCCGTAGCGCGCGGTAATCTGCGCGGCTTGAATCAGGTCATCTTCGCTGGGCGTGCCGTCGATTAAGGCTAGCGGGCCGCGATGGCTGGCGCAGTTCATGCTGACAAACTCTTTTTTATAACCGCTCATGAAACGGGCCTCGCCGTCCTCGCGAGCAATGATGACTTTAAAATGCGGTTTGGGGCGAATATGCCTGCCCACTTTCAGCAGCATCACATCGTCCAGATCGTAATCGCGTTCGCCGCGCGCTTTCCATAGATCGACTAGTTTCAAGGAATAGGCTTCGTCGGTCAAAAAACAGCAGCCGCCGGCCGGTTGGGCATAGTCGGTAAAACCATACTCTTTAGCCAAGGTCATTTGCGGTTTGCGTGACCGACCGCTAAAGCCGAATAGTTTTTCCCGGCTGATCCAGCCTTCGCGCTCCGGCAAGGTGGCGGGCAAATTTTGCGCGGATAAAGGCCTGACCAATAAATCGTCGGCACCTGATTCGGCAGCGACGATGGGCATGGTTTGTTTGCGTTGCGACATGGGCCGTTGGCCGACCACTTCGCCGGTAATGATGAAATCGAAACCGTTTTCCTGCATCCACTGTTTGGCCTTATTCACCATGAAAATCTTGCAGTCCAGACAAGGGTTCAAGTTGGCGCCGTAGCCGTGCTTGGGGTTAAGCAGCACGTTTTTGTATTCTTCGATGACGTCGATGATGTGCAGTTTGATGCCCAATTGCTCGGCCACCCACAGCGAGTTGTTGCGCTTGACTTTGTCGGCGTCTTGCTTGCGTATTGCATGGGTGTGGCCTTCTACGCAAAAGCCGGTGAAAAAGTTGATACCTTCGACGTGGATACCTTGCTCCATGATGGCTTTGCTGGCCAGCATGGAATCCAGGCCGCCGGAAATCAGCGCCACCGCTTTTCTTTGTTGACTCATAACTCAGATGTCTAGCAGGAAAAACGGCGCATTATACTGTGGATTTCAGCAAGATGCGGCCGCCAGCAACGCTGGCAAGCAATTAATTTGGCAAATTCCAGCGGGAAAAACCACTAAAAATCAGCGGTTTGATTCTGGTTAATCTGTGATTCGCCGGCGGTTAACGGCCGGCGAATCACAGGCGCCGCGATGGCGTCAAATTCTAAAATGACCAACCGTCTGGCGTAATTGATTGGCCAGCTCAAGCAACTCGCGACAGGCCTCGGCGGTATGTTTGGCGCCGTTGGAGGTTTCTCCGGACACGTGGCTGATATTGCTGACATTACGGTTAATTTCTTCCGCTACCGCCGTCTGTTGCTCTGCTGCGGTGGCGATCTGATTATTCATGTCGTTGATGGTAAATATTCTTTCGCTGATGGTGTTGATCGAATCACCGGCCGAAGCGGCTTGCTCAACGCTGGACGCGGCGCGTTTTCTGCCGTTTTCCATCACCGAAACCGCTTGTTTCGCCCGGCCTTGCAGCCTTTCTATGGTTTGGCGGATTTCCAGCGTCGAGTTTTGTGTGCGGCTGGCCAAGGTACGGACTTCATCCGCCACCACCGCAAAGCCGCGGCCTTGTTCGCCGGCGCGCGCCGCTTCAATGGCCGCATTTAACGCCAACAAATTGGTTTGCTCTGCGATGCCCTGAATCACACTCAATACTTCGCCTATGCTGTTGCTGTCGTTTTCCAGATCGTGAATCACATTGGCGGCATTTTCCACTTCGGTAGCCAGTTTGTTAATGCCGCCAACCGCTTGCGTGACGATATTTTTTCCCGACGTCGCTTCCCGGTCCGCCGTTTCCGCGGCTTCGGACGCCTTGATCGCGTTCTTGGCAACTTCTTGTACTGTCGAGGTCATTTGTTTCATCGCATTGGCCACCAGCGTGGTTTCTTGCAATTGCCGCTCTACGCCTTGTTGGGTGGATTGGGTGATAGTCGCCAGCTTATTGGCGGCCTGCGCCAGCCTGTCGCTGGTCACGCTGATTTCTTCAACGGTTTTGGCGATCTTTTTCACGAAGGCATTAAAGCTTGAGGCCACCCAGGCAAACTCGGACTTACCCGAGGCGCTGAGCCTGGCACGTAAGTCGCCGTCGCCGCTGCAAATGGCTTGCAGATTCAGCGCCAATGCGGTTAATGGGCCAATGATAATTCTGCTCATCACCAGATAACCGGTGATACTGATAATTAAAAGTGTCAAACCCAAAAAGCCGATAGCGTAAAACACGGTTTGCTTCAACTCGCCAAATGCGGTGCTGAAGGGGGTGATGATTTCGAATGCGCCGTGCAGCTCGCCCGCCCGGCGGTTTTCCATGGCATAACCGAGTAAATCCTGGCCCTTGTCGTTGCCCCACAAGGCTTGCGAGGTATTCGGGTCGCCGTGGCAAAGCTCGCATTGCTTGACCATTTTCACCGGTCTGAAATAGCGAATTTCTTGTTTTTCTTCGTCAACAATACTGTATTCGGTTACCGAAGGCTCTTTTTGGAATTTGGCCAGAACCTGTTGTTCCAGTTGATCCGGCATGTTTCTGGGCGGGTTACGCGGATTAAGTGCTGGCGCCTTAAAACGAAAACCGCCTTCCTTGGCTTTGGCCTCGATTACGTCCCAGGCGTTGGCGGTGGGGACGGTAGCAATAATCAGGGAGCGGCGGCTGGCTTCATCCTTGCCGTGCACCAACTGCCGGAGGTATTCCGGCGAGTAAAGACCACTTTCCCACTTCTTGCTTACATTATCGCGAATCGATTCGGAAAGCAGCAGCAATTGCCGGGAAGATTCAATCTTACGGTCTATCAGTTTTTGTTTTTCGATGTTGGCAAACATCAACAACAAGCCCAAGCCCAGGACGAAGAGGATGCCCGTGGTTATCGCTACCACTTTGACTCCGACCGAATGCCAGTTCATCAAGAACATAAGATTTCCCCGTTAAATTTATTGTTATAAGACTCAGCAAATTGGCAGATGGACGATCACGCATTCCCTCCGCCAAGTAGTGTAGAAAATCAATGAAGGCTTGAAATTACGGCCATTTAGGTGCCGGTGTGGATGTTTTGTGGTCGAATCGCCCTGTTCAAGCTGCGAATAACGCGTTCGAACTCAGGTAAGGGCATGGGCTTACCGAATAGGTAGCCTTGAAAGGCATCGCAGCCTATACGCTCCAGGCAGATGCGTTGATCCTGGGTTTCCACCCCTTCCGCAATGACATTCAAGCCCAGGTTGTGGCCCATGCCGATAATGGTTTGGGCAATCACCGCATCGTTAGGGTCAACGATAAGGTCACGCACAAAGCTTTGATCGATTTTGAGTTGGCTGAGCGGCAGTTTCTTCAGATAACTCAATGAGGAATAACCGGTGCCGAAGTCGTCCATCGAAAAACGTACGCCCAATGATTTTAGCGTTTGCATTTTTTCGATAGCGTCCTCGACATCTTGCAATACCATGCTTTCAGTCAATTCCAGTTTGAGCTTTGCCGAGTTGGCGCCTGTGTTGTTAAGAATCCTGCAGATTGACTCGACGAAATCGGACTGACGGAACTGTCTGGCGCTCACATTCACCGCAAGTTGTAAATGCTGGGTGAGCGGATTTTGTTCCCAGGCCCGCAGTTGCTCGCAGGCGCATTGCAACACCCACTCGCCGATAGGTAAAATCAAGCCGGATTCTTCGGCAAGCGGGATAAACTCAGCCGGCGAAATCATGCCTTTTTGCGGATGTTGCCAACGTAATAACACCTCTGCGCCAAAAATATGGGCGTTTTTATCTACCTGTGGTTGGTAATGCAGGCTTAGCTGTTCTTGGGCCTGGGCATGGCGTAAATCGAACTCCAGCAATACGCGCGATTCCAGTAACGCCTGCATCTGCGGATCGAAGAAGCGCAACGTGTTGCGGCCGGCATCCTTGGCCTGATACAGGGCCGCGTCGGCGCGTCTAAGCGTGTCGTCGAACGAGTTGTTGTGTTCGTCGAATATGGCTATTCCGATACTGATAGAGGCGAGATGTTCTTTGCCGTTTAACAACATGCCGGTGTTAATGGCGCGCAATATCTTGTGCGCCACTTCTTCGGCATTCGTGGTTGCCTCCGTTTGTGTGCTGCCCAGATTTTCCAGCAACACGATAAATTCGTCGCCGCCCAACCGGGCAACGGTATCGCCTTGACGGACGCAGGCCTTTAGGCGCGAGGCAATTTCTATCAATAGCTGATCGCCGATTTGGTGGCCCTGAGTATCGTTAATCGTTTTGAAATTATCGACATCTATCATCAACACCGCGCCATGCTTACGCGCGCAACGGCTGTTGTGTAAAGCCTGCTGCAACCGGTCTTGCAACAGGCGGCGATTTGGCAGGTCGGTGAGCGGGTCGTAATACGCCAGGCGATGAATGGCCGCTTGCGCTTCCTTGTGCTGGCTGATGTCGGTAAAGGCCGCCACATAATTGCAGGTATGGCCGTCCGCGCCGGTCACAACACTGATCGTCAGCCATTTTGGGTAAATGTCGCCGTTTTTACGCCTGTCCCAGACTTCGCCTTGCCAGAATTTTTCGCGCTTCAGTGTGGCCCACATTTCCCGGTAAAACTCTTGACTGTGGCGGCCGGATTTTAAAATCGAGGGCTTGTTGCCGATTACTTCGTCCGGCTGGTAACCGGTCAGCCGGGTGAAGGCGTTATTGACGCGCAGGATGATATTATTTTCGTCGGTAATCATGATCCCTTCCTGGGATTCGATTGCCCTCTCGGCAATCCGCAATTGACTCTCCGCCCAGCGGATGTTGCTGATGTCCCGGCTAATCACCACCATGCCTTTGCGTTGGCCGTTTTCCTGATAAATCGGCGTTTTGCGTACCTCTATTTCGATCGAACGGCCCTCGTCGTTGACGATGTGATCTTCGAACATGATCAAGTGCCCGGCCTTCCATACCGCTTCTTCGTCCGAAAATAGTTTTATATGCTTATCCAGTGCGTCCGGTTGTTGATCCGCCAGCTCCAGATAGGTCTTGCCCTGCCAATCCATGCCGTCAAATCGGAACAACTGTTGCGCGTGCTCATTGGCGAATAACAAGCGGCCGTCGCCGTCTTTGAACAGAATGGCGTCGGGAATGGCTTCTATCAGGCTGATGAGTTGCTGGCTGAGGGCTTTTAGCTTGCTTTCGCTTTCCTGTAGATCCAGTTGCGCCTGCGTGCGCACGGCAATTTCGGCTGCCAGTTGCTGATTGCTCGGTAGTTTCAATGCATGCGGTACCAACTTGAGCAGCAATATGGCGGCGGCCAGGGAGATGGTTGCCGTCAAGGCTTTTATGCTGGTATCCAACCAATACAACGGTTGCCAGATCAGGAAGATGGACATCAAGTGCGATGCCCCGCAGGCCAGAATAAATGAGCTGAACATCAAATAGATGCCGCGAAACTTCAAGTCTCGGCGTTGCGATACGACGTAAGCCAGAATGACGGCAATCGCGAAATAGGCCAGGGTGATTAACGCATCGGAAATTACATACGACCAGAGCAGGCCGGGCGTCCACTTTAAGCAAAACCCGTGCGGCATCAGTCCACCCGCACTGAAAAAATCGAAGAATGGTGTTTTCACGCTAATTTTCCAGCACGGTTTGGTCCGGACGTGAACGTGGACGGGTTTTGTGTATCGGACAATCTTTGGCTAAGCCCGGTTTTGTGCGCTCCAGGCAGTCATGGCAGGCGGCGCGAACGAATGGTGTGTGTTTGCTGAAGTATTTATCGAATATGCCGGTATCGAAAACCTGATGTACGTCGCCGCCACAGCCTTGCAGATTCAGTTCGACGCCGGCCTGCATCCAGTCGCAGATTAGCGAGATGGTGGCAATGCCGCACATATTGAATGTAGGGATGTTCTCGAGCGTTATCCTGGCGCTGGCGCGCGGATTGATTTTGGCGTGGGCCTTGCATGACGCCAGCAATTTATGGCATTTTGCAAACTCCAACGTGTTACGGATAGTCACCTCAAACAATTCACCTGTTACCGATACTTGCATAGATGAACCCCGATGCATTCAAAATTTTGGATTCTGCATCATATGTAAATGTGGATCGTCTGAATATCAGTCAATCTGAAATTCCAGGCAAGTAAAAATGTAATTTTGTGTAGGCATATTCCTGATATTGTAGGTAAATGACTACATGTTTAGGCGGTGTGCATCATAGTAGCGGATCAATTCGGCGTTATTGCTGATGTGCAATTTTTCAAACAGCCGGGCTTTGTATGTACTGACAGTCTTGTTGCTGATTGCCAGGTCCCTGCCGATGTCGTTCAGGCTTTGGCCCTTGGCCAGTAACTGCAAGATTTGAAACTCGCGCTCGGATAGTTTTTCATGCGGTTTGCTTAGCTCGGAGCTCTCGAATTCAAAGACCATTTTTTCGGCGAGTTTAGGGTCTATAAAACGGCCGCCGCCGGCGACCCGGCGGATGGCAATCAGTAAGGTTTCCGGATCGTTATCCTTGGTTAGATAGCCATTCGCACCGGTTTTCAAAGCGCGTGAGACGATTTGTAATTCGTTGTGCATGCTCAAAATCAGGATGGGCAATGCCGGATATTGGCCGCGAATCCGGCTGATCATTTCCACGCCGCCGAGATCGGGCATGGTCAGATCCAGTAACACCAGATCAACAGAATTTTCATCGAGAAAACTCAACAATTGCTGGCTGTTTTCGGCTTCGCCGACCACGGTAATATCGGTGGAGAGTGCGAATAGTTGTTTGAGACCGCCTCGCACAATGGCATGGTCGTCGGCAATGATTAGTCGGATCATAGTTCTGGTCTTTTAGGGTTAGCTGGGATACGTACCTGGATAGAGGTACCTTGGCCCGGGACACTGGATATAGTGGTTTCTCCGCCCAACATCAAGGAGCGTTCCCGTATGCCGATCAGGCCAAAAGATTTGGTCTTAGTGGGGGCATTCGCGTCGAAACCACGACCATTATCGTAAATTTCCAGGCAATAGTGGTCCTTCTCCAAATTGACGGCAATTTTTACCGTGCTGGCTGCCGCATGTCGCAGCACATTGGTCAGCGATTCTTGGGCGATCCGAAAAATCACGATTGCACATTCCTCGTCCATATCGAAATCATCTTCCGGATACAACAGATCGCACTGAATCCCGGATTGTTCCGCGAATTTCCTTACCAGCCACTCCAAAGCCGGCACTATCCCCATTTCTATCGCCGAGGGACGTAACGAGGTCGCCACATCGCGGGTAACCTGGATGGTTTGGTCCAGTAATTCCATGATGTTGCGGATTTGTTCGGCCAGTCCCCGGTTGTTAATTGCGAATTTCATGCGAAGCAGCGACATTTCCATGCGCAGGGCCGTCAACATTTGTCCCAGTTCGTCGTGAACTTCGCGGGCCATGTGCTTGCGTTCTTCTTCGCGGGCCTTTTCCCGGCGGGCGGCCAGTTGCCGCAATTGTAAGCGGGATGATTCCAGGTCTTTTTCTATTACTTTCAGCTCGGTGATGTCCTGCGATGTGCCTATGCCGCGCACGAAACTGCCATCCCCGGCAAATACAAGATCGGCGCGTTCCCTAAGCCATTTTATCTTACCGTTCGCCACGATACGGTGTTGGATATCGTAAGGCGCACCACGCATGGCAGCCTGCCAGGCTTGGTGCACGTAATGACGGTCAGCCGGATGGACACATTCCATGAAGCGCTCGTAGCTTATAGGCGTGCCTAAAGGCATGCCGAAAATTCGGTAATTTTCGTCAGACCATTTCAGAGAACTGTCGCCAATGTACAAGGACCAACTGCCTAAATGCGCCTGGGCTTGGGCGTGAGCCAGATGCGCTTCGCTTTCGCGCAACGCATTTTCGATCAACTTAAAATTGCTGACATCCATGTTAACCCCGACGATTTTTTGCCTGCCGCTCTTGGGATCGCCGGCTATGATGGCTGAAGCCTGAATGAAGCGTAATGCGCCGTCGCTCTTCCGGCGAATCCTAAACTCCCAATGCTTTTCCTGTTGGTCTCGAATTAACTTGCGTAGTGTGGCTTCAGTGCGCGGTAAGTCTTCGACCACTACCAAGGTAGCCCAGGTCTGGTAGTCTATGGGCGTTCCCACGGGAATGCCGAACATCTCGTACATGCGTTCATCCCAATCCCCGACGCCCAACGCCAGATCCCACTCGCAAATGCCGATTGCAGCGGCTTTGGTGGCCAGGCCCAAGCGCTCACTGTAATTGCGAAGTCGCTCTTCCGCGCTCCGACTTTCGGTTATGTCGCGCGCCAGACCGATGGTGCCCAGCACATCGTCTTTATCGTCGATGATGGGCGCTTTGATCGTTTCAGTCCAAGTCTCTCGCCCAGCATCGAAAGCTCTCTCGGTCAGCGATACTTGTTGCCGAGTCAGCATCACTTCTTGGTCAACCGCGCGATAATGCTCGGCCAGGCTTTCCGGCCAGATATCGAAATCAGTCACATCTTCTGAATCACGCAGACTGTCGATGCCCACGGCGGTTAGCCAATGTTTGTTGGCTTGAATATATTTCCCGTTTTTGTCCTTCATCCAGGCCAAGAATGGCAGGCTATCGTACATCGCACGCAGACGGGCTTCCGACTCGCTGATGCGTTTTTGCGCGGATTTCAATGCGGTGATGTCGGTCACCAAGACGAAAAATCCTTTCACTTGCCCTACCGCGCCATCCGGCAAATAGGCGGCTTGCGTATGCCGAGCTGCGCCCGCGAAATTGACGATGGTGCGCTCAAAATACTGTGGTTCTCCTTTCAGCACGGCATCTATAAACGGCTTATTCAGCGTGTATAGTTCATCGCCGATGACTTCGCGAATATGTTTGCCGAGCAAGTTTTCGGAGGTAAAGCCGAACCATTCCTCATAGGCTTTGTTGCCAAATTTGTTGATAAGATTTTTGTCCCAGTAGCCGATCATCGCCGGCATATGGTTGAGTACGGAACGCAAATTCTGTTGGTGCTCTAAAACTTCGGCCGCCTTCTCCGGGTTATTTGGCAACGAGGTATCCGAAAGTATTGTTAGCCATGCCGATATAGTGCCATGCCGGTCCGCTAGACCTCGACCGCTGACGCTGACGCGGACATCGCTGCCGTCTGCGCGTCTTACGGTTAATTCGATAGCTTCCGCCATGCCTGGGCCAACGGGCTTGAAACACGGTAAAAGCGCAACGGGAAAAGGCGTGTTACCGTCCGCGGAAAAAAGGTAATGTTGATTCTGCCAATCGGCTGTTGAGCCAATCCCCAGCAAAAGTTCGGCGGAGCGGTTGACGCAGATGATTTGGTGCGTCGTGTCGAAAACGATGACGGCTTCTTTAATACTGTCGATGATCCCGTACAGCAAGTCGGTTTCATGTTCAAAATTACTCAAGTTGAGTCGGCGGTTTGGCATCTCGACGAATTAGCAATGGTTTGGGAATGCAAGCATAAACGAGCTATGACATTTTTCGGCAAAGAAATTAGCGGGCATTCTCGGGCAGCCGAGGGAATACCGTCCCGGCTTCACTTGTCGGCGGATTGGCCTACACTTTGGGCATTATCAATTCGAGAGTCGCCCGCATGGAATTTAAAGACTATCTAAAAATCCTCGTCCAACACGATGGTTCGGACCTGTATCTGACGGCGGGGGCTCCGCCGGCGGCCAAGTTCCAAGGCAGCTTAAAACCGCTGGAAAACGTCAAACTTAGTCGTGAACGCATCAAGGAAATTGCCGACGGCATCATGGACGCCGAGCAGCGCGCCGCCTTTGAACATGTGCCGGAAATGAATCTGGCCATTACTGAAGAAGGAATCGGGCGGTTTCGGGTGAATATCTTTAAACAGCGCAATTGCCACGCCTTGGTGATCCGCAACATCAAGGTCGATATTCCCAGTGCCGACGCCTTGGGCTTGCCGCAAATCCTGAAAGATAAAATCATGGAAAAGCGCGGGCTGATTTTGTTCGTCGGCGGCACCGGTTCCGGTAAATCGACATCCTTAGCGGCCTTGATAGATTATCGCAACAGCAACTCATCCGGGCATATCATCACCATCGAAGATCCTATCGAGTTTGTACATCCGCATAAAAAATCCTTGGTAAATCAGCGCGAAGTCGGCGTCGATACCCTTAGTTATGAAGACGCATTGAAAAACACCTTGCGGCAGGCGCCGGATGTGATTCTGATCGGCGAAATTCGCAGTCAGGAGACCATGGAGCATGCCTTGGCTTTTGCGGAAACCGGCCATCTGTGCTTGTCCACGTTACACGCCAATAATGCGAATCAGGCCTTGGATCGTATCATCAACTTTTTCCCGGAAGAACGTCGTCCGCAGTTGCTGATGGACTTGTCCTTGAATCTGCAAGCGTTTATTTCGCAACGTCTGGTACCCACCGTCGAAGGCAAACGGGTGGCGGCTATCGAAATTTTGCTGGGTACTAAATTGGTTAGCGATTTAATCCATAAAGGCGATATTCACGCCATCAAGGAAGCGATGGAAAAATCCGAAAATATCGGCATGCAGACTTTTGACAGCCATTTACTCAAGCTCTACAAAGGCGGGGTGATCACCTTGGAGGAGGCCTTGCGCAACTCGGATTCGCCGAACAATTTAAAACTGAAAATCAATTTGAGCGAAGGTTTGGGGTCGGCGACCAAAAAGCCCAGTTCTCTGGCTGGCAGTCTTGCTTTGGAAGAAATCACCAAGAAAGAGGGTGATGAGGAAAGTGAGGGACATTAAGGAAATTCCAACGAATGTCCCAAACATCTTTGCTTTGTCGTACAACGAAAGCGGGACGCCGGTAAATTCAAAAAACTGGATTTCCTATTGTGGGAATGACGGGGCTATCAAAACATAAAAACGGACGATGGACCATTTTGCAAGCGAGTGGCAATCGATAGATTTCATTTGGATCAGCTATCGTATTCCCCATGGAATCAGCTTGTTCATAGATCCTAAAACTGTTTTGAACAGGCTAGGATAAGTCTGCGACGCTGAGGATCCTATAAACCTCGTAGGCTGGCTGCTGATAAGGATGGCAAGCCAGCAAGGTTTGCACCACCGTTTTAATTAAATCATCGGCGCAGACCATTTCTATCTTATATTCGGCGACCTGCTGAATTTCAC
>Ga0123398_1057635_pt1 | contig 11014 bp, 11 predicted proteins | sample T5LHNO3metaT_FD_89926 | JGI IMG/M metagenome (GOLD analysis project Ga0123398, IMG submission 89926) | Methane-oxidizing artificial microbial communities from Washington, USA to study methane cycling - T5-LHNO3 metaT (Metagenome... | ecosystem: Engineered > Modeled > Simulated communities...
CCGCCGATGTGGTTGCAGCCCGAGACGACCTCGCCGTTGACCACGACGCCGCCGCCGACTCCCGTGCCGAGGATGACCCCGAAAACGACGCGCGCGCCCCGCCCCGCGCCGTCAACCGCCTCGGAGAGCGCGAAGCAATTGGCGTCGTTCTCGACGCGGACGGGACGCCCGAGCAATTTGGAAAGATCGGCGTCGAGCGGCTTGCCGTTCACGACCTGGGTGTTCGATCCCTTGATCAGGCCGGTATGCGTCGAAAGCGACCCCGGCGAGCCGACGCCGACCAAGCCGCGACGCCCGGTCTCGCTCTCTATGTCGCCGATGAGCGCGGCGATGGCGCGAAGGATTTCGTCGTAATCATGCGCGGGCGTGGGAATTCGGCGGCGCGCGAGAATTTTGCCCGCGCAATCGAGCGCGACGCCCTCGATCTTCGTGCCGCCGAGATCGACGCCAATGCGGATCGTTTCGTTCATTGGCGGCGGGCGCGGTCGAGATGCCGCGCGTCGCGAAGCGCCATTTCCGCCGCCGCGTCGATCCGCGCGGAATCGAGATCGAGATCCTTCGTCGTCGCGCCCGAAAAAATCGCGCCAGTGAGATCGGAGCCCGAGGCGTCGGCGTTCGTCAGATTGGCCCACGTGAAATCGGCGCCGGCCGCGTGAATGAAGCGCAGGTCGGCGCTCATGAGATTGGTCCTGCGGAATCGCGCGCCTTCCAGAATCGCCGAACGCAGCACGGCGCGCATCAGTCCCATGGACTGGTTCTTCATGTCGGCAGAGAGATTGGCGTCGTCGAACGTCGCGCCGCGCAATGAGGCGCCGGAGAGATCGCCGGCAAGACGCGCGCTGCTAAAGTCGGCGCCGTCGCCGCGTATCTTCTGCATCTGCGCGGCGAAGGCGTGAACGCCCTTGAGCGAGGCGCCGGTGAGGTCGGCCTGTAGCAGCCAGGCCTGATCGAGAATGGCGCCGTCGAGCCTGGCGCCCGAAAGCCGCGCCTTGTTGAGGCGCGCGGCGCGGAAATTCGCGCCGGAGAGATCGAGGCCCGAAAGATCGAGCCCGTTGAGGCTCCTGCCCGAGAAATCGGCCTTGCCCGCCTTGAGCGCCGCCTCGACGTCGGCGCGGCTCATCTCCGACTGGGAATAAGCGGGCTGTGAAAGATCGACGCCCTGCAGCATGTCCTGCGCGCGAAGCGCGGCGGGAAAGAAAAGCAGCGCGGCAATGGCGGCGCGCGAGAAAAAAAGACGCAATCTCATTTCCGCTCCGCTCCGGCGCCGGCCAGCGCCCGCGCCTGTTGTATCCATTTGTCCCGCTCGACGCGCCCCGGCGCGCCGATAGCGGCGCCGATCCATCTGGCGTTGTCGAGATTCCACGCCGCGATCTGATCATAATGAAAGACGCCGAGCGCATGGAGCTTTTTGAGGCTCTTGGGGCCGACGCCCTTGATGCGCGCGAGATCGTCGGGCGCGCCATTGCGCGGGGCCGCAAGCGTCTCCGGCTTGACGCCGGGCGGCGCTTTTCCCGCGCGCGGCGCGACAGGCGGCGGCTCGGGAACGACGATGGGCTCGGGCGCGGCGATGCGCGCGGGCGTTACGATGACGGGCGCGAGCTCGGGACGCCGCCTGCCGACCTCCCCGCCGTCGAGCGTCCTGACCCAGCCGCCGAGAGGGAGCCCCACGGCGTAGGCAAGACCGAGCGCCAGGGCGATGTCGAAAGCGGCCGCGTCGCGTCCATCGAGAAGCTCGGCGTAGGAAACGGCGATTCCGGCGGCGAGCAAGACGACGCCAAGGACAATGATCCAGCCGCCGGAGAATGTCGCGTCCCTGCCGCGCGTGAAGGCGAGGAAGCCGATCAGCGCGCCGAGCGCCAAAGCGGCGGCGAGCCATGGCCAGCCGAGCGTGAGCAGGTAGATCATCTATTTATCTCCCTCGCTCGCCTTCACGTCGAATTCGATGCGCCGGTTGCGCGCGCGATTGTCGTCGCTGTCATTCGGCGCGATGGGGCGCTCGCCGCCATGGCCCGTCGGCCAGATGTGGAAGGAGTCGGCGCCCGCCTTCAGGAATTTGTCGACGACAAGCTGCGCGCGGCGCTTGCTGCGCTCGCGGTTGATTTCAGGAGCGTCCCTGTCGTCCGTATGGCCCGCCACTTCGATGGGCGTCGCCTTGCAGCGCAGCGCCGCGACCGTCAGCGCGTCGATGAGCGCGGACGACTCGTCCGCGATCGACGCGTCGTCGTCATTGAAGCGGATCGGCGTTTTCGACAATTCCGCGAAAGCGGCGCGGCAGGCCGCGGCGTCGAGCGGAACGCCGAGGGCGCGCGCGACAAGGCGGGCGTCGCCCTTGAAGCCGGTCGGCAGACGCTCCTCGAACGTCTTTGCTATTTCGTCCCGCGCGCCGTCGTAACGCGCGGCGCCGGAGAGCGACACGTTCGTATCGCCGATCGCGAGAACGCCGCTCTCCAGGCGCGCGAGCGCGGCGAGACCGACGCCGGCGGCGTCCGCGAATTTATCCGGCGCGCCCTTCGCGATCGCCAGTTGATCCTCCACGACGACGTCGAAGAAGCGGCGGCGCGCATCGTCGACGATGCGATTGCGCGTCGCCTCGTCCGGAACGAAGCCGGCAAGCGTCGTCTTGTATCCTTCTCGCGTCGCCTGAAAGACATAAGGCGAGACGGGCCCCGGCGCGACCTCGACCCTGTCGATCTCGAAGCCCTGCGGCAGCCGCGCCCTCAGCTCCAGCGCCAGCGTCTCGGCGCGCACATTCTCGCGGCCTTCGCCTTCGATCGAAAGCCTGTTCCCGTCGAGCGCAACTTTCCCGCTCGCCAGGCGGCGCAGCGCGTTGAGCGCGACCTCCAGCGCCGCCGCATAGTCGCCCTCGGGCGGCGCGGCGTCGATCTTCGTGCCGTCGCTCACGGCGAGGCCCGCGCCGGCCGCCGCGGCGAGGACGACGGCGCGTTTTTGCAGCGCATCGCTCGGCAGCTTGCCGTCGAGCGCGACGAGGCTCTCGCCAAGAGTCGCGGAGAAGAGATAAGGCTCCCGGGCTGGCGGCGGTTTCGCGGCTTCGGGCGGCGTCCCGGAGGGGACGGCGATCACGCTCAATTTGCGCAGCCCGAATTCGGCGCGCAACGCCGCGACGTCCTTCGGCGCTGGCGCAAGCCCGATAACGGTCGCATCGCGCCCGGCGACCGCAACCTTTTCGGGGTCGACCGAAAGCCGCGCGGCCACGGCGGATTTCAGCCCCGCCTCGATTTGCGGCGTCAGCGATTGCGCGGCGAAGAAGACGAGCCCCGCCAGGACCGGCAGCCCGATCCACCATTTCCTGGGCTGGTACATGTACGTCCGGCCCCCTTCAGGTGAGAATCAGCGAAGACGCGCATACTCTGAACGCATGGTTGCTTGGTTGGCTCAGGTGTCAAGATGGCGACGCAAAAAGGGGCGCGGCATGCCGCGCCCCGTCAGGTTGAGAGAAGAGAGTCCTGGGTTTGATGAGGAAATAGGCGCATTCGCGCCGGTTGCAAGGGTCGCGCGGCTGACGCGGCGCCGACGGCCTTCGATAAGTTGCGACAGCCGCCTGATTTTTCGGCGCATGTCCGGGGCGCGTGGATCGCCGACCTCCCGCTCCGCGTCAGCCGGGCGTCTGGCGGGAGGCGGCTAGGAAGGGCGCCATGCCGGCGCGCGCCAGCGTGTCGGCGCGCTCGTTCATCTCGTCGCCGGCGTGCCCCCTCACCCAATGCCACGCGACGTCATGGCGCGCCTCGGCCGCTTCCAGCCGGCGCCACAGCTCCACATTCTTCACGGGTTTGCGGTCCGCCGTCTTCCAGCCGCGCGCCTTCCAGCCCTTGATCCAGGACGTGACGCCGCCGCGCACATATTGAGAGTCCGTGTAGAGATCGACGGCGCAGGGCCGCGTCAGCGCCTCGAGCGCCATGATCGCGGCCATCAGCTCCATACGATTGTTGGTGGTCGCCGCTTCGCCGCCGGACAGCTCCTTCTCGCGGTCGCCGAAACGCAGAATGGCGCCCCATCCGCCGGGGCCGGGATTGCCGGAACAAGCCCCGTCGGTCCAGATCGAAACGCGCTTCGTCATAAAAAGGCGCCGGCCGTCTGATGGAAGCGCAGCTTGGCGAGATATTCGCGCGGATCTTTCGGCTTGACCAGCGCGCCCGGCGGCACGTTCAGCCAGTCGACATAGCGCGTGAGCAGGAAGCGGATCGCCGCGCCGCGCGCCAGCGTCGGAAAGGCGTCGATCTCCGCCGCGGTTAAGGGACGCTCGCGCCGATAGGCGGAGATGAGCGCCGCGCCCTTCTCCGTCTCGAAGCGATGCGAGTCGTCGAAGCACCAGGCGTTGAGGCAGATGGCGAGATCGTAAGCATAGGCGTCGTTGCAGGCGAAATAGAAGTCGATCACCCCCGACATTTTGTCGCCGAGGAAGAAGGCGTTGTCCGGAAATAGGTCGGCGTGGATGACGCCGCCCGGCAAGTCGCGGGGCCAGTTCCTTTCGAGATAACCGAGCTCGGCCTCGACCGTGTCCCTCAGCCCGGCCTCCACCTCGTCGGCGCGCCCGGCGGCTGGCGCGAAGAGCGGGCGCCAGGAATCGACCGACAGCGCATTGGCGCGGCGGCCTTCGAAATCCGCGCCGGCGAGATGAAGCCTCGCGAGCGTCTCGCCCAGCGCCGCGCAATGGGCGACCTCGGGATGGTGGACCGAATAGCCTTCGAGAAAGGTGACGATGACGGCGGGGCGCCCCGCGAGCCGCCCCAGCGGCGCGCCGGCGCGATTGCGCACCGGCTGCGGGCAGGTGACGCCCCGCCGCGCGAGATGCTCCATCAGGCCAAGGAAGAAAGGCAGATCGGCCTCGGCGACGCGCTTTTCATAAAGCGTGAGGATGAAGCTGCCGCCGCTCGTATGGAGAAAATAGTTCGAATTCTCGACTCCCTCCGCAATGCCCTTGCAGGAAAGGAGGTCGCCAATGTCATAGGTCGCGAGAAAAGCGATCAGCTCCGCGTCGTCAACCTGGGTATAGACTGCCATGGGCGTCTTTCCGAGAGCAACGCCCTTCTAGGCCATCGCCCGCAGCTCCTTTGGCAGCGGGAAGGAGACGCTTTCATCCGCGGTCGAGACGGTTTCGACGGAGATGTCGTAGCGCTCGGCGAAGGCGTCCATGATTTCCTCGACCAGAACCTCGGGGGCCGAGGCGCCGGCCGTGATGCCGAGCGCGGCGATGTCGCCGAAGAGCGACCAGTCGATCTCGCCCCTGCCCTGCACGAGCTGGGCCGGCGCGCCGGCGCGCTCCGCCACCTCGCGAAGCCGTTGCGAATTCGACGAATTGGGCGAGCCCACCACGATGACCGCGTCGACATGCGGCGCGACTTTCTTCACCGCCGCCTGACGGTTCGTCGTCGCGTAGCAGATGTCCTCCTTATGCGGGCCGACGATCGCGGGGAAACGCTTCGTCAACGCGCTGACGATCTCCTGCGAATCGTCGAGCGACAGCGTCGTCTGCGTCACATAAGCGAGGTTGTTCTCGTCGTCGAAGCTCATATTCACGATGTCGTCGACGGATTCGACGAGCACGACGGCGCCCTCGGGCAGTTGCCCCATGGTGCCGACGACCTCCGGATGGCCGGAATGGCCGACGAGCAGCACGCGGCGCCCACGCTTCCAGTGGATTTCGGCCTCGCGGTGCACCTTGGTGACAAGCGGACAGGTTGCGTCGATGGCGAGGAGGTTGCGCTCCTGCGCCTCCGCCGAAACGGATTTCGCGACGCCATGCGCGGAGAAGATCACCGGCGCGTCGGTCGGCGGGATTTCCTCCAGCTCCTCGACGAAGACGGCGCCCTTGGATTTGAGCGATTCGACGACGTATCGATTGTGCACGATCTCATGGCGCACATAGACTGGCGGGCCGTATTTGGCGAGCGCCCGCTCGACGGCGTCGATGGCGCGCACGACGCCCGCGCAGAATCCGCGCGGCGAGCAGAGAAGAATCTTGAGCGGCGGCCTCAAGCCGCGGGGCTGAGCATTCATTAAGGCGCCTTCGGCAGTGGCGCCGCGCGGCTGCGCCGGCGGCATTCTGGCGTCTCGCCCGCTACGGGACGTCCGCCCATTTGTGGCGTCGATTGACCGGAAGCAATGTCGTGGCGGCCGGAGTCTGTCAAGCGGGCGGGGCCGCGCTCCATGCATGTCCAGGGCGATCAGGTGAAGAACGATCTCGGGCGGTTAGGCGCCCCATACCTCCCCTTTACGGGGAGGTCGGCGGTCGCAGGCAAGTTTACGCAGCCTGCGTAAACTTGCCTGCGAAACCGCCGGGTGGGGTTCGCGCCGCCATAAGGTTGAGGGGGTTTTACCCCACCCGACCCCGCCACAGCCCGTCTGTAAGACGGGCGTCTTCCAGACGCCCTTTGGCAGGGCCACCCTCCCCGTAAAGGGGAGGGATTCGTTCATGCCCGGGATTCACCCGGTCGCCCTGCAGGCATGTCCCGACGGGCTACCGGTTTGGCCCGCATTGCGCTAGCATAGCCGCCAGACGAACGAGGCGGGAGATGAACTCCCCTCATTGTCAGCGGGAGAGAAGCGCATGTCCGATCTCGAGTCCATTTTATCTTCCGCGCAGGGCGGCCAGCTCGTGGCCAATCTCGCGCAACGCTTCGGGCTCTCCGACGAGCAGATCGACGCCGCCATCAAGGCGCTCGCGCCGGCGCTGGCGATCGGCCTGAACCGCGCCTCCGAGGAGCCGCAGGTCTTCGAGAAGACGGTGGGCGCGCTGGCGACGACGACGCGCTATTCCTTCTTCGACGAAGCCGACGCCGCGCATAGCGAGGAGTCGGTCGAGCTCGGCCGCGACCTCCTCTCCGAGCTCTTCGGCTCGCCCGCCGCGACAGGGCAGGTCCTGCAGGCGGCGGCGCGCGAGTCCGGCGTGCGCCCGGACATTCTGAGCCAGCTCCTGCCGGTCCTCGCCTCGGTTCTGCTGAGCGGCCTGACAAAATCCATCAATGAGAAGGGCCTCGGCGGCATTCTCGGCCAGCTCGCGAATTCCGGCTCCCTCGGCCCGATTCTCGAGCAGATCCTCGCCGGCGGCGGCCCCGGTCCCGCCCCTGCCCCGCAGCCGGCTCCCCTGCCGCGCGGGGGCGCGGCGGGCGGCGGCCTCGGCGGCCTGCTTGGCGGCATTCTCGGTTCGCTTCTCGGCGGCCGTCGCGTCCCGCCCGGCGGCGGACTGCCGCCGCGCGGTCCGGGCGGCGGCCTGGATCGCAGCGGCCCACTCGACGTCGACGCGGGTCCGAGCGCCGGCCCTGCGGGCCTGCCGCCGGGCCTCGACCAGGCCTCGCTTCAGGATGCGATTGAGCAGATCAAGAAGACGCTGCAGGTCGGCCAGAACGCCGGCGGCCGTCCGGCCGGTCAGGCCCCGTCCGATCTCGAAAGCGTTCTGGGGCAGATTCTCGGCAGGCGCTGAGGTCCGGCGCTCCAGCTTTTGGTCCGGCGCGATTTCCTGTCGCGCGCACGACGTCGCGCGGAGCGTAAAGCCTAGAAATTGCCGATCAGCTTGCCGAAATACATGGTGGAGAGCGTGGTTCCGGTCGATTTCGCGCCGGCCACGATCAGGACCGAGACCATGATGGCGATAAACGCGTATTCGACCGCTGTCGCGGCGCGTCTGTCGGCAATGAATCGACGAAAAGACCTGCGCATCGAGCCTCCATCTCCAGAAAGATAAAATAGAGACCTGTCCAAAGGTTTAATGGCGACGCGACCGCCCCGGCGCGCCCGCTTCGGGGATGCGCCGGAGGCGGCCTTTTCGGCTTCGCCGGGCGCCGCTCTTGCATCCCGACGGCTTTTCCGGCAATCCATCCCCGCTCATCGCGAGGATGCGCCATCGGCGTCGCGCGAGGCTGGAGCGAGACGGCGCAGGATCCCCGCCTTTGTCCTTCGCCTGCCCCGGTCTTTCCGACCCTACATGTGGAAAATTCAGACTAAATGGCTCGCGACGTAACAGATTCGACCCCGATCGCGTCCCGCGACGCGCTCGTGGAATGGCTCGCAGCCGGTTGCAAGGCCGCCGGCGCGCCGCTGCGCATCGGCACGGAACACGAGAAGATCCCCTTCTATTCGGACACGCTGGCCCCGGTCCCCTATTCCTGCGTCGACGGCCGCTGCGGCGTCGGGCGGCTGCTCGAAGGCGTCCAGGAGGCGACCGGCTGGGAGCCGATCATGGATCGCGACGCGCTGATCGGCCTTGTCCAGACCGATGGCGGCGGCGCCATCTCTATCGAGCCCGGCGGCCAGTTCGAGCTTTCCGGCGCGCCGCTGATCGACATTCACGCCACGGCGGCGGAGCTCGGCGCGCATCTCTCGGCGCTGGCGGGCGTCGCTCACTCGCTTGGCGTCCAGTTTCTCGATCTCGGCGCGAGTCCCAAATGGTCGCGCGCCGAGACGCCGGCCATGCCCAAGCAGCGCTACAGGATCATGGCGGCCTATATGCCGAAGGTCGGCTCGCGCGGGCTCGACATGATGTTCCGCACCGCGACCATCCAGGCCAATCTCGATTTCACGAGCGAGGCCGACATGGTCGAGAAGATGCGCGTCGGCCTCGCGCTCCAGCCGCTCGTCACCGCGCTCTTCGCCAATTCGCCTTTCCTCGACGGCAAGCCGACCGGCCGGCTGTCGCAGCGCTCCTATATCTGGCTCGACACGGATGCGGACCGCACCGGCATGTTGCCTTTCGCTTTCGAAGAAGGTTTCGGCTTCGAGCGCTATGTCGATTATGCGCTCGACGTGCCGATGTATTTCGTCAAGCGCGGCGACGTCTATCACGACGTCGCCGGCGCGAGCTTCAGGGACCTGCTGCAAGGCCGCCTGCCGCAGCTTCCCGGCGAGCGGGCCGTCATGTCCGACTGGGCGAACCACCTCTCGACGATCTTCCCGGAAGTGCGGCTCAAGACCTATCTCGAAATGCGCGGCGCCGATGGCGGCCCGCGCGCGCATATGAAGGCGCTGCCCGCGCTTTTCGCCGGCCTCTTCTACGACAGCGTCGCTCTCGATCAGGCGCGCCAGCTTTCAAAAGGTTGGGACGCGGCGGCGCGCCAGAAGCTGCGCGAGAACGTCCCCGCTTTGGCGCTCGACGCGGCGATCGAGGGCCGCAGCCTGCGGGAAATCGGGCGCGACATTCTTGCTATTGCAAGCGCGGGCCTCAGGCGCCGCGCCTATCTCAACGCGCAGGGCCAGGACGAAACGATCTATCTCGCGCCTTTGGAAAAGATCGTGAGCGAAGGTCGCACGCTCGCGCAGCAGCGACTCGACCTCTATTACGGCGCCTGGGGCGGCTCGGTCGACGGCGCTTTCAGGGATTGCGTCATTCCGCTTTAAAAAAGCGCCCAAACGAAAATCCCGCCGGATCGGCGGGATTTTTGTTTGCTTGCTTCGCTTCGACTCAGCGCGGAAAGAGATCGTTGAGCCCGAAGGGCGCCATCGGCTGAAGATGCGAGGTGCGTTGCACGCCGTCGGGGACGGCGGCGTAGCCCATGGAGCCAGTGGGGGCGCGGGCGATGTTGTCGACGCGGACATGACCGCCGATCTTCACGCAGCCATTCGACCCCGCGACCGCGACATAATCGGAGCCATAGCGCGCGCACTGGTTCGGCGTCTCCGCCTTGACGGCGGACGCGGAGAGGCACGCGGCGAACGCAACGGCTCCCGTCAAGGCGAGGGGGCGGAAATCGGCAGACATCATGTGGCGATCGCCTCTGTTCCGATCACGACGTCGCATGAGACGTCGAAATCTCGGACCCAAATTTCGTTGCGGGAACAGCTCCGGCGACAGATCGCCCGACTCGTTTCCGCGATTTGGGCACTACATCCAAACTTCGTGGCAGGATCGTGTCCCGTTCGACGAGAGCGCGTCTGCTGTGGTGTAATGGCAACACGTTTGAATTTATTTTCGGTAAACGGGAAAGGATTGATTAAGGCGCCCTTACAAGGCGTTACCGCTCCAATCCCCGATCGCCGCCTGAAGGATGGCGAGCGCCGCCACGGCGGCCGTGTCGGCGCGCAGCACGCGCGGCCCCAGGGAAAGCGTGACGACATTGCGCGCGCGCGCGATCGCGGCGCGTTCGGCGTCGTCGAAGCCGCCTTCAGGCCCGATGAGCAGGCTGACGCCCTTCCCCGTCCGGCCCGACAGCGCCCTGAACGGATTGGCGATGGGCGCGTCCTCGTCGCAGAAGGCGAGAAGCCGCTCGGCCGGAAACGCCGAGAGGAAATCCGGCAGTTCGGCCGCTTCGGAAACCTCCGGGACGGTCAAAATGCCGCACTGCTCAGCCGCCTCGATAGCGTTGGCCCGGAGCCGCGCCGAATTGACGCGGCGGACCTGTGTGCGCCGCGTGATGACGGGAACGAGGCGGCCCGCGCCCATTTCGGTGGCCTTCTGCGCCATATAATCGAGGCGCGCCTGCTTCAGGGGCGCGAAGCAATAATCGAGATCGGGGGCGGGCGTCTGGGCGCGTAGAAGCTTCTCGACGCGTAATTCGGCGGAACGCCTGGACTTCTCCGCGATATGGGCGAGAAATTCCCCGTCCCGCCCGTTGAAGACGTGAATCGCGTCGCCCTCGCGCAGCCGCAGCACGTTGAGAAGATAGTTGAGCGCCTCGGAGGGCGGAACGAAAGCGAGACCCGGAGCGAGCGGAGCCTCCACGAAGAGCCGTTGCGCTGAAAAATCGTAATGTGACAAGATGGGGAGCCCTGTCCGGCGCGACGAAAAACTTCGTCCGCCTCACTTTGGCCGTTTTGACTCGGCCGCTTTGCCTGCGGGCGGACAGGTTGGCTAAAACTTGCGTGAGCGGCAAGCCTGCTGTTAACACAAGGGCAACATTTGAACCCGGATCGTAGCGAATGAAGATCAGCGCCGTCTCCTTCTCGCGCGTCGTCGCGGGCGTCTTGCTGCTTGCGGGCGCAAGCGCGGGCGCCGCCCATGCGCAGTCCTGCCAGGAGGACTTCCAGAAGCTGACGCAGCGGCGCATGGCGCAGATTCAGGTCCTCA
>Ga0123398_1068536_pt1 | contig 11000 bp, 11 predicted proteins | sample T5LHNO3metaT_FD_89926 | JGI IMG/M metagenome (GOLD analysis project Ga0123398, IMG submission 89926) | Methane-oxidizing artificial microbial communities from Washington, USA to study methane cycling - T5-LHNO3 metaT (Metagenome... | ecosystem: Engineered > Modeled > Simulated communities...
GCAATCTGGTTAAATCCGAAATCTTCGGCCGCTTGGCCTATCCGCTCGCTCATGACGATTAAAAGTATCGATTTCAACAATACTATCGACTCGTCATCCAGCATCGCCAACAAGTTTTGTAAAGCTTCGACACTGGTGATCGTTACTGCGTCCAGCCGCCCTTGGGATATGTCTGTCCGCAAATCCGTGCTGTTCGCCATTGGCTGGCGGCGGCTATACACTTCCAGATAACTCGCTTCCGCGCCGCGGCTACGCAAGCTTTCCGCCAGTTTTTCCCGGCCACCGACACCGCGCACAATCACGCAACGCATGCCAGCTACCGTTTGTAATTCAGGTTCGGCGAGCAAGCCCTCACTGTTAAATTCGCTGGCCGGCACGCAATCCACCGGCCATTCCGCTTGCTGCAATGCGCAGGCGGTTGCGGCACCGACAGCCGCGACTTTGAATTTACGCAAGGCCGGCATTTTGCCACCGAACGCCTTGATAGCAAAATCCACAGCATTGGTGCTGGTAAAAATCAGCCAATCGCTGGCGGCGGCTTGGCTTAACAAATCCGGGTCGGGCTGGGTTGCGACGATTTCCAGTGTCGGAAAGCGTATCGGCACACCGCCGTGTTGTTCTATCAAATGGCACAGATTTTCAGCCTGCGCCGCGGGTCGCGTCACCAAGATCCGCGCGCCGTTTAAAGCCTGATTCACTGGTATAGCTCGCGCAATATCCGGTCCGCGCCTTGCGCTAATAAATCCTCGGCCACAGCCTTGCCCAACACTTCAAAGTCGGTGAGGCTGCTTTCCGCTTCGGCCCGATATAATAAGGAACCGTCCGGGCTGCCAACTAGGCCACGCATGAACAAACGCTGGCCTTTGATTTCCGCAAAACCGGCAATCGGCACCTGGCAACCGCCGTTGAGTCGGGCATTCATCGCCCGCTCGGCGCCGACTCGGATGCTGGTGTCTTCGTCGTGCAATACCTTTAAATACTCATGAATCTCGGCGTCGTCGATCCGGCACTCGATGCCGATAGCACCTTGGCCCATCGCCGGCAAGCTTTCCGTCGGTTCCAGTTGGGCAGTGATACGCTCGCCCATCCCCAATCGTTTCAATCCGGCGGAAGCCAAAATAATCGCATCGTATTCGCCGGCATCCAGTTTCGCCAAGCGGGTGTTGACATTGCCGCGCAGGCTGAGAATTTCCGCGTGCGGGAATTTTTCCTTGATTTGGCACTGGCGACGCAGGCTGGACGTGCCGATGCGCGCGTTAGCCGGCAGTTCGGCCAGATTGCGATATTGATTGGAAACAAAGGCGTCGGTTGGGTCTTCTCGGTCCAGGATCACCGCCAGATGCAGGCCTTCCGGAAATTCCACCGGCACGTCTTTCATGGAATGCACCGCGATATCGGCCGTGCCTTCCAGCATGCCTTGTTCCAGTTCTTTGACAAACAAACCCTTGCCGCCGACTTTCGCCAATGGCGCGTCGAGGATTTTGTCGCCGCGGGTGACCATTTTTACCAGCTCGGTTTGTAATCCCGGAAACGCCTGCTCAAGCCGCGCCGCGACATGCTCGGCCTGCCACAAGGCCAGCGGGCTTTGCCGGGTAGCGATACGAATAATTCTGTCTGCCAAAACTGCTCCTGCCGATTGCTGGCGGGCGTCTAAGCTGCGCCCTTTGTTGGGAATAAATGTTCGCTATTGTAATCCGATTTGGGGGGGAAGGTGCTTAGAAGTTGTTTGCATAGATAAGTAGCAGGTAACCGGTTGCCAGGTTAAAGATTGAGACGTAGCTATTAAGTTGAGCGAATCAAAATGTCGCCTGACATTAGAGCACCTACCTAACCTCAAACACCTCAAAATGCTCGCCTGCATCATAAGTGTTAGCAATTACCTCTGAAACCTTAGCCAATATCGGCCCTTTATGGCACCAAGCCACTAGTTTTTGTAGTTCCTCCGCATGGCCGCTGGCGACGATTTCGACACTGCCGTCGGCCAGGTTTCTGACAAAACCTTTTATATTCAACTTCACGGCCTGTTTTTGGGTGTAGGCACGAAAATACACGCCTTGAACTCGGCCCTTGACGATGATATGCAAACACTCGCTCATCGAGTAATCCTCCAGCAATAATGAATTTTTTGATCGCGGGCGAAATCCTCCGGAATCGTTTTCGCGCTGATGTCTGTTATCTGCAAATCCGCCAAGGCTTGCCTGTCCAGTTTGAAGCGGCGGAAATTAGTCGAAAAATACAGCACGCCGCCCGGCGCAAGCAGGGCAACGGCACTGCGCAGCAAATGCAGATGATCGTTCTGAATATCAAAGGCTTCGTCCATTTTCTTGGAATTGGAAAAGGTCGGCGGATCGAGAAAGATCAGATCAAATTGCAGTTTGTCTTTGGCGCCGGCCTGTTCCGCCAGCCATTCCACACAATTGGCGCGCAGCAGCTTGTGATCGCCTTGAATGCCGTTCAAATCAAAATTGCGCTTGGCCCAGTCCAGATAGGTATTGGACATATCCACGGTGACACTGGATGCCGCTCCGCCGACTGCCGCATGCACGCTGGCGCTGCCGGTATAGGCAAACAGGTTTAGGAAACGTTTGCCCTTGGCTTGCTGCTGGATCAACTGGCGGATCGGCCGGTGATCCAGAAACAGGCCGGTATCCAGATAATCTTCAAAATTCACCCAAAACTTGCAGCCGCCTTCTTCGACGACATGGAAGCGGCCGGATTCGCCTTGCTTCTCGTATTGATCGGTACTTTTCTGCTTGCGGCGGATTTTTAAAAACACCTGCTCCTTGGGTATCTCCAATACTTTGGGGATTTCCATCATCGCCCCGGCTAAACGCTGATTAGCCTTGGCCGGATCGATGGTTTTCGGCGATTCGTATTCCTGGACGTTGACCCAGGTCTGTTCGCCTTGGTAGACATCCACCGCCACCGCGTATTCCGGTAAATCCGCGTCGTACAGTCGATAGCAATTGACCTGATTTTGCTTGGCCCATTTGCCGATTTTTTTTAGATTCTTGCGTAAGCGATTGGCGAACATCTCCGCCTGATTGTCGGGTTGCTCAGTCTCGGTACGCCGGCTGATTTGCTCGATGCGTTCTTGCTGGGATTTGGCTTTGGGTTCGAAGAAGGTCTGTTCTTCGATATTAAAACGCAGCAATTTGCACTCCAGTGCGCCGTTGAACAAGGTAATCGGCTTTTGCGAACGTACGCCCAACCTAAAACCCAATTCCGGATTGCTGATGATCATCGCCACCTGCCAGCCCACAAAGCGCTGTTTCAGCACCTCTCCAAAGCGCCGATACAACTCGGAAGTTTCGGCCTCGTCGCCCAGCCGTTCGCCGTAAGGCGGGTTGCAGGCGATCAGGCCCTTGGGCCAGCTTTCCGCCGCCGTCGCATCGCCGATGTCGCGCCGTTCGATATGAATCTTGCCTGCTAAGCCGGCGTTTTCCAAGTGTTGCAAGGCTGCGACCACGGTGCGGCGGTCCTGATCGAAACCGACAATCACAGGCATTTTAGTCAAGCCAATATCGCGGCGATGCATGGCTTCGTCCAGCAGGCTTTGCCAAAGCGCGCCATCGTGTTTTTTCCAGCCCAGAAAGCCGAAATAATCGCGCTGCAAGCCCGGCGCATAATCGGCGGCGATCATCGCGCCTTCTAACAACATGGTGCCGGAGCCGCACATCGGATCGAGCAGCGAACCGCCTTGCTCGGCGATTTTCGGCCAGCCGGCGCGCAGTAAAATGGCTGCCGCCAGGTTTTCCTTGATAGGCGCGGCAATGTTGACGTCACGATAACCGCGTCTGTGCAAACTCTCGCCGGATAAGTCCAGACTGAGTTGCGCGGTTTCGTTGTGTAGATAAACATTGACGCGAATACTGGGCCGGTCGGTGTCGATATTGGGCCGTTTATTAAACTTGGCGCGCATCTGATCGACGATGGCGTCCTTGACTTTCAAGGCGCCGAAATGAGTGTTGTTGATGGCCGGATTGTTTTTGCTGCTGAATGATACCGCCAGACTGTCGTCGGGCTTGATATGCTCGAACCAGTTGATTTTTTTGACGCCATCGTACAAATCTTGCTGCGATTTGACCTCGAAACTGCTCAAGGGCAGAAACACCCGGTTAGCCGTACGCGACCACAAACAAACCCGGTAAGCCAGCGCCAGGTCGCCATCGAAGGAAACGCCGGCCATTTTTTCGCGGACGTTTTGGCCGCCTAGGGCTTTGATTTCGTTGGCAAGAATACCTTCCATCGCTTTCGGCGTGGTGGCGAACAATTGGTATTGGGTCATGGTCTACGGGCTGGGTACGGAATGGCTCGCTAGGATACTAAAATGTGCTGCTACTGCGGCGGATATTTTTATAGCAAAATTGCAAACAACGGCTCCGTTCTCCATCGTTCGCCCGTTCTACTGAAGGCTATGCCGGTAACGACTTGAGTGGGGTAATAACAAAATCAGTCTTGCGCCAATCGGGAGCGCTATGCACCACTCCGGTTCGTGGGTAGTTCTGAGTATCGACCACCTTGGCGCCTGCGTTTTGCGCAAGCAAGGCAGATAGCTAAACCAATCATTCGTTGTCGAAGCGTTTTACAATCGATTCGGCAAGCGCGCGCGTTGAAATGCTAAAGATTTGAGGCGGATAGCAAAACGCGTAGTGGCCGATTTATTGCTTGATAAGCATTAATGTTCTACAACTCTGAAGACGGCCCTGGCTATGCATCCGCAAAAATACTCCGAAACCTACTACGACCCGCACCAACGCATCCGCGCCTGCAAAATCACTCCCGGCGAATATTGTGTTACCGATTCCGGCGAGCTTATTGTTACCGTGCTGGGGTCCTGCGTGATTGCCTGTATTCGCGATTGGCGGCGGGGCATAGGCGGGATGTATCAATTCATGGTGGTGAACGTCAACGAAGACCAGCCGCTCAACCAACGCATGGAGAACATGGCTAGTGCCGGTATGGATAATTTCATCAACCATCTGGTCGACATGGGAGCAGAAGAGAGCGAGCTGGAAGCCAAGGTATTCGGCGGCGGCAACATACTTAACGGCATGCAGCGCAACAATGTCGGCGCTCGTAGTGCTCAGTTTTTACGCAGTTACCTGGCCGGCCGGAACATTCCGGTCCTCGCTGACGACATGCTCGGTATCTATCCCCGCAAGGTGTATTTCTTTCCGGAAACCGGGGAAGTGTTGGTGAAAAAACTCAAGGATATAAAAAACGAAACTATCTTGCAGCGGGAGCAGGAATATTCCCATAGGCTGTTTGCTAGGGTGTTGGCGTAGGGTTTTGTTGTTGTGTCGCTGGCGCGACGGCTATTTTAATGTCGGTTCTCGCACCGACAGGCGAGATACTTTTCTTTGCTTGTCCAAAGAAAAGTATCCAAAAGAAAAGACACCCGGACGCCGCTTATTTCCTGCGCTCCGAAGCTTTCGACGGGGGTTGCCGAAAGGGGCTTCCTGCCCCTTCGGAAACGCGCCGCATCCCTGCGGCGCCCCTACGGGCTATTCCCGCCAAAAGCTCCGGTGCTCGGCGCGGCATACGGGAGAAACCCACTGGCAAGCTCGAATGTTTTGACAATACTTTTGGATTTGGTGGAGTGGCTCCGAATAGCCAAGCGTATTTTCGGAGGAAGGAAGAATATTCCAAGCATTCTTTGGCAAGGCATATGCCAGATAGATTTTATTCAGCACGCGTCCGATTACGCTACGCTAATCGGACCTACTGTGCTCACAGTAGAGCGACCGAAGGGAGCGAATCCTGTGAAGCTGATTGTTAGGCCATTCTAGAATTAGCGAAGTCACATGCAATTCCTGACCATATTTCAATTATCTGTTTAATTTTCTCATCTATGCCTATCTCTATTGGAATTACTGAAATGAAATCCCTTATTGAGAGTGACAAATACAGTGATGAGTACTGGATTACGATATTCATTAGCCTCAAGCTATCTTCCTCCCCCGCCCGAAAACCCATAAGCTGTTGTATCGAGAAAGGGTGTGAATGGACGTAGCTCGATAAAAACATAAATACATTTTTGTAATAATCTTTATCAATTTTAGCTAGCTCGGATATTTCCGAATTGGTTAACAATATTGCTTCCTTAGCATTTCTAATATTCTTCTTGGCTTCTTCATTTAGTTTTTGATACTCATCATGATTAATTATCTGTTCTTTCAGTTTATCAATATGCTCTTCAATTCTTGGAATTTCGGGATTCTGAGAGCCGATAAGTTCTAGCTTTTTTCTTCATCGCTTTTCAGCGTGATAATCCCAAACAAGCCACCGAAACTCATTACCTTTTTTGCCTGGGTCATCTATTGCCACGTAGTATAGAGTGTAATATGTGTCTACCAGCGATCTAGCTAGAACGGCTATTGAAGAAATATCCCAAAGCTCTTGCTCTGGAGCGACTTCCCCCGCGGGCGCTTTTGGTAAGAGCACGAATATAGCCCTTGCATGAGATACAAGTTTTGCAAAAAGTCTCGATCCAATTTCTAGATCTTGGGTTTCTACTTGTATGCCGCTGGTTGCCATAGATATTGAGAATCCCGCATGAATTAGCTCTTTGAATTCCCAATATGACTCTTTGTATTTCTCTTCCATAATCATGACTTCAGTGGCCTAACAAGTGATTAGATAGTTTCTGTATATCTCCCAGAATTGGTATATATACATGTTATGTCAATTCAGGGGGAAGTCTAGCTGGAAAAAGGATTCAGATTTTGTTCAAGCGAAAAACAATGTTCGAGCATGCTTAAGGACGAAGCTCGACGCACGTTGGTTTGATCTTGGATTATGGGGTGGGTTTACCCCGTATGCCGCGCCGAGCACCGGAGCTTTTGGCGGGAATAGCCCGCAGGGGCGCCGCAGGGATGCGGCGCGTTGACGAAGGGGCAGGAAGCCCCTTTCGTCAACCCCCGTCGAAAGCTTTGGAGCGCAGGGAATAAGCGGCGTTCGGGCCGCCTTTTCTTTGGACACTTTCTTTTGGCGGAGCAAAAGAAAGTATCTCGGCTGTCGGTCCGAGAACCGACATTAAATCAAACCGTCGCGCCAGCGACACCTCAAATAAAGTCTTAAATCAGCAAGCAAACCATTAGCTAAAAAGACAAAACAAACTCAGTTGACCTTAATCAACTCAACATCAAAAATCAGCGCCGCATTAGGCCCAATATCCCGCCCGGCACCACGCTCACCATAAGCTAGGTTAGAAGGAATAAAGAAGCGGTATTTCGCGCCTTCTTTCATCAATTGCACGCCTTCGGTCCAGCCCGCGATAACACGGTTCAATGGGAAAGTGGCTGGCTCGCCGCGGCCGTAGGAGCTGTCGAATTCCTTGCCGTCGATGGTGGTGCCTTTGTAATGGACAGTGACGTTGTCGGTGGCTTTGGGTTGCGCGCCGGTGCCTTCGGTGAAGACCAGATATTGCAGACCGCTGGCGGTGGTTACCACGCCGGCGGTTTTGGCGTTTTCGGCCAGAAATTTTTCCCCGGCGGCTTTATTTTCAGCGGGGGTTGGGGCATTGGCGTTGGCCAGTGAGAACATAGCAAATCCTGTAATAAATGCGATTAAAATGGCGATAACACGTTGTTTCGTGGATTTCATGAAAACTCCCGTTAGATGATTGGGGCGGCTAGTTTATCAGTTTTTTTGTTCCAGCTCCTGTCGGCAGCTTGCCTGCTGGGCGTCGTAACGCAAGGCGCGCTGATGGACTTTTTGCGCGGTGTTCATTAACCATTGCTTGGATAAAAAGCTGTTGCGCTGATAGCCGCCTAAGCCTTCGTGATAGGTTAAATACAGATTGGTAGTATCGGAAGTGGGGATGCCTAGTTTGCGGTTGCTGGTCGCGCAATACCAGGCTACAAAATCGCAGCTGTCGGCAAAATCCTCTCTATCGGCCCAGCCGTTGCCGGCTTTTTGCTGATAGTCCGCCCAGGTTTCGTCCTTGGCTTGCGGATAGCCGTAAGCGCTGCTGGCACGAAACCAGGGGATAAACCCTAAAATCAACGGCCTTGGCGGTTGGGCGTCGGCGACGAAGCTGGATTCTTGGTTAATGATGGCCATTTGCACCGCGATGGGTACGCCCCAGCGCCGCGCAGAGCTTAAGGTTGCTTGATACCAGTCGTCTTTTTCCCGGAAAATTTGACAGATATTTTCCGGGTTTTTCGGCGGCATGGTTGTACACGCCGATAAAACGGCTAGACTAGCGAGAAAAATTATTCTGCTTTTCATATCCCAATAAATTAGATTGCTAAAAGGACTTACCTTTCGAAAGCCCTGCCAAACAGAAGGATTATTATGCCAACGACCGAAAAACGCGCCTATCGCAAAAATCTGGCTAGCCAAGGATTGCTGTATCTGGGCTTTGAAGAACACGAGATTTGGGTCGTGAATCTGTCGCTGTCCGGCTTGCTGGCCGTGCTAAAGGTCGAGCCGCAGGTCAACGGCATAAAAGACATTTTTAATGCTTTGCAAGTTTCGCCGATAGTCGATTTTTATCTGCCGAGCATGCGCTTGGCCGGCGAGGCGGAAATGGTGCGCGCCGAGGCTGCCGAAGACGGATTTGAAATTGCCATCGAGTTTCGCAACCTGTCTTACGATACCGATAATTTGTTATATAGTCGCCGCGCCTACCGCAAAAATATGACCGCGCCCGGCCATATCGTTTTCAACGATACCGACTATGCGTTCAACACCGAAAATGTCTCGGTGGACGGCTTGATGATACGCATGTTGGGCAGAGTTGAAGTGCCGGACGCTACGGTGGCCAGATTCGACTATAAGCATTTGAATCTGGAAGGCGAGGTGAAAGTGGTCTGGATCGATCACGACGATATTTCCACGTTGATGGGTCTGCAATACCTGCATATGCAGCGCGACTACATCAAGGGGATTCCTAACTTCAGCCACCCGCCGCTGGAAGCAGGCTAAACTATTTCACTTTCTAAACCGCGGTTGTCCTGAGATTTAAAAACGCTGCCGATTTCGCGCCGCCCAAAAGTCCGTCGCCAATTGCTGAGCTTGTTCTTGGTCCTGGGCTTTCCCGAGCAGCTTCAATGCCACCGCCGCAGTCGCTATCACGGTTGCCTCGCCAAATTCGTCGTTAAACTCGCCGCGCCAGAATTGCGCCAGTAACTGCGGGTCCATGTCTTCGGCTTTCATGTGCCGGCGTTCGAACAAGGCCGGCCAGGTTTCGTCGTTAATTTCGCCGTCATTGACGCTTTGCACCAGGCATTCCACATCCGGATTACGCTCGGTTTCGCCGCCTTCGCCTTTTAAAACCGCCATGTGTTTTTGATCCAGCAGCAACGCGGCTTTTTGATGCACTTGGCGGTAGCTGGGATGGAAGATGCCTTGAATGCTGGCTGTGGCGTCGAACGGATTCAACAACCTAACCAAAGTATGTACCGGCGAACGCAAACCCATAATCGGCCGCAGATTGATCATGTCGTACAGTTTCGGGCAAATATATTCCAGCGATAGATAGCTGAAATTGTCTTGCTGCAACTGCTGGCCGGCTTCGGTTATCGAGGTTGCGGCTTTAATTCCTAGGGCTTGCAGCGCATTCTCGGTATACAAACGGCCTTGGGTATGACCTCCGGCGCCGTGCATGAATACTCGGATGCCGTTCTCGGCCAGCAGCAGCGTGGACAATAAAAACCAGGGCAGATGGCGGCGTTTGCCGGCGTAAGACGACCAGTCCAGATCCACAGCTACTTTGGATTCGAAGGCAAAACTTTCCCGTGCGGCCTGCACGAAGCCGGCCAGTTCTTCGCAGGTTTCTTCCTTAACGCGCATCAGCATCAAAAACGCGCCGAGTTGAATCGGCTCGACTTGATCGTCGGCCAAAATCATTTGCATGGCCCGGTAGGCTTCGTCTTGGGTCAGCGGCCGGGCGCCTTTCTTGCCCTTGCCGAGTATCTTGATAAATTCCGCGAACGGGTGTTCCTGGGTAGACAAACTCATGAGAATGACAGTGGGAAATAATGATCGATCAGCAATGCCGCGAAAATCAGCATCAGATAAACAATGGAATAGCCGAAGGTGCGCATCGCGGTTTTATTGTCTTTCTTACGCATCATTTGAATCGCGTAATAGATAAAGCCCAAGCCCAGCAATACCGCAGCCAGTAGGTAAATCACACCGCTCATGCCGGTCAGATAAGGCAGCAGGGTGGAGATCAGCAACAGGATGGTGTACAGCAAAATTTGCAGACGGGTGAATTCCACGCCGTGAGTTACCGGCAGCATAGGAATGGCAACTTTGGCGTATTCTTCGCGCTTGGCAATTGCCAAGGCCCAGAAATGCGGCGGGGTCCAGACAAAAATTATTAGAAACAACAGCAGCGCGTGTGGATGCACTTCGCCGGTAATCGCGGCCCAACCCAAGACCGGCGGCGCCGCGCCGGCCGCGCCGCCGATGACGATATTCTGCGGGGTCATTTTTTTAAGGTATACCGTATAAATCAACGCGTAACCGATCAGCGACAAAAAGGTCAGGAAGGCGGTCAACACGTTGATCTTGATGGTCAGAATCGCCATCGCGACAAAGCCGATCAAGCTGGCGAACACCAATACCTGGTGCGAGTTCAAATGCCCGGTGGGTAGTGGTCTATTCTTGGTGCGGCCCATTTGCGCATCGGCTTTTTGATCGATGAAATGATTGATAGCCGCTGCCGAGGAGGCCGCTAGGGCGATGCCTATGCTGCCGTAGAAAAAGTTAGCCAGCGGCGGCATGCCGGGTACGGCCAGCAGCATGCCGACAACGGCGGTAAACACGATCAATGCCACGACTCTGGGCTTACAGAGTTCTAAGTAGTCTTTCCAGGATAGCGCGGAGGTTGTGTCGGTCATCAAGTACCAAATGGATTTGCAGGTCTTTAAACATATAGAATAACAGTGAACCATTGATTATTAAAATAATCACAAGCGCTCACCATCTTTTAGTCAACGAGGGATTTATGAACTATAGGCTCGCGGCGTTAGCGCTGCTTTGCC
>Ga0123398_1087435_pt1 | contig 10892 bp, 9 predicted proteins | sample T5LHNO3metaT_FD_89926 | JGI IMG/M metagenome (GOLD analysis project Ga0123398, IMG submission 89926) | Methane-oxidizing artificial microbial communities from Washington, USA to study methane cycling - T5-LHNO3 metaT (Metagenome... | ecosystem: Engineered > Modeled > Simulated communities...
CGCTGCTCCAGCCCAAATTCGGCATTCTCGACGAGACGGATTCAGGCCTCGACATCGACGCGCTGCGCGTCGTCTCGGAGGGCGTCAATTCGCTGCGCGCGCCGAACCGCTCCTTCCTCGTCATCACCCACTATCAGCGCCTGCTCGATTACATCAAGCCGGACACAGTGCATGTGATGGCGAGGGGCGTCATTCAGCGCTCCGGCGGGCCGGAGCTCGCGCTGGAGCTCGAGGAGCGCGGCTATCAGGAATATCTGGTTGAAGAGGCGGCGTAGCCCATGATCAAGCTCGCGACCGAAACCGACGCGGTTCTCTCCTCGCTTTTCGAGGAGATGAAGGGCAAGGGCGCGACGGGCCTGCGTCAGGCGGCCTGGGAGGCCTTCGCCGCCAGGGGCCTGCCGAACCGCCGTGTCGAGGCCTGGCATTACACCGACCTGAAAGCGGCGCTGTCCAAGCCTGCGCCGATCGCCGCCGTCTCCGCCGGCGCGTCTCGATTGCCGGCGGCGAACGGAACGATCCGCCTCGTGACGCTCGACGGCGTCTTCCGGCCGGACCTTTCGGATCTCGGCTCTCTTCCGGAAGGCGTAAAAGTCCAGCCGCTGCGCGAGGCGCTGGCGCAGGGCGCGCCGGGGATCATGGCGCTTGTCGCGAGCGGCGACGTGCAGACCGACGACGCCATGGTCTCGCTTAACGCCGCGCTGATGCAGGACGGCGTCATCCTGCGCGTCGCCGGCGGCGTGACCCTGGAGCAGACGATCGAGCTCGCGACCTTCGTCTCGTCCGAAGAGGCGCAGTCGAGCATTTCGCGCTCCCTCGTCATCCTCGGCAGGGATGCGAAAGCGACGATCGTCGAGACGGCCGGCGCGCTTTCGGCCGCTCCCGCGCAGGACAACCAGGCGCTCATCCTTCGGCTCGCCGCCGGCGCGTCGCTCGATCTCGTCACCCACGCCTCGGGGCAGGGCGACGCGCTCCTGCGCGTCATGAGCCTCATCGCTCATCTCGACGAAGGCGCGAGTCTCAATTCTTATGCGCTGATCGAAGGCGCCGGGCTGTTGCGCCGCCAGATCTTCGCCCGCCTCGACGGCGAGCGCGCCAGAGTGTCGCTCAACGGCGCGACGCTGGCGCGCGGACGCCAGCACGCGGATACGACGCTCGTGGTCGACCACGCGCTGCCCTACGGCGAGAGCCGCGAGCGCTTTCGCAACATTCTCGACGAGCAGGGCACGGGCGTCTTCCAGGGCAAGATCGTCGTGCGTCCGCATGCGCAGAAGACGGACGGCGTCATGCAGTCCAAGGCGATCCTGCTCTCCGACGGCGCCACGATGAACAACAAGCCCGAGCTGGAGATCTTCGCCGACGACGTCCAGTGCGGCCACGGCGCGACTTGCGGGCGGCTGGACAAGGACCAGCTTTTCTATCTGACGGCGCGCGGCATTCCACGCGCGGAGGCGGAGTCGATGCTGATCGAGGGCTTCGCCAACGAGGCTTTCGAAGGATTGGAAAACGAGGCGCTGCGCGGCTTCCTCGCCTCGCGCATTTCCTCCTGGCTACAGGCGAGAGCGCGATGAACGAGCGCGTGACCCTCTACGACATCGAAAAAATCCGCGCGGATTTCCCCATTCTCGCGGAGCGCCCCTATGGCAAGCCGCTCGCCTATCTCGACAACGCCGCATCGGCGCAGAAGCCGCGCGCGGTCATCGAGCGGCTGACGCATTTCTACGAGCACGAATACGCCAATGTGCATCGCGGGCTGCATTACCTCGCCAACGCCGCGACGGAAGGCTATGAGGGCGCGCGCGAGACGGTGCGCCGCTTCCTGAACGCCGGGTCGACGGAAGAGATCGTCTTCACGCGCGGCGCGACCGAAGCGCTCAATCTCGTCGCCGCCTCCTACGGGCTCGCTCATATCGGCGAGGGCGACGAGATCATCCTGTCGCTGATGGAGCATCACTCCAACATCGTGCCATGGCACTTCCTGCGCGAGCGCAAGGGCGCGGCGATCAAATGGATCGTGCCGGACGACAATGGCGTCATCAATCTCGACGCCCTTGAGAAAATGTTCACCGAGCGCACCAGGATCGTCTCGGTGACGCATATGTCGAACGTCGTCGGCGCGCCGACGCCGATCGCCGAGATCGCCCGCATCGCCCATGCGCATGGCGTTCCGATTTGCGTCGACGGCTCGCAGGGCGCCGTGCATCTCGACGTGGACGTGCAGGCGCTGGACGTCGATTTCTATATCGTCACCGGCCACAAGCTTTACGGCCCGACCGGCATTGGCGCGCTTTACGGCAAGCGGAAATGGCTCGAAAATCTGCCGCCCTTCGCGGGCGGCGGCGAGATGATCGAGACCGTCACGCGCGACGCTGTCACCTATAACGCCCCGCCGCATCGCTTCGAGGCCGGCACGCCGCCGATCGCTCAAGCGGTGGGCCTCGCGGCCGCGCTCGATTACATGGAGAGCGTCGGCCGCGGCGCGATCCGCGCGCATGAGGCGCAGCTCACGGCCTATGCGCAGCAGCGTCTCGGCGAGATCGAGGGGCTGCGCATCTTCGGAGCCGCGCCGGACAAGGGGCCGATCGTCGCTTTCGAGATGGCGGCGGGCCATGCGCACGACATTGCGACGATCATTGATCGCTCGGGCGTCGCGGTGCGCGCCGGCACGCATTGCGCCATGCCGCTGCTGACGCATTTCGGCGTCACCTCGACATGCCGCGCCTCCTTCGCGCTCTACAATACGCGCGAGGAAATCGACCGTTTGGCAGAGGCTTTGCTAAAAGCCCAGAAACTTTTCGCCTGAGGAGGTTCTCGTGCTGATGACCGACGCCTTGAAGCCAAGCGAAACGGAAGTCGTGGAGAATGAAGACCGCGTCGGCGGTTCCGATTCCACGCCCGGCGGCGAGCGCCTGACCGACGAGATCGTGAAAGCGCTGAAGACCGTCTACGATCCGGAAATCCCGGCCGACATTTACGAGCTGGGCCTCGTCTATCGCATTGATATCTCGGATGACGGCGTCGTCGAAATCGACATGACGCTGACGGCGCCGGGCTGTCCGGTGGCCGGCGAGATGCCCATATGGGTGAAGAACGCGGTGAGCGCCGTGCCGGGCGTTTCCGACGTGAAGGTCAATCTGGTGTTCGATCCCCCATGGGATCAGAGCCGCATGTCGGACGAGGCGCGCGTCACGCTCGACATGTTCTGAACGAAAGGCGCCAAGATCGGCGCGACATGTCATGTTTGCTCCGCGGTTGAAGCCGAAGGTTCTGGAAACCTCTCTTTATGTCGAGGACATTGAAAGAGCGGGCCGCTTCTACGGCGAGACTTTGGGGCTCACGCCCATGACGCGGGACAGCCGTCTATGGGCTTTCGATTGCGGACCGGCGAGCGTGCTGCTCCTCTTCAAGCGGGGCGGGACGCTGGAGACGATCGAGCTTCCCGGCGGCCGCATTCCGCCGCATCACGGGGAGGGGCCGGCGCATCTGGCCTTCGCCGTCGAGGCGGAGGATTTGCCGGCATGGAAGCGACGACTCGCCGAATGCGGGGTTGAGGTCGAAGCGACGATGAAATGGCCGCGCGGCGGCGAGAGCCTTTATTTTCGCGACCCCGACCGCCATCTTGTAGAGCTGGCGTCGCCCGGCGTCTGGGCCAATTACTGAGGAAGAAAAGAAATGGCTTTGCCGAAACTGAGCGTGATGACCGTGAGCCCCGCCGCCGCCGAGCGCGTGCGCGGCCTGCTGGCGAAGGCCGCGACGGGCGCCGGTCTGCGCGTCTCGGTGGAGAAGGGCGGCTGCGCCGGCATGTCCTACAAAATGGAGATTTCCGAGCCGCGAATGGGCGACGAGGTCATCGACTTCGACGGCGGGCGCGTGATCGTGGACGCCAAGGCGGTGCTCTATCTGCTCGGCACGACGATGGATGTGAAGATCGACAAGTTCTCCTCGACCTTCGTCTTCGAGAATCCGAACCAGACCTCGGCCTGCGGCTGCGGCGAGAGCGTCGAGCTGACCCCCGCCGATCCGGCGCGGCTTTCCGCCGTCTCCTGAAGAGACTCATAAACCGCGCATTAACGGTGATGGGGCGTTTCCTTTATCGCGTGACGGGGAAATAGCGCTTTCTTCAGCATCGGCCGCCAATCCTTTCGACCGTGCGTTTTCGTGCGTCGGGGAGTGGTCGATGTCGTTTTTCAAGCCGCCTGTTGTCGCGTCGAGCGTCGCCTTGCTCGCCGCATTGTCCCTTGTCCCGACGCAGGGCTGGGCGCGCGACGGCGAGCTCATTTACGAAATGCCGCCGATGTCGTCGGCTTCGTCTCAAGAGATCATCTTCGAGATGCCGCCGATGAAGCCCGCCAAGGGCGCCCAGGCGCGGAAGTCCGTCCCGAAACCCGCGCCCGTTCCCGCCCTCGCCGCCAAGCCCGAGCCCACGAAGGAGGCGGCGCCCGCACAGCCGCCGGCTCCCGTCGCGGAAGCGCCGAAGCCCGTCGAGGCCTCGCCGCCCGTCGCCGAGGCTCCCGCGCCCGCGCAACCGGTCGCCGCACAAGTCCCGGACGAACCGCCGTCCGCGTCCGCGGAAGGGCAGGGCGCCGCTCAGCCGCCCGAGCCGGTCGAACAATCCGTCGTGGCCGAAGGGCCGAAGGTCGTCGAGCCGGCGCCGATCGGTCCGCCGATCATGGCGCTCAATCCGCCGCTCAAGGCGCTTTCGGCGCTCAAGGCTCCGGAAGTCGCTCTCGACGATCGCATCCTTTCGCCGCAGGACGAAGCGGCCTTGCGGTCGCTCGCGCCGCCGCTTCTCTCGCTTGCGCCCGAGGCTGCGGCGACCGTCGCGGCGCAGCCCGCCGCCGAAATCCCCGCCGAGCCGCAGGCGCAATCGGCGCCCGGCGCGCCGGACGAGCCTGCCGTCGCTGACGCCGAGGCCGACGCTCGCATCTCCGCGCTGCTGGCGGAAGGCCTTATTGGCCCCGTCGACGTCCGGATCGGCGACCGCGCGACACTGTGGCTGCCGGCCGGCCGCGTCTTCCTTCCGCGGGAGACGGCGCACAAGCTCGCTCAGGAAGCCGGCCTCGAATGGCGCCCCGGCATTCAGGGCATGGTGGTCCCGGCGGGCGACACGCTCGAATGGCTCGCGCCCGTCGAACTGCTCGACGACGGCTACATCCCGTCGGGCGAGCCGGACTCGCTCCAGCCGGAAAAGCTTCTCGCGGCCTTTCAGGCGAGCCTCCCCGACATCAACGCCCAGCGCGCGCGCGGCGGTCTCCCTCCCGTGACGCTCGACGGCTGGCTGTCGGCGCCGGCGCTGAACGACAAGCATCGTCTTTCCGCCTGCGTGAACGTCTCGACGCAGAACGACCCGAACGGCCTGGACCGCTTCTTCAACTGCGAGGCCTGGACGCTTGGTCGCCAGGGCGCGATCAAGGTCGGTCTCGCCGATGGGGGCGACGGCGCCGCGCGGCTCAAGGACGAGGCGGCGGCGCTCGCTGATGCAATCGTCTTCGATCGCGGCAGGACCTATGAGGAATTCGACGCCGCAACCGACAAGACGGCGCCCTATGCGGCCGCAGATCTCTTGACGCGCGACGTCGCGGCCAGGACGGCGGCCCCTGTCCCGGCCGTCGAGGAGCCGCGGGGCGGCGGGCTGTCGGATCTGATTTCCAGCCTGTTCTATCCGGCGCTTTTCGGCGTCGCGGCGCTCGGGCTTTACATCTTCGTCAAGCGCCGTCGCGAGGCGACGGCGGAAGACGACGCGCAAGCGAAGGCCGCGCCGACGCGCAAAGGGATCGAAACAGCGCCCATCGCCGCGAAGGAGAAATCGGCCGCCGAACCGTCGCCCTCGCTCTTCGCCCGCCTTCTTCCAACGCTCCATGCGCGTTTCGCCAGGAAGCCCGCACTCCCGCCGGAGATCGTCGCCGGGCCGGTCGCGCGGGCCGCCGCCGCGCCGGGATCGGCGTCGGCGCGCGCGGAGAAGCTGGAAGCCAAGGCCAGCGCCCTCATCGCCAAGCTCGCCGCCTTGCGTTCGAGCAAGCGGCAGGAGACGAAGCCCGCCGCCGTCGCGGCGTCGCCGTCGAACGAGGCGGAAGAACCCGTCTCGGCGCTCAAAAAGCTTGCCGACAGAATGCGCCGCACATCGGAAGCGCGGGTCTCGGCGTCGGTGGATGTCTCGCGCGTCATTCGCCCGTCCCGCATAATCGGCGGAGCCGCCGCGGCTGTGGCGGAAATCGTCGACGAGCCGCTCATCGTCGAAACGGAAAAGACGGCGAAAACGGAGCCGGAGTTCCGTCTGCTCGATGACGATTTCCGCCTCGTCGAGCCGGGCGACGTCAACGCGGCGTCGAGCGCCATGGACGCCGCGCGCAACCGGCGCGCGTTGGATCGGTAGCCAGAAACCGCCCCGGCCGGTGGGCCGGGGCGGTTCTCTTTAGCGGATTTGATTGAATCTCTGCGCAGGCGAAGCTCCCGCCCCCGGGATCTTCGGCAAGACGATCGTGTTCTCGGTCCCGCCGCACAGCGGATGGCCCCAGCCTTTGGCGCTCACGCCGGGCATCTGGCCGGCCTGGGGCGTGATGTCGTAGACGATGTTGTCGGGACGCGTGTTATCGCCCGATACGCCAGCGGGGACATAATCCAAGCCAAGCGCATTGCGAACGCGCCACGCGATATTGTGATCGGCGCAAGACGAGTCGCCTGACACGCCCAGGGCGCCGACGAGCTGCTTGCTGGCGTTGTAGAGGGCGAGACCGCCGCCGAAGACGTTCACCCCGCCGATCTTGCCGCCGACCATCGGATCGTTCGGCTGGCCGTAATTGGCCGAATTGCCTCCGTAGGCGACATTGGCGTCGACCGGATTGGAGTGCTGCAGGCCGTAGAGCGAGCCGCCCGGCTGCGTGGCCGAGTAAATGTTCGCCGTGGAGAGCGCGAGTTTCGGCAGGCTGAACGCATTGGCGGTGTTCGCCTTCTGCGCGGAGATCACGCGGCTTCCGGGCCATTGGGAGCCTCGATCCGCGCCGCTGAACACGACCGCGCAGACCTGACCGTCGCGATTGACGACCGTCGCCCACATATTGAGGCCGAAGCCGCCATTCGGCTGCCCGACGGCGGACGTCAGCGCGGCCTTTAACTGCCAGTAGCCCGGGAGACCGGCGCAGGCGGCTCCGCCGCTCCCGACGGCTCCGGCGCTGCTGACGGACTGAGCGAGAACAGGCGTCGAAAGAACGGCGCCGGCAAGCGATGCAAAGGCGACAAAACCAAGCTTTTTCATATTAAACCTCCCAGCCCCGCGTCATTGACGCGCGGGATGCAATGGTCGATGGATCGCGCCGCTTCACGCGCGCAATCGCGCGCACCGCCGCCGGCGCGCGAAGAACGATTCAAGGAAGTCAGTCTTTTTGGAAAACGCGTCTTGGCGACGCTTGTCGATCCGCCGGTCGTCTCGCCGGCGTGAAAGTCAATATCCGCAATAACGAGCCCCGTACCCCCGATTGTTCATTTTTGGCAAAGCGAAGCGAACGCGCGGCAATTTGGATCACGCAGGCTTGGCGGGGTCAAGCTGAGCAGTGGCGTCCGCCCGACAAATCGGGCGCTTTGCCCAAGCGCAGCCCCTGGCGCGCCCTCCCGCTATTCACAGCAAATCGCAACTCGCGCGTAACCATCTGTTTTCAAAAGGCCGTTATGCGCTCGCGCAACTGGCCATGGCCATACGAATCGCCTATATCGAATAGATCAGAAATCAGCCTTAGATTGGCGCGCCCTTGGCCGACGACGACACGAAAAAAGACGATCCCGAAAAGCGCGACTCCGACATCAAGCCGGTCTCCATCGCCGATGAGATGAAGCGCAGCTATCTCGATTACGCGATGAGCGTGATCGTCTCGCGCGCGCTGCCGGACGTGCGCGACGGCCTCAAGCCCGTGCATCGGCGCATCCTGTTTTCGATGAACGAGAACGGGCATACGCCCGACAAGCCTTACGTCAAGTCGGCGCGCATCGTCGGCGACGTGATGGGTAAATATCACCCGCATGGCGACGCCGCGATCTACGACGCGCTGGTGCGCATGGCGCAGCCCTTCTCGATGCGGCTCATGCTCGTCGACGGGCAGGGCAATTTCGGTTCGGTCGACAATGATCCGCCGGCGGCCATGCGCTACACCGAGTCGCGCCTCGCCAAGCCGGCGCTGGCGCTGCTCGAGGACATTGACGAAGGCACGGTCGATTTCCAGCCGAACTATGACGGCAAGGAGCATGAGCCGACCGTCCTGCCGGCGCGCTTCCCGAACCTGCTCGTCAATGGCGCCGGCGGCATCGCCGTCGGCATGGCGACGAATATTCCGCCGCATAATCTCGGCGAGGTCATCGACGCCTGCATCGCATTGATCGACAGGCCGGAGATGACGGTCGCGGAGCTCATGGAGATCGTGCCCGGTCCCGATTTCCCGACGGCGGCGACGATCCTCGGGCGCGGCGGCGTCCGCAACGCCTACGCCACCGGGCGCGGCTCGATCATCATGCGCGCCAAGGCCGAGATCGAGACGCTGCGCAAGGAGCGCGAGGCGATCATCTTCACCGAGATTCCCTACCAGGTGAACAAGGCGGCGCTGATCGAGCGCATCGCGGAGCTGGTCAAGGAAAAGAAGATCGAGGGCATCGCCGATCTGCGCGACGAGTCCGACCGCGACGGCATGCGCATTGTTGTCGAGCTGAAGCGCGAGGCCGTGGCCGATGTCGTGCTCAATCAGCTCTGGCGCCACACCGCGCTGCAATCGAGCTTCCCGGTCAATATGATCGCGCTGAATGGCGGGCGGCCGGAGCTGATGACGCTCCATGACGTGCTGCGCGCCTTCGTCGATTTCCGCGAAACCGTCGTCACGCGCCGCACCAAGTTCCGCCTGGGCAAAGCGCGCGACAATGCGCATCTTCAGGTCGGCCTCGCCATCGCGGTCGCGAATATCGACGAGGTGATCCGCCTCATCCGCAATTCGCCCGACGCCGCCGCCGCGCGCGAGGCGCTGATGGCGCGCGACTGGCCGGCGAAGGACATGGCGCCGCTCGTGGAGCTCATCGCCGATCCGCGCCACAAGCTTTCGGACGACGGCGCGATCCGTCTTTCCGAGGCGCAGGCCCGCGCCATTCTCGATCTGCGCCTCCAGCGCCTCACCGCCCTGGGCCGCGAGGAAATCGCGGAAACCCTGAACAAGCTCGCCGCCGAGATCGCGGAATATCTCGATATTCTTCGTTCGCGCGATAAGCTCTTCGGCATCGTCAAGGACGAGATGCGCGCGGTGAAGGAGGCCTACGCCACGCCGCGCCGCACGGAAATACTCGATTCCGATGGCGAGGTGGAGGACGAGGACCTCATCGCCCGCGAGGACATGGTCGTCACCGTCTCGCATGCCGGCTACATCAAGCGCGTGCCGCTTTCGACCTATCGGGCGCAGCGGCGCGGCGGCAAGGGCCGCTCCGGCATGCAGATGAAGGAAGAGGATTTCGTTCACCGCCTCTTCGTCGCCAATACGCATACGCCGGTGCTGTTCTTCTCCTCGCGCGGCAAGGCCTATAAGGAAAAGGTCTGGCGGCTGCCGCTCGCGGCCCCGCAGGCGCGCGGCAAGGCGCTCGTCAACATGCTGCCGCTCGAGTCCGGCGAACGCATCACCACCATCATGCCGCTGCCCGAGGACGAATCGAGCTGGGACAGGCTCGACGCCATTTTCGCGACGACCGGCGGCACGGTGAGGCGCAACAAGCTCTCCGACTTCGTCGACGTGCGCCGCAACGGCCTCATCGCCATGAAGCTCGACGAGGGCGAGGCGATCGTCGACGTCGCGACCGCGAGCGAGAACGACGACATTCTGCTGACGACGCGCGAAGGCCAATGCATCCGCTTCGCCGTGCCGGAAGTGCGCGTCTTCCAGGGCCGCACCTCCATGGGCGTGCGCGGCGTGTCGCTGGCCGAGGGCGACAGGGTGATCTCGCTCTCGATCCTCAAGCATTTCGAGGCGACGGGCGAGGAGCGCGCGGCCTATCTGAAAAAGGCGAGCGCGCTGCGCCGCCGCATGGGCGAGGATGTCGCGCCGGAGACGGGCGCCGAACCGGAGGAGGGGACGGGGACCGTCGAGCTCTCCGACCCGCGTTTCTATGAAATGCAGGCGGCGGAGCAGATCATTCTGACCGTCTCCGAGAACGGCTACGGCAAGCGCACCTCCTCATACGAATACCGCATCACCGGCCGCGGCGGCAAAGGCATCGTCGCCATGGCGGTGAACGCCCGCAACGGCAAGCTCATCGCCTCCTTCCCCGTGGCGCAGGACGACGAAATCATGCTCGTCACCGATGGCGGCCAGCTCATTCGCTGCCCGGTGGAAGGCATCCGCATCGCCGGGCGCGGGACGCAGGGCGTGATTGTGTTCGACACGGCCGAGGACGAGCGCGTGGTGTCGGTGGAGCATATTGAGGATGTGGGCGAGGGGGATGAGAGCGATCCTGCCGAAGGATAATTTTCGCCATCGCGCGTCTTTCGCGCACGGGGTTTGTTGTCCCAGCGACGTTCCATATAATTACATCAAATATCTAGCGCCAAAGATTATCAGTGCGCTCGAACTTTATGACGTGCCGCCCGAAACGCGCCCCGCCGCTCTGGGTTTCGCGCTGCAGCGAGCGATCGACGCAGGCAAAGATGTATTAGACCCCACGCTCGCTGCGGACATCGCCATAGAATTTGCGGTTCCCGCAGCAAAATTCGACCCTGCAAAATTCCGTTGAACGCAGGGCTACAGCCAACCAGACACAAAAGATCGACGTCGAGCATCTCCAATGCAGGATCGTTTACGAAACGCCATAAGCCTCTCGCGCTTGATCCTGAACCGGCTTGAGCGCCGCCCGTCATCAATCGAATCGTTCAGCCGGCTCCC
>Ga0123398_1037564_pt1 | contig 10858 bp, 12 predicted proteins | sample T5LHNO3metaT_FD_89926 | JGI IMG/M metagenome (GOLD analysis project Ga0123398, IMG submission 89926) | Methane-oxidizing artificial microbial communities from Washington, USA to study methane cycling - T5-LHNO3 metaT (Metagenome... | ecosystem: Engineered > Modeled > Simulated communities...
CCCTCGCCGTTTCCTGGTCGATCACCAAGCATCTGCCGGCGATGCCGGTGGTCACCGCCATATTGGTGCTCGTTTTCGGCGGCTTGACGGTGTTCCTGCAAAACGAGACCTTCATCAAGCTGAAGGTCACGATCCTCTATTCCATGTTCGGCGCGGCGCTCATCGGCGCGCTTTACTTCGGCAAGCTGCTGCTGCCGATCGTCTTCGACATGGCGATCCATATTGACGACGCCGGCTGGCGCAAGCTCACTTGGCGCTGGGGCGTGTTCTTCTTCTTCCTCGCCGGTCTCAACGAAGTCGTGCGGCGCATTCTGACGACGGACGACTGGGTGAATTTCAAGGTCTTCGGCATTCTGCCGCTGACCATCCTCTTCGCGATCGCCCAGGCGCCTCTCATCATGAAGCATGAGATCCCGGCGGAGGAGGAAGAGGAAGCGGAGTCGCATTTTTAGCGCGCATATTTCGGCGCCGCGCGCCGAGACTCCCAAGCGCGGCGAATTATGCTAGCCTCTCGGCGTTTCATAAGGCTTGGGGGCGCCTCCGCCCGCGGGGAGTGAGCAAATGCGTTATTTTCTTGCCGCGATCCTCATTTGCGCCATTGGCGCGCCGGCGGCCTCGGCGCTGACGCCCGCTGCGCTGTCATTGTCGAAAGAAGATTCCGTCCAGAAGGTCGCGAAGCGCAGCAGCGGCAAACCGCAGGCGAAAAAGAGCAAGAGCGGCGGCAACGCCGGCAGCGGCATTCATCCGCTGGTCGGAAGCGGCGGCTATTAAAGCGCGAAGACTCTCCTGCGTATGGCTCGGATAAGGGCGGCTCACGCTCCGGCCCGGATCGGGGTGGATGAGCAACGAAACTCTCCACGTCATGACCGCGCTCAAATTTTTCGTTCCGATAAGCTTTCGATGAGCGGCGCCGCCGCTCCCGCCTTCAACTGATTTTTCATCATTAATATTCACTGGCGGCTAACCAGTTATTCGTTACTTTTTATAATTGATAACCACGACAAATGCTTATGATTTACCGTAAAAATTAGCCGTATATGATGAGATCCGTCGTCAATCGCGTGGACCCCAGGCAAACGTCGCGCGCAATAGCGGTTTTCGTCATGTCTAAACGATCCGTATTCTTCCGGCTTTTGGCTTCCGCCTCCTTTGCCGCGCTTCTTCTCGCCTCGGCCCAGGCCAATCCCGTCATCTCGGCCGCGCCGGCCTATCCGGGCGGTTATTATCAGCAGCAGAGTCCGCTCGGCGGCGGGCTGATCGAGGCGCTGGTCGGCGAAGGCGGGCCCGTGCGTTACGCCGCGCCTCCCGCCAATCCGCGTCCGTCCGCGCGTCTCGCCGCCTACGCGCCCCAGCCGACTGACGTGCAGCGCGCGGTCGATCCCGCCTATATGCGGACGGAGGTCGATTATCGCGGCTCCGAGGCCCCCGGCACGGTCGTCGTCGATACGCCGAACAAGTTCCTCTATCTCGTGCAGGGCCGGGGCCGGGCCACGCGCTACGGCATCGGCGTCGGCCGGCCGGGCTTCGAATGGTCGGGCGTGAAGACGGTCAGCCGCAAGGCCGAGTGGCCGGACTGGACGCCGCCGGCCGAGATGCTCGCGCGCCGGCCGGACCTGCCGCGCCATATGGAGGGCGGCCCCGCCAATCCGCTCGGCGCCCGGGCGCTCTATCTCGGCTCGTCGCTCTATCGCATTCACGGCACCAACGAGCCGCACACGATCGGCCAGAACGTCTCGTCCGGCTGCATCCGCATGATGAACGACGACGTGGTGGACCTTTACAATCGCGTGCCGGTGGGCGCGCGCGTGGTGGTGCGGTGACGCGCATTCCAGATCGGGGCGCGCTGCGGCATGCTCTCGGGGAGGTCAGCGGATATTCACAGAAACGTCGTGATGCAGAAGCGCGCCGGACGTTGAGTAGACATCGTAGCTGAAGGCGTCCTGGCCCGCCGCATTTGCGTTGGCGCGATAGGTGACGAGCGTCCCTGGCGTGCGTTGGAGGTTGCAGCGCGCCCGGACGTTGGAATCGCGGAAGGTCGGAAAAACCATCTCGCGTCGGGCGTCGACCCGACCTTGGGCGGGACGCTGCGTCAAACGATATACGCCTTCGCCGGCAGGGGTGCAGTCGGGATTGACGGCGCCGAACGTGCTGATCTTGACGGTTTGGCCCGGCAAGACCGTAATGGTCTTGCTCATCGTGGCTTCGCTGCCATCGGCGGAGACGGACACGCGCGGGCCCGAGTTGCATCCCCCAAGTAGAAGCGACGCAAGGAGAAAAATTACGCCGCATACTCGGATCATGAAACTCTCCTGGTGTTTTATTATGGACAAGGTGTAGGTCAAAGCGTCGGCGTCGCGCAAGACCCTGTCGGCCCGATCGCAGCAAAACGCGACAGGGTCCGTCCGCGCGGCGTTCGTTCCTCCAAGGCCGCAAAGGGAAACACGTGCCAAGTCTTTTACGCTTTCTCGCGATCGTCGCCGCCGTCGTCGCGCTGGCCTATGGCGCGATGATCGCCGTCGTCTCCTTCGTGACGCCCCAGCCGCGCGAGATGACCTATACGATCCCGGCGCAGCGCCTCAACAAATGAGGCGGGCGTCATGAGCGCGCGCGCCCATCGCCAGCTCGAGGCCTTTCTCGACATGCTCGCGGCCGAGCGGGGCGCCGCGCTCAACACGCAGGACGCCTATCGGCGCGATCTTTCCGATTACATTTCCTTCCTGAAGGGAAGAGGCTGCGACACGGGCGACGTCACGACCGACGGCCTGCGCGCCTATCTCGCCGATCTCGATGCGCGCGGCATGTCGACCGCGACCGTGGCGCGGCGCGTCTCCGCGATCCGCCAGTTCCACAAATTCCTCTATGTCGACCGCTGCCGCGCCGACGATCCCGCCGCCGCGCTCGAAGGTCCGAGAATGGTCCGAAGCGCGCCGGGCGTCATGACGATCGACGAGGTCGACCGCCTTCTCGCCACGGCGCGCGAGGGGATAGACGACGAGAAGCGGCCTTTGCGCGAGCGGCTGAAGGCGGCGCGGCTTTATGCGCTGCTGGAGACGCTCTACGCGACCGGCCTGCGCGTCTCGGAGCTGGTTTCGCTGCCGAAGACGGCGGCCCGGGCGCGCGATCCCTTCATCATGGTGAAGGGGAAGGGCGGGCGCGAGCGGCTGACGCCGCTGACCGAAGGCGCCAGGCGCGCGCTCGCCGATTATCGCGCTCTCCTGGAGGCGGTTTCGCCGGGCCTCGCCGAAGGGCCGTTCCTCTTTCCGGCCGACAGCGACAGCGGCCATCTGACCCGCCAGGCCTTCGCGCGCGAGCTGAAGACGCTCGCCGTCGCCGCCGGGCTTTCCGCCGCGCAGGTCCATCCCCACGCGCTGCGCCATGCCTTTGCGAGCCATCTTCTTCAAAACGGGGCGGATTTGCGCGTCGTGCAGGAACTGCTCGGCCATGCCGACATCTCGACGACGCAGATCTACACTCACGTTCTCGACGAGCGGATGCGCGCCATGGTGCGCGACCTGCATCCCCTGTCCGATTCGCTCTAATGGGAGCGGACTTTCGCGTGAGAATGGGCGCCGGCTTCCTTTTTGGGGCGGGCGCAAATTCTGCGCGAGCAGGGGTCGCCAATCGGGAATGAAGTTACCGCGCTCGCGCGCAAGAATAAGTTGCCCAGGCGTGAAGTATAGCTGTGGGCTGTCGATTTCGTCTGAAGCCGATGAAGATGCTTGGCGGCCGAGCGCCGAGTCGCCGAATCGCCGGGAAAAGCGGGTCCAAGGACCTCGAACCTCCCGCGCGGCGGCGCGCGCCCGCGGGCGGTTTAGCCTAATCCTCTGTTTTAATAGCTAAACTTGGAAAGTCTGTTGATAACCTTTTTTTGATTGCGATATAGGATTCGTTAACGTAAAGTCTAATTGGATGTGTTTATCTAAACAGGCGAGAAGGACATGGCTGTTAATACAACCTCTGGCTTCAGGCCTGATCAGGAAAATGTCGTTTATATTGGCGCGGGCGTCACGCTAAAAGGTGAAATTTCCGTTCCCGACCTTATCGTTGTCGACGGCACGGTGGAGGGCGACGTCACGGCGCGCGTCGTTTGCGTCGGCCAGACGGGCGTCATCCGCGGCAATATCGCCGCGACCGAGGCCGACGTCAGCGGCTGGATCACGGATCACATGGAGATCAAGCAGCTTCTCATCGTCCGCTCGACCGGCCGCGTCGAAGGCCGCGTCATGTATGGCGAAATCGAGCTCGAAAAGGGCGCCGTGGTCACTGGCGACCTTTCCGCCACCGACGATTACCGCGCCGTCGCGAAGCCTGTCGCGCCGGCCAAGAACGTTACGCCGGAGCGCGTGGAAATCGCGGCGCCCGCGCACGCCGTCAAGGGCGGCAATTCGATCGACCGGCTGAACGAGGCGGTGCGCGCCGCCAAAACCGGCGGCGCGAAGGGTCCGGTTTATGTCGCCACCGAAGGCGAGTCGCCGCGCCGCAACATTCTGCGCGCGCCGCTCTCGAGCCGCCGCGCTTCCGCCTGAGCCTCCGGCTCCCGCGACATAGTTAAAAAAACGCCCGCCTTCCCCGAGGGTGGGCGTTTCCATTTCCGGGCCGCCGAACATCGGTTTCGGCGAGACCCTGCGCCGCCGTCGCCTGCCGCCTTATGTAACGAAAATCGAGTAAGGCGTACAGGAGCGAGTCATGGCCGAATCGGCGCGCACCTTCTGGAAGGGCCATCTGCGCCTGGCCCTCGTTTCGATCCCCGTCCGGCTCGTCGCCGCCGAAAAGGCGGAGTCGGAGATCCGCTTTCACCAGGTCGACCGCAAATCCAGGCAGCGTATCCGCTACCTCAAGGTCGCGCCGGGAAAAGGCGAGGTGAAGAAGGAGGACATCGTCCTGGGCTATGAGGTCGAGCCCGGCAATTACGTCTTCCTGGAAGACGAGGAGTTCGATGCGCTGAAGCTCTCCTCGCGCCACACGATCGAGCTGTCGCAATTCGTCGACGCGGACGAGATCGAGCCGTTCTATTACGATCGCCCCTATTACGTGCTGCCCGACGGCGAGGTCGCCGAAGAGGGCTATCGCGTGCTGTGCGACGCGCTCTGGGCGAAGCGCAAGGTCGGCATTGGCCAGCTTGCCTTGAGGGGGCGCGAGCATCTGGTCGCCCTTTTTCCCGTCGGAGACGGCGAAGGGCTCATGCTCGATACGCTGCGCTATGGAAGCGAACTCAGGGACGCCGGCGAGATTTTCTCCGCCATCGGCCGCGAAAAGCCCCGCAAGGACATGGTGCAGATGGCGGAGGATCTGATCGAGCGGCGGAGCGAGCCTTTCGATCCCGCCAGGTTCCGCAATCACTATGCCGAGGCGCTGCGCGATCTCGTGAAGGCGAAGCTGGGACGCCGGGAAACCGTGGCGGTCGAAGAGCAGGTCGAGCCCGGCGCCAAGGTGCTCGATTTCATGGAGGCCTTGAAGCGCTCCGTGGCGGCGAGCGGCGGCGCGGCGGCGCCCGAGCCGCCGAAAAAGGGCAGGCCGCCCGCCAAAAAGACGACTTCCGCGAAGTCCTCGAAAACGTCGAAGGCGTCGGCGCGGCGACGGGCGTAAGACATGCACGCGCGCGCAAGGAAAAAAGACAGCGCGCTCGCCGCCTATCGGGCCAAACGCGATTTCTCCGTCACGCCCGAGCCGCAGGGCGGCGCCTCGCGGGGGATCGCGCCGCGTCTCGTCGTGCAGCGGCATTTCGCGCGGCGCGAGCATTTCGATTTGCGGCTCGAGATGGACGGCGTGCTGAAGAGCTGGGCCGTTACGCGCGGCCCGTCGTCAAACCCCGCAGACCGGCGCCTCGCTGTCCGCACCGAGGACCATCCCTTGGACTATGGTGACTTCGAAGGGCTGATCCCCAAGGGGGAATATGGCGGCGGGACGGTGATGCTGTGGGAGGACGCGACCTATGCGCCGCAAAACGGCGACCCGTTGCAGGCGCTGGAAAAGGGAGAGATCAAGTTTTTCGCGCAAGGCGAACGCATGAAGGGCGGCTTCGTTCTCGTGCGTATGAAAACGCGCGACAAAGGCGAGAACTGGCTGCTCATCAAGGAGCGTGACGCCTATGCCGACGCGGACGCCGATCTCCCCGCGCGTTTTCAGACGAGCGTCGCGACCGGGCGCACGCGCGAGGAGATCGAGCGCGGCGCGAGCGCGAAGCGCGGCAAGGCGTCGGCGACGCGCGCCAAAGAGGCCGCGGCGCCGGCCTATTGGTCCGACAGGCCGATCGCCAGCGCGCCGACGCCGAAATTCGTCCCGCCCCAGCTCTGTGAAACGGCGGAGCGGCCGCCATCCGGCGCCGACTGGGTCTTTGAGCTTAAATATGACGGCTATCGTCTGGAGCTCGCGACCGGCGCCGAGGGCGCGGTCGTCTATACGCGCGCAGGGCTCGACTGGACGAACCGCTTTCCGGGCCTTGCGCGCGCGGCCTTCGCGCTTCCCTGCCGCAACGCGCTCATCGACGGCGAGGCGGTGGTCGTCGACGAGAAGGGGCTTTCCGATTTCGCCTTGCTTGTCTCGGCGCTCGAAGCCGGCCGCAGCGAGCGCGTGGAGTTCGTCGCCTTCGATCTTCTCATGCTCGACGAAGAGGATTTGCGCGGCGAGCCTTTGCGCAAGCGCAAGGCCCGCTTGAAGAAGCTTCTCGCAAAGAGCGACGGCGTCATTCGCTATGGCGATTACATCGAGGGCGACGGCGCGACCATCTTCCGAGAGGCGACGCAAGCGGGCGCCGAAGGGATCATCGCCAAGCGCGCGGGTCGCCCTTACCGGAGCGGGCGCTTCGCCGACTGGCTGAAGATCAAGGGCGATTTTCGCGAGGACGTCCTGATCGTGGGCTATCGGCCCTCGGAAAAGGGCATGTCCTTCGCGTCGCTCCTCGCGGCCAGGGAAACGCCGGAAGGCCCGCGCTATGTCGGACGCATCGGGACGGGTTACGACGCCCGGACGCGCGGCGCGCTCGCTCCCCTCCTGGCGAAACGCGCGGCAAAAGCGCCGGCGCTCCTCTCCGCGGAGAGGATCCCAAAAGGCTCCGTGCTGCTCGAAACGCCTTTTCCCGCGGAGGTGCGTTTCGGCGGCTGGACGACAGACGGGCAAATGCGGCAGGCGCGATTTCTCGGCGTGCGGGAAGATCGGAGGGTTAAAGCTGTGGCCGGGAAAGCGGAATCGCGGGAACTCCCGCGCATCACCCATGCGAGCCGCGTCGTTTATCCGGCGGACGGGATCACCAAGGGCGAGATCGCGACCTATTACGACGCCGTCGCGCCGCGCATGGCGCCGCATCTCGCGGATCGGCCGGTCAGCCTTTTGCGCGCGCCGGAGACTATCGAGGAGCTTTTCTTCCAGCGCCATCCGCTGAAAGGCATGACGCGCGGCTTTCTCAAGGTCGGGGGCGGAGACGAGCCTTATATCGCGCTCGACGGCGCGCTCGGCCTGCATATGGCGGCGCAGTTCGGCGCCGTTGAAATCCATGGCTGGATGTCGCTCGCAAGCGATCTCGACCGGCCGGACCGCATGGTCTTCGATCTCGATCCCGATGAAGATTTGCCGTTCAAGGCGGTCTGCGAGGCGGCGGCCGACATTCGCGACTATCTGAAGGATATCGGCCTGCAATCCTGGCCGCTCGTCACCGGCGGCAAGGGCGTTCACGTCGTCTTGCCGCTCGACCGCTCGCTGACCTACGCCGATACGGAGGTCTTTGCGGCCGGGTTCGCGCGCGGCCTCGCGCGGCAGGAGCCGAAGCGCTTTGTCGCCACGATGAGCAAGCGCCGCCGTGAGGGGCGCATCTTTGTCGACTGGCTGCGCAACAAGAAGACGGCGACGGCGATCCTGCCGTGGTCGCTGCGCGCGCGAAAAGGGGCGACGGTCGCGACGCCTTTGTCATGGCGCTCGCTCGCTGAGGTCGACGGCGCCGCCGCCTTCGATATCCGCAATGCGCGCGCCTTGACCGACGAATGGGCCGACTTTTTCCGCGCGCGCCAGACCATTCCGCCGAACGCGGTCGCCTTCATGCGTGAGAACGGGCGATAGGCTCAGCCGAAGAAGCGCTTCTTCAGCACATTATAGATCAGCGTCACGGCGGCGCCCGTGACGCCGCCGCCGACCGCCTGCCCGAGCAGCACGCCGAGATCGAAGCCGCCGCCGCCGCTCGCCGCGCTGGCGAGCGACGGTATGATCGCGCTGAGAATCTGCCCGCCCAGACCGCCGCCGAGCGCGCCGCTGATGATATCGCTGAGCGCATTGTCGCTTTTCGTCGCCGTCCCGGCCGCCTTGCCGCCGAGCGCCCCGGCGACCGCCTGAACGAGAATATCCGTGATGAGAGACATGAAAAACGCTCCAGATAAGGTCCAGCCCTACCGATAAGCGTTCTGCGCGCCTTTTCGTTCCCTTGACGGGCTCAGGCGGCGAGGTCCGCCACCACGGCGTCGAGCACCGGAAAGCCTTCCGAACTCACGCGCAGGCGATTCTCCCGCGTGATCTCCACCAGGCCGTCGCCGATCAATTCGCTGATGCGGGACTGGGAGAGCTTCTTGCCGGTGAGCAGGAAATAGCGTTGCGGATCAATTCCTTCGCGCAGGCGCAGGCCCATCAGCAGGAATTCGTCGCCTTCCTGCTCCGGATTCAGCAATTCGTCCTCGACAATGCCGTGGCCCTCGGTTTCCACGCAGGTGAGCCACATTTCCGGATGCTTCTCGCAAGCCTGGGCGCGGCGCCCGCGCGTCGTCACGAGGCGCCCATGCGCGCCGGGGCCGACGCCCGCATATTCGCCATAGCGCCAATAGACGAGATTGTGCCGGCACTCGGCGCCGGGGCGCGCATGGTTCGAGACCTCGTAGGAGGGCAGGCCATGGCGGGCCGTGACCTCCTGCGTGACGTCCCACAGCGCGCGCTGCGTGTCGACGTCGGGGAGCGTCATCTTGCCGGTATTGACCATGCGCTCGAACATGGTGTCGGGCTCGATGGTGAGCTGGTAGAGCGAGACGTGCTCGGTCGCGCGGGCGAGCGCCAGGTCCAGCTCCTTTCGCCAGGCCGCCGGCGTCTGCCCGGCGCGGCCGTAAATGAGGTCGAAGGAGACGCGCTCAAAGACGCTCGTGGCGACGTCGAACGCCATCAGCGCCTCGGCGACCGAATGCTGGCGTCCGAGCGCCTTGAGGTCGATGTCGTTCAAGGCCTGGAGGCCGAGCGAGACGCGGTTGACGCCCGCCGCCTTGAAGCCCTTGAAGCGCGAGGCCTCGACGCTCGTCGGATTGGCCTCGAGCGTGATCTCGACATCCTTGGCCATCGTCCAGCGGCTGGCGATCTGGCCAAGAATGGCCTCGACCGTCGAGGGCGACATCAGCGAGGGCGTGCCGCCGCCAAAAAACACCGAGCGAACCTCGCGCCCCGGCGCGAGCCTGGCGCGGTGGGCGATCTCCACGGCGAAGGCCTCGACAAAGCGGTCCTCGTCCACGTCGCCGCGGCGGACATGGCTGTTGAAGTCGCAATAGGGGCATTTCGAGAGGCAGAAGGGCCAGTGGACGTAAACGCCGAAGCCCGGGTCGAATGCATTCCGAATCGTCGCCATGTCCCTTTATCGCACGATTTGGCTCAAAACGCAGGAGTCGCGCGAGGGCTCGGGATCACGCGCCGCCGGCTCCGGCCGGTGGAAGGCCGGGACAAGCCCGGCCATGACGGGCGAGAGGCGGCGGATCACTTCAGAGCGACCGCCAGGTCGCGTATCAGTTCGTCAATGTCGGGATCGGAAATCGCGTCGCCCGACGGCTCGATCCGCACGACCGGATCGCGCGTGCACAGCCGCAGGCAGTCGCGCGTCGCGAGCCTGAGCCTGCCCTCGGCAAGTTCCTTCGAAAAGCGCTCCGCGAGCGCCGCTTCAACTTCCGCCAACAAAGCGCGCCCGCGCCCCTCCGCATCGCAATGCGGGCCGACGCAGACGAGGAGGCGGGCGGCGGCTGTTGTCAGCATAACAAAAAGCGCCCGTCTCCTGTCGCCCATCCGAGATGGAGGCGCTTCCCGTTTGGTAAAGTTGCCATAGCAAGCCGGTCTTTCTCAACGGCGACGCCTAAGCGATTTGCAAAGCTCTCGAATGAGGAAAACCATGAGCTTGTTGCTGAGAAGGAATGTACGATCAGAGCGGCCTCGTCGGTCTTGAAACGATCCGACTCGATCAGGGCAGATGCCGCGCGGTGAAGCAACTGATAATGCAACTCGGACAGTCGTTCGTTTTGTAAGCCCAATGTTCGGGCAAAGCGAGAAGCAATTCCGCATTGGCGCCGAATAAGCGGGAAATCTCCGGCGGAAGACCGCCGGAGATTTCCCAAGCGTGCGCGAGCGTCTTTGCGGAAAAACCAGTTTTCCAGTGTTTCTCAGGGTCTGCCAGAAGCGACCGCCAACTCTCCGCTCCGACGCTCGGAACATAAATATGCGCCATGGCGACTCCCTGTTTCTGGAGCAATCTCACACATCCAGATTCGCCACGCTCAGCGCATTCTCCTGGATGAACTCGCGGCGAGGCTCCACCACGTCGCCCATCAGCTTCACGAAAATGTCGTCGGCCTCGGCGGCTTCCTTCACCTTCACCTGCAGCAGCGAGCGCGCGTCGCGGTCGAGCGTCGTCTCCCAGAGCTGCTCGGCGTTCATCTCGCCCAGGCCCTTATAGCGCTGGACGGCGAGCCCCTTGCGGCCGATCTGGCTCATCGCGTCATAGAGCGCGATGGGGCCGGAGAGCGCCGCCTCGTCGCCGCGGCGGATGAGCGTCGCGGGCGCCGAGAAGACGTCGCGCAGGCTCTCCGCGCGCTCGTGGAGCTTCCGCGCCTCGGACGAGTTCAGCATGGCCGCGTCG
>Ga0123398_1023572_pt1 | contig 10801 bp, 7 predicted proteins | sample T5LHNO3metaT_FD_89926 | JGI IMG/M metagenome (GOLD analysis project Ga0123398, IMG submission 89926) | Methane-oxidizing artificial microbial communities from Washington, USA to study methane cycling - T5-LHNO3 metaT (Metagenome... | ecosystem: Engineered > Modeled > Simulated communities...
ACGAGTAGAATTTTTCAAATATCCGGTCTAGCGCATATTCCGGAATGCCTTGCCCAAGGTCGCGGATGCTGATGACGCATTGCTTGCCTTGGGTTTCAATCTGGGTTGTGATGCTGCTGTCCGCAGGTGAAAAATCAAGTGCATTGGCCAGCAAGTTGGTAAGTGCTCGCTGTAGTAAAAAAGCGTCGCCCATCACGGTGACATCTTCTTGCGCGATCAACTCCAGTTTGATTTTTTTACGCTCGGCCATGGGTGCTAACGCTTGCATCAGTTCTTGCGTCAAACGCAGCATGCTCACAGCATTGGCTTCTTCTAAAGTGTGGCGTTTTTCCAGGCTGGATAACTCAAGTAGCTTATCGGCCAGCTCTTGCAGGCGCAGCGCCTGATGATGAATGTTATCGGCAAAGCGTATTTTTTGCGTTTCGGCCATCGGCTCACGCAACAATTCGGCAGCGCCTCTGATGGTTGTCAGTGGGCTTTTCAGCTCATGTGTAAGCGCTTGCACATATTCCTCGGTATAGCTACGGCCTGCCATTGCATCGCGCATATCTAAAAATGCGCTTTTAAAAATGGTGCGTAATCTACGTAAAATCCTCACCGGGTGAGTGAGCTTTTCTTGCTTAAATACCTGCACAATATCGTGTGTGAGTTGCGTGGGGCTGGCCAGCCATACCGTGATCACAATCAACAATATTAAAAAGGCCATCAACGTAATCAGGCCAACATTCACCAGTTTTTGTTGCGCAGAAGTAATGAGCTCATGTTGGGATGACACCGCTTTACCCACACTGACTGCACCAATAATTTGATTGTTGCTATCGTGGATGGGCGCGGCCACGTACATCACGCTGCTTTTGGGGTCGTTCTCGTCCGTGCGTGTAGTGCGTGCGCCATATTGGCCAGACAAGGTCATGTGAATATCGTGCCAAGCACGAAAATCCTCTCCTGTTTTCTCGCCTTTCGAGTCATACACCACGGTGCCATTACTATCGGTGACATACACGCGTAAATTGACGTTGTGCTTGGTAATGGCGTAAATTTTGGCAGTAAAGCGGCGGCTATATAGGTTGTCGAATACGTGATTCATGCGCGAGGCATCAATCAGCGATTCAGAGGCATCGGCTTCAATCCATGCCGCCATAATATAAGCGGTGTCTACTAAGGTTTCCTCTGCAGATTCGCGGTAGCGAATATCCAAGCCCGAACTCACCGTATACAGCAGAGCAGCCACGCCCAGCGTAAACAGCAATATCACACTTAAAAAAATACGGTTACGTTTGCTCATGTGTGCAGGCTATTCTTTAAGCGAATAACCCAAGCCGCGGTGCGTCAAAATGGGATCTGTCTCTGCATTCACTAGGCGCAGCTTAGCGCGGATAAGCTTAATATGTGCATCCACTGTGCGTTCTAAACTCACATCCGGGTGCTCCCAAGCTTGGTTCATCAATTCTTCACGCGTGAACACACGCCCGGGTCGCTCGCACAGTACTTTAAGCAAGCGGTATTCCGTGCGCGAAAGCTCCAGCATCACCCCAAGGTATTGAATGCACTTGCGCTCTTCATCTATAAAAAAGTTGTTTTGCTTACTGGCGTGATTGGCACGTGTGTGGTTAGTAGGCACTGCCTCTTGTGCTTGGGTCTGTTGCTTTTGTACGCGCCGCAACACTGTACGGATGCGTGCGCATAACTCACGTGGGCTAAACGGTTTGGCAATATAGTCATCCGCGCCCAACTCTAGCCCTACAATACGGTCAATCTCGCCCGAGCGCGCGGTTAAAAAAATCACCGGCAACAAATGGTTAATTTGCCTAAACACCTCAAAGCCATTGATGTCCGGCAGGCCAACATCCAACACCGCCAAATCAAAACTTTGCTGCTGCAGAATATCAATGGCATGCTGGCCGGTGCTTGCCCATACCGTTTCAAAGCCATCGGTATTCAGCGCATAGGTGGTGGTTTCCGCAATGCTCGGCTCGTCTTCTATCACTAATATGCGCTGTACCATGGTGTCAGTACTTTTATTCTAGTGCCGTTAACTGTTGTTTGACGTAAGCTGCGCTACTCCCATTGGGAGATAAGCCCAGATACTTATTCCAGACCTCTTTGGCTTTGGTTTGATTGCCTAAATGCTGGTAAGCATCCCCTAAGTTCACATAGGCAATCGCGCGGGATGGATCCATTTTGATAGTATTTTCAAACCAAAGCGCAGCTTCCTTATACTTGGCTTGTTTGTAGAAAATAAAGCCTAAATTATTAGCGGCCAACGCAAAGTCAGATTTGTATTTCAGCGCTTCCGTAAATGCAGCTTCGGCCGCCGCATAGTCTTTTTCTTTGTAATGTTGCATGCCTTTATCGTTAGCACGCTGCGCCAATTGTTTGGCTGAGCTAGGCGCTACTTTCACAGGCTTGAGCGTTGTTTCGCCACCTTGTAAATCTTTCACCACCACAGGTGCAACGGCAGGCTGTTCATGTGCTGGCGTTGTGGCTTGGGGCGATGCTTGATCTAGTTTGTTGTTCAGTGCAATGGCGTCGTTGCTGAGTTGGCTGGAGTCGGCATTTAAAAACTCTGTTTCCGCCGGTAGCTCAAATACAAATTCACCACCTTCGGATCCGGGCAAACTACCAAATGCCGGCGTTTGTTTAGAAGCATTGGCCACGGCGGGCGCTACGTAAGCGGCCAGTTCTGTGGCGGTCATAAATCCATCGCCATTTAAATCGCCTTTGCCTTCTAAACCTTGCAATAACGCCCATGTAAATACCGAGTGTCCGTTCGGTCCGCCATCTGCTACTAACTGGTCTGCGCCGCCTGCCGTGAGCATTTGCCGGCCAATACGTCTTGCGTTATCGCGTAAAAAGTTACCATTGCCGCCGCCGCGGGTTAGCCCCAAACCGCTATAGCAGGCATCCATCACAAATAATAAATGCTTGGCGGTCATGCTTTCTGCAATGTTTTGAATTTCCGTCATGGCAATGGCATCGGCCGCAAAGTCGTCAGGGTTAGAATCCACGGGAATAATGTAGCCCAAACTGCGCCCAGAGCTGAGTTGTTTTGTTGCGCCATGCCCCGCGTAAAACACAAAAATACGGTCATTCTTTTTCACATTACCGTGTGCCAAGGTGTCATGGAATGCTGCAAAAATGCCTGCTCTAGTGGCGGCGGCATTTTTTAGTAAAATCACTTTTTCGGGCTGAAAACCAAATTTACCAATCAGAGTATCGCGCACAGATTCTGCATCGCGCGTAGCGTATTGCAGCTTAGGCCATTTGGCGTAATCATCAATACCAATCACCACGGCCCACGAGTCTGCATAGCCTGTAGTGATGGGCGTTGGGGCCGCCTCGGTATTGGCAGATTTGGCTACGCTAAAGCCTGTGCCATCCCAACCGGCAAAGCGGTAACCTTCGGCGGTGAGCTTATCCAAAATAGTTGGCAAAGCTTTCACGGCGCGGTCGTGAATATCATGGAACAAAATAATGCCGCGTTTTTCTTTTTCTACACTTTTGAGCACGCGCTCTGCAATCGAGCTAGGCACCGGGTCTGCCCAATCTAATGAGTCGATGTTCCACATAATCGAGCGCAAATTAGCTTCTTTTAATAGTGCCTTGGCTTCAGCGTTTTTAGCGCCATACGGAAAGCGGAATAAAGGCGGGCGATTGCTATCTACGGCTTTTAACAGTTTATCCGTATTAAAAATTTCTGCTTTTAGCTTATCGCCTGTGGCTTTAGAAAGTTGTGCATGGCTATAGCTATGGTTGCCGAGCACAAACCCTTCACTTTCTAACGCACGGCTAATGTTAGCGTTTTTAGAAAGTTTAGCGCTGCCATCGGCACTCACCTCGCCTAGATTACGCCCCACATTAAAAAATACCGCAGGCACATTATATTGTTTAAGAATCGCCGCAATCTCAGCCGTATATTGGCGGTGCGGGCCATCATCAAACGTCAGTGCTATGGTCTTAGGCGGCAAATCATAACCAAATACTTCTTTTGTCGCATTGCCTTGTTTGTTGGTGCCTGTTGTCTCTGTGCTCACCTCTTTTTCTGTTGTGCTTTCAGTCTCTGCGGGCAATGTATAAGGCAAAATCACACCTTGCTCTTTTAAGATACTTTCACGTTGATAAAGGGTGTGCAAATGCGCAAGGTAACTCGCCCATTTTTCGCGTTTTAACTGAATGCCGCGCTCACCAAAGCGACCAAACACCTGCTGAATTTCTTTGTCGTACAAATGTTCTATCTCATCTAAAGCTTCTAAGTCCTCAGATATCCGTTTATGCAACTTAATGGCCGATAAGCTGGAAAGTTTAGCCACATTGGCTTGTAAAGCTTGCAATGTCTCGCGAAAAGCCAATCTGTCCGCATCAAATAAGCCTAGGCTATTTTCAATCTCATCTAGCAGCTCGCTGACGGCGTTGAGGTTGGCAGTAGAATCCGTTGCGATCAGCGCTGCAAGGCTATCCTCATGTGTGGCAATGTCTGCTAAACGCTGGTGAAACAAAGTTTGCCCCACTTGGTCAATTTGCGCTTGCTCTGCTGCAGAGCGATTAGCATCGCCAGACATCAGCACAATAATTTTGCGATGACTTGCCAGTAAGTTAGCCATTTGCTGCTTAATAGTTGCAGTATGTGTAAGGCTAGTGGGAGCGTTGGTTGCTTGAGCAGTGTCTGCGTGGTTCGCATCAGTTGGAGCGCTGGTATGCGATTGATGCTGGCTAAAAAAATAACCACCTGTTGCTGCGAGCACTGCAATGGCGGCAATTAAAACAACTAACTTTTTATTCAAGATATGCTTTCAAATAACTCAACCTGTAGAAGTATAAGCTAGCTTGTAGACAGTTAGAAATAGTATTATGAGTTCGTGTCTTGCAGCGCAAAAGCAGTTTAAGAGACTGTTTAAAAAGTACACAAAAGCGATTAGACTTGATAGGTAACATAGCGTTAATTAGCCAAATACAGACTGTCTGGTCATCACCTAGCGACGTATCCATGGGTGAATGAAGGGAGCTATATGGATGTCGAAGTGCTTATTGTAGGCGCTGGCCCCACTGGCTTAATGCTGGCCAATCAACTTGGGCGGCGCGGCATCCGCGTGATGATTGTCGATAGGCATTCTGGCCCCGCACAGCAAACGCGCGCCATGGCGGTACATGCACGTACGCTGGAAATCTATGCAAAACTAGGTATTGCAGAGCGCGCACTCGCATTAGGCCGCAGAGGCAATGGCGCCAATATGTGGGCAACAGGCAAGCGCATGGCGCGCATCCCGCTCGGTGATATTGGTAAAACGGTCAGCCCATTTCCCTTTGTACTGATGCTCGGTCAGGATGACAACGAGCGCATTCTGGGTGAGCGGCTCAATCAGCAAAATATTTCAATACAGTGGAATACCGAGTTAATTGCGCTCGCACAAATGGCCGATGGCGTCTACGCAACACTCAAATTGCCAGATGGCAGCCATAGTAAAATCTGTGCCGCCTATGTTGCGGGTTGCGATGGTGCACATAGCGCAGTGCGCGAGTTCTGCGAAATTAAATTTCCCGGTGCACCGTACGAGCACGTGTTTTTTGTGGCAGATACAGAAGCCACCGGCAATATGGTGCCAGATGAACTCAACGTGTATTTATGGCGTGACGGTTTTCATCTGTTTTTCCCCATGGTGGGTAACAATCGTTGGCGCGTCATTGGTATTCTGCCCAAACGGCTGAGAAATAAAGAGGATGTCAGCTTTGGCGAACTTAGCCCCGATATCCAACGTGAGGCTGGCGTTGATCTAACCTTCAAAGCGTGTAGTTGGTTTTCTACGTATCACATCGCACACCGCGCGGCAGAAAAATTTCGCGATAAACGCTGCTTTTTGCTGGGCGATGCCGCGCATATCCACAGCCCCATGGGTGGGCAAGGCATGAACACTGGCCTGCAAGATGCCTATAATCTGGCATGGAAACTTGCACTGGTGGTCAAAGGTCAAGCGAGTGAAAATCTGCTGGATAGTTACGAGGCCGAGCGCCTGCCAGTCGCGCAGCGCTTACTCAAAACCACAGACCGAGCGTTTACCATGCTGGTTTCCGACCATTGGCTGGCAGGCATATTCCGCACACGTATCCTAGCTAACATTGCCGCGTTTGCCATGACGTTTGAGTGGACTAAGCGGCTTGCCTTCCAAACTATCTCACAAATCGGTATCCACTACCGGCACAGCCCTTTGTCACAGACGCTTGCTAATCAGCCACCCAATGCGCCAAAAGCAGGTGACCGCTTTCCATGGTTACAGCTCAAGTTTCAAACCAATGGCCCTGTCGAAGACATATTCCAAAAAATGGACGATACGCGCTACATCCTGATTGTGATTGGTCAACATGCACCAGAAGAAATGTCGGGGCTTGATGATTTAATAATCACTCACGTGATTCCAGATGATGCACACAACATACAAGAACTCGCGAGTGTAGGCATTTCTGGTCTGGCATTTTACTTAGTGCGTCCAGATGGGCATATTGGGTTAACTGGGGATTCCATAACTATTTCTATGCTGGAAGCGCATCTATCCAATATTGGAATTCGCCTTCAATAATGAATAGCAAAAGCTAAATGTATCGAAAATTGCACAATTTGAAATACCTGTTAATCTGCACAGATAATGTAACTTTAGCCCCCGTGTTACATAAACGGGGTGTAGAACACAGAGTTTTGCGAACGTTTGAATTAAGGGGCGCCGTTAGGCGTCCCGCTTGAATGATGGGTTAGATATTTAACATGGCTTGAAAAAACTGAATTTGCAAAATATGCGAAGAACAAACCAGCAATAATACAAAATAAATGTAAGAGAGTACTCGAGACTGAATATCTATTTCCCATGATGGCAGCAAACAAAGATAACGCCCCACCCAATATTAAAAGCGTTGCCCATAAGCTAACAATTTTAGACGTCCAGCTTTTGTGTTTGATTAAGGCAAAAACAATAGTGCTTTGAAGAGCTAGAGGAAGGAGAGCGATGTAGGCTCCTGAAAAAAACGAAATTGTATTGACTGTCATCATAAGACCAATAATCACGTAAAGGGCATTGATATAGAGGCGATTGAATTTATTGTTCATGTTGGTCACCAAAATCTAACGTTTGAATTAAGGGGCTGGCTTTAGCCAGTCCCGCTTGAATGATGGGTTAGGTGTTTTAAACATCACATGCCTTGCGATAATACCGATAACCATAGAAGCCTGAAAATACTGTTGTACCTGCTGTACCCAGTAAAACAAAAAGTAAATATAACATTGCTCCCATGCTTGGTGCAGCTTCAGTTCCGCTACTGGGGGAAAGAGCACCAAAAATATAGATTAAACCTATGCTTAATGATAAAAAAATAACCCCACCAAGAAGTGCACTTGCCAACACAATACATGCCGCATGAAAAAGGCGGTATTTTTTCATAAGCTAACTCGATACCTAACGCAGAGCTAAGGGGCAGACACAAGCGGCGCATATAATGCGAAGCATGCGCCGGTTGGGGCTGTCCGTGACGAAGCGCAGCGAGGAACAAACCTTGAGCGACTTGTTAGGCAGCTTAAGAACGTAGCTGCTGCTGTGCTGAAAATAATTCATGAAAACATTGCTCGCAAACAACACGAAATCCTGCCGATATTTCATTATCTTCATTCCAGCCGCCACCACTTTCGTAGGTTTTATCACATTCGTTACACCAAGCCATTAGATCTCCTGGTTCTCTATTGTTAGGATCAAATTCTGCTTGAACCCAACCAACATAGACAGCAGGTGAAGATAAACCTGCTTCACGAAGATGACGACAGGCAATTGCCGGAAAACTCACTCCATGTGTATTACATTTTATACGCTGATCTCGCATGGCGACTGGCTGCCTAACAGTTATTATGCGGACGCACGCGTCCGCATAATAATATTGTGAATGTTAATTTTGACATGTTGTTTTTCTTTTTAAATCTTGAAGTTAGGGTTTGCTCTGTCCGTATAATAATAAATAGCAAGTACGGACGCAACCCAATAGATCTAATAGTACATTTTCAGAGCCATGCGGATTATGAATGAAAGTTTTGCTCCGTTAAGAACCAATCAAAATAGTTAAGAACCAGTTACCAGATTCGTCAGTTTTGGTGAGCCGCACAGGGCTCGAACTTAATGATAAAGTCGGTGGTTTTTTCCTCCATGCATTAAAGTAAGTGTTTTATCCCTTCACCAATTCCTACATAACAATAAGCATTTGTCCTATGTGTAGAGTACGCAATACTCATTATGATTTTTTATGGCTTTGATTTTATATTCTAGCCAATACACATAATTAATCATGAGGAGTATGTTATGAATATCGCAAAAACAAAACCATTTATTACTTTAAGAGTTGCCCTATTAATTGTTGCAACCAGTTGTTTTGCATCCAGCAACTTAGCGTTTGCTGATGAAGAGTTTTACGGCACGGTTGAGAGCCGCCCTGCTGAAAACCCTGGTATTTGGGTGATCAGTGGTCAGCAAGTCGAAGTCACTGATAAAACAGACATTGATAATGATCATGGCCCTTTGGTCGTAGGCTCATGCGTTGAGGTTGAACACAAAAAAGGTGTGGTGAAAGAGATTGAATCTGCCAAGCCAAGCAAATGTGGTAAAAAATAATCACACGTTAGCCAGTGCCTAGGCTTATCGATTGGTATGCCTTAGAGCATGAATAACCCACAGCAGTTATTATTGTCTGGGGGATAAGCCTAACTGGGCTCAAGCCCAATAAAAAAGCCAGCATGCGCTGGCTTTTTTATTGGTTAAAGTGATACAAAAGCGATTACACTTTTTGATACACTTCACTGCCTTTTTTCACAAACTCAATGGCTTTTTCTTGCATGCCTTTGTGTAGTGCTTCTTGCTCAGAAACACCTTGCTCTGCTGCGTAATCACGTACATCTTGGCTAATTTTCATGGAGCAGAAATGCGGGCCGCACATAGAGCAGAAATGCGCTTGTTTGGCACCTTCTTGCGGCAAGGTTTCGTCGTGGAATTCCTTGGCTTTTTCCGGGTCTAGGCCTAGGTTAAATTGGTCTTCCCAACGGAACTCAAAGCGTGCTTTACTTAATGCATTGTCACGGATTTGCGCACCCGGGTGGCCTTTGGCCAAGTCGGCTGCATGCGCTGCAATTTTGTAAGTAATTATGCCTACGCGTACGTCTTCCTTGTCTGGCAAGCCTAAGTGCTCTTTTGGCGTGACGTAACAAAGCATTGCACAGCCGTACCAGCCAATCATGGCGGCACCGATGCCGGAAGTGATGTGGTCATAACCCGGGGCAATGTCTGTAGTAAGCGGCCCTAAGGTGTAGAACGGGGCTTCACCACAATGTTCCAGTTGTAGCTCCATGTTTTCTTTAATCAAATGCATCGGTACGTGGCCTGGGCCTTCGATCATACATTGTACGTCGTGCTTCCAAGCGATTTGCGTCAATTCACCCAATGTTTTGAGCTCGGCAAATTGTGCTTCATCGTTGGCATCGTAGATTGAGCCTGGGCGTAAGCCATCACCGAGTGAGAAGCTCACATCGTAGGCTTTCATGATTTCGCAGATGTCTTCAAAATGCTCGTACAAGAATGATTCTTTATGGTGTGCTAAACACCATTTCGCCATAATCGAACCACCGCGTGACACGATACCGGTCATGCGTTTAGCCGTCATAGGGATATACGCTAAACGTACACCCGCATGGATGGTGAAGTAATCCACACCTTGCTCTGCTTGCTCAATTAAAGTATCGCGGAAAATTTCCCAAGTTAAGTCTTCGGCTTTGCCGTTTACTTTTTCAAGTGCTTGGTAGATAGGCACGGTACCAATCGGCACAGGTGAGTTACGGATAATCCATTCGCGTGTTTCATGAATGTTTTTACCAGTGGAAAGATCCATTACGGTATCGCCACCCCAACGGGTACCCCACACCATTTTTTCTACTTCTTCTGAGATGGAAGAACCCAATGCTGAGTTACCGATGTTGGCATTGATTTTCACCAAGAAGTTACGGCCAATAATCATCGGCTCGATTTCCGGGTGGTTGATGTTCAAAGGAATAATGGCGCGGCCACGTGCAACTTCGTCACGTACAAATTCTGGCGTGATGACTTTTGGAATACTCGCGCCAAAATGTTGGCCTGGGTGTTGCGTTTGTAGCAACTCGCTCATGTTCTCGCGACGTTGATTTTCACGGATGGCAATGTATTCCATCTCTGGCGTGATAATGCCTTTACGTGCGTAGTGCATTTGGCTAACGTTTGCGCCGGCTTTTGCGCGCAAAGGTTTGCGGTGCAAGTTAAAACGCATTTCAGACAGTTCTGGGTCTACCAAGCGTTGGTGACCAAACTCTGAAGTTGGGCCATCTAATTGCTCTACATCGCCGCGTTCCATAATCCAACCAGCGCGCAGTGCAGGCAAACCGTTACGGATATCAATGCTGACATCAGGATCCGTATATGGACCAGATGTATCGTAAACCACCACAGGTGGGTTCTTTTCTGCACCGAATGCAGATGGCGTGTCGCTAAGTGAGATTTCACGGAAAGGTACGCGAATATCTGGGCGGCTACCTTCTACATAAATTTTGCGAGATTTAGCAAAAGGTTTGGTCGCGCCTTCATCTACAGAGGCGGTTTCGTTAAGAAATTTAACTAGATTTTTATCGGTGGCGTTCAAGGCATGCTCCAAAAATTAATAGCGTAAGGAGCATAAAGGCGCTTCCCTACGGCGGTATGACCCGCATCAGGTTCGAAGGGTGTTTCTCACTGCAAAAACCATATAAAAATAAGGATTTACA
>Ga0123398_1056246_pt1 | contig 10771 bp, 9 predicted proteins | sample T5LHNO3metaT_FD_89926 | JGI IMG/M metagenome (GOLD analysis project Ga0123398, IMG submission 89926) | Methane-oxidizing artificial microbial communities from Washington, USA to study methane cycling - T5-LHNO3 metaT (Metagenome... | ecosystem: Engineered > Modeled > Simulated communities...
AAGGGAGGAAACGCCCAAGGAGGGCTACGAAGCAAGACAACTCTCGCTGCGTCGCACTGTTATATTGCTGCATTGCACAAGTGTCAAGCGCCATGTTCGCAAATTTGTCGCGCAATGACGGACAGATTGTCGCAGCGCGTGAAAATTGCATTGATATCGCAGCGTTTAGGGACCTTGGAAAGCTCAAATTCCCACGGAACAAAAAGGATGTGGGTAGCCCAAAGCTGCGGCCCGCAGATTGGGCGGCGCTTGATCCTGCGAGATAGCAAAACAGAATCAGCGCTCGGACAGGTCGATATCGGCGGCCTTCGAGCGAAGCCGAAACCTTCTGGAGGATGAATGAAACTCGTTTCAATCGTGACCTGCCCCGGCTGTGGTCGTCAATCCGCCGAGTTGATGCCGACCGACGCTTGCCAGATCTTCTACGAATGCAAGGGCTGCGGCCTTGTGATCCGGCCGAAGGAAGGGGATTGCTGCGTGTTCTGCTCCTATGGCGACACGCCGTGCCCACCGATACAGGAGACGCGAAGACAGGGAGGCGCCAACGGATGCTGCTCCGGCGCATAGGCGCCGTCTCAAGAAAACGCCTTGCGTCCGGATCGCCGGGCCGACTTCCTTGAAAGGCTCGGCCGCGACGCGAAGAAGCGTGCGGCTGCGCCGCGCCGGCGGCGGCCCTGCTCTACAGGGACAGGCGTCGGACGGCGCCGATGGAAGCCGGGATCTTCGCGGGCTGGAGGCGCTCGCCGCCGAGACGCGCGCGGCCCTTGACGCGGCGGCGGCCGGTCCCCGGCGGACGCCGGCTAAATAACCAGCAGATCGCAAAGGACGTAGCCGACATAAAAGCAACCCATCATCACCGGCCCGAGCGCGGCTTCCGGCTTCGACTGGTCTAAGGGGGCGGGAGCGAATTCTGGACCGTCCTCGCAACGGAAAACGAAATATCCGGAGGAGCCGCCCTTCGGCGCGAACGCGGCGAAGTTGTAGGTCCGGTAAGTTCTGCCGTTGCTCTCGTCAAGCAGGCGGGCGGCCGTTTTGGCGAGGGACTCGACGTCGCCTGTCTTCGCCGAGACATCCGCCCATTCGCGAAACCGCGCTGCGAAAGACGCGGTGTCTCCGCATATACGGTCACTCTCGCCATCGATCAGCACCAGGCGCACGGAACGCGGCCTTCACGCCAAATTTGAACGACAATCATTTTACAACGAACGAGAGCAAAAGCATAGGGCGTATTCACAGCCTTGGCGGGCCGAACGTCGCTTTTTCAGCTTAACCGCGACTCTCATGAAGCGATGGCTTTTGCGGCGACGATTGCGACCGGATTTCGTCATTCGAATGTGTGACGATTTCAAATTCCTTCTCGGGAACGCCCCATGCAACGCGCCGTTCGTCGAACCGCACGTCCAGGCGGTCCGGAAGGGGCTCGAAATCCCGCAAAATTCGATAGCGGCAAATGACCGTTCCAATGGCGTCGGGCGCAATATCCAGCCCTCGCGCAACGGGCGAGCCGGATCTGAAACGAACTTTCTGCTGTTCACGCACGCCAAGTAAAAAAGCAAGACTCAGGCCATTTGCGGATAGTGCGATCGGAGTCCAATGGCGTAAGCATTGCACATGACGCCAAGGCGTCATTCAATGTGCATGCGAAGCAGATCATTTCCGCGGGCAAGCGATCGACCGGAGCCGGCTCCATGACAAATGCGACATCCGATGAGCAGCGGAAGCCGCCCATATCGGAGGCCCAATCATTCTGGAGCGCCTTCCGTCATCCGACGTTCACGATCATCTGGACGGCGACCGTCGTCGCGAATACCGGCGCCTGGATGTACAATGCGGCTTCCGGCTGGCTGATGACGAGCCTGGACGCGAGTCCGCTCACCGTCTCCCTGATACAGGTCGCGTCCAGCCTGCCGATGTTTCTCTTCGCGCTTCCGGCCGGCGCGCTGGCCGACATCGTCGACAAACGCTGGTTCCTGATCATCGCGGAAATTTTGCTGACCATCGTGGCCGCGGCGAGCGCGGCGCTCGTGCGGCTCGATCTCATCAATCCGCCGCTTCTGTTGTTGTTCACCTTCCTGCTCGGCGTCGGCGCGGCGCTGACGGCGCCGACATGGCAGTCGATCGTCCCGCAGCTCGTTCCGAGAAGAGATCTGGCGACGGCGGTCGCGGCCAATGGCGTCGGCGTCAATATCAGCCGGGCCGTCGGACCCGCATTGGGCGGCCTCATCATCGGCGCCTTCGGGATCGCGGCGCCGTTCTGGCTGAACGCGCTGAGCAATTTCGCCGTCATCGGCGCCTTGCTGTGGTGGCGCCCGGAATCAAGGATGGATCACGCGCTCCCCGCGGAGCGACTCATGAGCGCGCTCACCATCGGATTCCGCCACGCGCGCTACAATCCGCATCTGCGCGCCACGCTCGCAAGAGCCGCCTTCTTTTTCTTCTTCGCGAGCGCCTATTGGGCGCTGCTGCCGCTTGTCGCGCGCAATCAGATCGCCAGCGGCCCGGCGCTCTATGGCATGCTTCTGGGCGCCATCGGCGCCGGCGCGATCGGCGGCGCGTTCGCCATGCCGCAGTTGAAAAGAGTCTTCGGTCCCGACTGGCTCGCCGCCCTCGGCGCCTGCGGCACGGCGGCGACGCTGGTCATGCTCGGCATGGCGCATAGTCCCCTGCTTGGACTCGCCGCTTGCGCTCTCGCCGGGCTTTCCTGGATCATCGCCATCGCGACGCTCAACGTCTCCGCCCAGGTCTCCCTGCCGGACTGGGTGCGCGGACGCGGACTCGCCATGTTCGTGACGGTCTTTTTCGGCGCCATGACGGCCGGCAGCGCCGTTTGGGGACAACTCGCCGGAACGCTCAATCTCCCCATGGCTCATTTCATCGCGGCCGCGGGCGTTTTGTTGGGCATTCCCCTGAGCTGGCGGTGGAAGCTGCAAACCGGCGGGGAGCTTGATCTCACGCCGTCAATGCATTGGCCTGTCCCGGTCATGGCCCTCGACGCGGAAGCCGATCGCGGGCCGGTTCTGGTCACCGTGGAATATCGCATCGACCCGCAAGATCGCGACGCTTTCCTGGCGGCGATCCAGAAGCTCGGCCATGGCCGCCGGCGCGATGGCGCCTATGCCTGGGACGTTTTCGAGGACGCCGCCGAAGAAGGGCGGTTCCTGGAAACCTTCCTCGTCGCGTCCTGGCTCGAGCATTTGCGGCAGCATCAGCGCGTGACCAACGCCGATCGCGTCGTTCAGGAAGCGGTCCGCCAATTCGGCTCCCAGGGCGAGCCGAAGGTCACGCATTACATCGCCGCCGCCGCGACGTCGGCGCGCCAGTCGCACAAATAGATCGGAATCGTCGCCGCGCGCATTTCACGCCGCGCCGAAGCGACTCACCACGCCAGCTTGATCTCGGCGCCGAGATAGTCGCTGTCATGCCCGCCGGCGCGGCGAATGACCTCGCTCGTTCCGAAATGCACCGCTTCAACCGCCGCCGCGAGATTGGCCGTGACGGCCCAATCCACGCGAAGCTGGCCATAGGCGCCTGTCCAACGCCCCGGCGCGCCGGCCGTCCCGGCGACGGGGACGCTCGGGAAAGTATAAACGGCGTCCCCGGTGGTTTCCCGCCACTGAAATCCGCCCGCCGTGAGCAGCGTGACATTGTCCGCGAGCTTCAGGGTGACCGACGGCTTGAGGTGGATGAGATTGGAATGTCCCGTAAAGCCCGCGAGCGTGAAATAATAGCCGTTCGGAAAGAGCGGATTGAAGGTCCCGAGCACGCCGTCGCCGCGCTTGCGGTCGCCGGACGCGGCATCGAACTGAATCCCGGGCCGGGGCCGCAGCGGCGCGGCCGAGAAAGTATAGCCGAGCCGCCCGCCAAGCGCCCAGGCGCTGATGCGCTTGTCGCCGATGCTTCCGACTTGCAGCATGCCCTCCGCGTCCCAATCGAAATCATTGAGCGCGCCGGCGAAACGGGCGTCGAATATGTGGCGGGCCTCTATCCCGGAGGCGTCGAGATAGCTGGCGGTCCTGTCGATGAAGATCGAATAATAAGCGGATAATTCGTTCTCGCCGAGAACATGCCGCTCGACGCGCAACGTGTGGAACTCGAGATCGGTCTTCGAGCGGTCGTCGAACGGTCTTTCGTGGAAATATTGAACCGGGCGGCTGACGAAACCGATAAACCGCCACGGACCGGACTCCCAGTCGACCCATGCGGCGTCGAAGGCCTGCCGCACATTGGGACCGTCGCGGTTCGAGACGAAGCGCTGCAGGTCGAACGCGAATTCCTGGCGGCCGGCGCGCGCCTTCAACGCGCCCGTGTCGAAGGCATGGACATATTCCACAAAGGCCAGCCGCAGATCGAGAGGATTCTCGTCCGCCGGACCGATCACTTTCTTGTCAATCGCGCGCACATCCTCGATCTGCGTGAAAATGCGCCAATCCTTGTTCAAATGCAGATCGGCGTGAAGCTGGAGCCGCTGAAGCAGATAGCTGTCGCGGGGATTATTTCGGCCAATGCCGAAAGCGGGCGCGTCGACGACCTCGAATCGTTCCCGCAGCGTGAGGCCGAATGACAAATAGATATTCGAGTCCGTCGGCGACAAAGGGATATATTTGAGATCGTCGAAGGGTTCCGTCCGCAGCTTCGGATCGGCGAGCGCCGACCAGTCCTCCTGCCAGCGATTGGACATGATGGACGGCCGCTTCGGCGCGACTTTCGCGGCGTCGTCGGCGCGCGCCCCGCCCGCGACGGCGAGCAGAACCGAAACCGCCGACAGCGCCCCTCGACGCCACGCCATCGCTTTCGCTCCATTCGATCTATTTGGCGACCATCGCATGAATCTCGGCAATATATCCACCCGGGAACTGGACGATCGCTGACTGGCGGTCATCCAGCGCAACCGGCGGAACGAGCAAGGTCGCGCCCGCCGTTTTCGCCTTGTCCAGCGTCGCGGCCAGGTCTTTCACTTCGTATCCCGTCAATTCCCGTCCGAAGGGAAAAGGCAGATGTCCGTCGGAAACGAAGACGGTCATCTTGCCGAAAGCGGATTCGATGTAAATGCGGCGGATTTCATCGTTCGGCCGGCCGATCGCGGCGCCCGGAGCCTTCCGATTGTCGGAAACGACCTTGCCGCGGGAGAAGCGCAGGAAGCTTTTGACAAAGGCGTCGGCGCGGTCGGGAGAAACATAGACCCTGTTTTCCGGCACGGTCTCGAACGGCGCGTAGGACGGCTTGGTCGTGTGCCAATAGAGCTGCGTATTGACGCCGCCCGGCCATTGGATGACGGCGTCGCGCCCGATCGGATCAGGGAAAGGCGCGACGAGGACGTCCGCTCCAGCTTTGCGCGCCTCCTTTATGGCGGCGTCCAGATCGGTGACGAGATAGCCCGTTCGCTCGGCCCCGAACGGATAGGGAATGGGCGTCTTGAAGCCGAAGAGCGAGACCGTGCCGACGGGCGTCTGCAGGAGCTGGGAAGTGGTGCTGCTGGGCGTCGGCGTCACCGTCGCGACGACCTGCCTGGTGCTCGCGCCGCCGAAGGTCGCAAGAAAGCTTGCGACGAAGCGGTCGACGTCCTCGGGCGCGACATAGACATGGGTCGTGTCATATTGGGGAGCCACAGCCACCACAGGAGCCGGAGCCGGCCGCTTGAGAGGACGCGCCGCAGCCGGCCCGCCGGCGGCCAACGCCGCGCCGAGCAATCCGACAAGAACGAATGATCTGACCTGCATCGTCAAACTCCCCACGGCCGGAAAAGCGCCAGCTTCAATTGGCCGCCCTGCGGCGGCTAAAAGTTTATGGATTCTCCTGTCACACGGCCCAGCAGGCGCAGCCGAGGGCGCCCCAGAATGAGGTGAGGTCGGCGATCGGCAGCTTGCCCGACCACGCCGTGGCGTGACGATGCCCATGAATGGCGCAGGCGTTTCCGCAGCCGCAGGCGGCGGCGAGACGGTTATACAGACGGGCGCCTTCGCTTTTCGGCTTTTCGCCCCAGGCCGCATATCCGCCGAATGTTCGCGCCGGCGACCAGTCCGGCATGGCGGGCGGCGGCGCGCTTTCGTCGAGCGAGGCGAATTCTCCCGCGCCATAGACGATCCGGCCGCCGACAATGGTGAGGTCGGAGGTCGTATCGGCGATCTCCTCGTCCGCGCAGGAGAAGAAGTCGCGATCGGGCGCGATCAGGTCGGCGAGCTGTCCGACGGCGATGCGGCCTTTTCTGCCTTCCTCATTCGAGAACCAGGTCACATTCTCGGTCCACATGCGCAGCGCCGTCTCACGATCGAGGCAATTGCGCTGCGGATAGAGGCGCAGGCCGCCCACGGTCCGGCCGGTGACGAGCCAGGCGAGCGACACCCATGGATTATAGGACGCGACCCGCGTCGCGTCGGTGCCCGCCGAGACGCGCACGCCCTTCTCCAGCATCCGCGCGATGGGCGGCGTCGCCTCGGCGGCGCCGGGGCCATAGCGCTCGACGAAATATTCGCCCTGATAGGCCATGCGGTGCTGAACCGCGACGCCGCCGCCGAGCGCGGCGATGCGGTCGATGGACTGATCGGAAATCGTCTCGGCGTGATCGAAGAACCAGTTCAGGCCGTCGAGCGGAACGTCCTGATTGACGCGCTCGAAAACGTCGAGCGCGCGCGAGATCGTCTCGTCATAGGTCGCGTGCAGCCGCCACGGCCAGCGGTTCTCGGCGAGGATGCGCACGACCGCCTCGAGCTCGCCCTCCATCTCCGGCGGCATGTCGGGCCGCGGCTGACGGAAATCCTCGAAATCCGCGGCAGAGAAGACCAGCATCTCGCCGGCGCCGTTATGGCGGAAGTAATCGTCGCCCTGCTTGTATTTGGACGTCTTCGTCCAGTTGAGGAAATCCTCCTTCTCGCCCTTCGGCTTCTGCGTGAACAGATTATAGGCGAGACGGATGGTGAGCAGATTCTCGTCGGCGAGCTTCTGGATGACGGCGTAATCCTCGGGATAGTTCTGGAAGCCGCCGCCGGCGTCGATCGCGCCCGTGACGCCGAGCCTGTTCAGCTCGCGCATGAAATGGCGCGTGGAATTCACCTGATAGTCGAAGGGCAGCTTCGGCCCCTTGGCGAGCGTCGCATAAAGGATGGCGGCGTTGGGCTTTGCGAGCAGCAATCCGGTCGGCTCGCCATTCGCGTCGCGCGTGATCTCGCCGCCGGGCGGCTCAGGCGTGTCCCTTGTGTAGCCCACGACGCGCAAGGCGGCGGCGTTGAGGAAGGCGCGGTCGTACAGGTGAAGGATGAACACCGGCGTATCTGGCGCGACGGCGTTCAGCTCCTCGATGGTCGGCAGGCGCTTCTCTACGAACTGATGCTCGGTGAAGCCGCCCACGACGCGCACCCATTGCGGCGGCGGCGTGACCGCGACCTGCCGCTTCAGCATGTTCATCGCGTCGGCGAGGCTCCTCACCCCGTCCCAGCGCAATTCCATGTTGAAGTTCAGGCCGCCGCGAATGATGTGGAGATGATTGTCGATGAGCCCCGGGAGGATGCGACGGCCCTTCAGGTCGATGAGCTTGGTTTGCGGGCCGGCAAGGGGGGCCACGTCCCTCTCATGGCCTACCGCGACGAATTCGCCGTCCTTGACGGCGACGGCGCTGGCGGTCGGATTGGCGCGATCGAGCGTCGTAATCAGCCCGCTATGAAGGATCAGATCTGGCGCTGTCATGGGCATTGCTCCTCGGCGGCGGTCCGTTTCGCGGCGGGGCGGCCCGGCAACTGGCCGAAAATATGGTTGACGGCATGTGATTGCTTGCAGGCCGCGCCGAACGCCGCGCCTGCAAGCACTTGTCGGCTAACCGGGATGATCTGCTCTCCGACCAGCATGCCGAGGAGGCCGATCAGGGCCACGACCGGCGGCGCCGGAGAACGCACCTGGATGAGATAATAAATAACGCCGACGAGCAGACCCGCCCCGAAAGAAAAAAGGTAGATTTTCATCCCGGCCTCCTTCGTCGCTGGAAAGTCGTCAACCAGGAAAGCTAGGCCGCCGGCCCCGCTTCCGAGGCGTGTTCGCCCAGGGCCCATTTGGAGAAGCGCACCTGGATGCCATACGGCGTCAGGTCCTTCAGGATGGCCATGACGCCCTCATAGGTGCCCGTGCGCGCCCAGTCCTGCTGAAGCTCGAAAACGAATTGCAGCGCGGTCAGGGGGATGGCGCCGGCCTGGACCATGCGCTGGATCGCGCGCTCATGCGCTTCGGGACTGGTGTCGCCGCAGGCGTCTGCCACGACATAGATCGCGTAACCTTCGCCCAGCATGTCGAGGGTCGGGAAATTGACGCAGGCGCCGGTCCAGAGCCCCGCAATCACGACCTTGCGCCGGCCCGTGGCGGCGATCGCCTTGCGGAAATCCTCATTCAGCCAGGAATTGATCGAGGTGCGGTCGATCACCTGATGATCGGGAAACACGCCCTCGGTCACTTCGGGCATGAACGGCCCGGAGAAACTGTCCTTGGCGACGGTGGTGATGACCGTCGGCACGCCGAACAGTTTCGCCGCGCGGGCCAGGATCTGGACGTTGTCGACAATGACCTTGCGATCGTGGCTCTGAACGCCCTGAAACATTGCGGGCTGAAAATCAATCAGGGCAAGCGCGCAATTATCGGGCGTGATCATGGTTTCGGCGTGAGGCATGACGGTCGCTCCCGGTGACTAGGGGTTGGAGAAGGCAACGTGCAAACTAGGGCGTCTACATGACATCGACGAGTACGAGCTCCGTATCCTTGAGAGCCTTGATGGAAAGAACCTCCACACCGCGGATCGCGGCGCCGTCGCGCGCATTGACGATTTTGCCGTCAATGACGACGGAACCCGTCGACGGCACGAGGTAAGCGCGCCGGTCGGCGCCCAGGCGCCACTCGCAGCTTTCGCCAGCCCTCAGGGTGGCGCCGAGAACGCGGGCCGGCGCACGCAAGGGCAGCGCGTCCCGATCGGTTGAAAAGCCGGAGGCGAGGGCGACGAGCCGGCCAGCGCGTTTACCTTTTGGAAAGGGTCTCGTGTCCCATCGCGGCGCGCCGCCAAGGACGGACGGCGCGATCCAAATCTGGAAGATCTCCGTCGCCTCCTTCTCCAGATTGTATTCGCTGTGGCAAATCCCCGATCCGGCCGACATGATCTGGACGTCTCCGGCCTCGGTGCGCCCGCGATTGCCTAAACTGTCCTCATGGGTGATCGCGCCCGCCCGGACATAAGTGATGATTTCCATGTCGCGGTGCGGATGGAAGGAAAACCCTTCATTCGGCGCAATCGTGTCGTCGTTCCAGACGCAGAGGGACCCCCACCCCATCCGGTCGGGATCATGATAGCCGCCGAAAGAGAAATGGTGCCTGGTCTGAAGCCAGCCGAAACCCGCTGCGCCGAGACTATCGAATGGCCGAACTTCAATCATTGAGTGTTCCCGCAGGGCGATGGGGTGAATCCCGGGCATGAACGAATCCCTCCCCTTTACGGGGAGGGCGGCCCTGCCAAAGAGCGTCTGGAAGACGCCCTTTGGCAGGGCCGGGTGGGGTAGCTCCCATCAATGTTATGGCGGCGCGAACCCCACCCGGCGGTCTCGCAGCCAAGTTTACGCAGGCTGCGTAAACTTGCCTGCGACCGCCGACCTCCCCGTAAAGGGGAGGTATTAGGCGACTAACCGCCCGAGATCGTTCTTCACCCGATTGCTCTGAGTGTTCCCGGCAGCCGCCTTGACAACGGAGCGAATTTAAGCACCCTCTCGGCCCTGCTAGAATGGAAATGATGGAATTTCATCTATTCTGAAAATCACATGCAGCGCCTTCCCGACCTCGAAGCATGGGCAATTTTCGCGAAAGTCATCGAGGCCGGATCCTTTGCGAAGGCGGCCGACGCGCTCGGCGTGACTCAACCAACGGTTTCAAAAGCCATCAGCCGGCTGGAGCAGCGCCTGGGCGCAACCTTGCTGCATCGCACGTCGCGGCAGTTCTCGTTGACGCAGATCGGGCAATTGGCGCGGGAACATGCGATCCGCATCCTTGCGGAAGGCGAGGCCGCGGAGGCTGAAGCCTTGGCGCAAACCGTGACTCCGCGAGGGCTTGTCCGCGTCGCGGCGCCGATGTCCTTTGGACTTCGATATCTCGGACCGCTGCTGCCGGCGTTTTTCGACCGCTATCCGGAGGTCGACGTCGAGCTCAATCTGAACGACCAGATTGTCGATCTGGTCGCCGGCGGATTCGATTTCGCCGTGCGAATCGCCGCGCTCACAGATTCTTCGTTGCGCGCCCGTCGCCTGTATCGGGTACGTCGCCCGCTCGTCGCTTCCCCGGCCTATCTCGCCAGATGCGGCCGTCCGGAGCACCCTCGGGATCTCGAACAGCATGTGTGTTTGATCTATACGAACCTGCCGTCGCCCGAGCTCTGGAGGTTCCGCCATGGATCTCTCGGCGAATACGCCGTCTCCGTGAGAGGGCGCTTGAAAGTCAATAATTCCGACGCTCTGGGCCCAGCCCTGCTGGAAGGACTTGGCATGGCGCTTCAGCCGGAATTCATGGTTTGGGAGGATATCGCGGCGGGAAGGCTCGTTGAGGTTCTGCCGGAATGGCAAATTGCGGAGATCGCGCTCAATCTCGTCGCGCCGCCGGGCGGCCTCCGGCCCGCCCGCGTCACGGCGCTGCTTGATTATTTATGCGAGAGCCTCGCGAAAGCGCCCTGGGCGCACCGTTTTGTTACGGCGCAAAGCGAATAGGGCGTCGCCCTTTTGGGTTTGAAAGGTCTGGATGCGGGGGTAGGATTTGAACCTACGAC
>Ga0123398_1030573_pt1 | contig 10770 bp, 9 predicted proteins | sample T5LHNO3metaT_FD_89926 | JGI IMG/M metagenome (GOLD analysis project Ga0123398, IMG submission 89926) | Methane-oxidizing artificial microbial communities from Washington, USA to study methane cycling - T5-LHNO3 metaT (Metagenome... | ecosystem: Engineered > Modeled > Simulated communities...
ATTCCTATCGATTCAAGCAACGAAAAAAGGCGGTGGAAAACCAATAACCCGTCGCTGTAACTGCAAACTTTTCGACGATCTTTCCTGGATACTTTTGGAAAGTTTTCTAAGCCGTTTGACAGCGGTTGATACAGTCATTTCACCGAAAGCTGAAATGTTTTACTGGATCACCATCATGTTTTCTCAAACCTTTTGAACTACACTCGGTGATTGGACGGCAGATTCAGCTGGCCTTGGCTACAGTGGCAGCGCCGTTGTTTTTGGCTTGATGTTGGTAATCATTGCGGTGGCCAATCACAAATCAGCAATTTCACACACAATTCTGTTTTAGTCAGCCTTTATTCTCACCCGGCCACTGGGAGCCGTAGTCGGCGATTTTCTGGATAAGCCTTTTAGTAAGGGTGGTTTGGAATTCAGTCGTTATTCGGCATCAGCAACATTATTTGTGTTAATGGCCTGTTTTATCTTCTTTTTTTCACAAAAACCTGCAAAACAAGGCCATTGAGCTGAAATCAGAGTAATCACGAAGCCTTAACAATTAACGTGGCTCCGAGTTAGGGTATTGTATTTTTAGGTATGCCGCTTTTGCTGGAAATAAATCAGTGCTGAATAATCAGCAGGTATTCACTTATGAGCGTTCACAAGATTAGCCGACAGATACTGATACACGGCCTGTTTGAGTGGATTTAGGAATTGCAAAGCTTTTATTTCTAGGGTTACCACTTTGCGCTCATGATTAAAAGTACTTTCAAAATACTTATACAGTACAAATGTACTAGTACGTTTTGGTTGATAAGAGTCATTGTATTTTTTCAGGTTAACATCTAGTCTAAATGCGCTCAGTTCTTATTTGTATTGTTAGCGATTTTACACCTTAGCCTAGGTTAACTTATGCCGATCAAACTTTCAGAAATCTACGCACAATATTTATTTACTGAAATACTAACATTTCCAGTCCGTATGCTGCCGTCCGCACCCGTCGGTACGCCACCACTCGACCCTTGGCGAGTTTCGCTAAAGCTTCAACCGGTTGGCGCAAAAGTTCACGGCACCATGCCCCCCACCAATTTCTGGAGCTATGAAGGCAGCGTCCCAGGCCCCACCATTGTGGTTAATACCGGCGAGCGGATTCGCGTCAAATATATAAACCAACTTTCCACCGCTATTGGTCCCGCAAACATCCCCTTCGCCAGCTATGTGGTTCCTGATCCTGATCCAGACTTGCCAATGCTCTATACGGGCAACGAAAACGCGGCTAAGGACACGCGCCTCGATACCTTAATCGCTTGGACAGTGACCCATTTGCACGGCGCTCCGGCCCAAGGCGACAGCGATGGCTGGACTGACAATATGGCAAGCGCCGGCGAAATTGCCGAGAAAGTATATGATTTCCCGGTAGAACAATATTGGCTGTTGGACAAAAGCAATAAATTTTCCGGCGGCATTGCCCCCACATTTTGGTATCACGACCACGCGATGGGCGTGACACGCTTTAATGTGTACGCTGGACTTGCCGGTATGTGGTTAGTGCGTCATCCCATTGAGCATGAACTGAGCCTGCCGACACACAAACACGAGCTGCCGCTGGTTATTCAGGATAGAAACTTTGACACGGTTAACGGCGACCGCGATGGCCTGCTGACCGGGCAACTACTCCATAAGGTGCAAGAAAACATTATGGAGTGTTTTGCGCCAGCGACTTTAGTAAACGGTAAGTTGTGGCCGCATGCCCGCGTGGAACCGACATTGTATCGACTGCGTATCGTCAATGGTTCCAATGCAAGATTCTATCGATTGCATTTCATGGGCTTAAAATCTCAAGCGCAACAGGTACCCGAGGTGTTACCGGCCAAGTTTGTGCAGCAAATTGGTACGGACGGCGGATTACTTGGCAATTCAATAGACTTGCCAGTTGATGGTGTTCCAAACGCAGGCTGTTTGCTGCTGGCCCCTGGAGAACGTGCTGATGTGTTAATCGATCTGGGTGGTGTCAGACAGGCCGGCTGGCAACATGTTGTGGTTTATAACAGCGCGCCGGCACCATTTGGATCTGGATCATCCGATCCACAGCCGCTTGAGACTATTTATACACCCGACCCTGACAATTTGCGCCCATATCCGGCAGTGATGCGCTTTGATATTGCATGTGAGGACGTAAAACCAAAAAATATCCAGGGCATGAAACTGTTAGGTGACAAATTTCATCGCCTCGATCATCACCAGTTACCGCAAACCCATGACCATACACTTATCGTGCTGCGCGAAGAGAACGGCATGTTGTTTATGCACGAAATGATGGAAGAGTCAGAGGCGGATGCGATGGGTATGAATATGCACAAAGTGTTTGCGACAGGCTCTCCAACACCAACGGGCATCCGCCTAGCGATTCCAGAAATACAGCCCGATGGTACGCTTGCGCTTGCAGCGTATGTGACTGTCGCGAAAGGCTTTAACGACACCGCGACAATTCACATCGAAAAAGACTCTTGGCGGGTTTGGCGCATTATCAACCTCAGCCCGGATACCCATCCGTTTCATATTCATCTGGTGCAGTTTCAGGGATTAAAGCGCTATACCCTGACTCCCAAGTTTGCTGCTGGACAAACCTCCTATCCAAAAGATGAATACAGCTTCGAGTTCGAACTTCAATTACCTTCTGCGGATCTAGCCAATAACGAACAAGGTTGGAAGGACACCATTCGGGTAAATCCAGGCAATCGCGAAGCCGATACAGACAATATCCAAACGGCAGAAATGCTCAGCTTGGCGGCGCAATTTACCGGTCACGCCGGACGCTACATGTACCACTGCCACATCCTTGAGCATGAAGACCAGGAAATGATGCGTCCCTTTGTTGTTACTCCATCAGCAATAATGAAGTTCATGAAAAATCATTCCCACTAATAATAGAAAATGGGCTACTTATGTGCATGCAAACTAACAATGTCAGACCCTATCAAAAGTGGCGCTGGGCAGGCGACCAAATCTTTCACGATACTATTATTCCGGCTAGCCGGACAATTCCCGGCACTAAAATAAAAAACTACAGGATAGACATCCGCGAATTCCTGTCATTTAGTAATAACGCAGTGGTGGGAGAAGCCATAAAAGCAGCCACAGAAAATCTAGCCGATCCGCTACGCTTACGCTTTTTTACCAATGGCCACGGCCATTTCGATTTTCGGGCCGATGTTATTTTTGAGTGGTTCAGATCGCTAAATTATATTCCCGGAAAAAGACGCTTTGACCAATGGTATTTTCCCGAAGAAACGCTAGCCTTGGGCGGTGGCGACTGTGAAGATTTGGCATTCTTGTTTGCGGCTCTACTGTTACAGAGCGGTATAAGTTCTTATTGTGTTCGCGTGGCGCTGGGCGCCGTCATGGTGCACGATATTACGGGTGCCAAAAAAAGCAAAAAACACGACCATGCTTGGGTGGTCTATCAAAAAGAAAGCGGCGGCTGGGAAATATTCGATCCACTCGCCAGAGTGCAAAATCCCGACGCAAGCGACCAGCCGCAAACGGCAACTACCGAGGTTGAATATGTTCCGGTGTTTGTCTTTAACAATGATCACTTATGGATGGCCAGCACCCCGGAAGCCTCTGACACCACCGATAACTTACAAACCTATTTAGAACAAAGAAGCTTTTGGAAAAACTTCAATCCCACATTCGCAGCGGGTGTGCATAACAGCATTTTCGATGAAGCGCTTTCCAAAATGACTGTGTGGAATCGCTTGTATGTAAAATCAGTAAGCTTGGGCATTGATGTAAACACCGCGGCCTATGATCCTCGCGATCATTTCGATTCGGCGTATATCGACGAAGGTTGGGCTCGGGTGCAAACTCATCTTGCGACTGGCAATTTAGCCGATTTTGGTTTAGCTGCCCATGCAATCGGCGACTTCTACGCGCATTCCATGTACGGTGAATTTGCCAAGCTGCAAACCGGAAAAAATACCATGCAATTATATGACCCAGCTATCAATCCCGCGACCCAGTGCGGCAAACCGCTTAACTATAATTTCGTCGGACTGGATTTGCCCGGATCGACTTTAAGTGCTCAAGACGCCGCGCAACACTGGAATGGCAAACTAATTAGTGGCCAATGGTTTAGGTGGTTTGCCGGTTATCCTGCCGACCTTAACGGCCAACGCCAGGATCGGCAAACCTTACCGGAACACGATTGTATTGCGATAGACGCACCGACTACCGATAATAAAAATCACTATTTCGTAAATCAGGGAACCTACGTAAATCAATTTTATTTACGCCGTCAGGCAGCTATAGAGCATATTCAAAAGGTATATGTTAATTGGGAGGGCCAAGGTTGAGTTTAAGTAGATATAAAGTGATCCCCACTACCAAAAATGAACAGGTCAATAAGCTAGCGATTGTTTAGACCGCGTTTGAATGATGGTGGTTTGTATTGGTTGGTTTCCACCAGACTGTTAGATTGATGGGCAATGGAGTAAAGGGGGACCTATCTTGATAGTCAATTAAACTAAACCATTGATTGAATATTTTTCTTGGAAATCTGGAAAGATTCATTGCATTATCAATACTCAACTGATTTCGTTTACAGTTGTTTCAACGAGCAATCGAATATATTCTTTGATCCCTTTTTTTAGGGAACGATACTCCAAAAGTTACTTTCACTAATTAGGTAGAAGGCATGAAAAAATTACATTTTTGCGGCAAAATTGTTTTGTTTTTAGCTGTTATCTCACCATTTGCGACTAACCGAAGCTATGCGGAGGAAGAATGCACTCCAGATAAAGCTTGGTTGCATCCCACCTCACCGCCCGACCTTACACTGACACCGAAATCGCACCCAGAAGGTGACGATTGCCCCTTTTATCAAGCTGCTTGGAGCACATTCCTCTACGCGACCAATCCAGATGGTGGACTTCCTAAGTTTGTGTCGAAATTTGATACGATCGAAAGCGCCTTGGGTACGGCAGCGAAGGGTAAGTTTCCATCGCAGAAACTTGGCAAGCTTGCGCTGCTTCCTCGGGGTGATAAGCAACCGGGGCACGCCCAAATTAACGCAGGGGTTGCGCAGGCTGGAGATCTGGCGGGCATTTTGATTGACCGCGATGGCTATCCAGTTTATTACGCGATTCACATGGATCCCTTTGTGTTCACGAAATTTCTACGCGACAACAATTTAATTAATTCAGACCCTAAAGTAGTAAAGTCAGCAGTACAGTCATTCGATAAAAATAAAGGGTTTCCTGCAGGCGCAATAGAACTCAAATCGGCCTGGAAGGTCGTTCCCGCTGGCTCCAAGCTCGATGAGAAGTATTTCACCGTTGATGCGCAAGTGCCACGCCTGAAAAAGGCTAGCGGTGCTGACCCTGATGTGGTTATCGATACGGGTTCACCTCCACTCGACGTAAGAGTAGCATTGGTAGCAATTCACGTCGTGTTTGTGCTTGGCAATCATAGCGAATTTATATGGTCAACCTTCGAACATACCGATGAAGACGGAAATCCCGATAGTGCACCAAATGGGCCGATTCCAAACAGTAATCCACCGCCGTTGCAGACCTCTGAAATAAATGCGGATGACCACTTTCTCTTCTTCCATCAGCACACAACAGTCGGTGGAGGAAATAAGGCTTCATCCCCCGCAGAGCGAATCGCCTCGTTCGACGAAGCAACCCAAAGATTCATAGGAAAGACGGACAAGATACCCTCATCGATTTACAGGCTTTATCCTTTCTCGAAGGTCAATGGCAAAGATGATGCGACTAAAAAGGTGATACCAGCAAACAAACTTGATGGTCAAATCGTCGCAGTAAATAAGGGGATGGGAGATCTTTTCAAGACGGAAGTTGCAAACGGTACTGCCGACAAGCGTCGCTATTACCGTTTGGTAGGAGCCGTGTGGCTTGACAAACCGAGCGAAACATTTAAGCCTAATAAACCATTTAAGAATGGTCTAACCGAGACGTCGGATGACGGGATAGTCGCTGGCGAAGACGCCCTCTCTAGTACGGCCATGGAATCCTTTACCCAGAAGAGCGATAAGAACTGCTTTGCCTGTCATGACACTCAGGACATCCCAATTGATAAAGACTTCACAATTGGGGGAAAGCTGATCAATGTCAGCCACATTATCTCCAAATACTTAATAGACGCTCCTAAACCGTAGCCAAAGATTAACAATATGCCTATCACCTACAGCAGAGTAATCGCTTATCTCGATGCAATCGCCGATAAAGGAATCAACAAAACCGAAGACGCACCGCATGACCGCTTCTGGAAGGATCTGTCTCGAGAACAATTCGTTAACGGCACTGTTCCAAACGTGCATTGCCATGGAGCAGACATCCCGATAATTGATCACGAAAATCCAGCTAATTCCTCATTCTTCTTAGTGCTGAAAGCCAACGCGGCCTTTTGCAACAAGGCACAGATGCCGAGAGGTGGACCGTGGATTACTGATGAGGGCTACGCAATTACTCTGGTGGATGGGTCGCAAGTTTCTGGACAGCAGATTCAGGACGATATTATTGACTGGTTGCTAAACGGATTCCCTGAGTAAACAGGAATGCTGATGGCTGCAACCTAGTGTTAACAATTGAAAGAGGTTTTGATCAATGATCGAATCAATTAAGATTTTCCCGCCAATCGGTATAGCCCGGTTAGGTAAGAGTCCAGATAGCTATTTCATCGGTCCAGAGCAGCCGATACCACCGACTATCCCAAACGGAGGCTACCGAGATGCCTTCGGACTCATCAAGCGTCAGGCTGCTCGATTTCGCCTTTTCGCATTTGACGAAAATAACAAACTTGTTGAAGAAGTCACGCTCGATAATGCACAGAGCATTGAATGGACTGTCAAACTCGCAAATACCAAAGCTGCTGCGAATCGATTCTTCGGTAAATTCGATAAAGACGATACAGCTCACGGGCTACGCAATGCCGATTTTCAAAATCGCGACCAACTCAAGCTGACACCTTCACCAGTTTCTGTCAGTGGTAGGAATGAGAACTTCAGCGATCTTGCGGCTTCCAGGCTTGCAGGTTTGGCGAAGGAATTTACAGTTGATCAGCAATTCATCGGCCACCACATCCAACTCAGCCTTGGCACTGCGACAACTGACGATATCGGACGATTGCTTATACTCGGCGGTTATGGCGAATCAAAATCACCGACGGGATCCTCGCTTCACGAGCCTGGATCCAATTTTGCCAACCATGATGGCTGGTATGATGACGTCTCTGATGGGTTGGTAACCGCCAGAGTAACTCTTCCGGACGGATCTCAGCCGGTTGTTGTAAGCGCTTGGGTAGTCGTCGCACCACCGAAATACGCACCAGGCATTCAGCCGATAGTGACACTTTACGATACTTTGCTTCAGGCGGCCGTGGATCGTAACTTGATGCCAAGTCCGTTTGCTAATCCAGAATTCAAACCCTCGATTGAGAGAGACATCATACCAATCCTTACGCGTGCGGCCCAAGTGCGTTGGGTTTATTCAGCAGGCCATCAACAATTTCGCCCCCTAGGATTTCACCACACTTTCAATAATATCCCACCTGCTGCAGCGGAAAATGTGTTCAATAGGCTATCCACGCCTTCAGCCAACCCGGGCGAACCAGGTTCTGGCAACGGCGACATGCCCAAAATGTGGTCGGATGACTATCCAGACGGTTCGAACGGCACACTTACTCGAATTCAATATACTATGGTGAAGATGTGGACGGAAGGAGAGACTGAGGCGGGGTCTCCGCCATCTCCCGACGACCCCATTACTCCAGCAGGCCTCACGCGCGCCGCCCTTGAACCCTGTGTCGGAGCCGCATTCTTCCCTGGGATCGAGGTAAGTTGGAAAACCCGCGACTTATTCGCATTTATAGAGCCATTTCGTCTCGACCCTACCCAAGTGCATCCGGGTGATTTAACCAGTCAGATGTCCCTCCCATGGCAGTCTGACTTCCTCGACTGCGCTGTTGAATCTGGTAATGGGCCAGACGATCTTGTTTGGTGGCCAGCACAGCGCCCGGTTGACGTTTTGAAGCCAGGTTCAAATACATATATACCGTGGGCTCGGGTGAGCGATGTTAACTCGGTAGCGATGTCGGTCGAAGAAATGATTGATGGTTGGAACCATCTAGCCTTTGTAGTTGAAGGGGGTGACGGTCGCTTCGAAGAACTGCCACGTCCGTGAATCGATCGCTGATTCGATATGATGCAGCTATCATCGGGGGAGGTCCCGCAGGATGTTTTGCCGCATTACTTCTAGCTCGTGCAGGATGCTCGGTTGCGGTGTTCGATCATACACGCCCTAACCAAATGCTGATCGGTGAAACCTTACCTCCGGCAGCAACACGTATTTTCGCAGAAGCAGATCTGCTAGAGTGGTTTCAGAAACAAAGTCACCGTCCTTCACCAGGGATAGTATCAGTTTGGGGCAGCGAAGAACCTTTGGCCACAGATTACCTTTTTTCACCGCACGGAGATGGTTGGCATATTGATAGATCGCGTTTTAATACGCAATTTCGCGATGTAGCCTCTGAAGCAGGGGCACAGTTCTTTCATGCTACAACGCTAAATAGCTGGAAACGATCCAAAAATGCAACTGGCTGGGTACTTAGTACGAACACGGGCGGCGAGTTAGTGTGTACTGTGCTGGTCGATGCTTCCGGACGTCATCCTTCAAAACGATTACCATATCCTTTCCGGATCACGCATGATAGGTTGATAGCAATCGCAGGATTTCTGGAGGTAGGTCCCAATAGTCAAGCCTCATCGGACTATACAATGATCGAGGCAGTGCGGGACGGATGGTTTTACTCTGCTCGTCTCCCTGCTTCAAAACTCGTGATAGCGTTCATGACTGATCCTGATATATATGCGCAGGGAATACAGTGTTCTGCAACCTACTTAGAAGAACTGATAGTAGAGACAAACTTAACAAAAAATCGTGTAAGTTTGTTTCCTGCACGAAGAAGAGCGTTCTCTGCCCTGTCAATGCAAAGAATGGTATCGGCGCAGCCAAACTGGATCGCCATTGGCGACGCTGTCCAAAGCTATGACCCGCTTACCGGACTCGGATTGGTGAATGCTATGAATTCGGCGAAAAACGCCGCCCCAGTTATTTTAGAAATGCTAGCAGGTCATCAGAGTGCTGGAGAGCTATATCAAAACTTACAGCGCCAGACTTTCTCAAAGTATCTCGAAAATCGGACATACTATTACTCTCTTGAACGTCGCTGGCCAGAATCTAAGTTTTGGCAGCGTCGCAGCCAGTCCTTATGATGTCCGCTGATAAAACTTAGTGATATACATCATTTGTGAGTACTTCTCATGCAATTGCGCCAAAACATCAAGCACATCGAAGTCTTAATCGACCATCCTGAGATTAGTAATATTGTCGCTAAATTTGCTCAAGCGAATATACGTGAATTGATCCATCCACCGGCCTTCTCCAGTTTCAAGTTGACGAATTAACCTCGACAAGTTGTTTTTTTCCTTCAGCAATCGTGCTTCTTTCTATACTAGACATTTCTAATCAGTTTTCATCGGGTTGATAATGGTCAAGTACCAGGCCATTGATTTGCGAGAAGTGCTTAATGTTGCCAGTACATAACAATTCATTGTGTGCCATAGCCGTTGCGGCAATTAAAGCATCGCCCATTTCCATGCTATGGCTTAGTGCAAATTGTCGAACCAATTGCCGAGCATGGTAAGAAATTCCATGATCAATCTCATGGATGGTGAACTGTAGAACCTGAAGCATTTTTTCAAACGTTGCCAATTCCTTTTTATTTCGACAAAACGGCACGTACTCCATGTAGGTCACTGCGGAGACTGATCGTTGTTGCGTGTTCATGATCAATTCTTTAGCCGAAGCTACACCACGATCAGCATAGATCAATATATTGGTATCAAAGATCACTCAACTGGCTCCGACGACCTTTACGGATACTCCGCAATTCAGCTTCAACATTGGAAGCTCCCAAATCACGGTGCATGCCGAAGAACTCATTCATTGCGGATTCTTGCTCTTGTGAATTGACAGTTGGCGTAGCAGGGTGAACGACTCCAAGCGTTTGACCGTGATAGGTGATTTCAACAGTCTCACCGCGCTTAAGGGCATCTATTAGAGTCTTATGTTTTGACTGAAGTTGTGATGCTGTAAGTTGCATACCGAACACAAATAAATAATTATAAATATATAATTTATCATATTTTTTGTGATTGGTACGAACACAACAATGGGTTGCAGTGTTCGGAAGCCCAAAATCTTACGCGAGATTTACGCGACTTAGTTATGCTCAGTTGTGATTCGTCGTGTCGCGTAGACAGACTAGACAGGGTTAAATATGTAATTAAAACAATAAGTTACAGATAGTAAATTGCGCTTTTAATGCGATGGTCGTGCGTTCGAATCGCACACGACCCACCATCTTAACTCTTTGATAGGCAAAGAGAAATTCAACTAAATGCCATCGGTTGAAGACGCTTTAAACTCCAGCAGTGCACAACAAAATGCACAAATCGTGCATCGAAAATTTGCGCACTGTCAGTTTAACGTTTTTGGACCGACAACATGGCAACAATTCGCAAGCTACCAAACGGCAGATTTCGTGCCGACATCCGTAAGAACTACACTTTTATCCAAGCTAAGACTGCAAAACGGCGTGCAAAACTTTCCAGGTTCCTGGGGAAAAGAGCGTTGAAAAGTTTCCACCCCAGGTTGTTCAATGACCGGCTTTTTGCCGGAGAAACCTGGAGTGATAAAAATGGAAGTC
>Ga0123398_1014966_pt1 | contig 10762 bp, 11 predicted proteins | sample T5LHNO3metaT_FD_89926 | JGI IMG/M metagenome (GOLD analysis project Ga0123398, IMG submission 89926) | Methane-oxidizing artificial microbial communities from Washington, USA to study methane cycling - T5-LHNO3 metaT (Metagenome... | ecosystem: Engineered > Modeled > Simulated communities...
CGCGCTCCATCAAGCACCGCTTCCCCTATATCGCGCCCTTGAATTACATTCAGGCCGAGCTGATCCGGCGCCATCGCGGCGGCATGACCGATCCGGAAATCCGCGAAGGAATTTTGATGTCGATCAACGGCGTGTCGGCGGGCCTGCGCAATACGGGCTGATTGCGGGGCAATGGATTTGCAAGGATTCGGCGGCATGCTGGTCGCATGAGACAGATTCCGATTCCCAACTGGATCCCGCTCTTAGTGGCGGGTCTCTTCTTCCTCGTCGCCTGGCGGCGCCCGCTGCCCGGCGGCAGCCTGCCATGGCGCATGCTGGCGTCCTTCCTCGTCGTCGCCGGGACGATGTGGTTCGGCTTCGGCGGCGGCGCCTCAAAGCTCCTCGGCGCGATGACGCTCTGGTTTGGGTTCACCATCTACGCTTTAGGTTTCCTGACCGCCGTCATGTTCGGAATTGTTGTCATGGCCCTCGTCTGGCGCGTGGCCACGGGCCAACGCGTCAGCGAGGCGCCCGTTCTACCGATCGCGTTCCCGGTTTTCGCGATCATGATCGCCTGTTCGCCCATGTGGAGCCATATCCTCGGCGCAATCGGCCGGGCGGCCTGACGCAAAGCCCCCGGCGCCGTCGGCGGGGAGCGGCGACAAAAAAAGCGCCCCCGATCGGGCGCGCTTTTTTCGTTGCTAAAATTCCCCGGCGCTCAGAACGCGCCGGCCAGTTGGCGCTTTGTCCTCGATTTGCGGGCGCGGATGCGACTCGGCGCGGCCGTAAAGCGCGCCCTGAAAAAACTCGACGCCCCAGTCGCGCAAGATTCGCGCGGTCGCTTCGTCCTCCACCCATTCCGCGACGACCTTGAGCGACAGATGACGCGCGAGGTCGATCAGCGTGCGCACGAAGAAGCGGTCATCCGCCGAGGTCGCGATGTTCTGGATAAAGGCGCCGTCGATCTTGACGATGTCGAAGGCGAGATCGCGCAGGTTGCGGAAGGAGGTGTGGCCCGCGCCGAAATCGTCCATCGCGACCTTCACGCCGAGCTGCTTGCAGGCGGCGATGAGGTTCTTCGTCGTCTCGAAATCCTCGATCATGCAGGTCTCGGTGATCTCGACGATCAGCCGCTGCGGGATCGAGGGATTGAGCGAGACGGCGGCCGCGAGGCGATCCGGCCATTCCGGATCGAGCACCGTGTTCATCGAGCAATTGACGGACAGGCGCAGATCCGGCTCCGCTTCGAGGCGCGCCAACGCCAGCTCCATGACGCGCTGGTCCAGGAGGCGCACGAGACCGGCCTTCTCGGCGACGGGCAGCAGGGCGGCGGGCGCAACCGCGGAGCCGTCCGGCAGGCGCACGCGCAGCAGCGCCTCGTGGAAGGCGACGTCCCCCGTTGCGGCGTGGACGATCGGCTGGAAGGCGAGATCGACGCGGCGGTCGTTCAGCGCGGAGACGATGCTGTCGGCGACCTGCAGCGCGCGCAAACGCGCATCCTCGCGCGCGAGGGATGAGGTATAGGCCACGAAGCGCTTCCCGGCGCCCTGGCGGGCGACGTCGAGCGCTTCCTCCGCATGCTGGAAGAGCACGCGCGGCGCGCGGCCCTCGCGCGGCCCGATGACGCCGCCAATGCGGATCGTCGCCGGAATGGGGCCGGCCGAGGTCTCGAAAGGCGCGCTCTTGACGAGATCGAGCAGGCGCCGGGCGACCGAGAGCGTCTGCTCCGCGTCGCAGTTTTCGAGGACCAGCGCGAATTTGTTGCCGGCGTGGCGGGCGACCACGTCGCAGGTCCGGACATTCTCGCGCAGGCGGCCGGCGAGGCTGGCGAGAATCTCGTCGCCCGCGTCATAGCCGTAGGTGCGGTTGAGCGCGAAAAGATTTTCGAGCGCGACAAGCAGCACGGCGAAGGGTTTGCGCGTGCGTTCGGCCTGCTGCAGGAAGCGGTTCACATGCTCGGCGAGCTGGGCGCGGTTCAATACGCCGGTCAATGGATCGATCTGCGAGCCGAGCGCGAGCTTGCGCTCCATTTCGTGACGTTCGGTGACGACGCGCACGACGCCATGGGCGCGCGCCGGCTTTCCGTCCGCTCCCGCGAACCAGCGGCCGGTGTCCTCGACCCAGATAACGGGTCCGGGACCCAATTCGCGCGGCTGGGCGAGGGCGTAGACGACCTGATAGGCGACGCCCTCGCCGCGGTCGGTCTGCTCCGACTGCATGATGGCGTCATAGCGCGAGGCGCCGCCTTCGCGGGCGACGCGCTCGCCATAGGCGAGGCCCGTGCCCAGATCTTCCTTCGCGATCGGTCCGAGAATTTCGGCAAGGTTCGGTCCCCAGGTCAGGCGGTCGAGGCCGATGTCCCAGTCATAGACGACCTCGCCGATGGAGGAGAGGATCTGGCGCGGATCGGGGCCGCCGAGCGGCTCCGGGACGGCGGGCGGCGCAGGGACGGCGGGCGTGGGCGCCTGGAGCGGCGCCTTCAGAATGGAAGAACGAATCGTGGTCGCAACCGGCGCCTCGGCGCCGCGGTTTGCGATGTGGCGCAATTGCATATTGCGAAACCTTCAGCGCTGGATTTCGGACGCTCCGTTATCGCGCCCAATTGTAAATGCGGCGTTGCGCCATTCTCAAAGAGCGGGCGCGATTTGCCGCCGGCGCCGCCGCGTCGGGAAGCCGCCTGCTTTCATGATAAACAAAATCAACGTCTTCCCATTCGCTGGACGCGAGGAAGCCGGCGTGTCAATGATCCCGTGAATAAAAATTAATGGAGACATGTGATGACCGCGTCCCCCTTCAACGACATCGGGCTCGCCGATCTCAAGGCGGGCCTCGCCGATGGTTCGATCCTGCTCGTCGACGTTCGCGAGGCCGACGAATACGCCGCCGGCCATATCAAGGGCGCGCTGTTCAATCCGCTGTCGCGCTTCGACCCGTCCAAGCTGCCCGTGGCCGGCGAGGGCCAGAAGGTCGTGATCTATTGCCGCTCCGGCCGCCGCTCGGTCACGGCCATGGAGCAGGCCCGCCTGTTTGGGCGGCGCGACGCCAACACCCATTTTGGCGGCGGCATTCTCGCCTGGCTCAACGCCGGCGAGCCGGTCGAGCAGGGGATGTAGTCATCCCCAGAGCGCGGCCGGCGGGGGCGCCAGGGTCGAGCCCTCATAGACGAGGCCCGGCTCGCGGTCCCTGGCGAGGAGCAGCGGCCCGTCGAGATCGACGAAAGCCGCCATCTGGCCGATGAGGGTCGCCGGCGCCATGGCGAGCGAGGTGCCGACCATGCAGCCCGCCATGATCTCGAAGCCCATTTTGCGGGCGGCCTGCGCCATGGCGAGCGCCTCGGTGAGGCCGCCGGTCTTGTCCAGCTTGATGTTGACGGCGTCGTAGCGGCCCTGGAGCGCGGCGAGGGAGGCCGTGTCATGGGCGCTCTCATCCGCGCAGATCGGGATCGGCCGGGCGGTCGCCGCCAGAATCTCGTCCTGGCCAGCGGGGAGCGGCTGCTCCACCAGCGCGACTCCGAAGCGCGCGCAGGCGTCGAGCTGGGCGACGAGCGTCTCCTCGCGCCAGGCCTCGTTGGCGTCGACGATGAGCTTTGCGTGGGGCGCGCCCTCGCGCACCGCCGCGAGCCGGGCCTCGTCGCCATCCCCCGCCAGCTTGACCTTCAGCAAGGGCCGGTCGGCCGCCTTCAGCGCGGCGGCCCGCATCTCCTCCGGCGTTCCCACCGAAAGCGTATAGGCGGTGACGAGCGGGACGAGGCGCCTGAAGCCCGCCGCCGCGAAAGCGCGGCGCCCTGAAAGCTTCGCCTCGAGGTCCCACATGGCGCAATCGAGAGCGTTGCGCGCCGCGCCGGCCGGCAGCAGCCGCTGGAGCGCGGCGCGGTCGGCGCCCGCCTCGATCTCCTCGCGCACGCTTTCGATCGTCGCGACCACGCTATCGACGCTCTCGCCATAGCGGGCGTAGGGCACGCATTCGCCGCGGCCCGCCGCCCCGCCCGCGCGCAGCGTCGCGGTGACGACGCGCGCCTCGGTCTTGGCGCCGCGTGAAATGACGAATCGCCCGGCGATCGGGAAGGCTTCAACGGCCAAAATCATCTCGATCCGCAATCCTGGCTCCGTTTCCGTTCGCTCGAAGGCCATGCGCCGCAAGCTGTGCGTTGGCGCGCTTGTCGACCGCATGTCACGAAGTTAAGACGATTTGCAAGGTTATGATCGAAAACGATCCTCGAAGAGGGCCTATGGCGATCGACGAAGCGCAACATCTCCCGGACGTCTCGCCTCTCGAGGGCGGCGCGCGTCTGGCGCTCGTCGGCGACTGGACCCTCGCGGCCTCGCGGCGGCTGGAGCAGAAGGCGGAAGAGATCGTCGATCTGGGGCAGCGGGGGAATTTCGTCACGATCGACCTTTCCGGCGTCTCCCGGCTCGACACGGCGGGCGCCTGGCTCATCAACCGGGCGCGGCGCCTGCTCGCCGGGGCGAGCGTCGGCGTCGCCCTGGAGCGCGTCCGGCCGGAGCACGACATTCTCCTGGAGGAAGCCGCCTATCGTGATTTCGGCGCGCCGCCGCGCCCCGGCGTCCCGGCGCTTTTCCAGCTTCTCGAGGATTTCGGCCGCGCCGTGGTCTCGGGCCTCTCCGAATTCGCCCGCGGCGTGGCCTTTCTCGGCGAATTCGTCGCGGCAATGGGTTACGTGGCGACGCATCCGAGACATTTCCGTTTCACCTCGCTCGTGGTTCATATGGAGCTGATCGGCCTGCGCAGCGCGCCGATCATCATTCTTATCAATCTGCTCGTGGGCGGAATCGTCGCCCAGCAGGGCATTTTCCAGCTCCTGAAATTCGGCGCGTCGAGCTACACGGTGAGCCTCATCGGCATTCTCGTCCTGCGCGAGCTCGGCGTGCTCCTGACCTCCATCATGATCGCGGGCCGCTCGGGCTCTGCGATCACGGCCGAACTCGGCTCGATGAAGATGCGCGAGGAGATCGACGCGCTGCGGGTGATGGGCCTCTCGGTCATCGAGGTGCTGATCGCGCCCCGCGTGCTGGCGCTGGTGCTGTCGCTACCCATCCTCACCTTCATCGCCGACATGGCGGCGCTCTTCGGCGGCATGCTCGTCTCCTGGGGTTATGGCGGCATCAGCCCGGCGGCTTTCGCCTCCCTGCTCAAGGAGGCGATCGCCTTCCACACCTTCATGGTCGGAATCATCAAGGCGCCCTTCATGGCGCTGGTCATCGGGCTGATCGCGGCGATGGACGGGCTCGCGACGCAGGGCTCGGCGGAATCGCTCGGCCGGCAGGTGACGTCCTCCGTGGTGAAGTCGATCTTCATGGTGATCGTGCTCGACGGCCTCTTCGCCATCTTCTTCGCCTCGATCGACTATTGAGCGCCGGCCGATGCCCCTTCCTCCCAAGCCCGGCGCCGTCCCCGAAAAGCCGCATGGCGACGTCGTCGTCAGCGTGCGGGACCTGGTGGTGGGTTTCGGCGAGAAGCTCGTGATGAACGGGCTCGATCTCGACGTCTATCGCGGCGAGGTGCTGGGCTTCGTCGGCGGCTCCGGCCAGGGCAAGTCCGTGCTCACGCGCGCGATACTGGGCCTCGTGCCGACGCGCGCCGGGTCCATCCGCATTTTCGGGCAGGACCGCGACAAGCTCCCGCTGGCCGAGCGCAAGGCGCTGGAGCAGCGCTGGGGCGTGCTCTTCCAGAACGGCGCGCTCTTTTCCGGCCTCACGGTGAAGCAGAACATCCAGATGCCGATGCGCGAGACGCGCGATCTCTCGTCCCGGCTGATGGACGAGCTCGCCATGCTCAAGATCGATCTCGTCGGCCTGAAGCCCGACGCGGCGGACAAATTTCCGTCGGAATTGTCGGGCGGCATGGTCAAGCGCGCGGCGCTGGCGCGGGCGCTGGCGCTCGACCCCGAGCTCGTATTCCTGGACGAGCCGACGTCGGGCCTCGACCCGATCGGCGCCGCCGAATTTGACGAGCTGATCGCGACGCTGCAGGAGACGCTGGGGCTGACCGTGTTCATGGTGACCCATGATCTCGACAGCCTCTATTCCATCTGCGACCGGGTCGCCGCCCTCGCCGACGGCAAGGTCATTGCGGAGGGGCCGCTCGAAACCCTGCTGCGATCCGACCATCCCTGGCTGAAAGCCTATTTCCACGGGGTTCGCGGCGGGCGTCTCGCCGCCGCGATCGCCGATTGAGAGGACGACGCATGGAAACCCGCGCCAATTACGCCCTGATCGGCGCCTTCACGCTGGCGGCCATCTTCGCGGCTTTCGGCTTCGTCTACTGGTTCTCCGGTCCGAGCCAGAGCGGCAAGCAGGACGTCTACCAGATCGTCTTCTCGGGCTCCGTCTCCGGCCTCTCGCGCGGCTCCTCGGTGCTGTTCAACGGCGTGAAGGTCGGCGAGGTCACGCATCTCGCCATTTCCGAGAAGGACCCGAGCAAGGTCGACGTGCTCGTCAAGATCGACGAGCGCACGCCGGTCAAGACGAACACCCGCGCCCGCCTCGAGACGCGGGGCTTCACCGGCGTCGCCGACGTGCTGCTCGTCGGCGGCACGCCCGGCGCGCCGGACCTCGTCGCCGAGGAGGGCAAGCGCTATCCCGAGATCCAGGCGGAGCGCTCGGAGATTCAGAATTTGCTCGGCAATGTGCAGAATCTCTCCACCAAGGCGGCGGAGGTCCTGGTGAAGCTCGACAAGCTTCTCGACGAGAACAGGGACACGATCAGCGGCACGCTGAAAAACGCCGAGACCTTCACCAAGACGCTCGCCGACAGCTCGAACCAGATTTCGTCCTTCATCAAGGACGCGGCCGACTCGGCGCATTCGCTGAAGCCCGTCGCCGCGCGTCTCGACAGCTTCCTCGCCGCCGGCGAAAGGACGATCAGGGCGATCGACCCGAAGCAGATCAAGATCATCGCCGGCAACGTCGCCAACGCCTCGAACAATCTGAAGCAGTTTTCCGCGAGCGGCCTCAGGCAATATGAGCAGCTCGCCGTCGACGCCCGCAAGGCCATCGACACGCTCGACCAGGCGATCAAGTCGATCGAGCGCGATCCCTCGCAATTCATCTGGGGGCCCTCGCAAACCACGCCGGAATATCGCGGCCGCTGACCCGATTTTGCCGGCGCCGCCGGATCGGCTAAGCAGGGTCCCGAAAAAAGCGTCGGGGCAGGCGAAGGGGGCGCATGGGGCGATGGCGTGGCGGAATAAAGCGCGCGCATGCGTTTGCGCCGCCCTCGCATTGGGCGTCGCGGGCTGCGCTCAGCCGCCGGGGCAGGTCTTCGACCTTGCCGGCGCCTCGGCCGTCCCGCGCGTCGCGGCCCGTAGCGAAGGGGCGCTCTCGGTCAGGGAGCCCCTGGCCGTCGCGCCGACGAGCACGAGTCGCATTGTCGTGCGCGAGGCGGACGGCGGCGTTTCCGTGCTGCCGGACGTCGAATGGTCGGAGTCCCTGCCGCGCCTCTTGCGCGAGCGGATGATCGAATCGCTGCAGGCGGCGGGCGTCGGCGCCGCGCGGATCGGCGGAAGCGGCCGGGCGCTCGCGACGGATATTCGCCGCTTCGAGATCGACGTGGCGCGCAATGTCGCCGCCGTCGAGATTTACGTCCGTATCATCGACGAGAGCAGCGGAGCGACGCGCGTCGCCCGGAATGTCAAGGTCGAGGCGCCCGCGCCGGAGCATACGGGCGCGGCCGCCGCGCGCGCGCTCACCGAGGCCGCCGCGCAGGCGCTCGCCCGCGTCGCGGACTGGGCGCGGGGCCGGCGATGAGGCTTTCCGACCCCTCATGGGGGCTAGCGCGGCAAACGGGCGGGTGCTAATCGAGCGCAGCAAAAATAGGGAGTTCGGCTTGGCCGAACGCCGGGAGGGCGCCGCCGATCGCAATTCGCTTTGCGGGCGGACGGCGCGGCCGGATCAGGGAAGAGACGGGCGTCATGGTGAAGATGAGCTTCGACGACACGGCGACACGCTATGGCGCTGAACCGGGCGGCGGCGCGCCGACCAAGGTCAAGATCACTTTCGTCGATTCGAACGGCCAGCCGCGCACGGTCGAGGGCGAGGTCGGCTCCACGGTGATGGAGACGGCGCGCCGCAACGACATTCCCGAGATCGCGGCCGAATGCGGCGGCGCCTGCGCCTGCGCGACCTGCCATGTCTATGTCGATGAAAAATGGACTGAAAAGGTTGGCAAACCGTCGCAGATGGAAGAGGATATGCTCGACTTCGCTTTTGACGTGAAGCCGAATTCGCGCCTCTGCTGCCAGATCACGGTTCGCCCCGAGCTCGACGGTCTCGTCGTGACCACCCCGGCCCAGCAGGGGTGACCGCCGACGCCCGACGCTGCGGCGGCTTCAGGCCGCAGCGGTTTGGCGTTGCATCTTCCGACGAATGCGATAGACGAACGCGAGCGGCGGCGGATGGCTCATCCGCCGGACGGCTGGCCGCGTTCGAAATTCCTTCCCGATTTCCGCGCCAGGCCGTCTCCGATCGCTTTGCGAGGGCGTTCCTCTCCTTCGCCGCCCGACGCCCGAGGCGGTTGGGGCCGCCATTGAGACAAGGATTAAGGATATGAACCAGCTCAACGAAGCCGCGATCGAAACCGATGTCGTCATCGTCGGCGCCGGCCCGGCCGGTCTTTTCGCGGTGTTCGAACTGGGCCTCCTGGACATCAAATGCCATGTCATCGACATTCTGCCGCGCGCCGGCGGCCAGTGCTCCGAGCTCTATCCGGAAAAGCCGATCTACGACATTCCGGGCTTGCCGGAAGTGACCGGCCAGGGTCTGACGGACAACCTCCTCAAGCAGATCGCGCCCTTCCGCCCGACCTTCCATTTCAATGAAATGGTCGAGACGCTGACCTCGCTCGGCGCGCCGGAGAAGCCGTCCTTCCGCCTCACCACCGACGCCGGCAAGATCTTCCTCGCCAAGGTCGTCTTTGTCGCGGCCGGCGGCGGCTCCTTCCAGCCCAAGAAGCCGCCGATCCCGACGATCGAGCAATATGAAGGCAAGTCGGTCTTCTATGCGGTGCGCCGCATGGAGGACTTCCGCGACAAGGACGTCGTCATCGTCGGCGGCGGCGACTCGGCGCTCGACTGGACGCTCAATCTCCAGCCCATCGCCCGGAGCCTGACGCTCGTCCATCGCCGCGACGCCTTCCGCGCCGCGCCGCATTCGGTTTCCGCCATGCAGGACCTGGTGAAGGAGGGCAAGATTTCCTTCCGGCTCGGCCAGATCACGGCGGTCGAGGGCGCCGGCGGCGAGCTTACGAGCGCGACGCTCAAGGGCAATGACGGCGTCGAGGAGAAGCTCTCCTGCCATCGCCTCATGCCCTTCTTCGGGCTCACCATGAAGCTCGGCCCGGTCGCCGAATGGGGCCTGCAGCTCAACGAGAACCTCATCCCGGTCGACACGGAGAAGTTCGAGACGAGCCATCCCGGCATCTTCGCCGTCGGCGACATCAATTATTATCCGGGCAAGCTGAAGCTCATTCTCTCGGGCTTCCACGAGGGCGCGCTCGCGGCGCAGAAGGCGCATCGCTACATCTATCCCGAGAAGAAGCTTCTGTTCCAATACACGACCTCGTCGACGAACCTTCAGAAGAAGCTCGGCGTCTCCTAAAGTCGTGGACGTCGCGGTCCGCGCGCTCGCGCTGGCGGAGATCGCGCCCAGGCAATGGCGGGCGCTCGCCGCCATGCTGGACGACGAGGAGCGCGCGCGGGCCGCGCGCTTCCATTTCGATGACGATCGGCGCTCCTATGTCGCCGCTCATGCGCTGCTTCGCGTGGAACTGTCCCGCCGCGCCGGCCGGGCGCCGCGCGACTGGCGCTTCGCCGCGACGAGGCTCGGCAAGCCCTACCTTCTCGATCCGCCCCGCAACCTGCGCTTCAGCCTGACGCATACGCGGGGCATGGTCGCCGTCGCCGTCGCGGAAGGGGTCGAGGTCGGCGTGGACGTCGAGCCGTCGGACCGGCGCGCCGAGAGCATGAAGCTCGCCCGGCGTTTCTTCGCGCCCGAGGAAGTCGCGCTGCTCGCCGCCGTCGAGGGCGAAGCGCGGCGCGAGACGTTCTTCGCCATCTGGACGCTGAAAGAGGCGGTGGTGAAGGCGACCGGCCAGGGGCTCTCGCGCGCGCTGGACAGTTTCGTCGTTTCGCTCGATCCGCCGCGCGTGACGATGCTCGATGGCTCGGCGCAGGACTGGAGCGCCGCGCATTGGCGGCGCGGGCCGTTCCATTTTGCGCTCGCCGCGCAGGGAGCGGTTAGGGCTGATTTCAGCGAGGCGGAGCTTGCCTCGTTGCTTTGATCCCGATCCGCGCCCACTATTGAACGGCCTTTCGATCGACCGGTTCCGTCATCGCGAGGAGCAGAGCGACGAAGCGATCCAGTCGCAAGGATGAGCGCCGGACAGGCCGCTCTGGATTGCTTCGCTGCGCACAGCAATGACGGCGGTCGGTCGGGCCATTCTGTGTTCGCCTCCGGATATGTGGGGCTCCTTCCCATTGAAAGAACCCCGCCCGGCGGCCTTCGACCAGCGACCTCCCTGTGAAGGGGGAGGCGTTTAACGGGTCATCGGCAAGATTGATTGCAAGTCCGCCGGCGGTTCTCCTTGCCTCTCCCCGCCCTCCTGGTGTATAGAATCTCAAATTCCATCTCATAACGATCATGCTCGTAATGGTCGCCGTTGAGAGTGGGCCCCCGCCGGGGACCCGCTCTTTTTTGTTTGGCGGACCCGAAAGGCAGGAGCCAGGCTTGACCGAAAACGCCGCCCCCATCGACGCCGCCCTCGACGA
>Ga0123398_1068668_pt1 | contig 10701 bp, 8 predicted proteins | sample T5LHNO3metaT_FD_89926 | JGI IMG/M metagenome (GOLD analysis project Ga0123398, IMG submission 89926) | Methane-oxidizing artificial microbial communities from Washington, USA to study methane cycling - T5-LHNO3 metaT (Metagenome... | ecosystem: Engineered > Modeled > Simulated communities...
ATCCGCCGATCGACCCGATCCGCGAGGAGCTGGTCATGAGCCTCGTCTCCTTCATCGGCCCGCGCCCGAACATTCTCGATCACGAGGGCTCGGCCAACAAGAAGCGGCTCGAAGTGCGCCAGCCGATCCTCACCAATGAGGATCTCGAAAAGATCCGCTGGATCGGCATGGTCGAGGACAGCTTCGACACCAAGACGCTCGAAATCTCCTATGATTCGAGCAAGGGCGCGGCGGGCATGCGCGGCGCCATCGCGCGCCTGTGCCAGCGCGCGGAAGACGCGGTCAACGGCAAATATAACATCATCATCCTGTCCGACCGCATGGTCGGGCCGGACCGCATTCCGATCCCGGCGCTGCTCGCGACGGCGGCGGTGCATCACCATCTGATCCGCAAGGGCCTGCGCACGTCGGTCGGCCTCGTCGTCGAGACCGCCGAAGCGCGCGAGGTGCATCACTTCGCCTGTCTCGCGGGCTATGGCGCGGAGGCGATCAATCCCTATCTCGCCTTCGACACGCTCGAAGCCTCCGTTTCGGAATTCCCCAACGACGTCGACGCCGACACGGCGGTCAAGCGCTACATCAAGGCGGTCGGCAAGGGCCTGCTGAAGGTCATGTCCAAGATGGGCATCTCGACCTATCAGTCCTATTGCGGCGCGCAGATCTTCGACGCCGTCGGCCTCGCGCAGAGCTTCGTGGACGAGTTCTTCACGGGCACGACGACGCGCGTCGAGGGCGTCGGCCTTGACGAGATCGCCAAGGAGACCGTGCGTCGTCACCGTCTCGCCTTCGGCGACGCGCCCGTCTATCGCGACGCGCTGGATGTGGGCGGCGACTACGCCTTCCGCATTCGCGGCGAGGCGCATAGCTGGACGCCGCAGACCGTCTCGCTCTTGCAGCACGCTGTGCGCGGCAACGCCCGCGACCAGTATCGCGCCTTCGCCAGGGCGCTGAACGAGCAGGACGAGCGCCTGCTCAATCTGCGCGGCCTGTTCCGCGTCAAGGGCGCGGAGGAAGACGGCCGCGCGCCGGTTCCGCTCGACGAGGTCGAGCCGGCGCGCGAGATCGTGAAGCGCTTCGCCACGGGCGCCATGTCCTTCGGCTCGATCTCCCGCGAGGCGCATACGACGCTCGCCATCGCGATGAACCGCATCGGCGGCAAGTCGAATACGGGCGAGGGCGGCGAGGAGCCGGACCGCTTCAAGCCGCTGCCGAACGGCGACACGATGCGCAGCGCGATCAAGCAGGTGGCGTCCGGCCGCTTCGGCGTGACGACGGAATATCTCGTCAACGCCGACATGATTCAGATCAAGATGGCGCAGGGCGCGAAGCCCGGCGAAGGCGGCCAGTTGCCCGGCGACAAGGTCGACGCCGTCATCGCCAAGGTGCGCCATTCGACGCCGGGCGTCGGCCTGATCTCGCCGCCGCCGCATCACGACATCTATTCGATCGAGGATCTCGCGCAGCTCATCTTCGACCTCAAGAACGCGAACCCCAAGGCGGCGATCTCGGTGAAGCTCGTCTCGGAGGTTGGCGTCGGCACGGTCGCCGCCGGCGTGTCGAAGGGCCGCGCGGATCATGTGACGATCTCCGGCTTCGAGGGCGGCACCGGCGCTTCGCCGCTGACCTCCATCAAGCATGCGGGCAGCCCGTGGGAGATCGGCCTCGCCGAGACGCACCAGACGCTGGTGCTGAACGGCCTGCGATCGCGCATCGCCGTGCAGGTCGATGGCGGCCTGCGCACGGGCCGGGACGTCGTGATCGGCGCGCTGCTCGGCGCGGACGAGTTCGGTTTCTCGACCGCGCCGCTCATCGCGGCGGGCTGCATCATGATGCGCAAGTGTCATCTCAACACCTGCCCCGTGGGCGTCGCGACGCAGGACCCGGTTCTGCGCAAGCGCTTCGTCGGCCAGCCCGAGCACGTCATCAACTACTTCTTCTTCGTCGCCGAGGAAGTGCGCGAGCTGATGGCGCAGATGGGCTACCGCAGGTTCGACGAGCTCGTCGGCCAGATGCAGATGCTCGACAAGACGAAGGCGATCTCGCACTGGAAGGCGCAGGGGCTCGACTTCACGAAGCTCTTCCATAAGCCGGCGGGCGAGGGCGACGCCATTCGCCATAGCCGCGCGCAGGATCACGGCCTTGAGAAGGTGCTGGACAACAGGCTCATCGCCGAGGCGCGTCCGGCGCTCGACCGCGGCGCCAAGGTCTCGATCGAGACGCCGATCAAGAATGTCGACCGCGCGACGGGCGCCATGCTCTCGGGCGAGGTGGCGCGCATCTACGGCCATGCCGGCCTGCCGGAGGACACGATCAATGTCCGCGCCGTCGGCACGGCGGGGCAGAGCTTCGGCGCCTTCCTCGCGCGCGGCGTCACGCTGCAGCTCGAGGGCGAGGCCAACGACTATGTCGGCAAGGGCCTCTCGGGCGGCAAGCTGGTCGTCTATCCGTCGCGCAACGCGCGGAAGATCGAGCCCGCGAGCTCGATCATCGTGGGCAACACGGTCCTCTATGGCGCGATTGCGGGCGAGTGCTATTTCCGCGGCGTCGCGGGCGAGCGCTTCGCGGTGCGCAATTCGGGCGCGGTCGCCGTCGTCGAGGGCGTGGGCGACCATGGTTGCGAATATATGACGGGCGGGGTGGTCGTCGTGCTCGGCCAGACGGGCCGCAACTTCGCCGCCGGCATGTCGGGCGGCATCGCCTATGTCCTCGACGAGGACGACACGTTCTCGACGCGCTGCAACCTCGCAATGGTCGATCTTGAGCCGGTCGGCGCCGAGGAGACGGCGATGACCGAGAAATATCACCAGTCCGGCGATCTCGAGACGCATGGCAGGGTCGACGTCATGTCGGACATGACGCGCTTCGACGCCGAGCGCCTGCGCCAGCTCATCGAGAAGCATCTGCGCTATACGGGCTCGACCCGCGCGCGCGCGATCCTCGACGATTGGGAAGACTACCGCGCCCGGTTCCGTAAGGTCATGCCGATCGAATACCGCCGCGCCTTGACCGAAATGCAGAAGAAGGCGCAGCCCGGGCGGCTGAAGGCGGCGGGGGAGTAAGCTCGGCGAGTCATCGGGCGAATGCCGGGCGCGAGCACATCCCTCCCCTTTACGGGGAGGGTGGCCCTGCAAAGCAGGGCCGGGTGGGGTAAAACCCCGCCAACGTTATGGCGGCGCGAACCCCACCCGGCGGTCTCGCAGGCAAGTTTACGCAGGCTGCGTAAACTTGCCTGCGACCGCCGACCTCCGCGTAAAGGGGAGGCATGGGGCGGCTAACCGCCCGAGGCGGTTGTTCTCCCGATCGCCTTGCGCCGGGCGGGACGCGCTTGACGGGGCTCGGACGAAAGCGTTTAGAACTTTTGCAAAGTCGCGCAGGGGCGGCGGTTGTCGGCGGGCTCGCTCCCGGCTGGAGCCCGATGCGAAAAGGTTGGGAAGCAATATGGGCAAGGTCACGGGCTTTCTCGAAATCGACCGTCAGGACCGCAAATACAAGCCGGCCGCGGATCGCATTCGCCATTACGACGAGTTCGTGATCCCGCTCTCGGAAGAGGCGACGAAAAACCAGGCGTCGCGCTGCATGGATTGCGGCATCCCGTTCTGCCACAATGGCTGTCCGGTCAATAATCAGATCCCGGATTGGAACGATCTCGTCTATCATGGCGACTGGAAGCGCGCGCTCGCCAATCTGCATTCGACCAACAACTTCCCCGAGTTCACCGGCCGCGTCTGCCCCGCGCCCTGCGAGGCTTCCTGCACGCTGAACATCCAGGACCAGCCCGTCACCATCAAGACGATCGAATGCGCGATCGTCGACCGCGGCTTCGCGGAAGGCTGGATCGTTCCCGATCCGCCGAGACGCAAGACTGGCCGGCGCGTCGCCGTCGTGGGCTCCGGCCCGGCGGGCCTCGCCGCCGCGCAGCAGCTCGCGCGGGCGGGCCACGACGTCCATGTTTATGAGAAGCACGCCAAGGCCGGCGGCCTGCTGCGCTACGGCATTCCGGACTTCAAGATGGAGAAGCATTTGATCGACCGCCGCGTCGCGCAGATGGAGGCCGAGGGCGTCGTCTTCCATTACAGCGTCAATGTCGGCGTCGACATGAATGTCCGCGACGTCGTGGCGAGCCATGACGCGGTGATCCTCGCCGGCGGCGCCGAGCAGCCGCGCGATCTTCCGATACCGGGCCGCGAGTTGCGGGGCGTCCATTTCGCCATGGAATTTCTGCCCCAGCAGAACCGCCGCGTCTCTGGCGAGCCGCTCAACACCAATGAGCCGATCTTCGCGACCGGCAAGCATGTCGTGGTCATTGGCGGCGGCGACACGGGCTCCGACTGCATCGGCACCTCCGTCCGCCACGGCGCGCTCTCCGTGACGCAGCTCGAGATCATGCCCGAGCCGCCGGTCAAGGAAAACAAACTGCTCACCTGGCCGGACTGGCCGCTGAAGCTGCGCACCTCCTCCTCGCATGACGAAGCGGGCGCGCCGCGCCACTTCTCCGTGCTGACGAAGGAGTTCATCGGCAAGGGCGGCGTCGTGACGGGTCTGCGCTGCGTCAAGGTCGACGGCAAGATGCAGGAGATCCCGGACAGCAGCTTCATTCTGAGGGCCGATCTCGTCCTGCTCGCCATGGGCTTCGTCTCGCCGGTCAGGGAAGGCCTGCTCGAACAGCTCGGCGTCGATCTCGACAACCGAGGCAATGTGGCCGCGGATACGCGCGCCTATCGGTCGTCGCGCGAAAAAGTGTATGCATGCGGAGATATGCGGCGCGGACAATCGCTCGTGGTGTGGGCCATTCGCGAGGGACGCCAATGCGCCCATGCGGTCGACCTTCACCTGATGGGCGAAACAAATCTGCCAAGGTGAGGAAACATGGTCAGCGATAAATTGAACCTGTGGTATTGCGACACATTCGTCAGTCAGCCGTGGCAGTTCTTCTTTCTGCTGCTGCCGCTGGCCGGCGCCTTCCTCTATGGGCGCGAGCAGAAGAAGCTCGGCTGGACGCTCATCGGAATATGGGTCGTCATTCAGGTGACTTTCTCGGCGCTGACCAATTTCGTCTTCAACTGCAATATCGAATAGGCGAGGCAGTCCGCCTGCCGCGCCACAACGCTTTCCCCGTCATTGCGAGCGGAGCGCAGCAATCCAGCGCCACGTCGCTGCTCTGGATTGCTTCGTCGGCTGGCGCCTCCTTGCAATGACGGCGACGGGCTTTTACAGCACCACGACCGTCGTGCCGACCTTCACGCGGCTGAAGAGATCGGTGACGTCGTCATTGGTCATGCGGATGCAGCCGGAGGAGACGGCCTGTCCGATCGTCCAGGGCTCGTTGGAGCCGTGGATGCGGAACATGGTGTCCCTGCCGCCGGAATAGAGATACATGGCGCGCGCGCCGAGCGGGTTCTCTTCGCCGCCGGCCATGTGGCGCGGCAGATCGGGGCGCCGCTTCAGCATTTCCTTCGGCGGAGTCCAATTCGGCCAGGCTTCCTTGCGGCCGATATGGACGCGGCCTTTCCAGGTGAAGCCCTGGCGGCCGACGCCGATGCCGTAGCGCATCGCCTGGCCGTTGGCGAGGGAGAGATAGAGATAGCGGCCTTCCGTGTCGACGGTGATCGTGCCGGGACGCTCATTCGTCGGATCGGGAACGATCTCGCGGGTCGCGGTCGGATAGTCGCGCTGGAGCCGCGTCTCGTCCTGCTGGTCATAGGAGGCCTGCTGCTGGCCGCCGTAATAGGCGTTGTAGTCCTGCGCGGCCGGGGCGGGCTCCTCGAAGAGCGCCAGGAAGCCGCTGTTTTCGGCCGAGGCGCTTGTCGAAAAGGCGCCGGCCATCAGGGCGAAAGCGGCGACAGTAAGAAGGCGGGACTTGAAATGAGACATTTGTGTGGCTCCCAGAACTCTTCTGGGAGGGAGAATGCGGAAGCCGGGCTATTGGTTCCGTGCGTTGGCGCACGATCGTGAACGGCGCGCAAAATTTTTCGCCGCAAAATCGCCGCGCGTTTTAAGGGCTTCCCAACGGCGTCAGGGCGCCGTGGGCTTCCACGAATAATCGTCGGCGCGGTTGGGGCGCGGCGGCTGGTCGCCGCCCTCCATGAAGACATGCCGCGCCAGCGCCTGAGCGTCGGCGGCCGCGGGCGTCGCGGCGGGGACGCGTCTTGCGAGCTCGGACGCGCCGCCGGGCGCCGCCGCCGTCAGGCTCTGCACGGGACCGATCGCGGGCCGCTCGGGAAGCGTGGGCGCCGCCGCCGTCGACGGCGTCACGGGCGAATGAAAAACGATCGGCGGCGCGGCGGTCGCTGGCGGCGCCGGCGCGGCGGCCGAGGCCGGCTCATGGGGCGCCGGCGGACGATGCTCCTCGTAGAGCTTCTTGATCTCGTTCGCGACGAAATGCGCCACGCTGAGCGCGCCGGCGTCGGTGAAATGCACGCCGTCGGCCGTGCGCAGCTTCACGATCTGGCCGTTGACGTCGGGCCCGAAGGCGCTGAACTGTCCCTTCTCGTCGGCGAGCGCCTCCCAGAGATCGACATAGACGCCGCCCGCCTTCTCGACGCGCTCGCGGTAGATTTCATTGAGCTTCGCCATGTCGGCGGAGAAGTTTTCGCTCTTCATCACGGGCAGCCCGACCCAGACGACAGGAACTTTCTTTTCGTGAAAGGCTCCGAGCACGGCGTCGACGCGCGCCGCATAGATCTCGCGCCAGCGCGGCGAGAAGGGCTCCTCGCTCTGACCGCCCTGGCGCAAGGGCTGCCGGTCGTTCGAGCCGATCATCATCACGGCGACGTCGAATTTCTGCGGGCCGTTGGCGATGTCCTTCGCGGCCTTCTGCCAGTCGTAGAAATCGTCGCGCACCAGGCCGGAGCTTTCCTTCGCCTTGCGGACGACGCCGATCTCCGGTTTGTCCGCGAAGGTTTCCTCGAGTCCGTTCGCGAGGAGAATGCCGAGCGTATCGCCCATCACGACGACGAAATAATTCGCGGCGACCTCGGGCGTCGTCGTCTTCTCCGAGACGGCTTCCCCGCTGCTCCCGCCGGAACTCGGCTCGCTGCGTCTCACGGCGCGTTTGGGCGTGGAGCGGGCGGCCTCGCCGCCGCGCCAATAGGTGGGCGGCCGGTTCTCCTGATGCGGCATCATCCGGCGCACGCGCGGTTCGCTCGGGGGCGGGGCGGCCGGCGCCCGCTTGGCGCCGCCGAAGAGGCTCCCGAAGAACTCGGAGAACGGGTCCTGGGCGTAGGATTCCGGCGTGGCGGCGAAGAGGGCGGCGAGCGCGAGCAGAATCGCCGCAAGCGCCCGGCGCGGCGTAAAAGCGTTGGCTTTGCGGTCATTCGCCATGACGCCAGTATGGCGCCGCGGCTCCTCCCGCGCAAATCGCGGCTTGACGAGACCGCGCCTTTTGAGCCCCAATCGCGGCCGACTCGGAAGAGGGAACAATCGCATGCGCAAAGGGGTCGTTGCTCGCGCCGTCCTGGGCCTTGTCATCGCGGTCTCCGCTCCTGGCGCGGCCCCCGCCCTCGGCGCCGGGCTGCACGAATATGATCCGCCCGCCGAATATCGCTACCCCGCCTACACGGGCGCGCTGCCGCTCTGCACGGACCCCGCAGTGCTGAAAGACGTCGCCGACGGCTTCTTCTGGCGCGAGACGCAATATTGGAATTCCGGCCTCGCCATCGCGGACTTCGAGGGCGCTCATGAATTCGGCTATCGCACGAACGGGTTGAGCTATATTCCGCGCCGCTACTGTCAGGCCGAGGGGATTTTCACCGACGGCAGGCGCCGCCGCGTCGTCTACAATATCGGCGAGGCGCTGGGCTTCATCGGCCTCGGCTCGGGCGTCACATGGTGCGTCGTGGGGCTTGACCGCAACCACGCCTTCAGTCCGAATTGCCGCGCGGCGGGGCCTTGAGCTCGGCCGCAACTGGCGAAGAGGTTCATTCCATGTTTCGTAATTCATTGAGCGCCGCCGCGATTGCCGTCGGCCTGCTACTTAGCGTCGCCGCCGAGGCCAAGGACGACGATTGCATTCTTGATCATTGCGCCGATCGCCTGCCGCCCGGGACGACGCCGGCGCCCGTGCGGCAGGAGGGGAGCGAAACTGGAACTGGCGGCTTCCGCGCCGACGCGCCGGGCAAGAATTTCGATTTCTATGTCCTCGCCCTGAGCTGGTCGCCGGGCTTTTGCGACAGCGTCGGCGGCGCGCGCGATCAATGCGAGCCGGGCAGGGGGCATGGTTTCGTGGTGCACGGCCTCTGGCCGCAATATGACCATGGCTTTCCAAGCGATTGCGCGGGGCCGCGCAGCCCCTCCCGCCTCGCGCTCGAACGCGCCAACGGGCTTTTCCCTGACGAGCGCCTTGCGCGCTACGAATGGCGCAAGCACGGAACCTGCTCGGGCAAGAGCCCGAGCGACTATTTCGCCGACGTCGCCCGCGCGCGCGAGGCCGTGACGATCCCGGCGCTTTTCGTGAGGCCGGCGCGCGATCAGACCTTCACGCCGATCGACGTCGAACGCGCCTTCTACGACGCCAATCCGCGCCTGCGGCCGGGCATGATGGCGGTGGCCTGCCGCCGCGACACGCTGGAGGAAGTGCGCATCTGCCTGTCGAAGGATTTGCGCGACTTCCGCGCCTGTCCCGAGATCGTCCAGCGCGGCTGCCGCCAGCGCGAGATTTCCGTTCCCGCGCCGTTGTGAACTCGCTTTCGCGGGAACGGCTCGGCGCGCCAATGATGGGCCGTCATGAACTATCGTCACGGCTTCCACGCCGGCAATTTCGCGGACGTCTTCAAACATGCGCTGCTCGCCCGGCTGCTCGTCTATCTGACGCGCAAGGAGACGCCCTTTCGCGTCATCGACACTCATGCGGGAGAGGGGGCGTATGACCTTGCCTCCGACGAGGCGGCGCGCACGCTGGAATGGAGAAGCGGGATCGGCCGCCTCGCCGATCTCTCGGACGCGGACGCGGAGACGCGCGAATTGCTCGCGCCCTATCTGGACTGCGTCGGCGCCTTCAGCGCGGATGGGCGGCCGGCGCTCTATCCGGGCTCGCCGCTGATCGCCGCGCGGCTGATGCGCGGGCAGGACTGCGCCATCTTCTGCGAGCTTCGCCCCGACGCCTTCGCGGCGCTGCGCTACCGCTTCGGCCGCGACGCGCGGGTGAAGACGATCCACATAGACGGCTATACGGGGCTCGGCGCCTATGCGCCGCCAAAGGAGCGGCGCGGCCTCGTATTGATCGACCCGCCCTTCGAGCGGACCGATGAATTCGAGGCGATGTTCACGGCCTTCCTCGCAGCCCATCGGAAATGGCCGATGGGCGTTTACGCCCTGTGGCATCCGTCGAAGAACGCCGCGGCGGAGCGCGGATTTCTCTCCCGCTTCAAGGCCGAGGGCGTCAAGCGCGCGCTGCGCCTGTCGCTTTCGACGGCGAGCGGCGGCGAGGGCCTGCGCCGCACGGGCCTCGTCATCGTCAACCCGCCCTTCGTCTTCGAGGAAGAGGCGCGGAAGATTTTGGCTTTCCTCGCGCCACGGCTGGCGCGGGAGGCGGGCGCCGGATTTGAGATCGAGCGGCTGACCGGCGAGTGATGGGGGGCCCCGCCCAAATTCCAGAGCGGGCCGGCGTCGGAAATGTGCGCCGGCGCGCGGCGAGGGACCGTTTACCGCCCTATCTGACGAGGGCGATATGGCGAGGCGGCCAAAGCTCAACCGCCCCTCCGCGCGACGGGGTCGTTTTTCTGTATCAGACGCCCGCTAGTGAAAATTTATTGATTGGGAGGCGGCGGACATGAACGCCACGGTCCGTTTCGATTGTTTCGCGAATATCCGACGGGGGAGCCGCCTGCTCGCGGGCCTTCTTCTCCTGTGCGGCGCGGCGCCGGGCGCCAGGGCCGATTTCCTGGACGATCTCTTCGGGGGCGGCGAGACCAGAGTCGCGCCGAGCATACGGGCGCGCCACGTTCACGCCAGGCGTTCGGGCCATATGTCGTTTTCGATTCATCTCGGCGTTGCGTCCAGGGAGCGCCGCCATTCGGCCGCTCGCAAGCCTGCCGTGGAAGACGCGGTCCGCGAGAGCGGCGGCGAGTCGAAGCCGCAGAAGACCGTCTTTTGCGCGACGGGCCTTTCCCCCCGCGCCAATCCCGACAGCGCGGAGGTACGCTTGCATGACGGCACGCTGAGGGCTGGCGACAGCGTCGTCACGGCGGACGGCATCCTCGTTTTCAAGGGGCATGCCGCCTGTCCGCACAGCGCCGCCGATTTCGTCCGCCTGGCGCAATCGAAACTGCCGCGCGCGAAACGCAACGCGCTGGAGTCGCTCGAACATTCGATGCAGGCCGGCCGCGCCCCGCTCGTTCTCACCGGAAAGGAAACCGAGCCGCGGGTGGTGAGTCAGATCAGCCGCTGACGGCTGTCGCTTGAAGTTGCGCGGCGGCCGCAATATGCGTGCGCAATGCAGAAAGCCAGCGCGTCTCGAAAAAGCCCGCCAATGATGATCCTCCGTTACTCCGCCGCCTCTCCCTATGCGCGCAAGATCCGCATCGCGGCGGATTTGCTCGGCCTCTCGGGCCGCATCGAGGTCGTGGCGGCGAGCACGACCGACCCCGCCGATACGTTGCGGGCGCAGAATCCGCTCGGCAAGGCGCCGACGCTCATTCTCGATGACGGCTCGGCGCTCTATGACAGCCGGGTCATCGCCGATTATCTCGACCATCTCGGCGGCGG